>Ga0315281_10004500_pt1 | contig 20193 bp, 27 predicted proteins | sample YL17G07_0_MG_FD_204540 | JGI IMG/M metagenome (GOLD analysis project Ga0315281, IMG submission 204540) | Sediment microbial communities from Yellowstone Lake, YNP, Wyoming, USA - YL17G07_0 | ecosystem: Environmental > Aquatic > Freshwater > Lake > Sediment | place: USA: Wyoming | collected...
CCCGTTTCCAGACGCAGCGCCGCGCCGAGAGTGGCGAGCTTTTCGGGTGTGAACGGGTTATGGATGCGGTGAGCACTTTCGGTGATGTTGAAGATCCGTGGAATATCCAATGCAGAAAATCTCCTTATGGGTGTGAATAGATTCGGTCACTGCCTAACAATTATTATACTGGATCGGTTTATTCCTTCGATTTATGTTCAACGATACTTTATTTTAACCAAAGAAACAAATAATTCCTGAAGGATAATCTCCTTAACTGCCGTAATTGATTCATAATATCATATTATACAGAATCCGTATATCATAGGCAGGAACTTATATGAGAGAGAAAAAGTTACCTTCACAAACCCTTCCCGATTTTCAGCAATATCTGCTTTCACGAAAGCTCGTGCCGGAAAAAGCGTGACTTTCTACGCCTATTGGGCCAACCGATATCTCACGTTCTCAAAACGCCTGAAGAATGCTGATGCGGCAGAGGCGCTCCGGCGATTTCTGGAGGATCTCCAATCCCGGGAAAACATTGCCGACTGGCAAATCCAGCAAGCCAAAGAGGTCATTCAGCTCTACACCGATCATTTCCACGGCGGAAAAAAGGCCGGTATTGCTTTGGAAAACGCCTACGACATCAGGACCATCCAGGAATTACTCGGTCACCAGAATCTTCAGACCACCATGATCTATACCCATGTGGCAAAGAAGAATGTTCTTGGTATCCGAAGCCCTCTGGATAAATAATTTCTTTTCTTAGATGTCGCCCTGAACGCGCTTCAGTGCAGGGTCTTCAATTTTCTTCCTATATCGAAAAAAATATTTTAGTATGAACCTATGTGGACAAGAAGGGCATTTTTAGGGAAATCTCTTTGGGTTACCTTTGGGGGCTTTTCCCTGATCTCCACTCTATGGAAATTCGTCTCGATCTCCTGGGCCAAGGCAAAACAACTCCTTCCTAAAGGATTCCCAAAGAATCAAATTAAAGAGATGAATCCAGCAGAGATTAATAACCAAAATCTCGAAATCGATCCCCTCGATCAATTTGGAACGATGGGGCCAACCGATGTAGCGATCGACTTAAGAACTTATCGACTAAAGATTACGGGGAAAGTGGGGCACCCTCTTTTATTGAGTTATGATCAAATTCTCAAGCACCCCTCATTGACCGAGACGGTCCTCCTCATCTGTCCTGGTTTCTTTTCCAATAATGGTCGCTGGACAGGGGTGAATTTGAAAAGTTTACTCCAGGAAGCCCAGATTAAGAAAGAGGCTCAATATGTCGATATTAACGGAGCCCATGGAAAGGGCGTCAGAATTTCTTTAAAAACAATCAATCAAAAAAGGATCTTTTTGGCCTATCGCGTGAACGAAGAGCCCCTGCCTCAGAAACACGGTTTCCCTCTGAGACTGGTCTATGAAGACGCCTACGGGTATGATTGGGTAAAATTTGTTGAGGAGGTCGTGGTCTCCTGATCAAATTGACTTTTGATTGGCAACTACAAAGTGGAAGTTAAAAACCTAAAGAGTTGTTCATTTCTAACCTTCCCTATCTTCAACTTCTCTCCAGAAATCCTCATGCCGAATACCACGCCCCTCCCGAATCTGCTGTCTTGCCAGACTTAACATCTTCTGAAACTTGGGCGAGTAAGCTAATGCCAACCGCTCTATCTCGTCTTCATCCTCGACAGAAAGCAATACCGCTGCAGGTTTCCCGTTTCGGGTGACTACTACAGGGCCGCTTTTACTTGCCTTCAAAAACGCGCTAAAACGTGCTTTCACATCAGCCACTGATGCAATTCTCATAGTTTCACCTCCTTTCCGCCAATAAACAAACGATTCCCTTCTTTCACACCAACCGCCAAGATATGCACTTCATGAGATTCTACGTTTATATCATAGAATACTCTAAACCTGTTATCCGGTCCAAAACGAAGTTCCCACTCAGCTTCAAACGTTACTGATCGTTTCAAAGGTTTTCGATTCCTTATCTCTACATCGGGCTCAAACTGCAACTCATTCTCGATGCTGGCGCGAATGAGTGAGTGATACTTGCGCTTGATCGTTTTAAGGTGCAATTTTGTTACGGGAGCATAAACTAAAAGATATTTTTCCTCTGCGGCCATCTTGACTATAATTATAGTCATCCATTCAATATTTGTCAATCACCAAATCAATATTCCAATCTGCTCCCTTTCACTTCACTTTTGAGACTGGTCTATGAAGGCGCCTACGGGTATGATTGGGTAAAATTTGTGGATGAGATCGTCGTCTCTTGATTCCCCTTATCTGGATATTTGGGCATCGGAATTGAATGCGTTTCGTCCATTCTTCTCATTCTTAACCAAAAATTCCAAAACGAGGGCTGCCACTTCTTCTGGTTTTTGTAACTCTAAATCATGGATCCCATCATCAAACCGCACAATTTTGACATTGGGAAGATGAGTTTTCAAAAATTCTGCATTGGTCATTGCCATATCATGATAGGTTGAGTTCCCACCATAAAGATAAAGAACAGGAGATTGGATTGTTTTGGCCTGATCTGTAAAATCTCTTGATCCCTCGATGGTACGGGAGATACGATACCACGATAGGCGCGAAGCGGTTTTGTTATTTTGAGAGACGATCTCAATAACTTCCTCCCTCTCTATATCACTCATCTGCCCCCATGCCTTCCCCATCACCGACTTCGTGATGAGCCTGTCAGCCAACCCCGACCGAATCACTCCAATCGGGACCTCTCCGACCACAGGCCATCTTAAGAAGTCTTTCAAAGGCCGATAGGGCAGGTTCTGATGCCGAATGCCATTCCCCTCTATGGAAACAACCTTCCCCACCCTCTCAGGATACCGAGCGGCAAAATTTAAAGCGATCGCTCCTCCATAGGAAACGCCCAGGATATGGATTCTCGGGATTTCCAATTTTTCAATCATCCCAGCAATCAAATCGGTTTGTTCTTCTATCGTATAGCCAAACCCGGACCGGGGCTTGTCAGAATCCCCTATACCAAGGTAATCCAGGCAAAGTAGTCTATAATGTTTTGAAAGGTATGGGATAACTCTATTCCAATGTCTATATGTGCTAAATGCCCCAGGGATGAGAAGTATGGGTTGGCCCTCCCCGGCTTCGACATAATGAATATTATAGCCCCTGACAACCACAAATTTATCCATACCGTATTTAGGTCTTGAATAAACCAGGTGGTGCTCATTTTTCACAACGTAGCTACAGCCCATGTTCAAAAGCAAACCAGGGAATATTGAAAGGATGAAACTCCATTTCCTAAATCTCTTACTCATGATCAATCACTCCAGTTTGATCTTCTGCCCCTTGCCTCTCACCCAAAATGATGAACTGATTTTTATGGAATAAAAAGTTTATCATTAAGACGGGCATTGATTGTATAGTTTTGAATAATGCTCACCTCGAGGGGTTTCCCCTCCAATTGATATCTCTCGATCCGGATAGGAAGCCAGTTTCGCTTCGATACGAAGATACGATATTTTTCGATATCTTTTCCTCCGATATAATCTAAACCCCATAGCCAGAATCTTATTTGATCCTTATCTTCATAGAATTCATCCGCTTTCTGTTTCACTTTTTCAAGATTATTGAAAAGGAACTTGATGAAATACTCCATGTCTGTCTGGTTGATTTGTTGACCGGCGGGCGTATGAATGATGGGATTATCAATGGAAACCCGAAATTTCAGTGCGGGCAGGAATCGGAGGGGCAAAACGGTTGCCTCCTTATCTCCTTCGTCATAAAAAATGGTTAACGATGAATACGGGTGAGAAAAATCAACCCGAATTCTTTTCCCCCTTTTGAAATAGAATTTGAAACGATAACGCTCGCTCTCCTCTCCGTTTTTATAAAAAATTTGCTCCACCTCGGACGTATAATCCTCCACAGTTTTAAATGCAGATTCCATTTTTTGGACGATAACAAGGACCCGATTTTCTTCAGAACCTGCCTGTGATGGTGTAAGGCTTACCACCATAAGGAGCAAGGGGGCCGATGTGAAACATATCCAGATAAGTCTGAACATTCTATCTGAAGACAAAATTCTGATCAAATAGGTATGGGTTATCAAAGTGGTCCTTCCCAATTAACTCAATGGCGTGGTGGCCCCGCTGGCGCATGCTCCCCACTGATGGAACCCCCATTGAGAATAAGATAAACCGCTCCACCCTCCCCGAGCCTTTCGCAATGCCCTTGGAATTAAAAATGCTCTCAGTCCGACCATCTTCATGAGGGAGAGCCTCTAAAACGTCATAGGACACCATGGCATAAGAGATGCTATCGGAAAGATGCCCTACAGAGATCAAACGTTGCACCTGATGCCACCCAGAGTTGATTCGGATTCCAAGGCGCTCCCCAGATGGGGTTGGTGGAAGCCACTGGGCCACGAAGGGATCAAAACTTAAAGGTCTGGAAAGAATCCGGTCAACCCGTTCCTTCTCGGGGGCAAAGAAATGATAGCACCCGCAGTCATTCACTACATCCACCATGAAAGCTTTTCCCTGAGCATCTAAAGAGACCCGCGCGGTCAATCCATCCAGGTGGCCCAATTCAATAGAGGGTGATCTTTCTCCAGCCCTCTCCGAATACCAGATGACGTAATTGATCTGGAGGATAGGTTCTCCTTTCAGAAAGGCGTGGGAAGTATAATAATAGACAGTGGGTTTTTCTGGGTTGATGTCCACTCGATCGTCCTTCCATACGACTTGCCCTAAACGATCGTAGGGAGCGGCCAAGTCTTGAATGAAGACAGGGGCAAATGACCAAACCAATTTCTCCTCCTGGGTTCTATCCAGCAGCGGAACTCCCAGTGGATTTCTCTTAGACTTTTCGATGATCTCTCGAACCTCATATTCAGAGAGAAGTTCTCCTTTCTCGGGGATAAACGCCCTGAGGTGCCCATCAATGGGGAGAACCTTCGGATCTGTATCAAACCTTTTTCTGATTTTCTTTATTGAGCCTTCTGTGATCAGAGACACTGGGAGTGCAATCAAAGGATAAAGGCCGATGGTTCTTCGGAGGCAAGAATATTCACTCGGGACGTGGATGAGGGGATACAGTGTGTCATAAAAATCTGATCGGACTTGATCACGACTAAGGAGTTTAGAAGAACAGGATTTCACCTGAGCATATAACCATTCTCTGTCTGCTTTTCTTCCATCCTCAAACTCCAAAGAAAGAATGGCTTCATCAGGCAGGTTACTGAGTTCTTTCTTCCTGGACATCAAGTCCAACTGCTGCATCCATCGGACCCATTCTTCCTTTTCTCCATTGTCTTTAACGTTTTTCTTCAAGGAAGCAAGAAAACGATCGGTTCGAAGATAGGGAAATCCAGGAATCGATGCACTTGAAGCATCTCTCACGCCTGCTTTTTTAACCACTTCATCCAATCGGTTTAAAAACTCCCGGCACTGCCCGGGTTTTTCGAAAGACAGAGGGGTGGGTTTGGCCAGGAATGGCGCGCAACCGGAGAGGAAAATAATAATCAGAAAGAGAAGTATAAACCTGGATCGAATGTTTTTCATGACATTATTGAATGGCTTCGGTTAAGTTCACCCTGCACTTCGATAGATTCAGTGTCCTGAGCCTGCCGAAGGAAGCGGCGCCTTATACACCGCCTAAAAGGTTGAGCTGGATGCCTTCGAGCGGGTCAACTCCCTTACCATCCTCCCAGCAAATGAAGATGGAGATGGAAAATGACTTGACCCCCACCCCGCTCCACATTAAAAACCAAACGATAACCTGACTCAGCGATGGCATGCTCTTTTGCTATCTCCTTCGCTCTCATGACCATCTTGAAAATAGTATCCTTATCCTTCTCTTTTAAATCGTTGAGGCTTCGAATATGTTCTTTGGGAACGATGAGAAGGTGTACCGGGGCATGGGAACGGATGTCTTTGAATACGACCAAAGACTCATCCTGATATAAAAAATCGGCTGATTTTTCTCCTCTTATGATTTTACAGAAGGTGCAATTTTCTTCCATAGAATCAGTGGTCAGATCACCTATCCTGTTCCCAATCGATTATCTTTAATATGGATAGGTTGATATGTCAACAATAGATTTTATAAAAAAATCTCAGGGTTTGAAAGGAATTTGGAAGAACAAAAAGGCATTCTCTGTCGTCTGTTGTGAGACAACAGAGGGATCCAATCCTTTAAGCCGGGCTACTTCCTTCAAGGTGATCCGTACATCTTTCGGCCTTGCCTCCCTCCCCTGATAACTAACGGGTGTGTCCGTCTCCAGTAAAACCTTCTCGATCGGTGCCCGTTTGATGACCTCTTGATGGGGAGGACTGTAAACCAGAGCAGGTGTGGCAGAAATAGAATAGCCCATGGACAAAATCTTTTCTAAAAGATCGATAGGGCCGGAATACCAGTGAAAAACAGCATGTTTAATCTTCTTTTCCTTTACCATCTCAAATGCTCGGCGATGGGAATATCGGCAGTGAATGATCACCGGTTTATTAAATTCAAGAGCAATATCCAGAAGGGCCTCAAAGACCCTCCACTGCAACTCTTTTTTAACTTTGATTTTATAATCCAGCCCAATTTCACCTAAAGCCACCCCATCCCCGACATGATCACGAATGAAAGAAAGATTCGCCTCCACCTCTTCTTTTTTAATCTCCCAGGGATGGTAACCCAGAGCCGGATAGACGAATTGAGGATTTGCCTCAGCGATATTAAGAATCTTTTTATTTGATTCAATATCCATTCCTACCGCTATGATTCCACATACACCTGCTGCCTTGGCCTCTCGAAGGGATTCGGAAAGGTCATCCAACTCCTCCAAATGAGCATGGCTATCTACTAAAGATACTTTCTCTAATTTTCCCTTCTCCATCTCTCCTCAGAGCAATATCAATGCATGAATAAAATCATTTCACCCCCACCCTATCCCTCCCCCCTTGAGGGGGAGGGGCGGGTGGGGGTAGATTCGAGATCATAGCACCAGCAGAGCATCCCTCCATCAATGTTCTTCACATTTTTAAAACCTTCGTGCTGAAGCTTGAGACAGGCTTTATAAGAACGGAGACCCGATTCACAGTGGACCGCAATCTCCTTCTCCTTATCGAGTTCACTGAGACGCTTTTTTAATTCTCCGTAAGGGATCCACGTGGTATTGGGAATTCGTTTCTGTTTCACCTCGTCCTCCTCCCTGACATCCAATACCTGAAATTTTTCTTTTGAGGTTTGAAGTTTCTCCCTCACTTCTGAGGCTCGAATTCCCTCTACCTTGCCCTCCAATTTGTTCATGAGCACATTCGCTGCCACGACGACTGGAGAAAGGACTGGACTGAATGGAGGCGCATAAGTAAGATCGACAGAGGCCAACTGATGGCATGTCATCTTGCCATGAAGAGCCATCGCCAAAATATCGATGAATTTGTCCGAAGGGCCTTCCCCGATTGCCTGGCCTCCCAGAATTTGACCTGTCTCTTTATCTGCGATGACCTTCAGCGTCGATTCTTTTCTACCCGGATAATAATGAGCACGATCAAACCCTCTCACAACGGCCTGAAGAGGATGGAATCCTTCCTTCTCTGCTTCTCTCATGCTCAATCCAGTCTTGGCCACATTGAAATCAAAGGTTTTAAAGACGGCTGTTCCCATGACCCCCGGGAAAATAGCATGCCCACCGCAAAGGTTCACCCCAACGACCCTCCCCTGTTTATTTGCAGTAGAGCCTAAGGGTATCCAAACCTTTTTCCCAGTCACCAGATGGGTCGTCTCCGCGCAATCGCCGGCCGCATAAACCCCTTCGGCACTTGTCTCCATTTTCTCATCAACCCAGACCGCTCCTGTTTCGCCAATCTTCAGACCTGCCTGTTTTGCCAATTCAACTTGAGGCCGAATTCCAAGACTCATCAAAACCACATCCGCTTCTACCTCACGCGCCACGGTCTGAACATGGGTCACCTTTCCGTTTTTCCCTTTTAAAGATTGGATGCCCTCTGAGATGAAGATCTTAACCCCTTTCTTTTCCAGATATTGCCGGAGGATACCGGCAAAATCCTCATCAAAGAGTGTTAAAATCTGGGGGGCCAATTCCACAATCGACACTTTTTTGCCCAAATGAACAAGTGATTCAGCCATCTCAAGCCCGATATAACCCCCTCCTGCAATCACCACATTCCGGATGCTCTCGGATCGGATCGCCTCAAAGATAGCATCGGCATCGGAGATGGAACGAAGATAAAAGATATTGGCCAAATCAATACCTTCGATCTTTGGCCTGATCGGGTAGGCACCCGTGGCAAGAACCAATCGATCAAAGTGATCCGCAAAAGTTTCTCCTGATCCAATTTTTCTGCCTGAGACGGCATGGCTCTGGATATCAATTTTTTCAATCTTGCGGTTCTTCAGGATCTTGATCCCTTCCTGGGCAAACTTACCCGGTGTCCGTGAGATCAAATTCTCTCTTTCTTCGATAACACCACTGATATAGTACGGTAGCCCGCAGCCAGCATAGGAAATTTCGTCTTCCTCCTGGTAAATGGCGATCTCCATTTCAGGATCACATCTCCTCGCCTTGGCTGCGGCCTTGGGACCCGCCGCCACCCCTCCGATCACCAGAAGTCTCTTTTTCATTTTCTCAACCCCCTCCTGAAGGTCTTATTGATTCAAGATCTTATTCATAATGCAGCGCTACCCATACGGTCTTTTGCTCAGGGTCCGTCCATTCAACACGATGACGTTTGTGAGCTGGAATATGAATATAATCGCCGGGGTTCATAAGGCATACTTCCTTTTCACCCTCGAATAGCAACCCAGCGCTTCCGCTCAATAAGATTACCCATTCGTTTGTATCCTGGTCATACCATTTCCCGGGCGGCGTTGCCTGACCTGAAGAGATGATTCTTTCAAGCTTAAAATGTTCTGATCTCAAAAGCGTTTCATAAATCTCATCGTTCCTTGATTCAGGAATTTCTGAAAATATATTTCGAACGCTCATCGATCTCCTCTTTTAAGCTTTTAAACCTTGCCACCATTCTTTGGGCTCTGTCTTAAGGCATTCTGCGGCTATTTTCTTTGCCGATTCTGTTTTGAGAGCAGCCTGAGCATTAAAAATCCAATCGCCCACATCGTTATATCCTAATGTCTGATATTCACGGGCCTGCACCAAACATTCTAAAAGATCTGCATCGCGAACGATTCGTGCATCCAGAGAAGCAGCTTTCTCGAACTCTGAGATCAAGGAAGTAATTCGTTTCCCAATGTTATCAGGGAGCCTTCTTGATTGGTCCCCCACTGCTTTTTTATCAACATTCTCCCAATCCACATATCTTCGGACAATCCGATGGGCGTCGTTGGTTCTGGTTTCTGCCATATCATGGAATAAAGCCATGGACACCACTTTTTCAGGATCTGCCCCTTCAAGTTGGGCAAGGATATAAGCAATCACAGCAGTCCTAAAAGAATGCTCTGCCACAGTCTCAGGGTCCTTTACTCCTGCAATCCACCATCCCGAACGTTTTACCCTTTTAAGCTGACCCATTTCATATAAGAATTTAGCAATATCTTTTCTCACAGGTTTCTCTCCTTTTAAAATCTGAGAATTTTTTCTAACTTCTCAAGTCCTGTCATTCCCGCACAAGCTGGAATCCAAGAAGAACCAAACCCATGTATTCCTGCTCCCCGCTTTCGCAGGACAAGTTTACCCCTGCGGAAGCAGGGGCAGGAATGACTTAATAGAAAATGCAATACAGGACAAAAATGTCCTGTCTATCGGTTTTTATATCGCTGCAGTCATCCCCGCTTAGAGGGCGGGGTATTCTACAGCATTTTAGTAAACCCCGTTAGAAATTTCAGCGGGGCATTATTTCTAACGGGGTAAAGGGAGGTAATTCCCCCCCTTAGGGATTGTGCCGTAATGTCATTCTGAGGCATTAGCCCCTGCCTGCCGGCAGGCAGGGAAGAATCTCTAATTTATAACCCTTTGCATTCTTTAGATTCTTCGCAGAGTTTATCCTGAGCCTAAGGCAGAGATTCTTCACTTCGTTCAGAATGACAGGCGAAGGGTTCAGAATAACCATTATGGGGTTTTTAGACATTGCGACACAGTCTCTTATTAAAGAGGGATGAAGGGGGATTATCAATTAATCCCCCTTATACTTTAATTTTGCCCTTTTCTTCCTCTTTAACTTCTGCCGTTTTGCCTTCTCAATCTTAATATCCTCAGGCGTCAACCGCCCTGACAACCTTTCTATCCTCCTCACCAGCTCACGCCTCGCGAGAAACCGATTGAGAGATTGGTTTCTTTCCCTCATCCATTTCACTTCAATTTCCGTTGGGATGTGTTTGAGATAGACGCAAGTGGATGTCTTATTCACCTTCTGTCCTCCGCTGCCTGAGGACCGGATGAATCTTTCTTCAATATCCTTCTCATGGATACCAAGAGCTTCCATCCTCTCCTGAAGCCACTTATTCTTCTCTTCACTAACGGGAAATAGGATCATGAAAGTTTTTCTCTTAGCATTAAAACGATTTGAGATCTAAACCTTTATATCAATGGTACCAAATAAATGACACACCCAAAAAGAAAAATCAGTGTCAAAATTATGGAGATTGAATTCCTAATCCCAAAAAAGATCACCTGCTCGATCATTCGTAAAAACCAGAACAAAGAAAACCCGACCAACAGCGTCTTGCCAAGATTTGTTTGAACCAACTCCGAAGAATGGAAAAACGATACATAAGCTATCACCAGAAACATAAACGTCAAACAGAGATTGAGGATTTGCATGACGGACCGGTTAATAAAAGTTAGCCTGGATAAGTCTTTCTTCCACCGAAATATTCTCCAAAACATGAGATGAAAGATGGCAAACCCGAGACTATAAACGCCACCGATCATGATCATCACTCCCGATAAATCATTCATCATCAGGCCTCCCCTTCTTCAGACATAAAAGAGCTGTTTCTATTTGGATAGAGCGTCATCCATGGGTTTCAGTCTTTTTCTCTAAAAATACTATATTGGTTTGATCCGTGATTTTTGCAGTTTTAAATATCTTATATCCAAGCTTTTGATAAAGATAGAGATTCCTCTCACTCCTGTCGCCGGTGAATAGTTCAAATCTCCTAAAGGTATTGAAAATCCTTTCTATTTCATTCATCAGTCTTGTTCCAATCCCCCGATTCTGAAGATCGGGATGAACAATCAGTCTCCCGATATAACAAGTTCCTTCCTTTGTGTAAGCCCTTACAGAGCCTATTATTCTTCCATTCATGATGGCCTTAAGAAAAAACTGATCTTTAAAATCCTTTTCTATGCCCTCCAAGGTCTGGACCAATGGGGGAATATTAAAATCATTATAAATTTCCGCCTCGCTTCGGTAGGCTAATTTTTGAAGGGCAAGCATTTCCTCCGCATCAGAAATCGCCGCTCTTTCGATCTTTATATTCAATCCTCAACCTCATTCGGATAATTTCCTAATGGTTTTCCTGTGGTCACCTTGGTTGTGTTCACTTTTATGGATGATGGTGACTGTACCGTCTTGCTCCAGGAGTGCTTGCTTGATCAACGGCAAGTCAGCCTCTGGATCGAGATCGTGTTTACGAATAGCGAGTTCTAATTCACTCCTTGTCATGACCTCGCGCCTCAGGTTCCTCGTTAGAATCCGGCCATCCTCAATCAATGGTGTGGGTTTGCCTTCGAGCAGCCTTGCTATGCTTGGGAAATGAAAGATGAGGCGCCCGATCAATCCATTTGCACAAAACAATGCCATCCCACCGATGAGACCCCCGCTGAGCGAATTGTCCGGGCCGATCATTGCATTTTGCAAGACATTGCTGATCGTCAATAGAACGATCAAATCAAAAGGTGTCATCTGGCCCAATTCGCGCTTTCCTGCTATGCGGAACATAAAGAGCAGGAAAAAATAGACCGCCAGCGGCCTTACAATTTTCTCAAGAATCTGGACTTCAGGAATGAGCATATTTATGTTCATTTTGACCTCCTTTCAAATCTGCCTTCACAGTACTACTTTCACCGGGCCAGGAATTGCCTGTTGATTCCATCATCCGTTGGGCCAACCGCTCATTGACTCGAAACGGTATCATGGGTGCTTGCTGGAACCTGAATTCTTTATAAATAGACAGAAAACCTCTCTTGCTGGGCATTACAGAAATATCAGCCCATGGAATAAAAAGGTTAGGGTGACCGAATCGAAACAAGAAAAAGAGGGAGAGATAGAGTCTTGCTGGATTGACTCCAACCGTCAGGCAATTGTTATAGCCCATCTTCCACCGCATTTCTCCGCTCTGGAACCGCCAGCGTTCACCGTTAAAGGATCCTGAGAGGCGGTAGAAAGTTGCAAGCGTAGCCCAGCCGCCGAGACGTGAAATGAGGAGTAAAATTCCAATCAACAATGCAATGAACCCTACAAGAAACAGCTCCGGACGATTCATATTCACAAGCAACGCTCCCTAATGTTATCGCCTGTTCGAATAGTGTTGAATCGCTTTTCTCACTGCATTAGCGAATGTTTGGAGTTGATCCTTATCGGTTCTGAATAGATCACGGACCCTTCGGCTTACCTCTAATTGAACACCCTGATTCGATTTTCCTCGATTGCAGATGTTCATTGGATCAGTCCCCATCAGTCCTTCTGTGGGAGACAGAGTTTTGAAACCGGCCTTTTCTAATTGGTGTTTTATTTCTGAGCGTATCCGGTCATCAAGACCACCTACCATCACAAACTCATCTTTCTGATCAATTTGTCCATGTACGGTTATTACGATATCAGCTTTTTTGACAGCTTGCAGTGCACGGGGCTCGTCAAAAAGGTGACTCTCAATATGAAGCACACTATTCCCATCCGCCTTTAACCCCTCGAAGCTGTAAAAAGAGTAATCCCTACCCGCGATCGCTTCAGCAACTTCTGCTGTCGTTGGTTCGATTTTCCCGCCATGGGGCGCCATGATGAGAACACGTGGATCTCTCAATTCAATCCTGATTCGATAGTCTTGGCCTTCTAATTCCTGATTGGCAAGCTCTTTAAAGTTCCTATAGGAAGTCATTCAATCCCGCCCCTAAAAATGTGGCTTCAATATAGCAAAAACAACTATATTGTCAATCAATCCACATCTAATATTGTAATTGAGGTTTGGATTTTAAGGAAAATAAAAAGGGTGCCATAGGCACCCTTTTTACAGTATTAAAACATAAGTCAACCCTTCGACTCCCCGGCCTGAAGGTCGGGGCTTGCTCAGGGTTGACCCTGAGCGGCGCTTCTTTACCCCGCCTTCAAAGGCGGGGCTTGGCGCCGCCGAACGGGTCAAGGACCAACTCTTACGAAGAAGATTTCATCGCCATGGAAGCCCCAATGCTTGAGGAAGCGCAACTGGTAGTCGTGACGCTGGGGTGCTTGAGATACTCTTCCCTCCAGACCTTATCCGCAAAAGCTCCAAACCGGGAGGCATAAGCATCGATCTCTTCCTTCATCTTGGTGACGATCTCCTCGGCACCTTTGTGGGTGAAGTAAGGCTTTGTCTCATTGATAATCTCTCTGTAAATATGCGGATTATCGATAATCATGCAGGGTCTTAAATGGTTCTCATTATGGGGTTGCCTGCTCCGAATCGCCCTGAATAGAGGACTATTCAGCGCCTCGGCTAAAAAAACATTTTTAATATTACTCATGGCCACATGGGTATAAACACATGGCTCCACATCCCCATTCGCATTAATGTGGAAATATCTTCTCCCTCCCGCAATGCATCCCCGGACATGAGGGCCGTCATTCCAGAAATCGAGGATGAACATGGGTTTGGCTCTCCTGAAATACATCACCTGTTTTCGGAGATGATTCCGCTGTTCTGGAGTGACCATGAGGTTGATATCACCCTGGCCGTTGACAGGGATGTAAAGGAAATACATCTGGGCGATAATCCCTTTTTTTAAAAGATGATCGATCCACTCTTCAGAAGAGACAATGCCAACGTTATTCCTTGTCACCGTCGCTGAAGACCCAAAGATAACCCTTGCTTCCCTGAGGTGATCCATCGCCTCCATGATCTTTTTGTAGACTCCTGGACCTCTCCATCGATCTGTTTCTTCTTCATAACCTTCGCAGCTCACCACCACCATCGCATTTCCTAAATCCCTGATCCTTTCTGCCTTCTCTTTCGTCATCAATGTCCCATTCGTATAAACCTGGAAAAAGATATGTGGGTGCTCCTCAATCATCTGGAAGAGATGGGGGTACATAAATGGCTCACCCCCCAGGATGGTTATGAAGTGTAGCCCTATATCTGTACATTCCCTTAAAATTCGCTTCACCAGATCATAAGAAAGCCCAGGATGTCTCTGGTAGCCCAAGGTATAGCAACCCGAACATTTCAAATTGCACTGCCATGTTGGGCTGAGGATCATGACAAAAGGAGGTCGAAACCCGTGCTCTTTTTCAAATTGGTCCCTCTTTCTATTCCCAAGGAACCAGGCATTATTAAAGAGGGTATTGAAGACAATGGTCCGGTTCTTTGGAGGAAGATACTCCAGAACACCCCTAAACATTTTTTTTGCAGGGTGGCCTGGAGTTTCAAGCATCTTCCTGACCGCATTGATGGCGCCGAGGATTTCATAATCAGAAGTTAACTTCTCTCCTAAGTAAGTCAATTGAACCAATCTTTCATCAGAAACCCTCCTGAGGAGCTCAACAATCATTTTGGAGACTTGATGCCCAGTAAGATCTTTAATTCGGTCTGAAAAGTTCATTTCAACCCCTCCTCCTATTATGGATCTATTAACTCTGAACCGCCGTCCAAAAACCCAAAATAGCAACGGCAATTCCAACCACTAATTCATTAATAAGATTTCCGTTAATGGTGAATGAAGCAATAATCATCCATGTTCCTAATAGACCAATTATCCAGTTTTGCCACATTGCCTCCAATTTCCCCTTTCCCTCAATCCATTCCCGCCTGCGCCTGCCTGCGGTAGGCAGGGTAGGCAGACCTGCCTATGGTAGGCAGTATAAAAAGACGGCCAAGGGAGAGTGAGTATCTAAGCTTTTTGGTATATAAGAGCAATTTTGATACCACAACCCTTGGATTTCTATTTTAAAAAGGATAGTCGAAAATGTTTGTAAAATTGAACGGTTAGTAGGAAACAGAAAATAGTTTTTATCGGTAAGAAAGAAGGTGAGGTCTATTTTTGTGAAATTTTTATTCGCATTTTAATCCAAATTTAAAAACCTTTTTAATAACAAATAAATTAATGCGGCAATAAGTTTCGAATTTTTATGCGTTTTTATCGCAATTTACATAATTTTCCCTAACACCCTCATGGATTTTCTGATACAGGCAGGCTAACTAACACTTCGAGGGAAAAGACAACTTTGTAGAGTGATAGGACGTCATTGAGGTATAAATTTTGGACGGGACCTTTTCGCCTTGATCTTTTCTATCTTATTACTTTCCTTGGGAGAAAAATAGTTCCTATTGGGTAAAAATCTTGACTTTTCCTTATAAAGACTTTCTAACTTTCCTTCCTGCTGTTCTGTAAGCATACTTTTTTGATTGAAATCCTGCTCTGCTGATTTGATAAATTGATCTTCCTTTTGGGTTAATTTATATCGGTTTAATCCTGACATAACCCACTCAAGTCTTTCCTTGTTCATGATAAACCTCCCTTTGCCCGTTGGTAAATCAAAGTACTCATCTGATTTTATGATAAATCTCAAAAAAAAGTTAACCAAACAACTGCCTTTTTTGTATTACCAATTCTCCCGGAAACCACGGCTGACCCTGGCCTCTTTTACCAGTAGATCCTTTCCCATGAAGTTTTTTCGATTCAACATGGAGACAGCCCTCCGGGCTTCCCATTGGGTAGACATCTCCACAAAGGCAAACCCTTTGGGTTGGCCAGTCTGTCTGTCCTTTACGATCTTAGCAGACATGACAGCTCCTGCATCGGAGAAAAGGGCTTTGAGTTCGGACTCGCTGGTCTGTAAAGGAAGGTTAGCGACATAAATTTTCTTATTTATTTTCGTTTTCCTATTCATTTTCTCCCCCGCCTTATATCATCCTTTCTCAATGAAGTTGTCATTGTAAACCTCCAGTTGATTCGATGTCTCCTTAAAAAAAGCCCGCAAAGAAGTTGTTTAGAGTTCTTGACGGGCTTAACTCTCGTAGCCTAAAAAAAAGCTCCAGGCAACTAATTTTTATTTAATTATATATTTTTACAAGCTGAAAAGCAAGGAAAATCCTTACCTTCCGAATCGCCCTTAAGAAAGTGTGGGAAAATGCCTTTGAAACGGGAAGAAAGTCAACCCTTCGACTCCCCAGCATAAATGCTGAGCTTTGAGGATTGTCGAAGGGCTCAGCCTGCCTGCCCTGCCTACCGCAGGCAGGCGCAGGCAGGGGTTTGACCCCGCACTTCGATAAACTCAGTGTCCTGAGCGTGCCGAAGGAAGCGGCGATTTACACACCACCCTAAAGGGCGGAGCTTGGCGCCGTCGAATGGGTCAAAAAGAGTAAGCTGGTTGGTAAGGTACCTTGGAGTGGAGCCAAGAAGCACATATGAACTTATTTGGGGAATTCAATTGGTACGGCGGTGATGGTAAAAGTTTCTGAGTGCTACAGATTGCGGATCGATATTAGTTAATCCGTATTTTTCAGCCCAGTCCATTGCTTCCAGAAATTCTTGTGTAGTGATCCCCCGAGCGATCTCCGGATAATCATAGGCTTTATATTCCACACGATATTGAGCCATGATGTTGACGTATGTATTCTTCGGAATGGCCTCAGCGACCCATTTAACAAATTTTTCTGTCCCGGCCACTCGGTTGGGCATGACCAAATGCCGAATAATCACTCCACGGACTGCAATCCCCTGTTGATCTAACTTGAGTACACCTACCTGCCGGTGCATTTCAATGATCGCTTTCTTCGTTACCTCAGGGTAATCTGAAGCCCCCGCAGAATATTTTGCTGCCTTATCAGAATCCATATATTTCATATCTGGCTTATAGATATCGATAATGCCGTCTAATATCTTCAATATCTCTAAACGTTCGTAACCGCTGGTATTGTACATCAATGGGAGATGAAGCCCTTTCTTCAAGGCAATCCGAGTGGCATTGAGGATGTTAGGCATGACGTGGGTGGGTGTCACGAGATTGATATTATGACAGCCAATCTTCTGGAGGTGAAGCATCATGTCAGCCAGGTTCTCATCCTGTACCTCCTTTCCTCTCCCCTCATGAGCGATGGGCCAGTTTTGACAGAAGACACAGCGGAGGTTACAGTTTGAGAAAAAGATGGTGCCCGACCCTTTTCCGCCCACGAGAGACATTTCTTCGCCAAAATGGGGGTGATAGCTAAAAATCACAGGTTTGACCGGAGCTCGACAGAATCCCTTTTCACCCTTTTGTCGATTCACTCCACACTTCCTGGGACAGAGCTGGCAATTTTCGAAGATGGCATAGGCTTGTTTGATTCTATGAGCCAACTTTCCCTCTATCTCCAATTTCTCATAGGCCGGAATCCATTGGATGTCCTTCTTTTGTCCAGCATGAAGAGAAATAGGAGAAAGGAGTAGGGAGCCCCCTAAGAATAGAGAATTTTTGATGAAGTCTCGGCGTGTGAACTGCATATTGAGTACTTCAATACTTAACGCACCAATATTACTCCTGTGCGAAACTCTTGTAAAGATTTCTCTGGCCCTCAACTCCTCCCTCTCCCCTGAGTGGAGAGGGTCGCCGACGCTCCATAGCTTTGGCGAAGGAGCGGAAGGGTGAGGGGAAAAAGGTATTGACGGCAGTATCGATTCTGCAGTAATTTATTACTATACGGCGTGAAGAGGAAATTAAACCGTGAGCGAGCCTTACCATAATCAGCCTCCTTCCTTCAGGGCTGAAAACCGAATATTAGGAAACTCCCTATCCCCTCCTCAACTAACAAAACGGGAGTTTCTACGGTTCTGTGGAGCAAGTTTCTGCATGCTCTCTGCCGCAACCCTCTTCGGCTTTCCAGAAACCTCCCATGCACAAGCAAAGAAAGGCCTCATTAAAACAAAACTTTCTCCCTATTTCACTTCGTTGGAAGGAGGGGAAATTCAGTGTGAGCTGTGCCCTCACCGCTGCCGAGTGGCCAAGGGAAAGAGAGGCATTTGCAGGGTTCGGGAAAACCGGGATGGAAAATATTACAGCCTGGTCTATGGAAATCCTTGTGCGGTTCATTTAGACCCGATTGAGAAAAAACCCTTTTTTCATGTCCTCCCCGGAACGACTTCTTTCTCACTTGCCACAGCAGGTTGCAATTTCGTGTGTAAATTTTGCCAGAACTGGGAAATCTCCCAGGCTTTCCCGGAGGACGTTTACAGTTATGAGGTTCCGCCAGAATTGATGGTGAAGAGGGCGAGAGAAATAGGAGCCCGCTCCATTGCTTACACTTATGTGGAACCAACCATCTTCTATGAATACATGATAGACATCGGTACTCTTGTTAAGAAGTCAGGACTTCTAAATGTCTACCACTCGAATGGCTTTATCAATCCAGGCCCTCTCAAAAATCTATGCAAAGTGTTAGATGCGGCCAATATCGATTTGAAGGGGTTCACAGAGAATTTTTATCGCGAATTGTGCAGTGGGGAACTCACTCCGGTGCTTGAAACATTAAAGATGCTGAAACAGGAAAAAGTCCACCTGGAGATTACCAACCTCATCATCCCCACAAAGAATGATGAGATGTCAGTGTTAAAAGAGATGTGCCTCTGGGTAAAAAAAGAATTGGGAGCAGATACTCCGATCCATTTTTCCCGATTCTATCCTCTCTACAAACTCAAGACCCTTCCCCCAACACCGGTTTCGACACTGGAGAAGGCCCGGGAAGTGGCTTTATCTGCGGGTCTTGAATATGTCTATATCGGGAACGCACCGGGTCACGAGGGTGAAAACACCTTCTGCCCGAAATGCAAAAAAATGATCATCCAGCGGACAGGATATATGGTGGGAGAGATCAACGTGAAGAATGGAAAGTGCAGATATTGTGGAAAACCTATTCCCGGAATTTGGGCGTAAATGATTCGTTTCAAATGGAAAAAATGCCTTTTGCTTGCCCGGTCTGTGGTCGGAAGAAAGAATACCCTGTGACAGAGTTGGTAGAGGGGGCGGTCTTTACCTGTCCTTTCTGTAATCTAAACCTCACCCTTCAAGGCCATATGTGGGAGGACGTTCAAAAAGAAATCGAGAAGTTGAAAGACAAGGCCTGATTTTCTTTTTGCAGATTAGTCTTCCCGGGCCATTTCCAATTGTCCCAGGACCGAAACCCCTGAAACGCTTTTAATCCCACGTCTCTCCAGATCAAGGTATTTGGAAGCGTCTCCTAAATGGAAAAAGACAAAACTAATAAATCTTAGCTGAGGATAACACTACTAATATGCAGGTATACGATGCATCAAAAATTGACGATCACGAGATGAAATTGAGCATGACAATCAATGACGGAATTGGAGAGTCATGGAGCAGGATTAATTAGGTGCGAGAGTAACGACCCGTTCCTTTGAGTTGATTGTCACGTTGAAATTGGCCAAAAAGTCGCGGCCCAATAGACCATCTGCCCCCTTCAGGTGTGCATCATGTGCGATGACAAGAAGCGGTCCTACCTTGGCTTCGCCCACCTCCACCGAATTAACCCACACCGCATCCGCATAGCTCATTCCGGTCACTCCCTTTAGCACAGCGGGGTGCGCTTCCTCAGTAGAAATGCCAAGCTTCCATAGAGCTGATGGCGCGACTAGCGTGTGGCCAGAGCCGGTGTCAAGGATCAGGTTGATGGGTCCAGCCCCATTGATCTTGGCACTTACCAAAACAGGGGAGCCGGGCGTAAATGGAATCTTGGTAAACCCCTTTTGGGATGGGCTCGATTGCAGTTCCGGAGGAGCAGGAGGAGACGTGGGTAGAGGGAGTGGTTGTGCGTTAGAGCGGTAAGGCTCAGGGATGCTCTCGAGCCTCGTAGTGTAATATTGGGTGCCTTGGTCGTCAACCCAGTAATAGATCTCCGCCAAAGCCAGTCCGGGAATAAGCACGGAGATTAAGATTAACGCTGTCGTCCAGCCTCGCATTATACTTTCATTCTAAACCCATCGAACCACCAAAATCAAATTATTAGTTGGTGCAGATAATGCTGAGGGCGATGAGTTACCACCTACTTGAAATGTAGCATTTAGAGTAA
>Ga0315281_10004502_pt1 | contig 20193 bp, 16 predicted proteins | sample YL17G07_0_MG_FD_204540 | JGI IMG/M metagenome (GOLD analysis project Ga0315281, IMG submission 204540) | Sediment microbial communities from Yellowstone Lake, YNP, Wyoming, USA - YL17G07_0 | ecosystem: Environmental > Aquatic > Freshwater > Lake > Sediment | place: USA: Wyoming | collected...
AGCTTGCATCGTATCCGGAGCATTGACTTGCTGGAAGGCCCCAGTGACTTTGGCAGATCACTCTATGAGCGTCGACGTGACATTGAGACTCGCTTTGGCAATCTGCGGTCGTTCGGTGGCGGTCTGATACACCTGCCGCCGTGGGTTCGAGGCCTGCAACGAGTCAGAATGTACGTCGCGGCAAAACTGATCATCAGAGCAGGAAAATTCTTGGTGAAAAGAACATCTGCCGCATAAAGTCCTAACGCTCGCGGTTCGGAACGGAGTTTCGCTGGCGGTTCGGCCCACCCAGGCCACCCGACGATCTGCAAGGGGGCAAGAGCAAGAGAGACAAAGGGCAAAGCGCTACCCTCGAACGCCCCTTCGCCTCACGAGCATTCCTATCCCGCCCAACGCGAGAACCGCCATCGTGCCTGGCTCAGGAACCTCGGAAACACGGAACCCGAAGGTGTCGGACCCGTCCGCCGGGTAGAAGTAGTGGCGATACGACGCGAGCAGGTTGTAGCTGGCGCCGTTGAACGACCCACCCCGCAAGCCGCGAGACGAATACATGGAATCCTGGTACCCTATTGCTTCGTTCCACTCCCATACATTTCCGCCCTGATCGAACGTTCCGTACGGGCCGTCGCTGTTCTGAAACTCGCCGACGACCGTGGTCCACTTGCCCGAATCGATGGGGTACGGGTCGCTGCCGGAGTAATAGTTGGCGTTGTTCCCGGAGACGTCGGCCATATCTCGAGCCGGTGCCGTGTCGCTGCCCGTCGGGTAGTCCCAGTATCCCGCACCACCCAACTTATTGGGATCGTAGTACGCCGCCTTGTACCACTCATCCTCGCTGGTCACCGCCCACTTCCAATTGGCGTTACGCTGGATCGTCCTACCGTCATTGCCGTTGTACCCGTCGAGCGTGTACGCCCCCCTTTCCGTCGTCCCAGCATCCTGCGCACCGCTCGGCTGGCCGTTGTGCAGCCAATTGGCAAACCGGCAGGCGTCCCAGAAGCTCACATAGTTCACCGGACGTTTACGGTTGGCGAATCCGGCCGCCATCGAGTAGGTGTAAGGGTTGCCAACGGTCCCGCCGCCGCTCCGCGTGATCTCGCTCCCGTAATTGGTGGCCGACATGCCCGTGTTGTACAGCCCGTAGGTGTCCGTCTTGGCTACGGCGTTGAGGAACTCCGTATATTGACCCGCTGTCACCTCGTACTTTCCAATGTTGTACGCGTAGCCTACGGAACCGCAGATGCGATCCGGGCCGAAGTTGCCCGCACCCGCGCCCGCGCCCGCACCGGAAAGCTCACCGGCATTGTCCGGATGGCCCACAGGAACCGTGTCGATGACGACCGCCGACCCCGCCGTCGCAAACATCAGGAACAGACCGATCACCACTGCCGTCAATGCTTTGTTCATTGCCCGCCTCCCTGATCACGTTTAAGAAAAGTTGCAGCGCTACTCCTTTCTATGTTAGCAGATTCGCATCGTCGGGTCAAGATGTTTCTCTGCGAAATTGTTGAGTGGGTGACCAAATTTTCCAGCCCCGGAGAGTTCTGTCTGCCCAGACCGGTTCGGCGGGTTGGTTTGCCCGGACGTAGGGGCGGTTCGCGAACCGCCCTGACAATTCTGGATTGCTGCCCGCAACCGATGGCAATACAAACAACTGATTGAACTGTGGGTATCTGTCATATATAGTGGGCAGTGATCGTACTTCGCTTTCCAGCGCTTGTCATTATGAGACGCAAGAGTCCGAGGGGCCACGCTATGGCAAATGAACCGAAAGAGTCGCCGACGAACCACGCAGAGACCCAAAAAGCACCGACGAAAGCGGCGAAGCGTCCGGAAGACCAGGAACCGCAACATCGGAGCAGGGGCGTTCGAAGGGTGATCATCGAATCGGCGATCGCCTTGGCGGCGGTCGTGCTCGTGCTGTTGGGCCTGGCGGGGGTGTTTCATCGCAAGGTGGACACCTCGCCCGTCGCGCCGGCCACGCTCGCCGTCGAGAGTGTGGCGGTTCCGGTTGCGACAACGGTCTATTCCATGCCGAGATATGAGTGGGCGGTCGGCACGGTGCAGGCGGTCAACGAAACCGCGCTGGGGTCCAAACTGTTGGCCAAGGTCGAGCAGGTCAACGTCAAAGCCGGCGAGAAGGTTGTGAAAGGCCAGGTTCTGTTCAAACTCGACGATCGTGATCTTCAAGCGAGAGTGGCCCAGGCCCGATCGGCGGTTGACGGCGCCCAGGCCCAGCTCAACCAGGCCCAGGTCGATTACGACCGGATCATGAAACTGTCCAAGCAGAACGCCGTCACCGAACACGAAATCAGCAGCGCTACCAACCAACTCCAGGCCGCCACCGCCCAAGTGCAGCAGTCCCGACAGGCGCTGCAGGAATCCGAGACGATTCTGTCCTATGCGACCATTCAAGCGCCGTTTGACGGCCTCGTCGTCGACAAGCGGGTTGAGGTTGGCGATACCGTCTCCCCGGGCCAGATCGTCGTCAAGCTTTACGATCCAAGCAGGATGCAATTCGTCGCCACCGTTCGAGAGTCCCTGGCCCAGAATCTCAAGATCGGGCAGTCGCTGCCGACCTATATCGAAGCCATCAACAAGCTCTGCCTGGGAACGGTCTCGGAGATCGTTCCTCAAGCCGACGTCGCCAGTCGATCGTTTGACGTGAAGCTGGTCGGCCCCTGTCCGCCGGGTATGTATACCGGCATTTTCGGGCGGATGTTCATTCCTCTCGGCAAGGAAGAGGTGCTGCTTATCCCCAAGGCGGCGGTTTCAAAGGTAGGCCAGCTCGATCTGGTGGAGGTCCAGATCGAGAATCGGGTCCAGCGGCGAACTGTCCAGACCGGCAGAACGTTCGGGGAATACGTCGAAGTTCTCAGCGGCCTTCAGCCGGGCGAGAAGGTTCTGGTCTCGTCGGGCCAGGTTCCCACCGCCGGGCCTGAGGTTTTGCCCCTGCAACTGCTTCGGGATATTCCATCGACCGCTCCAGCCGCCAACGACGGACTTTGAGGAACTCATCCATGAGTGCGAAAAAGCACGGCATCACACTGGCGATCGTCAATAAGTTTCTCCGCTCCAACCTGTCGGTGATCCTGATTCTGCTTTCGCTGGTGGCCGGTGCGTTGGCACTTCTTATCACCCCGCGTGAGGAAGAGCCGCAAATCGTGGTCCCTCTGGCGGATGTATTCGTCCAATTTCCAGGCCACTCAGCCCACGAAGTTGAACAGCTCATCTCGGTGCCGCTGGAGAAACTGTTGTACCAGATCGACGGCGTTGAGCATGTCTATTCGATGTCGAAAGCTGATCTGGCCATCGTGACCGTGCGGTTCTATGTCGGCCAGGATCGCGAGCGCAGCCTGGTCAAGCTTTACAACAAGGTCGACGAAAATGTGGATTTGGTGCCCGCAGGTGTGACCAGTTGGATCATCAAACCGGTGGAAATCGACGACGTTCCTGTCGTTTCGTTGACACTGACATCAAAGAGCAGCTCCGATTATCACTTGCGCCGCGTGTCGGAAGAACTCGCGGGCCGACTGGCGGCTGTCCACGATATCTCCCGGATCAGCATCATCGGCGGCCGACCTCGCGAAGTCATGATCTATCTGTTGCCGGAGCGTCTCGCCGCCTACGGGATCGACGGACTCCAGGTCGAACAGAACCTGCGGGCCGCCAACATCACTGTCAAGGCGGGTGATTTCGACAGGAACAACCGCAATATTCTCGTCGACGCCGGCGCCGCATTTGCCCGCCCGGACGAACTGGACGATCTGGTCGTAGGTGTTCACCACGATCGACCGGTGTTTCTCAAGGACGTTGCCGATCTTGGAGACGGACCTGCCGAACCCTCCGATTACGTCCGGTTTGGCTGGGGGCCGGCCAAGGACTATCCGCGTCGGCCCGACGCTCCTGGCTCGCTTGTCGGCCAGAGTGCCTCCTCGCTGGGCGAAACTCAGACCTATCCCGCCGTCACCATTGCCATTGCCAAGAAGAAAGGCACCAACGCGGTCAACGTGGCGGCTTCGATCATTAAAGCCACTGAAAAACTCAAGGACCAGGTCGTGCCCGACGACATCGACGTAGTCATTACGCGAAACTACGGCCTGACCGCAGACGAAAAGGTCAACGAACTGGTTGAGGCCCTGGGAGTGGCCATCGTCATCGTCATTGCCCTGTTGGCGATTGCCCTGGGTTTTCGCGAAGCCATGATCGTTGCGGTGGCGATCCCGATTGTCTTCGGGCTGACCTTGGCACTGAACATGCTGGCGGGCTATACCATCAATCGCGTGACCCTCTTTGCCCTGATCCTTTCGCTGGGTTTGCTCGTGGATGATCCGATCGTTGACGTCGAAAACATCCATCGCCATTTTCAACTTCGCCGAAGGTCGTCCCGCCGTATTGTGCTTGAGGCGGTCAACGAGGTGCGCCCGCCGCTGATCACCGCGACACTGGCCGTCATCGTTTCGTTTCTGCCCATGATGTTCATCACAGGAATGATGGGGCCTTATATGCGTCCGATGGCCCTGAACGTGCCCGTAACCATGTTCATGTCGATGCTCGTATCGTTTACCGTAACCCCGTGGCTGGCCTATCACCTGCTCAAAAAATCCTATCCGCAGGAAGACGACCCGGCCTCGTCGACGCCGCCGGCGCTGCTGGAAGATCCGGTAGTAACGTCGTCCGAAGCCGTCAAGCATACGGTTCTTTACAGGCTGTTCAAGCCGCTGATGGAACCGCTGCTGCGATCCCGGCGAAACGCCTGGCTGTTTCTCGGATCGGTGGGGGTGCTCATGCTGCTTTGCCTGATCGTCCTGGGTGAGCGCGGCATCCCGTTGAAAATGCTGCCGTTTGACAATAAGAATGAACTTGCCCTGGTGCTCGACTTCGATGAAGGCACGACCCTTGAGCAGACCGGCGCGGCGGTTGGCAGGTTTGAAGAATTTCTGCGCAGTGTGCCGGAGATCACCGATTGGCAGAGTTATACCGGCACCGCCAGCCCGATGGACTTTAACGGCATGGTCAGGCACTATTACCTTCGGCAGGGACCGAACGTTGCGGATATTCGCATCAATTTCGTTCCGAAGAAGGCACGATCTCAGCAATCGCACGCGCTCGCCATGCGACTTCGTCCCAAGCTCGAGAAAATCGCCGCTGAAACCGGATGTGCGCTCAAGATCGTCGAAACCCCGCCGGGGCCGCCCGTGATCGAGACGCTGGCTGCCGAGGTTACCGGCCAGCCGTCGGACACCTATGATCAGCTCCTCGATGCCGCCGCGGTGGTTCGAAAACGAATGGAACGCGAACCGGATGTGGTCGATATCGACGATATCGTCGAGGCCAGGCAGGAGAAATCTGTTTTCACCGTTGATAAGGAAAAGGCGGTCCTGAACGGCGTCTCGACCGAAACCATTGCCCAGACCATCCGCCTGGCCCTGGCGGGCGATATCGCCGGGGCGATCCATCTGGAATCTGAACGCCAGCCGCTGCAGATTATCGTGCGTCTACCGCGGGCCTTTCGAAGTTCCACCCAAGACCTTTCCCAACTTTATGTGCGAAGTCCGTCCGGTCAAATGGTGCCGCTGGCCGAACTGGGTCGATGGACCAGGACAACTCGCGACCAGACGATTTACCATAAGGATCTTCGTCCGGTGGCCTATGTATTTGCCGATGCCGTTGGCCGCCCGCCCGCGGACATTGTTCTCGATATCCAGGCCGATCGTCTCGAAGAGGCTCCAGACGTTATGAAAGAAGCGGTAACCGTCGGTCCGGGCTGGGTCAGCAGCAATTCCGTGAAACCGGTTGAAAAGCGTTCGTTCTTCGCCAACGGTGGCGGCGTCACGTGGTTCCTGCCCCGGCAGTTTCATGTCGACTTTTCCGGCGAAGGGGAGTGGCAGATTACTCTGGATGTCTTTCGCGATATGGGTTTGGCCTACGTCGGTGCGATGATCGGCATTTATATCTTGCTGGTCAACCAAACCGGTTCGTTCAGCTTGCCCCTGGTGGTCATGCTGGCCATTCCGCTGACAATCATCGGTATCGTGCCAGGATTTTATCTCCTGAATCTTGTCGCCGGTGATGTGGTGGCAGGGCATGCCGATCCGGTGTTTTTCACAGCTACAGCCATGATCGGCATGATCGCCCTCGCGGGGATTGTTACACGCGACGCGATTATTCTGGTCGACTTCATTCACCTGTCGCTGGCCCGAGGCCGGTCGCTCTTCGAAGCCATTATGGAAAGCCGGGTGATCCGTCTGAGGCCCATTTTGCTTACCGCCGCGTCGGCCATGTTGGCCGCTGCACCGATCACTCTCGACCCGATCTTCGCCGGTTTGGCCTGGTCGCTGATCTTCGGCCTGTTCGCGTCGACGGCGTTTACGCTGTTCGTGATACCGATCACCTATTGGCTGCTCTATGCCAACAAGCCGGGTCATGGTCTAAGCCCGGAAATGATCGCGGAGAATGTGCCTTCGTCATCGTAGTGCCGAGGCCGAACAATCTCTTCTCGCCCGTGGGTTACTCGACGATCCAGACGGCGAGGCCCTCGGTTTGTTTTGCGAGTTTCTCAGCCGGATTTCCCCCGAAAAGAGCCCGCAGTCCGGAAAGCCCTCGCCGGCTGAGCACGATCGTATCATAATTGTGGTCACGGCATTCCTTAAGGATTTCCTGGGCCAGATTGCCGCCGGCTTCCGGAAACCGGCACATGCCGAATATCTGGTCATCGGCAAAACCCGCCTTCTTGAGTCTCGACCGCGCCGGCCCGAAAAAGATGCACTCGTTTTCCAAACTGCATTCTTCCCAGGCTTTTCGTTTTTGCTCGTACTCACATCCGATAGCGGTCTCGTCGGTCGGATTTTCCGCGCCGCCATGCTCCCGCAGCGATGGTGGAACCGCCGGCATCAGGCGGAAAAGCGTTACAAACACATCCGATTGCTTCTCAAGCAAGTTGGCAACGTACTCAACCGCGCTCATTGTCGGTTCCGTGCCGTTGTATGGTAACAGTATCTTTGCCTTCATGGCTTACCCTTTCCTTGACTATTCAATTATTATTCGGGTTGAGCGGCAAGCCTCAATCAAAATCTTAGACTCCGGATTGAAATTGCTCACACAACGATCGTTCCTTCAAAATCGGCCATTTCGTTTCAAAGCCCGGCCGGTTGCTCCGATAGACAATGCCGATCGGAATTTCGTCGCCCCAGGTCATGGCCAGCTTCAACGCCTGCTCGCGATTGTACGGGTCATGAGAATCGCTGATTTTCCTTACGCGCTCGCGATACCACTGATAGGTGTTCACCTTGTTGAATGTCACACATGGCTGGAGAATATCGAGAAGGACAAACCCTTCCCGACACGTCAGGGCCGCCGTGATCATCTCGAACAAATGCTGCGGATCGCCGGCGAACGATCGGGCCACGAACGAGCAATCTTCCACGACCGCCAGGGCCAGCGGATTAAGAGGCGGGCTGGTCACGCCATGAGGCTGAATCTTGGTAGAAAATCCCAAATCCGACGTCGGCGAGGCCTGGCCTTTGGTCAGGCCATATACCTGGTTGTTGTGGACGAAGGCCTTGATGCCGATGTTTCGCCGGATCGCGTGGAGCAGATGATTTCCGCCCTCGCCGTACATGTCGCCGTCGCCGCTGGTGATGACCACCTCTAATTTATGATTGGCCAATTTGATTCCCGTCGCTGCCGGAATGGCCCGCCCGTGCAGCCCGTTGAACACGTTCGCCCGAGTATAGTGCGGCAATTTGGCGGCTTGACCAATGCCGCAGACCAGGACCAGTTTCTTGCGGTCCAGCCCGACGGCGTCGACGGCCCGGTCGAACGTCTTGAGGATCGGAAAATTACCGCATCCGGGGCACCAGGTCGGCTCGTTGCTGTAAACATCGTTACCCATCGGCAACCCTCCGGGCAATCTCGTCGCCGGTAAACGGCATTCCATCATATCGTAACAGCAGTTCGCACTGCTCGATGAGACCCAACTGGCGGAGCACCGAAGCGAACTGTCCGGTGGAATTGCCCTCGACGGAAATCACCCTTATCTTGCCCTTCAGTTCGCAACCGGCCGAACGGGCGACTTCGTTGACTGCTTCGATATCAATCGGCCAGACCTGGGCAAAGTGCAGCATGGCCGAGCGAATGCCCCGTGCGTTCAAATGATCCACTGCCTCGCGGGCTGGCCCATACGTCGAACCCCACGTGATCAACACCCGCTCGGCTGCCGGCGGGCCATAATACGCCGGTTTGAGGAATTCGGCGAGCAGGCCCTTTTCCTTAGCCATCCGTTTGTCGTGCTGGCGGACCCTCGCTGCGAGGTTTTCGGTGAGGTGCCCATCCTCCGTATGCTCATCCGAGTCGCAAACCACGAACGCCGGCGAACCGGGCAGTGCCCTCGGCGAGACACCGGAGTCGGTCAGGGCATAACGGGCGTAATTCTCCGGCGGGTCTGTCACGATGCACCGATCAATCGGCTGCGGTGATCGATCCAGCGGAGGAATGTTCTTTCTCGTGTCCACAAGGAACTGATCCGTCATCAAGATCACCGGCGTCTGAAACGCATGCGCCGTTTGCAATGACCGCCGAGTCAGCTCATAGGCTTGTTGTATCGTTCCGGGGGCGAAAATTGCCCTTGGAAATTCGCCGTGTCCGGCGGAGATGGCAAATCTCAAATCCTGTTGAGCCGTTCGGGTCGGCAGTCCGGTGGCTGGGCCGGGGCGCTGTCCGAGCATGATTACAATCGGCAGTTCCAACATGCCCGCCAGTGCGACCCCTTCGACCATCAGGGCGAACCCTCCGCCGCTGGTCACCGTCATCGCGGGCACACCGGCGTAGGTGGCCCCGCAGACCATATTCACGGCGGCAATTTCATCCTCCGCCTGTTCGACAAGGATACCGTATTCGTCGGCGAGGCCCGCCAACTCAGTGAATACCGCCGTCGAGGGCGACATCGGATATGCGGTCACGAATTTGACCCCTGATCGAGCCGCCGACAAAGCAATCGCTTCGCTGCCGCTGCAGACGTTGCCCGGTGCGCCGTCATTCAGCGGAGCTTTGATCGAACCGCGATAGGGCGCCGCGAGTTCAGCTCCTCGTTTGGCGCAGGCGATATTCATATCCACCGTGGCCTGACCCTTCCCGTGGAAATGACGTTCAAGATATTGGTAGAGATGATCAAGCTCCAGCCCGAGAGTGGCAAAGATCGCCCCGGCTGCTACGCTGTTGGCCATTAACGCTTTGCCGGTGATCTGCTTCGCCGAGCCTGTGAATTCCATCGAAGTCACCCCGGGCTGAGCGGGTCCGTCAAAAAGGATCATTCCGCCGTCGGCCAGGCTTTCCCGCAGGACATCGACCGCTTCGACGCTGAGGGCGACCAAGAGATCGGCTCGATCACGTCCCGCGAAAAGCTCCCCGTCACTGATTCGGATATCGTCCCAGTTCAAGCCCCCGCGAATGCGCGACATGTAACTCTGAGTAGCGAAGACGTGCAGACCAAAACTCGCTAAAGCATCCACCAGCAATGAGCCTGTGGTCTGAACCCCCTGACCGGCTTGCCCTGCTATGCGTAGGTTGATGTCCACATTGCCACCGGGTTAATCCGCAATTTTGACAAATTCGTCCACGCCGGCTCCGCACAACGGACACACCCAGTTGTCTGGAAGATTCTCAAACGCCGTTCCTGCTTCGATGCCCTGTTCCGGATCACCGATGGAGGGGTCGTATACATAGTCGCAGATCTCACATTTGTACTTGTGCATCTGGTCGTGTGTCCTTATCTGCCCGACCGGCGGATTGCTATAAGCTTTATCGGTCTGCCCGCCCGTTGTCTTGATCGTTTAACATGGGGCATCGTTTCAAACGATCAAATCTCTTGCCACCGCCGCCCGTCGCGGGCCAACAGCACGTCTGTCTCCGCCGGCCCCCAGCTGCCCGCCGCGTAGGGATGCAACGTGCCCGAACCCGGCCGCATGGGTCCGTCCGCCCAATTGTTTAATACCGGAGTAATCAATGCCCATGCCGCTTCCATAGCATCGAAACGGATAAACAACGTCTGGTCGCCCAACATGCAGTCCAGAAGCAATCGTTCATACGCATCGGCGATGTCGGGTCCGAAAACATCTCGATACTTGAACGACATCGTCAGATCGCTCATGCACAATTTCGGACCTGGGCTTTTGGCCTGAAAAGTCAGCGACATGCCCTCGTCCGGCTGGACATTCAGTCGTAAGACATTCAGCGGGAGCTTGATCTCCGCGAGCGGATAAAAAGGCGAGTGGGGGACGGGCTTAAAGACGATCACGATCTCACTGACCCGTTTGGTCAGCCGTTTGCCGGTACGCAGGTAGAAGGGCACGCCTTGCCATCGCCAGTTGTCGATCATGACCTTGGCGGCTACGTATGTTTCTACTCGCGAATCGCGTGGGACGTTTTCCTCCTGACGATAGGCGACGACTTCCTTGCCGTCGATCTTTCCCCGCGAATACTGTCCTCGAACGATGTACTGCTCCAATTCCTCCAGCGGAAACGGCCGGATTGACCGCAGGAGTTTCGCTGTTTCGTCCCGAAATCGGTCGGGCTCGAAGCGTACCGGCGGCTCCATCGCCACGAGGGCCAACATCTGCAGCATGTGGTTCTGAAACATGTCTCGCAACAAACCAGCCTGTTCAAAATAACCGGCCCGATGCTCGACCCCCAGCGTCTCTGCTACCGTTATCTGAACATTGTCAACATACCGGCGATTCCAGATCGGCTCGAAAATCGCGTTGGCAAAGCGGAAAATGAAAATATTCTGCACCGTATCCTTGCCCAGGTAATGATCAATACGATAAATCTGGCTTTCATCCAGGACGCGATGCAATGAAGCATTCAACGCGTGCGCGCTTTCGAGATCGAATCCAAAGGGCTTTTCCAGGACGACCCGTCGAAAAATGGGGTTGCTTCGGCTTTCCTTGGTTAATTTCTTCGAGGCGAGCTGTTCGGCGATCGGCGCATACATGTTCGGCGGCGTCGCCATATAAAACAACCGGTTGCCTGCGGTTTCGTGCCGGTTTTCAAGGTCGCCCAGCCGACTCAGCAACGCCGCATAAAGTTCATCGCCGGCATAATCTCCGGCCAGATAAAAGCACCGTTGAAGAAACTCTTTTACTTTCCTGCCGTCGCCGAGATCCGCGGTCATGGGCCAGGTAAATTTCTCGCGGAACGCCTCGTCGGACATTTGAGTGCGGGCACAGCCCAGAACAAAGAACTTCTCCGGCAGGAAACCTTTTCGGTAGAGATTGAACAGGGCAGGGATTAACTTTCTTCCGGTCAGATCGCCCGAGGCTCCGAAAATCACCAGCCCACAGGGACTGGGCAACGTTTCAATGCAATAACGTTCTCTGATCGCAGTTGTTGTCTTCTCTTCAGCCATAGGTCAGCTTTTGCTGCATCTTCCGTACCCTCGTCACTCCGAGGGCTGCCTTCGGCGGCTCAATCATTTTCGATTATGGCGGCGAGTTGTCTGGTCAAGATCGTAATATGATTCATCTCTTCTTTGATTATAGCATCGAGTTTTCCGCCTCCGAACTTCGGCGGAACCACGTCCTTCATGCCGAGATAGAATATGATCGAATCTTTCTCAAGATCGATGGCGGTGCAGAGAATCTCTTCGACGACCTCTTCGCCGGTCAACAGCTCGGTCGGATCCTCTGCAATATCGAAAACTCGCCGATCCGCCAAGGCCAGCAAATAGTCCGCCGTCTGTCCTTCCGGATCAAAGGTCGTCGGTTGCCGCTCGGACTCGCGCAGATTGGCCCGCATCTCACTGAAGGTCTTCCGGTGAGTTTCCTCCATTCCAGCTAAACTCAGGAGAACCTGCTTTTGCGATTCCTCAGGCACGCGCTGAGCGACCGCACGGTAAAAGCTCTCGCCGTTACGTTCGATCTGTTCGGCGATTTGAAGAACTTCATCAGCGCTGAATACCGCCGCCATAGCCGTATCTCCCTTCAATCAAGACCAGGCCGGCGCACAGAAAACGCCGTGCACCGGTTCATGTGCGTCATCGTTTGATCCGAGGCATCAGGATTCACGTTTGCCGAGTTGGCGATCCAGCATGACCAAACCGCTGCCCGACTCGCCGATCCGTTCCAGCATTTGGGCAGTTTTGGATGCTTGCGATTCCTCTTCGATCTGCTCGTTGTGGAACCAGTCAAGCAGGGGGGTGGCCGGGAAATCGCCTTCCTGCATGACTGCTTTGGCCAGGGCGTTTATCTTCGACGTAATAAACTGTTCGTGCCGATAGGCTTCCTGCCACGCTTCCAGCGGAGAGGTCCATTCGTGCTTGGGCTCCGAGATTCCCGGAACCTTTGCCCGTCCTTCGCGGTCTCGGATATGGTTGAAAAACTTCATGGCATGGCCGAATTCCTCATGGCTCTGAATGTGCATCCAGTGGGCCATGCCGTCCAGGCCGAGCGAATGGAAATACGCCGCCATGGACAGATACAGTATCGAAGAATCCATCTCAAGTTTCAGTTGGTCGTTCATTGCGTCTTGAATCTTCTTGTTCATCATAGTTAGCTCCTCCATACGCCGTGAATGTTGCAGTGTTCTCTTGCGGTCACTTCCTTGGCCTCGATCGGAAAAAATGCCTGCGGCGGTTGGCCGGGTTTAAGGAACTGTCGATAGGCCTTGCCGTCGGCAATGACTTCAATCCACTCGATGTAATGTTTTTCCTCCATCGGATGAGGGACGCTGCCTACCGTCACCTTGAAACCGCCGCTGACCTTTTCGACGACGGGCACATGTTTTTCCTTGGCTGCGTCGACGGTGTTTTCCGACAGCAGTAACATTGGCTTGTTGCAGCAGACGAGTGTGCCCTTTCCCTGATCCAGCACTTCAACTGTGATACCGCATCCGTCACATTTGTATATTTGTAAGCGTTCCGCCATTGTCGATATCTCCTTTCAAAAAGACCATGACAGCTTTGGTCCTGCACCCTGGGGTAGACAACTCACAACCGGCTGCGTCAAAGTGGCGTCACTTTTCTTACGGCGCTCAGCGCCGCCTCATAATCCGGTTCCGTTGCGATTTCACGTACAAGCTGTTTATATTGTATCACTCCCGCTTCGTCAACTATAAAAACCGCCCGAGCCAGGAGGCGCAGATCCTTAATCAACACGCCGTACGCCTGACCGAACGAGGTGTCGCGATGATCCGATAGTGTAACAACGCGATCAACACCGGCCGCGCCGCACCATCGCTTCTGTGCAAACGGCAGATCCGTGCTGATCACCAGCACTGCGACATCCGGACCCAGGTCAACGGCTCTTTCGTTGAACTTTCGTACTTCCAGATCACATACCGACGTATCCAGCGAGGGCACGGAGAGTATCACACACCTGCGCCCCTTGAACGAGGAAAACGAAACCGGCGAGAGGTCGTTGCCGATCGCCACAAAATCTGCAGCTTTCTGCCCCACCTTGATTTCCGGCCCCAGCAGGGTGACCGGTTTACCTTTCATTGTCACCAGATTCTTTTTTTCTTCCATGACGAATCCCCTTATCAAAAGTGTCTGAGACGTTCGCTCTCGGAACAGGACGACTACCAGTTTTCAGCCAGAAGCTCAAACCACGCCTGCGGACTGACACAAGCCACGCACACCTTCGGGGCCTCCGGGCCTTCGTGCAGGTACCCGCAATTGAGGCATCGCCAGAGCACGGCTTTTTCCTTCTTGAAGACCAGGCCCCTTTCAACATTTGTGAGCAGGCCAATGTAGCGTTTCTCGTGTTGTTTTTCCGCGACGGCGATGGCTTCAAACGCTTTAGCAACGGTCTTGAGGCCTTCTTCTACCGCGACTTTGGCAAATGACGGATACATCTGCGTCCACTCATAATTTTCACCGGCTGCCGCCGCTTTCAAATTCTCCGCCGTCGATCCGACCACGCCGGCGGGAAAGGCCGCCTGAATTTCGACAGCTCCACCCTCCATGAAGTTAAAGAGTCGGTTCGCGTGGGCTCGCTCCTGGTTTGCCGTTTCTTCAAAGAGCGTGGCGATCTGGATCAACCCCTCGTGGCGGGCTTTTTCCGACGCATACGTGTACCGGTTTCTCGCTTGCGATTCGCCGGCAAACGCGGTTAACAGATTTCTCTCCGTCTGGCTACCCCGAAAGTCCTTCATCAAAATGCTCCTTATTGAAGAATATCACATTGTTATACGCATGGATACAACGTTTGACTTCAAGAACACGTCTCGTCGTCACTTCCACTCGTTCGTTTCTCGCGACACCGCGGGCACAGGCCGACAAATTCGAGTCGGTGCCCCACGACCTGGTAGTCTGTTGCGTGTTCGCAGCTTTGTTCCAATTGGGCAAACGGCTTGACCGGTATGTCCGCCACTTCTTGGCAGCCGAGGCAGCGGATGTGATAATGGTCAGCGGTATCTCCGTCGAAACGCATCGGGCCTCCTGATATATCGAGTCGCTGAATTACCCCGTTTTCTTCCAGCAGTTCCAGGTTCCGGTACACGGTTCCCATGCTGATTCTAGGCAGACGCCGGCGAACCATGATATAGACCTCATCCGCGGTCGGATGCGACCGGGTAGACCGCAACTCCTCCAGTATGATCTGGCGTTGCCGGGTCATCCGTTGTCTCTCGTTCCTGGACATTGATTTTCACCAAACAATAATAGTAATGGTTATTGATAGTAGTAACATCACCTTCTCTTGTCAAGTGTGATTAGAAAGTAAGAACCCCTGATCTTGATCAAGAATTGGAAACCGCAGCGACGGGGACGCGTCGGCAAGAGCCGCCAGGTCATGGCTTTCATCGTCAGCGGCCAAAAGCGCAGCCACGCCGTACACGCCTGCAAGTGACAGCGGAAGGGCTGTGCTATCGCGGGTATCTGTTACGCGGCATGGCGGGAGGTGAAGGTTCCGGCTCAGGTTTGCTGACCAAGAAATCGGGGTTCAGCCGTTTGTCGAATTTTTCGACGTCGGCAGGTTCAATCTCACATAGCCAATCCTTCCCGCCGTGGACAAGTGCAAATCGACCATTATCGGACTTTCTGCCGATCTGAAGTTGATATTCCTTCTCGCCAATCCAAGCGGTGATCTTCAGGTAAGGCTGATCGAGACCAGTCCGGGTGATATCCTTATCTCTCACATCGAAGGTCACATAGTGTTTGGCGTTCAGGTCGGCCAGTGCCTGCAAGAGGGTATGGATTTTCTGGCCGTCGATTTGAACAAACGGATCGGCTGTGTATTGCCAGGTGTTGTCCTTTTTCTCGAAGAGTTCCGTTGAGCCTCCGGTTCGTCGTATTTCGAGCTTGTTCACTTGGCCCAACGCCTCGCTGAGTCCGGAGAACAGTTGTCGATCGATCAGTTCGGCGGAAACATCGCTGAAAAGCTGCGGCGTTACTTCCGCCACCAGAGGCGTGGTTGCCTCCGGAGTTACGGCATAGACCTTCCCGCCATGCTGTGCGACGTACAGCGTATGCTGCTGGCGTAGAGTCGTGGTGGCCGGAGCGGTCGATGTGGCGGCTGCGGTTGTCGTCGTCGGTTCAGAGTGGAGCAGGGTAACGTGTTCCTCGGTGGTCAGCGTTACCGCGATTTCGGGATCGTCGAGTCCATAACTTTTTAGCGGAACGTGGCCCACGTAGTTCTGTGCTCGCAGAGTCATGCAGGCCAGGAGCAGATCGTTAACGGTCTTCGCATCAGCCGTCGCCTGAATTGGGCTGCTGAGCGACCAGGGGCTGTTCTTGTCGGGTCTGGTCAGATCGTACGCTGGTTTTCCTTTGGCCACGACCTGGATCGCAACCACGTCATTCGTATTGAAATGCAGTACTTGCCGGTCATGATAGGCGGCAGCCGGCTTGAAGATATCGGCAAGTTTGTCGTCCTCGACGGCGGCTAGATACTCGACGCCGCTGAGTTTGACATAGCGAAATAATTTGCTGACGGTGGTCGCACCCAATGCCAGGTCGATCGGCTCGACGCGATCGGCGCCAAAAATTCTCACGCGGCAGATCGGCTTGTCCAATCCCTCCGTCTTAAGATCAGCGCTGGGTTGATCGACGAAGTTGCTGGCTTGGAGTTCGGCCAAGGTGTTCAACAGTTGAGTGACCTGCAGGGTGTCGACCGCCGCCGTCGTCTCGTTTCCGAGTTGAAGCTGCCAGAAGTCGTCTTTCTTCACCAGCGTCAGCGGCTCTTTGGGCCGATCGATCTCAATTTTGCTGATCTTGTCGGACGAAAGATCCACCAGCTTTTTCTCTCGCCAGGCCACCAGATCGGGGGTCAGTTGTTTCAGGGTATCCCGCGAGAGGGTGACGATCCAATCTTGATCGCCAAGCTTGGCGTAGACTTGATCGGCTTTCATGTCGGATGGATCACCGATCAGAAGCGTGTATTCTGTTCTTTTCATCGTCGGTTGTGTGGACGCAGGCTGGGTGGCAGCGGGTTCTGAAGGAGTTGTGGTGGGTCCAGGTTTCACTTCTTCGGTGGTTGCCACCGTGATTTTCCAGGCGGGTTTGTCAAGCCCGTAGACCTTCGGGCCGATATCCTTGCCGAGTTTCGCATCGACAAATCCAACTGCCTGTACGCGGACGAGTGCATCGACCACGTTGTCGATCGCATTCTTGTCTGCCGCCGCCCGAAGCGGCGAGAGCATGACCCATCGACTCTCGGGCTTGGCAAGTTTGTACTGTTCGCCGTCACGAGAAACAAGAGTCAGCTCGGTCACATTGGCCTTATTTATGTCCCACAACCGCTTGTCACGGTACTCCGTCAAGTCTTTCTTGATCAATGTCGTGGCATCGACGTCGGCGACGGCTATCTCGTCGCTGCCGCCGGTCTTGACATAGATATAGTCCGACGCAACCACTTGTTTTCCGAGTTGAAGTGTCACGCTGCGATCTGCGTCAAGGGTGACCGTAATGGCCGGATCAGTCAGGCCCATATCTTCCAGACTTACATTTGCGAATGGCCCCTTGCCCGGCTGACCGCTTTGAAGCTTGGCGGCGTCTGTAAAGGCCGAGACAAGTTCTCCCACCCGCCAACTGACGGCACGGGCCCGGATCGGCTCGATAATACGCCAGTCCATGCGGTCCTTTTCGAAAACCAGATATCCTCGCCCTTTGATCTCGAGGCGAAGGCGTTTGACGTCTTTGAGATCGGGTGAGATTAAACGATCCGTCGCACTCTTAGCCTGTGCCGTTTCTTCATGAGGCTTGGCCGCTGTCAGGCCGAAAGCGCCGAAATACCAACAGACCGCCACGATGATCAGAACGAATAATAATGTCAGCGTTGTCTTGAAACTCATCCGCCACAACCTCCCAAAAACACCCGTCTGTCGCCGCTCGAGGGTCGACTGCCCATCGGGCGGCGTCTCTCTGCCGTAATACTATTTTCTCCGGACCAGATGAACGGCCGCGCCCACCGCCAGCACCGCCAGAGGCCAGATCGCCCAGAGGAAGATTTTCCAGATCAGCAGACCGTTTTCCGACATGGGTTTGATCCGCGAGACTTCATCACCCCGCGGCCCGACGGCGATCATGTTCTGATTGTCATTAAGCCAAAAGGCGCTGTTGGTGAAAAGTTCCAGGCTGCCCGGATTGGCTCGCACCAGAGCGTATTTCCGGCCGACCTGAACCACTCCAGGGCGGTTCGCCAGTTCGTCGGTCAGAAACTGATCGTCGCCGAAAACGACCGCCTTGGCGCCTGTTTTCGTGTTTTCCACCGCCACCGCCAAATCAAACGCCGGAGAGGTATCGTATTCATCTTTGTCGACGATACCTTTCTGCAGCGACGTGAGGTTGCTTTCAGCCCAGCGGTCGCCTTGCTCCGGTCCGATCTGAACCAGCGGGCTGACCTTCACCCCTTCCGGCAATTTGTCTTTCACCAGGATCGGCACCGGATAGCCAAAGGTCGTGTTCAACGACTGTATCGGCTCGGTGATGGGATGATGTTGATAGTCTCTGACCGCGATGCCGAGGCTCTGCAGGGCGTATTGATTCTTGAACCGCACAGGCTCGATCACCAGCTTGTCCGGCTCGATCTTTACACCCAATTTCTCCACAATCGTATCCGTAAACGGATAAGGCCCCATCATGATCGGCGAAAAATGCGCCAGGAATATGACCCGCTGTCCGTCATCGATGAGTTTCTTGATGATGTCGAGGTGTTTTTGCTCATACCCCTCGTTCCTCGGCATCTGGCCGGGTTGCTCCTGTTGCGGAGGTGGGGGCGGCATGATGACATAGATTCGGTTCTTCGCTTTCTCAATCGGGGGAGGGGTATCTTTCAGGCGAATATCCCAGTCCTCGACGATGAAATTGACTTCTTCGAGTTTTTCTTTGGCCGCCTTGTATCTCGGCGGGACCATCCGCATCTGGGCAAAACTGGGCTTGATCGGGCTGGGATCGCCGGCGTGGACAAACACCACTGCCGACTTCTCTTTTGCGGTCAGCCCAAGTATCGCCGAGCTTACCGCTGCTTCGCCGCTGAAATCATACTTGCTTTGCTCGTCGAACTGCGCCTTCTGCGATCGAGGCCAGACATCGTTGAAGCTCAGCACCTTGGCGGCAGTTTTTGTTTCCACCAGAATCGTCTTGGCCATCTTAGGCTTGATCTGATCGTAAATCCGCTCAAGCTCGAGCTTAGGAAGGTCGGCGCAAAGCTTTAGCTTCTCGTCGAGCTGCTTGATCGTTTCACGATAGCGGGCCTCCGCACCTGCAAAGAACGCCAGGTCGTCGCCGGAAAGATCTGACAGTGTGCTCGCCAGGTTCGTGAAATATTGACCGCCGACCTCAAGCGTCGATTTGGCGTCCTTATAATGCTGCTCGATCGACCGCGCTGCCTCGGAATAGGGGGGTACGTCGGCGCTGCCCGTCAGTTCGTTAAGTTCTTCGACGAGAGTCCGAGTGTTCTCTTCGCCGCCGTTAAACTGCATCAGAAGGATCAGAATGTTCCGATCATCCCTGAGCTTGGGATACTTGGTGATCAGTTGCTTCAGACTCGTCTGTTCCTGGTCGAACAGTTTTGTCGTTTTGGAGGCCATCTCACCGAAACCGCCGATCAGCTCCTTGTGCTGGGTGGCTTCCCCGCTGTATTTCTCAATCAATCGCTTGATCAACGCCGTCTTGGGTCCGGTGTCGCTCACCGGATCGATCATCTGATAGGTAATGTGAGGCGAAAGCTTTGCGTACCGTCGCAGCAGGTCTTCCACCCGGCGTTTCTGCTCAATGTCTTCCTGCTTCAGGGGTTCGTCAGCTTCCTGGCGGACCCGATACAGGGCCGTAAGCGTCACAGGTTCCGAGACCTCCCCCAGCAGCTTGACCGTGCGGGAAGAAAGGCTGAACTGTCCCATCCGTGTACAGTCCAGCGGCGCTGGGGTCATCCGACCGATCAGAAAATTGGCAAACACAATCAACGCTGCGACGATCACGAGGGTCAGGGCCACATTACCCCCGATCAGCAGTCGACGCTTCGTTGAACCGGTTCCTTTCTCGCTGTTTATCGCCATCGCCGAGACTCCAATACCTTGACTGCCGCAAACAATATCCCTGCCGTGATGCTCACAAAAAACACCACCGCTTGAATATCAATCAGACCCGCCGAGAAATCACTGAACCGCTCGTAGAGGTTCAGACTTCGCAGAATATCCTGCCACTTGGTGGAAACATAATGGGTGATCCGGAAAAGCAGAAATGTTAACGTAGCCAACACCAAAATCGACAAGAAGGCCGAAATCACCTGGTGCTGCGTCAGGCTGCTCATCAACATGCCCACGGCAATATAAAGCCCGCCCAGCAGTGCCAGCCCCAGATACCCCGTAGCGATCTGACCTACATCCGCCTGGCCGTAAATCAACAGCAGGACCGCATAAAGCAGGGTCGTCGCCAGCATGCCCAGATAAAACAGCCACGTGCCCATAAACTTGCCCGCGATCACCTCCCAATCCTTGATCGGAGCGGTCATCAGCGTTTCGATGGTTCCCGATTTCAGTTCCTCCGATATCAGACGCATCGTCAGGGCGGGCAGGAAAAACACGAGCATGAACGCCTGCCAGTCGAACAGCGCCCGCATCTGAGCCTCTCTGCCCGGCACAAAGATTTCATTGGCAAAGATGACGCCGGAGATGACGAGAAAAACCGACATGACCACGTAAGCGACCGGCGAAAAGAAAAACGACGACAGCTCACGCTTGGCCAACACCCAAACACGATCG
>Ga0315281_10004503_pt1 | contig 20191 bp, 41 predicted proteins | sample YL17G07_0_MG_FD_204540 | JGI IMG/M metagenome (GOLD analysis project Ga0315281, IMG submission 204540) | Sediment microbial communities from Yellowstone Lake, YNP, Wyoming, USA - YL17G07_0 | ecosystem: Environmental > Aquatic > Freshwater > Lake > Sediment | place: USA: Wyoming | collected...
GGTGAATATTCTGTTGGGGAATTCCTGGTTGAACCTCCACTTCGCTATTGCGGAATGGGAAGATTAAACAACCCTCTCGATCTTTATGATCCATCCATAGATCATGATTTATTCATTCCCGCAAACGGTAAGGGGAAGTTCGTATTTGACTATCAAGGTTTCACCTATGAGATCATTCCAACATTAAACACGAATATCCAGGTTTATAGGAGGCAACCATGAAAAACCTATTGCTCAGTATGTTCATTATTTTAGTTTTGGCTACGTTTGCGCATGGGGCTGATTTTGCGTTGAAAGCTTCGTGGACCCCCAACACCGAGACGGACATGGCCTATTACAGCCTCTACAGGACGGACGGTACGAGAACCATAGTAAGTGCCTGCTCCCATGTCAATCAGCCCACTGCACCCCTCCCAGCGAAGGTAGAGTGCCCATTTGTGATGACTATCCCAGCTGGGACAGAACCGATTCTAAGTTTTGTCTTTGTTTGTGTAGATACGGCTGGAAATGTAGCCCCTGACAGTGATACGGCGACTTTCCGGGCAGATGCGAAACCACCGGCTAAAGGTCAGGGATTAACCATAATGCTTCAGTAGGAGTGAGACATGAAAAAATGGATTCTGCTTCTTTCTCTTTTCTTGCTGCTTCCCAAGCTCGCGTTGAGCGCGACGTATACTGTTTGCGCAAGCGGATGCGATCATACCACCATTCAGGCTGCAATAAATGGTCACGTTCTCACCACAGACGATATTGTTGAGGTTCGTGCAGATACCCCAGGGGGAACTGCCACTTTTGCCGAGCAAGTAGCCTGGTACTCTACAGATAATGGAACCGCAGGGCATCCGGTAGTTCTCAGAGGTAGGGCCGGTGATATTATAAATATAACTGGAAGCGACACTAGGGATAACTGTCTAGTTATGACCGGAGTGTCTTACGCAACCGTTCAAAACATACGGTTTCATGATGCCGTTTATAGTGGTGTTCAAATTCAGTCCGCCTCAGATCACATAATTATTCAGGACTGTATAGCCTATGACAACGGATGGTGGGGCATTGCTTTCTCGGACGACGGAGGTGCAGACACAAACTGCTATGCCTATAGGAATATTTGCTATGGCAACCTGAACTATGGTGGACTTGGGGGAAAAATCAATACGGCGGGAGAGATTTCTGGAAATATTTGCTACTCGAACGGAGATGACTCTTGGGCAGATCATGGAATTTATATTTCCTCAAACAGCAAAAATATGGTTGTCAAAAACAACCTGTCTTATTCAAATGCAGCCGTTGGCATCAAGGTCGGTTCTAACACTACAGGAATAACGATTGCTTACAATGTCACCTACTCTAATGGAAGGGCAGGCATCTTAATTGACACTCCTACCTCTGGGATAGACATCTACAATAACACCGATTACTCGTCCCTAAACGGATTGTATCTTGTCGCTTCAGATACGAACATCACGGTAGATAATGTAAAAAATAACATCTTCTATGCTGCCGATGAATACGGAGTAAGACTTACCGAGGGAACTGGGGCGGCAGTCATTACCACATTCACAAATAATGACGTGGATGCCGGAGTAGGGGGTGACTATGAAATAACGACTGGAAGTATCAATGGAAGTGCCAACAATCCAACGGGATCAAACGGGAATATCTCAGTCGATCCCCTATTCGTTTCGGCAACTAACTTTCATATTCTTGCTGGTTCTCCCTGCAAGGATACTGGCACTCCCGTTGGCCTGACTCAGGATAAGGACGGAATTCCTGTACCCGTGGGGACAGGGGTGGACATAGGGGCTTATGAGTATTTCGGAACATTTCTAGGTACAGGAATAACTTTCAGGGGAGGAAGCGCACAATGATAACAAAATTCATTTTGCCTATGGGGTGTGCCTGTCTGATTGCGATATTAGAAATACTTGCTATCAACAAAGGACTCGATGGCACGTCCCTGAGTTTATCTATTGCTGGAATTGCTGGGCTTGGTGGTTATGGACTTTCACAATTTCTAACCAAGAAAAAGGAGGTAGAAACATGAAAAAGATTCGATTTGGGCCTGTTGTGATTCTTGGATTATTTGTTGTGTTCTTAACATCAATAGCGTTTGCCGAGGCCCCAGATAAGACAACGGAGGAGAAGAAACCAGAGTCACTTTGCCCTAAGACTTTGATGAAAGAATCCTGCATGACCTGTCATGTCATGTCTGGAGGAAAGTGGACATTAAAAGAAACACGTCCCGACGCTTATCTTGATTACCCTCCGGGTACAAGAATCATAAACTACGGTCAGCCTGATGCCTATGGATATTTTGAACTTCGAGAAGTGGACTATTCATCTTCGGATAATATCAAACGATTCTTCGATTATCTTGGGGAAAAGAAAATAAAGAATGCAACCATAGAAATAATTAGCGGTGGTGGAAATCTCTTCCATGGATGGAGAATCAAGAGTTTCATGGATGAATGGAAAGCACAAGGAAACATTATTGAAACGAGAGTAAGGGCACTCGCAGCAAGCGCAGCATTCCTCGTATTCCTTGCGGGTTCAAATGGACACAGGATAGCCAATTCCACGAGTGAGTTAATGATGCACGAAGTAGCAAGTTGGAAAGGGGGTTTCCTCTTTTTTGAAAAAGTAACTCCTGCAAGTGCAGAAGAAGAAGCAAGGGTTTTTAAGCATTTTCAGGATACCATCTCAACTTGGATTGCAATGAGAGGAAATATCTCCAAGACTGAACTTGATTCAATGCTCAAGTTTAAAGAATTCTGGATGACAGGGAAACAGGCAAAAGAACATGGGTTTGCTGATGTGGTGATAGGGGACCAAGAGGGCTTATGGATGATTGTCCATTAAAATGGCGCATTTTTGCAGCGATAACGATAATCATTTGGTTGACATGGTTTATTGTAGAGATCGTTAAATTGCGAATGCTCTCGGGATAGGGGAATAGTGGGGTCTTATGGATGACACTCATAGACCGGATTATCAGCAAGTGCCATACCGTATCCATGCTTGACAAGGGATTCAATACCTTCACGTTGAATCATGATGAGAAACATGCCGAGAGATGCAGGCAGGCCAGGAATAAAACTTTAGAGGAATTGGAGGTCTTGCACATCGAAAAGTTTCAAGCGCTCTGGTGGTGGAATGATTGAGATAGAATGCTGAAATGAAAAAGAACTTTGACAGAGCCATTCACTTCACCCTCGTGGAGTGGGAAAGATATTGGGTTGATAACCCTGGAGATCCAGGTGGCCTAACCATCTGGGGTTTTTCCTCCAAATATTACCCAGAAGTAGTAGCGGAATTAAAGGTATTATCCAGGGAAGATTCTTTCATTAGAGCCGGGGAACTATACCGAACCCTGATATGGGAACCCGCCGGCTGTGATGATATGGAATGGCCCCTGGATATAGTGGTCTTTGATTCCTGCGTAATCCCAGGCCCAACCGCAACCAGAGAATTTTTATCGTATTCTAAAGATTGGAGAGACATCATTATTCGGAGGATAGACTGGTTTGTTGATCGACCAGGGCAAGTCATGGAGGGATGGATAAATCGGAATGTGGCCCTTTATTGGGTGGCTAAGTTGATGAAGGAGGAAGGGTGATAAAGATAAGTATAGAGATTTTACTGTTTATTTTATTGACGAGTTGTAATCCATTAATTCCTCAATGTGAGGATACATTTCCTTGGTGGTTTGGTTGTTTGAGGATGGTGATTCCTGGTTGAAAGGAGATGAAGGAGGAAGGGTAATGTGGTACATGATGATCGCTATGCTCATGGCTCTTGTATTGGCTATTATTATGTATTCGGCTCATGTGTGAGGTTAGATATGCCAGGACTACTTGATGATCTTTGGGCATTGATTTTTAAACGAAAAAAGGGGGTGAAAGAAATGGATAGGATAATTATTGGACTCTTTGTAGGGGTTATTACTCTGGTGCTTGCTCACTTTGGTTACACATTGACGAGTGAGTTGGGGACAGAGATCACCAATCTCATCATGACCATTGTCCAGGCTGTCGGTGGGTTGATCAGTATTGGACTCATCATCTGGGGCAAGATTAAGGCAGGAAGAGAAATCAAGACCCTCCGATTGCAGGTAAAACGGTTAGGAGGAAGTATTGCAGGAGATTACTTACACTAATGCCTGAAGAACCGTTTGATTGGGACAAATTTAATAGAGTGACGTGGTGGTGGGTCACGATTCCTGTTTTACGATGGCTTAAAAAACTAAGGAGGAAAAAGAATGAGAAAAATGATTAAAGTTTCGTTGTTGATGATGTTGATTCTTGGGTTGGTCGGATGCACCGGATTCAAAGAGAACTCCTACAAAACAGAATTCGTGTCGGGTTCGGCCTATAACGTCGGGATGTCGTCCATCTCGAACCTTCAGCAGGCCGGGACCATAACGGCGGATATTCGAGCAAAGGTCAACACACAGGCGTTCGTGTTTTACAGGTCATGGCCCGTGGCCGTGGATGCCCTCGTAGCCTATGCTATGGCAGAGGGACAGGAAACTCAGGCTATGGTAAATATAGCGATTACACAGTTATTCAAGAATTGGACTGACCTTGCTGCATTAATCAACTCGATTGCTCCGAATACTGTTCCTACCTCTACTATGACTCTTAAGGGTAAGGGCGCAGGTGGAGAGGAGACCACGGTAACAATCAAGAAACTTAGCGATGGTACACTCTCGGTAATCGTTCAGATCGGATCGATGATTGTTCAATTCGTATTGCCTGAGATTTCTAAAGTAGTATCTGTGATTTCTCAGAAGACTGTCACCCTTGAAGAGATTCGGGCGTTGAAGACTTTGATTAAAGCACCAGACCAGTATTGAAATGAGGTGAAATAAAATTCCTAAAGTCGTCTTGGTAAATCAATGGAAAATGATCGAGGCCGCAGATTTTGAAGGAACCCTTACTCTGAAAATGAGGAAGACACAAGACGACAGGGGATTTTATAGGATTGGTATGAGATTAATTAAAGAACTATCGAAAGATTTGAGGAAGATCAATGGAATTAAAACTTGGTAAACTTGAAGCTGTCTACGACCCCCAAACGATCACCCTGAAATCTATTCTCAAGAAATTGCTTCCGCCACTTCCCGACGAATGGGAGTTTTCAAAGCAGTATCCTCAGTTCGATCTAGCCCCACAGGTGTGGGGAAATATGGAATTAGGCAACTGTGTTTATGTAGCAAGCATGGCGCAACAAAGAGACTTTGAGGTAGTTGAGCAGGGGAAGGTCGTTGAGGTTGATGAGGATGTCCTGAAGAAGGACTATCTGGGCGAGGCTGGGGGAGACTATGGTCTCGTGATGCTTAGTCATCTCAAAAAGTGGCAGAAAGAAGGACTTCCAATGGGGCCACGAAGGAAACTACTTTGCCTTCCCATTGGGATCAAGAGATACCACATCCACGCCTATGTTTCGATCGATTGTCAAAGCCAGAAACAGTTGAAATACGCCACTTTCCTTCTAGGGTGCAACATCGGGGCCCTGATGCCAGATTCCTTTCTCGGTAAGTTTACTCAAGGTAAACCTTGGGATGACACCTATCTTCCCCCGAATCCTAATAATGGTCATGCCATGCAGATGAGAGGGTGGATAAATGATGGGGCACTCCTCTGGACCTGGGGAAAGTTACAACTGGCGACTTGGAACTGGATGGCGAAATATTGCGACGAGGGATGGGCCATAGTGGATGAGAAGGATAAACCCGACTCTATCATCGACCCCGAGAAGTTGGAAGGATTTCTGAGGGAGATAATATAATGGAATGGCCCAGAGATCTTTGTCACTTTGACTGTGATCATTGCGAGTTGACAAAATGGACAGACGGACATCCCGAAGATTTTATCCGGGATGGGTGGCCCAGAGCTCCATGTACTACCTATCGCAGGGAAACTTTGATGGAAATCATTATGCACGCAAATGCCGACATAGCATGTCTTCTGCACAGAATATATGTTCTGCGGGAGAAAAGTCACCATTGATAAAGAGGTCGGCCACTCCGGCCTTTTTGTATGTTTAACATCAAAATAAGTGATGTTAAACCCACCTTTGACAAAGGAGGTGCCTTATACCCAAACCACAATGCCCAGAGTGTGGTTCTACTTATGTTGTGGGTAATGGTCCCCAGTGGTTATGTCGTAATCCTTTATGTGGCAGACAATTTATCAAAGTTAGGCACCCCAGGAAACCTATTAATGATCCGAATCGCCCCAATTGTCCCTATTGTGGTAGAGGATCCCCCATGTCTCATGGACGTGCTTGGTGGTGTCGATGTGGCAAACAATGGGCGAAATATCCGGTAGAAATCCCTGACTATCACCCCGAATCCGAGAAGGTGAGAATCCTATGAAGGAACCAGGAGTAGTCAGAGCTATCGCCTTCCTCGATTCAATCCACGCTGGTAGTAAATATGCTGTCTGGCCTGCCGACTTCGAAACTGAAGACGGTAACAAAATAGGCCAAAATGCGGCTCAGATCAAACTCTGGGACTACTGGAGGATGTTTTGGGACGAATGTGAGAAAGTAGAGGTCGATACAGTTGTGGTGATGGGGGAGTACATAGACGGGATCAACAAGGCTGAAGGCGGGGATGACGAACTTAGTACGAACCTCGGAGAACAGAAAAGGGGGGCGATCCAACTCTTTGAGCCATATATTATACCTTGTGGAAGGAAACTATACGGTATCACAGGTTCTTCCTACCACGTTAAAGCCGATACTCTATCCTTGGACAAGGAGATCACAGAAAGTCTCGGTGGAGAGCATTGCGGATATGTTCTTGACTGTAAATTCGCCCCTTCGGAAAAGACCTTTAATATCTCCCATTTCCACAGCGACACTATGTATAAAGCAACAGGTTTATACCGAGAAATGGAAGATATGAAAAAGGCAGAAGGTCTAGGGATCCTTCCGATGGAACATTGTGACGTAGTTTGTAGGGGCCATGTTCATTATTCATTGGTAATTCACGAACATGGGATTGCTGGTTTTTTAGTTCCAGGATGGAAAATTTATCATGTTATTAAAGGCAGGGTTGACAGGTTTGGCAGAAGAATACCTAAGATCGGTGGTGTTATTGTCCGAATCACAGAAGACGACAGACTTAGGATTTGGCCTGAACTCTATCCGACACCCCATTTATTAGGATTGCTGACGGCTGCTTAGGGTAAATTGGATGGACTAAATGAATGAAGACTATTGGCCTGCTTGTAGGTGTCTTTCTTGCCGAGTTTTGTTGGAGTTGGCTTACGGATATGAGCCTGGTCTCAGTCGTGGGATGCAAACCATTGGGGGCCGGCGCCTTTAATGCACTCTCTCAAGCTCTGGCTTATAGCGTTCTACGATGTTTATCTAAAAGACAATTCGGATGGATATACATCATGGCTGCGATCTCGGGGTCAACGACCGGCACGATACTCGTTGCTCTTAGGTGAGGGAGAAATAGATTGAAGGTTTATATAGCAGGACCCTATTCCCATCTTGACCCTGTGGTAAACACCAGAAATGCTATCCTGGCTGGGGAAGAACTGTCCAAGCGTGGGCATATCCCTTATATCCCACATTTAAACCTCATGTGGCATATGGTAGCCCCTCACGAACCTAGTTTCTGGTATGCCTATGACCTTGAGTGGCTTCCGTGCTGTGATGCCCTCCTGCGCCTTCCAGGGGCCTCCACGGGGGCAGATAACGAGATAGAACAGGCCAAAGCCTTGGGAATGCCCGTATTCTACAGCATAGAGGACTTATGACTGATTGGGTCGAGACAGAGTGCCGGAAACGGATCGAGGACGGGGAGGCCAAGTATGGCCCCTGGACTGCTGAGAACTTCAGGTTAACTAACCGAAACGGGGTTAACGAGGCCATCCCTGAACTATTGGACTGCATCAACTACCTTGAAATGTCGTACCAGCGTCACGAGATTTCAATATCAGAATTTAAGTACTATGAGGTTATTTTAACCGACATTTGTGAACGATTGAAAAGGAGGGCTACTTAGTTGAAACTACCTCCATAAACTTGTCTGACTTCTTGCAGAATGGCTCGATAGTCACAAAAAATCTCCATTGATAATCATTAGTATTAGACTAATTACCCAAATAATTCCTAAAACTATTGTGCAAATTCCACGAATTATACAAATGGTTTCATAGGTTGGCATTCGATGTCTCCCACTTAAATTTCTTTTGTAAAGGGTGCTTATCTATTCTTGGCCTACTTGGAACAGACCATGTGGTATTGGTATGGGATAACCATCCATCCACCAACATTTTACGCCAAACAAGATAATGACGGTCCATGCTTTCATCTTCCCCTCTTACCCCAACGCCTCAAACGCTGGCTGCTTGTTACCCATTCCATTTTTTTATCGCTTCTTATTTCCTTTCAGCGGTAATGGAATAAAATCTCCCATCTTCAGTTTTTCCTACCATCCCTATTTTAATGAGTTCGCGTAGTGCTCTATCAAAACCATGTTTTAATCGACGGTCATCACATTCATAATACGGAGCACAAGGTTTTCCACAATGGGGACATAAGCCACATAATATATTTCTGCGTCTATATCTTTGTTGTTTTGTTTCAAATTTTCCCTTTCCTCTTCGGGATGATGTTAGAGGACGCGGCAAATATAAATTTTCATGCACCATAATTTATCGCCATGAAGTGAATCCCGATTCTCCACCCTCTCCTGCCTGCCGACTGAAGGCCCCCCTTTTAATACTTATTGGGCAGGGTCACTACACACTCTTATAAAGTGGTAGATCCTCCACCTGGGGTTCAAAGTTATCCGGCTCAGTCAAGACCGTTGATTTGCCTCTACTAAACAGGCCGTGCAATTTGTTAATCGTTCTCTTACACCACATGGCGAATCTTCTTTTTACATGGACTCTTCTGACGGAAATTATGTTTACGACCCTTCTGTTTACGTTTCATTGACCTAGTAATTTGTTCTTCTATCGGAACATCATTAGAAAATGACAATCTCATTATGTTACCTCAACGCCTCAAACGCTGGCCTAACATCCTCGACCTGATAGTGCGTGTACCTTGCACTCATCTGCCGAGTCTTGTGTCCACCTGCCATCATTGCCAGATCCTCGGAGATCCCAGCTCGTCTCATGTCGGTGATGGCTTTGTGCCGGATGTCGTGGATTCTGCAATCTCCGACCCCAGCTCTTTTGCAAGCCGTAGTCCACGTCTTACGGATGCTTTTAATTTGCGATCCATCTTTATGGCAGAAGACCCACGGGGAGATGAGGGCTTGCCTTTTGCGCTCTTCCCAGAGTTCTTGGAGGATCTTAAGAAGGGGGTCGTTGATGTAGATGAGTTCGGCAATTTGTTTGTTGTAGCTGGTTTGTTCAAAGGCAATAATTCTACGCTGAATTTCAATTTGTTTCCATCTGAGCGTATAGATTTTACCCACCCTTTGGGCGGTATAATATAGAGTATTAATAATCCGTTTTCCGTCAGTTTGTAAAAAGCATTCGAGTCTGTGAAATTCTTCATCCGTAATGTACCTCTCCCTTTTCTTTTCATCCATCCCCTCCAATCTGTGGGTCGTGAGTGACCGTAATGCCGATCTAGCTTTTTCAGGTGACTGGCTACCACCATCCCACCCACATTTCTGAACCCAAAATGAACCGAGTAAAATGGCAAAAACCCTTAATATTCACTGACTTAGTGACCATGTTGTTGGCATAGGCGCACTCCCTATAAAATCAACTATTTAGACTCTGTAGTGTCCGCCCGTGTACCGAGTGCCTTTCTCAACGCCTCAATGTCCGTGTCAATGTAATACTTCAAACTCGTCCTGATGTCGTGCCCCATAGCCCCGCACAGGGTCTTAGCGTCCATCTTGGGCGCCAGCCGGGAAGCGCAGGCCGATCGGTTGTCATACATCCGGTAATGCTGCGTTCCATGCTTCTGAGTAGCCTTCGCGTTAGCCTTGTTCCAAACCTTAGACAGATGCTTCCGGTTGTACTTATGGCCCTCTCCCCAGGAGAAAGCATATGGGGAAACGAGATCTCGCAGCTTCAGGGCATCCTCAAACGATGGCATGATAGGGTAGTCCCTGTCTTTGCCATTCTTTGTATTGCGGAAGGTGATCTTCCCAACTATCCGGTCAACGTCGGTCTTCCTCAGCCGGATGGCCTCGCATGGCCGGCAGCCAGACTCAAGAATCAGGGTGAAGATGGCCTTGTGCTGGTCTGGGATGAACTCCATAATGTGAGCCTGGTCCTCAACCGTGGGATGAGTGATCTTCCTGGCCTTGACTTTGACCTTGGGGAATTTGGGAACCCTCACAATGTCGTTGTGAAATTTCATGATGGCAAGCATCATCTTTTTAATTTCCCGCTTGAAGGATGGGGAGTAATTCAGGGAATCTACCCTCTCCTTCCACCAATCCCGTATCAGAACAGAGTCAATATTCTTGATGTTTTTCTCAGCGAAGTAGGGCAAAATATGCTTGTCAATAATGTTCCCCCTGTTGTATTCCCACTCTGGAGAGGCACGGTTTGAATCCTGGTAGTCCTGGACGGCGTTCTTGAAGATGTAGAGACTAGACTTGCGCCAGTTGTCGATGCGGAATGTCCCACCGTCAATCTCAGACCTGATACGGTGCAGGGCTCGCTCAAGGATCTCTCCATCAATTGGCTTCCCATCGACGTAGTTGGTAATCCATTGCTTTTTGCCGTTGACATAGATACCGATCCTGTACCTATCCCCTGTTAACTTCTGGACGGTCCCTTTCATAACACCCCTCCCCTGGCTTTTGGGAGGAAGGGTATCATGGATTAGAATTTGATTCAACATCTTTTATCGCCCTGAATATCTGTTCTGCCACCTGTGGCACTATGGCATTCCCTAACGACTTAAGTCTGTCCACCCTGTTTCGTACCCCATCATCCACTCGACAAAAGCGGGTTGCAACTTCATACCAGTGTTCTTGCCAAGGATTTCGGAGTATTTCGGTCTCTTTGAACTGTGGAACTTTGCCTGAACCAAATCCTGCATTGTCACCATTGAGTCGGTCGGAGTCGGCAACATCTCTATTCTGGCTGCAAGATTTGGTGTGAAATCCGACCTGCTCTGTGGAGAGTGTTTTTCGGCCCTCGGTGTTGGGAGCATGGCAATCTTCACGGCAAGAGGTTTTCCTGAGCTTCCATGATAACGAGGATCTATTTTTATCTTGTCGTTTCTCTCGTTCCAGGTTGTCGGATCTTCCTCGAATTGATTGGCTGATGCTGTGGGCAACAATCCAAACCCTGTCCCTTCTGTGCGGCGCACCGACGGCGCAAGCTGGAATAACAAGCGGGATGACTTCGTACCCTTCAGCCTCCAGCTCAGTACACACTCCCTCGAATACCATTCCTTCATCGAGACTAAGGATGCCAGAAACGTTTTCTGCCACGACCCACCGTGGCTTAACTTCATGTATCGCTCTAAGCATCTCAGGCCAGAGGAAACGGTCATCTTCTCTTCCTGCTCTCTTCCCGGCACAGGAAAAAGGTTGGCAGGGGAAGCCTCCGGTGAGGAGGTTGATGGGAGGGATTTCTTTTGTTTGCCTCTCCCCTCCACTACATTGAACAGATTCACTCTCGTTGTACTCCATGTTCCTTGATGCCCGTGACAGGCATTGCTCGCTTCCAGAGTCGGCAACAACCCACTCAACTTTCTTGATGTCTTCAATTATCGGAACCTCCGGCCAGTGCTTCCTCAAAATCTTCTGGCAAAATGGATCAATCTCACAGAATGCCACAATCTCAAGGTCTTCTCCCCATACCCATTTGGCTGCTAAGGAAAAGCCACCGATGCCACTGAAAAGATCGAGCATTCTCATGCGTTATCTGTTCCATCAAATCCTTCATCATCAGTTGGCAATTCTCCATAAGGTTGATAAAGAAAAACTGTTACTAATCCACCGATTATCAAACCCAGGATGAAAGCCACAAATATTGCCATAATAAGCTCCTAATGTCTGAGAATAAGTCCAACATTTTCCATGTCATAAGTCATGAGCATGGGTGGGTGTCAAGGTCATTCCTCCAGGGCTTTGCTTAATGGCAGTAACCATTCCTCAAACCTTCAACCTTCAAGTAATTCATTCCACAGAGCAATGACGGCATCAACCGCCCCTCTCAACTCCTTACTGGATGCTTCGAGTTTCTTAACTCGGGAAATAAGCCACCCAATATCTTTATGGGGATTTATAGGGAACCATTGCTTATCCTTCCATCTTTCTTCAATCTCTTCCAGGTTCATCTTTCACCTCATTCCTCCAGCACCCTGTCTGCTTCTTCTCTTAACCCACGCCTGAGAAGCCTAATAGCCTCCCTCAATCGGTGGTTATCGGCCTCAAGTTTCAATCTTGTATCTTCAAGAGTTTGACAATTATCCTTCCATAATTGGCGACTTTCATTCAACTTCACATTGGAGGCTTCGAGTTGTTGCGCTAAATTTTTAAATTCAAACGTACTCTTCTTCCAATGTTCTGAACAGACTTCGAGTTTCTTAACTCGGGAAATAAGCCACCCAATATCTTTATGAGGATTTACAGGAAACCATTTCTTATCTTTCCATCTTTCCTCAATCTCTTTCATGTCCATATTTCACCTCATATGCTATCAGTGGGTGTCAAGGCGATCATTTTCTCTCAATCTGCAGGATGCTTCCGCAGTTAGACCCCCCCCTTATTTTGGTTTAATGTCTATCCTTATGATAGTACCAGCCCAATAGAGTTTCACTTCTCCCAACTCAAGATTGGCCTCGGCTTTTTCAATAGTATGATTGAGCACAACAGGCCAGATTTTACACAGCCATTGAGTAAGTTCATGAGTCATTCCACCTCACCTCCTTAAGCGGGGCGGTCCAGGATGTGCCATGAGTAGTTCCCTGCTTTGTGTCGCGGCTTGATCGCCTCATGGTTAGCCACCGCCCCGCGTTATCTTCTATCCTCAATTGTCACTTTATCGACGACTAAAACGAGATTAATGGGGATCCCGGCTGGGGACATGATTTGGACATATTCGCCTTTTCCATCTGCTGTCTTCGATATGCAAATTGTTATCTTCATAGATCACCTCCAATTCCTCCAGGCGTGAGGGGTCCGTTGCCTGGCGGCCCCCCTTAATACCATCGATCATGTTTTTACCAGGCAAACATGACAGATCCGGGTTCTTCGCCTTGCTCTCCGCCTCCTCCACTTCATCGAGGTTTCGTCTAATCGTCCCCCTCCACAAATTCGGCTCGGAGGCTTCTCCCGGTCGCGGGGTTTCTGAAATCAAATCATTTCTCCAGGGCTTTCTTAACTTCATCAACCACGGGATGCTGAATGCCACAGAGACGGAGGACCCTATACGCTTCTGCCATAATCTCCCTCAACTTCTCATTAGAAGCTTCGGCCTTATCTCGCTCTGCAATCACATCCTTCAGGGCATCCTGGAAATAGATAACACTATACTGTTTACGATCTATTTCTTCTTTTAGTCCCTTATTGGAGTCTTCGAGTTCCTTGATCTTTTCCTTAAAATTTTCCATTGCCCTGTCTTTCCAATCCATCTTTCACCTCATTCCTCCAAGACCTTGTCTGCTTCTTCCCTTAATCCGCGCCTGAGAAGTCTAATCGCTTCTTTCAGTTTTACGTTGGAGGCTTCGGCCAGGTCTGCACGCTTCACCGTATCAGATATTGATGGACGCATGGAACCATCTTGTTGGATATTCTCGTCTATGAACCATGAAGTTTCCAACTCTTGAATACGTTGTTGAAGATTCTTATTGGAGTCTTCGAGTTCCTTGATGTGGGAGATGAGACATTGAAAGGTACCTCTGTGTATTATATCACCAACGGGAGGATCTTCTTCATCGAAATCATTTGATAATCGCTCAATTTCCTTCTCAATCTCTTTCTCATTCATCTTTCACTCCTCCAGAACCTTGTCTGCTTCTTCTCTTAGTCCACGCCTGAGAAGTTTAATAGCCTCTTCGAGTTTATGTCTAACATCCGCCTCGTAGTCCATTGTTTTCTTCATTCCCCTGATCACGCACCAGTTATTTTTAACTTCCCGTTCTAGTTCCCTGACACGGGATTGGTTTGCCATTTCCACACTATCAATGCGATTTTTTTGTTTCCATCTTTCCTTCATTTCCATCTTTCACCTCATGCCGCCCTTCGCTTGCCAGTGGAGGCCATGCTTGATGTCGAGACGGCCCTTACCCCCGGGATAGCCATTTCCTTCTTCAGAGCCCTTGCCTGGGCGTTCAGGACGGTCATATTAGGTTCGATACAGGCAAGAGGCGCCTTTCCATCGGCCACGGCGTGGCAGAGATCCCGAAGGTTTGTCACCTCAGCCAGCCAGTAGGTCTTCACCGTGGCCCCCTCGAGTTCCGCCTTTGGAGTAGCCACCGGCGACACATAGACCTCGATGGGTTTCTGGCTCTCCTCGACCGTCTCGACTACCAGGGCTTCGGCTTCTTCGGTGGCTCCCGCGGCCTCTAGTTCGGCGGCCTGCCGTGTCCTCTCGTCTTCCTCGGCCTTCCGGCGAGCCATCTCAGCCTTGACTGCCTCTTGCCGCAATATCTCCTGTTCCTCCCGGCGCTTCTTCTCGACCTCCTGATGGTAGGCGGTGACTTGTCCGTTGAGGTATTTCTCCGCGGTCACAAGGGGAGCCTCAATTATGGCTTTTTGGTCCAAGGCTTCTTTGTGGGCCGCGTGAGCCTTCTTGATGATCGGGTCAAATGTGGCAGCTATCTTCGCTCGAAGGGCCTTGATGGTTAGGAAAAACTCGTTCGCTTTAGAGAGAGACGGCTGATCTCTGACCACGATCATCTTGGCCTGTTCGGGGATAGGTAGCACTTCAGCCTGGACAACTTCGATTTCATTCATTGGCGGCCTCCTCCATATCTTCAATTTTCTCTTCTAATTCGGATATTTTCCCTTCTGCATCGCAAAGAGGACATCTTAGCCCATAGTCATAGAAGATTTTTGAATTGTCATGACCTTCACAAAGTTCAAAACAATCTTTACTCATATCTCCTCCTTCCATCTGTACGCCGTCAACACGGCCAAAAAGGTTTGAAAGTTGCTCCTGATATACTTGATGGGTTCAAGTTTGTAGGTGCCATTCTTATTTAGGTAGATGTCAAAAGCCTTATCACATTTAATGGGCGGGGTCTGAGCTTCAAGTCCAGCACAATAGGCCGCCCCTTGAAGTGCATCCACCCGAGCGAATGAAGACTTTACATCAATCAACACTTCGTGATCATTCAGGGGGCCATGAACATCAAACTTGAATCCATAAAGATATACTGGATGATAAAAAAATTGCTCACTCATTGAAGGGACAAATCCCGTATCTGATCGAAACTTTTTCCATCCTTCCAATCTTCCCCTGATTTGGTCATCAACGGTGGACTCATCCAGTTCCCCCATATCCCACAAATGGCGTGCAAGGTGTAGGAACTTACCCCTCTGAAGGTAGTACGGATCCTTCCAACGGTCATCCACGAGGCTCAGACATTCAGTCGCGGAGACCAGGCGGCGACCGTCTAAGGTGTAAAGATGCTTCTCTTCGTCAAACTCAAATTTGGGCATCGGTCCTCCTAAAGTCGAACACTTCCTGCCTGAGTCTCTTAACCGCTATCTCGCAATACTTCGGCTCAATCTCGATTCCAATGGACTTCCGGTTGAGATTCTTAGCAGCCACAAGGGTAGTGCCTGAACCCATGAAGGGGTCGAGGATGGTATTCTTTTCTTCGCTTGCATATGTCAATATTATTTCGATAAGGTCAACTGGCTTTTCCGTTGGATGGTCTGCTCCGCTAATCCTTTTGCATTGGATGACATTCCCAAGATCATGCTCGTTGAGTCTCCGAGCGGGGCCATTGCTGGCAAATACTATAAACTCATGTTGACTTCGATAGTTTCCACCAAGGGCATATACACCCTTATCCCAAACAATGACGTTGTTAATCATTAACCCTCCACTCTCAATGCTGAGGGTCAAAAGCGGGTATTGTCGCCAATCTATGAAAGAATAAACATGACCTCCAGATTCCAGTTTATTTTTTATCTGTCTGTAAAACCAATTCATAAAAATGGAGAATCCAAAAGTAGAAAAAGAAGTGTCCCAGATAATTCCAGATCGTTCAGGATTCCATCTTTCACCACGTTTAGGAATATTTGAAGCAACCCTGTCAGTCGCCTGTCTCGTTCCGCTACTATACGGCGGATCGGTCAGCACCAAATCCACTGGCTCAAGCATGGGCAGGATGTCTCGGCAGTCGCCACAATAAATGGTTGCCCAGTCGTCTTGGTAGAAGAGGTAATCCTTAAGTTTGTGCATTTTCTTCTTCCGGTGGCTCCACGGGAATTAGACCGTCCTCGATAATTTCTCCAGGGTATTGTGATCCCTTATCCTTGTAATGGATCTCAAAGAGGGCAGGGGTTCCCTTCGCTTTCAATGCGGCTTCTCCGATGGTCTTCGAGAAGGTTGCGAATCTTACATCTTTCTTATCAACCTTGCAGATCAGGGTATAGAGAGTCCACTTTCTTCCGTCTGTCTCCCCTGGCTTCTGCAAAACATTAATAATGGGAGCCACGACGGAGAGGGCGTCGGTCGCGGGAGTCCCATTCTTCTTCTTGGGTTCCTGTATGGGGGGTTTCTCTCCACCTTTCTTATATTCGATCCCCTGGACGTCCTCTTTCTTGATCCCCGCGAACTCCTGAAGGTCGCTCCACTGAAGGTTTCGTATGCCAAGGATACGGGAGATCCCATTTCCAAGAAGGTTTGTGAGAGCTGCCATCTTGACGTCGCGCTTGTCGATGGCAGAGATGGGCTTCTCAGTCTTTACTTTATTGCCATCTGGTCCTGGAAGCCAATCATATTTCTTGAAGAACGGATCTTTGCTAGACCGCGATCCCTCGACCTCTATCGTTCGGCCAGCAAGGGAAAATTCACCCTTAAAGGTATAGGTAAAATGTCCATCATCCTCAAACTCAAGGCGCGGTTCGTCGATCCTCCATGAGATATTGAAGAGGTTTGCGATCTTCTCCGATCCGCTGACCTGTAGGTATGGGCGGTCTTGTTGATTCGTCCAATCGAAACGGTTAGTAACCATCAGGGCCACCTTTTTGATCTTAATGATGGCCGTAACTCGCTTCTCAGCTTGCTCGGCAATGTCAATCAAGGCGCCACTGGTAATAGCCGGAAGTCCCATTTCTCTTTCCTCATTCTCCATCTTCATTCCCTCCTTTCTCTTCGATAACCGAAGCAGACTTATATGTTTTCTTGTATCCTTTAGGCAAAATGGTCCCCCTAGGGTATCCCTTCTCTTTCCATTTTTTGTTTCTTCCTTCTTTCGCGTCCTTGATCATATCCAGGATTTGTTTGTCCCCCTTCTCGGCCAGGATCTCGTCTTTGTGTTCAAGCTCCCATTTTGCAGATTTCTTGCCCTGTTCCCAAGCTTTTGTTAGTTCTGGTTTGGCAAATAGAGAGAAATGGAAATTCCTTTCATTGACTCCGTTCATCTCGCTATCATAGCCACACAACCAGGCATCTTTCTCTGTGATGGTCTGACCCCTAGCAAGAGCAACAGCCGTGTCGAACCAGAACTCATCTTTCCTCGGTAATGTTAGAACTCCCTTCATTTCCATTTGATTTCTCCTTTCTCGCCTTTTGCGTACGATGAATATGGACATGATATCCCGGCAACCATTTTTCTATCTGCCTCTCGATGCTTCTCTTCTTCCGTTCAATCTTGTTCTTTGGTCTATCTTTAAAAGCAGAAATCAATTCTTTTAGTTTTGTAAACATCTCAACTCACCCTCCTTCGGGGGGTTTGCACCCCTGGGAAAAAAAGATTTATCCTAATCTCAAATTAACCACTTCCATAATCCACCTAATTTCTTCCTCTGTGAATATCCCGTTTTTTTCGAGCAAATCACGGAGAAAACCGCTACCAATTTTTTCTCTAAGTTTATCTAATTTCATGATCTACCCTCCTTTCAGGGGCCGCCCGGATTTGGTGTTTCCCAGTTTTGGTCCTTCGTATCGTGGTAGTACAGGTGACTCCCTGTGACCCACTAAGGCGGCCCCTATTTCTCGTACTGGTATTTGGCGATCTCCGGCACGACCTTGATGTTGTAATTCTCTGCGATCCCTAACATCAGGATTGTAAAGATTCCCGTCCAGAGGGCTAATGCAAACACCCAAAGGAAAGCCATTGACAATCTCACAAGCCATGTTGAGATAGATTTCATGGTTCACTCCCTTTGACTTTGGCGATGGCCCTTTCAACCATCTCCTGAATAAGTCCATCGCAATAAGGCAATGCTTCTTCGCACGCCTCCAACAAATCAGGTGCAGCAGCGATAAGGCGGGCATTGGCCTCTTGATCCATATAAACATCTGAGAATTGACAGATCGTACCATGTCTTCCTGCCGGTAAAATTGCATATGGTTTGTCTTCGCTTAACATCACTATCCATGGCCCAGGCGTATGTTTCATGGTTCACCTCGCCTTGAGTGTACATTCAAATTCAATTGGGCCGTCACGGAAATTTCTTTTTTGCAAGTCTTCCGATGCTTCCTTGCTCCATAAGTCATAAACCGCATCGATGTGCAACATAGCCCACCACGAGAACTTTCCATCATTTTTCTTTATACCGAAAAGATAATTATCCTTGTCTGTGATGTCTCTCATTATCCACATGGTTCACCTCACCCACAGGCAGATCGCCCAAACGATTATGAAGGCGTCAAAGGTCAGTAAAACTCCCGTCACGATGCCACTAAAGCCCCCTGCCGGATGTCCATGTGGTAACCAGTTCATCGATTTGCCCTCCACAACGCCTGAAGAAGAGTCAGGACGAAAGCAGAAATAAGAATTAGGTCGATCACTTCAACCACTCCTTGAATTTCTTCCAAAATGTCGGGAATGACTTTTTCAGACAAACTGACCAATGGATCTTTCCACCCGACTTCATGAGTGGGCATTGGACGTACATGATCACTCCTTCCCGCAAGCAGGACCTATATTTGGCAAACCTGCCACGGCCTTTTTGAGTTGGGTGATAAATTCAAAGCTGTTTGTCTCGTCTCCATAGTGAATATGGATATCATAATCGTCAAATGAAAGGTTCACACAACTGCCACAACCTGCCCCCCCGTGGCTGGCTTTAACGGTTTCCCATTTCCTATTATTTGGAGGATGGATATTCATATTGGTTGACATTACTTCCTTCCTTTCTGGAGCCCAAAGGCCCCGTCAATCTGCGGGACGGGCCACGAAGGATAACCCGTTGCTTATTTACTCCAGCATGGCTTGTCGGTGGGTCAGACCGCCGTCCCGCATATTCTCATATCCTCCACAATGGACTTGCTCCTTTGCCAGCTCCATTCTTTTCCCATGCTTTCCCAAAAGGGAGCTCGCCTTGAGAACTTTACTTACTCCGTGGCAGCCAACATGGAGATTGGAGTTACTTCTCATATCTCCAAATCAGGAACATCTTTAGGGCTGTCGTAGCCCATTTCCTTGAGTACAGACATAGCGATTTCCGCAGGGGTGCACCAACATGTCCCCTGGTTGGGACGCTCTCCAAAACGATTTAAGGATTTCTTGCAGTGGTAATCATACTCAGTCTTGTCATTGTAGAAGATCGCCTTGAGACGTCGGGCGATTGTTAGATTATCCATAGGCTCCTCCTGCGACTTGGGAGATGGGGTTTGTTCCATTCTCCAAGTAGGAGATTTTTAGGCTTTATTTTTGAAATTACGACTGCATATTTTTGTTTCAATGAAATTCTTATTGATAAGCCGGCATAAATTCCATAATCCCCACCGGCCTCGATGCTCCCACCGGCCTCGATGCTCCAACCGGCCTCGATGCTCCCACAGGCCTCGATGTCCCCACCAGGCTTGATGCTCCCACCGGCCTTGATGCTCCCACCGGCCTCGATGTCCCCACCGACCTTGATGCTCCCACCGGCCTCGATGTCCCCACCGACCTTGATGCTCCCACCGGCCTCGATGCTCCCACCGGCCTTGATGTCCCCACCGGCCTTGATGCTCCCACCGGCCTTGATGCTCCCACCGGCCTTGATGCTCCCACCGGCCTCGATGTCCCCACCGACCTTGATGCTCCCACCGGCCTCGATGCTCCCACC
>Ga0315281_10004505_pt1 | contig 20180 bp, 16 predicted proteins | sample YL17G07_0_MG_FD_204540 | JGI IMG/M metagenome (GOLD analysis project Ga0315281, IMG submission 204540) | Sediment microbial communities from Yellowstone Lake, YNP, Wyoming, USA - YL17G07_0 | ecosystem: Environmental > Aquatic > Freshwater > Lake > Sediment | place: USA: Wyoming | collected...
GGCTGCCGGGTGTGGCCGGCGTCTACAACGTCTATGCCTACGCCGACGAGATGCGCAAGTGGCTGGACCGGTGGGCGGAGCATGTGGCGGGAATCGTCGCGCCACGAGCCAAATCCGGGCGTGCTCGACCCCGCCAGCGCGAATGAGGGCGCGCCCTGGCTGTATAGTTATCGACGCGGCTCGGCGGCACTGCGATTGGCGATGCTTGCAATCTATATACGAACGGGTATAATTCATGACTGAAATGCGTAGACCGCTGTTTTGGGAGGGTTCCTCGAAGAAGGATTTCAAGGAGTTCCCCATCCCGGTCCAGAAGGACGTGGGTGTTGCGCTCTTCGTGGTCCAGTTGGGTCGAACGCCCGATTCGTCGAAGCCGTGGAAGGGTCTTGGTCCCGGCGTCTACGAGTTGGTGGAAGATCACCGGGGCGACACCTTTCGCGCGGTCTACACGGTGCGCGTCGGAGATGCGATCCATGTGCTGCATGCGTTTCAGAAGAAATCGAAGTCCGGCATCAGCACACCGCAGCCGGATGCGCACTTGATCGGGAAGCGGTTGAAGGCTGTGCTTGCCCGTCATGGGCTGAGCGGGAGATGATGATGCGACGCAAAGACACACACAAGAGCACTGACAATGTGTTGACCGACCTTGGGTTCGACGACGCGGAAGAACTGTCCGCGAAGGCCATCCTCGCCGTCAAGCTGAACGAACTCATCCAGAGCCGGGGGCTCAGTCAGACCGAGGCCGCCGCGATCACCGGCATGACACAGCCCAAGGTATCGCAGGTTGGTCGCTACAAACTCCAGAATATTTCGCTTGAACGCCTGATGCAGGCGCTGGTGTCGTTCGACCAGCAGGTCGAGATAACTGTAAAACCGGCTCGCCGCGCGCATGTGGCGGGCATTACGGTTGCTGCATGACGCGGACCCAAACCGCTAGCGACCCACCCTTGCTCTCTCGCGTTCGACAACCGCCGCCTGACCGCCGCCTGCGCGGTCAGATTGAGTTACCGCTTCGGCGGCTACGCAGTTCTCAGTTTGACTGCTGTCGCGCCGCTCGACTGAGTTGCTTCAATTTGTAAGTTATGTCTCGTATGTGCTCCTCGTTGTTGCTGCTTCATTTCGTTGCCGTGCCTGGTGTGTAATGCCTGTCAGGTTAGTGTTTCTGTCCGTCTCGCCTGCTAGGCAGAGCGAGATCTACGAGGGACGCGGGACACCACTCCCGCTCTGTGCAGTGTTTGTTGCTGCTTGCCGCGGCTGCACCCGCTCTTGGCTTCGATGGTGCTTCCTGTGGGAAGTCGATCCGTCGAGTTGAGCCATAACCCAAGGCTCGGGGGTGCGCGGGTTGCGCGCGAGATCAAACGATGCCCGTCGGGAACGGGCAGAGGGACGAACCGCATTGCGCGGTTTTACGGTGTGATGCGCCAGGGAGCTCATTACTGGGTTGCGCCACGGGGAAAATCGGCTGGAGAAGCTCTCCGATATTGGTTCCGCACGCGGCGTCACTACCGGCTGGCGCCGGGGTAGTGACGCCGCGATTGGCGCAGAACATTGACGCACACGGACAGCAGGCTGTCTGCCGCAGGTATCACGACAGATGAAACCGCCGTGATCCGTTGGCGCAGACCTGCTACGGGCTTACGAGCGCGATAAAGACTGCCGCAGCTTCCGGAGGCGACATCGGCTGCCTGTCGGTGCATGGGACGGTGAACGACGTGGCGGTGATGGGAGCGACGCCGCTTTACCTGGCAGCCGGGGGTCCGGGGTTCTGCGGGCAACTCGAGCCAGATCAGTCTTCGATTCGATGCAGGGTACAATATCAAGAGCATGCGCGCTTCGAGGGAGATCGTAACTCGAGGAAAATCATAAGCTGAAACAACGGATAGATGACCACTTCCATTCTCGACACAAAACGGTCCGAACTCGGAAACGTCGTGCGAAGTTTCCGCGCGGTGTTTTTGGCGGTAGGCGCGTTCAGCTTCGTGATCAATGTTCTGCTGCTGGTACCGTCGATTTACATGCTGCAGATCTACGATCGAGTATTGACCAGCAGAAACGAAACCACGCTATTGACCCTGACCATCGTCATGGCCGGTTTGTATGTGCTGGAAGCGGCACTGGAATTCGTCCGATCCAGGGTGCTGGTGCGGGCAAGCGCCGCCCTGGACGTCAGTCTCAGTTCCAGGGTTTTCAATGCCTCCTTTGACCGAAGTCTCCAGGGACGCGGAGGCAGCCCGGTGCAGGCGATCGGCGATCTGACCAACGTCAGGCAGTTTCTGACCAGCCAGGGCTTGTTCGCGTTCTTCGACTCACCCTGGACACCCATTTACCTGGTGGTCATTTTCCTGCTCAGTCCCTGGCTGGGTATTTTCGCTCTGGCCGGCGCGTTAATCCTGGCGCTGATGGCCTACATTACCGAGCGGCTGACCGGCCCGGCGCTCGCCGAGGCCATTCGGTGCGCGATTTCGGCAAACGCCTACGCCGCGGGCAATCTGCGCAATGCCGAGGCGATCGAGGCGATGGGTATGCTCGGCCGGCTGCGGGAACGCTGGTCCAGCCGCCAAAACCGCTTTCTTGCCTTGCAGGCGCAGGCAAGCGATCGTGCGGCCTCGATCGGCGCGGCGACAAAATTCTTTCGCCTGTTCCTGCAGTCGGGGATTCTGGGCCTGGGCGCGCTGCTGGTCATCGAAAACCAGATGAGCGCAGGAGGCATGATTGCGGCGTCGATTCTCATGGGACGGGCGCTGATGCCGGTCGAGCTAGGAATATCAAGCTGGCGCGGTTTCGTTTCCGCACGCAGCGCCTACGCCCGGCTCGATGAATTGCTGCAGGCACATCCGGCGCGGCGTGAGTCCTTGTCTTTGCCGCGGCCGGCCGGTGTGGTGAGCGCAGAGAATCTGGTCGTAGCGGCGCCGGGCAAACGCGAACCCATACTCAAGGGCATCGGCTTTCAGACAGCCGCGGGCCGTCTGGTAGCCATCGTCGGGCCGAGCGGGTCGGGCAAATCGACGCTCGCGCGAGCCCTGGTCGGCATATGGAAGCCCCTGTCCGGCGCAGTCCGGCTCGATGGGGCCGATGTGCACGACTGGAATAAGGAGGAGTTGGGTCCGTGGATCGGCTTTCTTCCCCAGGGCGTTGAACTGATGGATGGAACCGTCGCCGAAAACATCGCGCGCTTCGGCAGCATTGATTCGGAGCGGATCGTGAGCGCTGCGCGACAAGCCGGGGTGCATGAATTGATATTGCGCCTGCCTCATGGATACGATACTCCGATAGGTGAAAACGGCATTATTCTTTCAGGCGGGCAGCGCCAGCGCGTGGCCCTGGCGCGCGCACTCTACGCGGACCCGGCGCTGGTTGTGCTCGATGAGCCGAATGCCAATCTGGACGAGGCCGGAGACGCAGCATTGATGAAGGCGCTGCAACAAATGAAGCAGGAGGGACGCACCGCTTTCGTAATCACGCACAGGACGAATGTATTGAACATCGCGGATGAAATCATGGTGATCGTCGACGGTTCGATCCAGATCCACGGGCCGCGCGATCAGGTGGCGAAAGCGCTGATGTCAAAGCTGCAGCCTCCGGCTGGCCCGTCGGGACCGGTGCCCGCGCAGACGAAAGCGATGCCATGACGCCCCGCAAGCTGTCAGGCATCGGTCCGTCGGATCCCGCGCCTGGTACAAATACAAGCGAATTGGTCCCGGACGCCGACTACGCCAAGGTGGTCAGGCTGGGTATCTGGCTATTGGTCATCGGATTCGGCGGCTTCATGGCCTGGGCCGTCTTTGCGCCGCTTGATGAAGGCGTGCCGATGCCGGGAGTGGTATCGGTGGAATCGAAACGCAAGCGCGTCGATCACCTCGCCGGGGGCATTATCGCCAAAATTCTTGTGCGCGACGGGCAGCAGGTGCAGGCGGGCGACGACCTCGTGGTGCTGGACGAAGTACAGACCAATGCCGCGCTGAATGCGATTCAGAGCCAGTGGCGTGTTGCCTTGGCGACCGACGCGCGGTTGAGCGCGGAACGCGCCGCGCTCGCAGCGATTCAATTTCCGCGGGAGCTGCGCGATTCCGCCGCGGAACCGGAGGTGTCGGCGGTGATGCGCGTGCAGTCCGAGCTGTTTCGCGCTAGGCGCGAGGCGTTGAAAGGCGAGCTCGCGATCATCCGCGAATCGGTGGCCGGCTTGGAGCAGCAACTCAAGAGCCTCGACCAGCTCGGCTTGGGGCGGCAGCAGCAGATCCAGCTGTTTCATGAACAGCTCGCCTCATTTCGCAAACTGCACGCGGACAACTTCGTGTCGCGAAATCAGCTGATCGAGGTCGAGCGCCAGCTGGCCGAAGTGCAGACCAAACAGAGCGAAGATCTGGCGAACATCGCGGATGTGCGCGCCCGTCTGGCCGAGTTCCGCATGCGCGGCGGCCAGCGCGATGCCGAATACCGGCGCGAGGTCGAAACCCAGTTCGCCGATGTGCAGAAAGAGGTCGCGACGCTCGGAGAAAGGATGGCAGCCCTGCGCGATACCAGCACCCGGCTGGCGCTGCGCGCGCCGGTGTCGGGCACGGTGGTGGATCTCGCCTATCACACCATCGGCGGCGTGATCAAGCCGGGGGATCGCATACTCGATATCGTGCCCGACGGAGACGAGTTGATCATTGAGGCTCAACTCGGCCCGCAGTACATCGACCGCGTGCGCGCCGGACTTCCTGCCGACGTTCATTTCGACGCCTATCTGCGCAATATCGAGCCTCCGGTGATATCGGGCACGGTTAAAGTGGTGTCCGCCGACGTCTTGACCGATCCGCGCACCGGGGCACAGTTCTACGCGCTGCGCGTGAGCGTGCCCATGGACGAACTCAAGAAACTCAAGGGACTCGAGTTACGGCCTGGCATGCAGGGTACGGTTATGGTGAAGACCGGCGAACGTACCTTGCTGACCTATTTGCTGCGGCCGTTGTTCCGCCGCTTCAACTCGGCGCTGGGCGAACGCTGAGGCGGTCGGCAGCAGACGAGGCTGCGGCAGCAATACCGACTCGATAGCCCGAACACCCCGGTCGCGAACGCGGCGACAGGCGCCGCGTTCGTTGGTTGGGGTCGATGCGGGTTGCGGCCGGTTTGCGGATTCAGGAGTCGAGGCTTCGTCGCTCCTGTTAGGTAACGATGAAGTCCGCCGCCGTAATCGTGGGGTGCCCGATCAGTGTCGCGAATTGCATGGCGGCACCCGCGCCGCTTCCATCCGCGTCGTAATACAGCGCGCCGGTACCGGCGTCATACTGGATGTAGTCATTCGAATCCAGGGGGGTCGCGTCGGTACTTGCGTGGAAGTTCAGCGACGACAGCTGGCCGGTTGCCTTCAGCTTGGTGAAGATCGCATTTTCGAGCTGGATGGTATCGCCGCCGTGAACGAAGTCAAGGATCTTGTCTACATTCGTAGCGGCGTTCAGCGCGGTTTCGAAGCGGAAAATGTCCGCGCCGGAGCCGCCGGTCAGGCTATCATTGCCGGCGCCTCCGATCAGTGTATCGTTGCCCGCGCCGCCGTCGAGTTTGTCGTCGCCCGCAAGGCCGGACAGCACGTTTGCCGCGGCGTTGCCGAACAAGATGTTGGCGAGCGAGTTGCCGGTCCCGTTGATCGCCGCCGAGCCGTCCAGCGTGAGATTTTCGACGTTGGCGGTCAGGGTATAGGCGGACAGCGTGGAATGTACCGTATCGGTACCCGCGTTCGTGGCTTCCGTGATCGCGTCGCCGCTGGAGTCCACATAGTAGGTGTCGTTGCCGTCGCCCCCGGCCATTTTGTCGCCGCCGGCCCCGCCGACCAGCGTATCGTTGCCGGCATAGCCATTGAGCGTGTCGTTGCCGCCCATGCCGTACAACGTGTCATTCTGGGCAGTACCATTCAAGATGTCCGCTTTGGCTGTGCCGGTGAGAGTCACTCCCGCAAGTGGCGTGATGTCGAGCATGGCGCTTCCCGGGGCGGCGAGGTTGCCGTCCGTGACGGTGTAGCTGAAGCTCACCGCGCTGCTGTCGTTCAATGCGGGGGTGTAGTTCCAGGTGCCGTTGCCGTTATCCGTAAGCGTGCCGACGCCCGTGGCAATGGCCAGTCCGGCGGCGCTAAGGCTTGGTCCGTCCACGTCGCTGGCGTTGGCCAGCAGCTGGGACTGAGTAATCACGTGCACGCCGCTGTCTTGGACAATCGCAGCCAGCGTCACCGCACTGGTGATTGGCGCGTCGTTGACCGGGGTGACGTCGAGCGTGGCAGTGCCCGCGACGGGGAGACTGCCGTCGGTGACGGTGTAGTTGAAGCTCACCGAGGTATCGTCATTCAGGGCAGAGGTGTAGTTCCAGGTGCCGTTGCCGTTGTCCACCAGCGTGCCCTTGCTCGAGGTAATAGCCAGTCCGGTGGCGCTAAGACTTGGCCCGTCGACGTCGCTGGCGTTGGCCAACAGTTGGGCCTGGGTGATCAGGCGCACGCCGCTGTCTTCGTCGATCGCGGTCAAGGTCACTGTGCCGGTTGTCGGTGCATCGTTCACCGGAGTGATGTCGATCGTCGCGCTACCCGCGGCGGTGAGGCTGCCATCGGCGACGGTGTAGCTGAAGCTCACCGAGGTGTCGTCATTCAGGGCCGGGGTGTAGTTCCAGGTGCCGTTGCCGTTGTCCGCCAGCGTGCCGCTGCCCGTGGCAACGGTCAAACCCGTAGCGGTCAAACTGTCGCCGTCCACGTCATTGGCATTGACCAGCAGCTCGGCTTGCGTGATTACGCGCACGCCGCTATCTTCGGCCATTGCGGTCAGTGTGACGTCGCTGGTAGTCGGCGCACTGTTAACCGGCGTAACCGGAATCGGCGCAATGCCGAACAATTGATTAGCGAAGGTGCCGCCGCCTTGTCCGTCCAGCACCGTATAGGTCAGGTCCACCGGCCCGATATAACCAGCGGCGGGTGTGAAGGTCCAGGAGAGGCCATCAAGATTAAGTTGCAGAGTGCCGCCGTTGTCTGGCGTTAAGTCAGACACTTGCAAGACACCTCCGTCCGAGTCGCTGAATCCTTGAAGCAAGTCGCCCGCGTTGATGATGTAGGACGTATCTTCCACACCATTGGGCAGACTCGCGGTTGCGCTCCCTGTCGGCGCTTGGTTGATGTGAACGCTTATCAACTCAAGGTGGTTCAGGAAGGGTTGTAGAAGATCTTGTTTGCCGGCCCAGTCATCCCAGACACTCTTGATAGAGTTAGTGGTAGCGGCAAAGCTAGTAGCATCTGCCATGTCCTTATTCAGGTTCTGGACCACGCTCAAGGACCCTGCATCAACGCCTGCGCTGGCGAGGTCGGCGGTCTTAGTAAGATCCAATGTCGCACCTGCCGCAGCAGCGTTCATGACGGCAAGCGTCATGTTGATGCCGGTCGGGTCAGAGACGGACGCCGTCATGGCCACCTGAACGGCGGTTTTCAGGAAGGCAAGGGCGGTCGCGTCGGTCGGATTCGCGGACAGAACCGCGTAGGCATCGTAGGTGGCGAGGTTGATGCTTGGGTCAATGCCGAGCACGGTCTTTATAGCCAACGTGGCCTCGTTTGGTGTGTAACCGAAATCGACCGCGTTCTTGATCAGCGTGGTCATGGGGTCCATGACACTCGCGCCCGCTGGCGCCGAAATCACCATCGGGTCAATAGTGAAACCGGCTGCGGCTTGGGCAATGGTAACGGCAGTGCTGATGGGAGCCTCTGAGGCACCAGTCGCATCGGAGTAAATTGCAATCACCTGCACTTGCTTACCAATGTCGGCATCCGATACGAAGTACGTCTTGGTCGTGACGCCTGAGTTGGTCCAGCTGGACCCGTCGGCCGAGGTTTGCCACTGGTAGCCAATGGCTGTGGTGGAGGCGATGCCATCCGCGTCGGTAGCGATTGCGGTCAGCGTTTTTCCTGCCATGGCGATCCCGCTGATGGCGACCACGCCTGCAGTGTTGACGGCAGGTGTGGGGGTGCCGACAGCGCTCAGAACTCCGCCGCTGAGGGAGTACAAACCGTCCTTGAATTGCACAAGCTCCACATTTGCCAACGTGTCGGTGCCTTCAGCGACGGACGTCAACGTGGTGTTCGCTCCAGCGGAACCGACCTGGTAGTCGTTGAAGTTGCCGGTAAACACTGCGGTGTCAACATCTGCGCCGCCATCAAGAAAATCGTCTCCGGCGTCGCCTTTCATTTCATCCGCACCGCTCCCGCCATAGACGACGTCGTTGCCGGCTCCCGCGACCACGATGTCGTCCCCCGCGCCGGCGTACACAGTATCATCCCCGCCTTTCAGATCGAAATACTCGGCTTGGGAGGATCCGGTCAGTACGTCGTTGCCGCTGCTGCCGGTCGTACCGGGTGTCGAGCTGACCACGCCCGATCCGGGGATATATCCGGCTGAAAAATTGGAAATGAAGATGCCGCTGTCGTAGATATGGTCGCCGGTGTCGGCAATACCGATCTTGATGTGGTTGGTAGCGCCCCCGGAAATGATCGGCGCAACGATCTTCAGAACGTGACTGACACCGTCATATTCGATCGGCAGCGTGTTGCCGGCATTGTCCTGAAAATAGCCGGCCGCCAGGTTGGAGCTCACCACGCTCAAGGGGGCAAGAGGATCATGATTGAACAGCGCGTAGTTCACGCCGTTGACCATGACGACCGCGCAATCCACGAATTGGTCGACCCACTCGGGAAACTCGTCCGAGCCGAAAACCAGATCGAAACTCACCGATGTAGCGGTTTGATCGGTGACGGTAAAGTCGAACGAGAGCGTGGTGGCGTCGTAAGACTGGGTTTGAAACACCGTGTTGACGACGGCGTCGATGTCGGCGTCGCCGTTATAAAATCCGCTGGTACCACTATTGTCCTGACCGAACCAGCCGACCGTGTTGACGAGTCCGGGCGTGATTCCCGACGTGAGCAGCAATCCCGCGCCGATGCCGAGTGGTCCGAGCGTCCCATCGTAATAATTGACTGCACCTGGACCCGACGCGTTCAACACAATGCTACTCGATATGATCGCGATTCCCGAGCTGGACGCCAATAGCGCGTCCGTCAGTGTTGTATCGCCGGAACCTGTGTAAGCGATTATTGGGTCTGTGGTAGCAATCATTGTCGTAATTCCTTCTGTGATCTGCGTTAAGCATCGAGTGCTTGAGTTGACTTACAACCCTGCCCCGACGCTGCTACGCGGCGCTGGCAATGGGCGGACTATACGGAGCGAACCTGAAACCAAGCTGAATGAAGAAAGAGATCAAAACGGCGGTGGTTCGACCTTGGCATCAGGGTGTAGCCAGCGGGCTTGGGCACTACCTGCGCCGCCGCCTCCGGCTTGCGCGAGACGACCGGCTAAGACGCCGCGTCGAGCGCCGGTGCCGCAGCCGTCGCGACACCGGCGGGCTTGGCATGCGTGTACCGGATCAGGGAGCCAAGACGGGCATGCAGTTGTTCCGCTTGAAACGGTTTGGCTACGTAGTCGTCCGCGCCGGCATTGCAGCCGTCCACTTTCTCGTGCCATGCGCCGCGGGCGGTGAGGATGAGGACGGGGACGGCGTTGCCCCGGGCGCGCCAGTTCCTGAGCACCTCGAGGCCGGATCGCCGCGGCAGGCCGAGGTCGAGGATCACTGCGGCGTAGGGCCACTCGGTGCCGAGGCGTTCCGCGTCGACGCCATTGTCCGCGGTATCCACGGCATAGCCCCTTCGGCTCAGGTCGTCCCTGAGGCGTGAACACAGCCGGAGATCGTCTTCAACGAGGAGAATTTTCATTGCTGTCCGGAAAGTGCGTTCGGTCGAATCGGTGCGAATACGCCAGGCGCATTCGCGCGGCCGGCCGAGCCTTATCCGTCCAGGTTGCCTGTCGCGATCGACTCAGGAGGCCCTGCTGTCAGGAAACCGCGCGAGTTCTAGGCGAAAGAGATTTTTGTTTCGTTGTGGACAGGACTTTATGGTCATTCATCCGAACGGCGACCCCCACCTTGCTCGAACCGCAGCCTTCGACTCTGACGATTGTTCCTTCGCATTCGAGCTGCATTCCCAGAGGACTGTCGAAATCGATCGTCATCTTGATCATCGACCCGACCTGATAGCGACCGCCGATCTCGAAGTAGACGCCGGAGAGGCTGAGGTCGCGCGTCACACCTCGGATGCGGTCCCCGATGACTTTCACCGGGAATGTCTTGTGTTCGCGGCCTTCCCTGCGCGGCTCTTTTGCGAATAGGTTCGACAGCCACGACATCACGGCTCGTCCAGACGGAGCCTTGCTTGCAGCGATGCCCGGCCCGGGCGCCAGAAACGGGCCGGCGGGAGCGCGATCGCCGAAACCGGTATAAGCGGAAAGCGGAGCAGCAATCATGATTTTTCCTCCGTGATTCATTCCAGGAATCGATTCGTTGAGCCGGCTGTTTTGCCCCTGCAGACATTTCCCTAAGCGTCCGCCAAGTTATGCCGGCATTGAGGGCACTATACGGAGCGAACCTGAAACCAAGCTGAAAGGAGCGAGGCGGGATCCGCGGCGGTTCGGCGGCCGGGGCAGAGTGTTGCGCAAGGGGGAACCGCGCGGGCGGCGCAGTCGCAGAAGCTAGATTGCGGAAAAGGTCACCGTCGCCTCGAAGCCGCCGAGCTCTCGCGAGCGTCCGAAACGCAGTTGTGCGCCATAAGACGAAGCGATGCTGCTGGCGATGGAGAGCCCGAGACCATGGCCTTCGGTGGACTCGTCCAGTCGCACGCCGCGTTGCGCGATACGACCGAGGTCGTCGGGCGAACAGCCGGGGCCGTCGTCTTCGACCGCCAGAACCATGCCGTTTTCGTGGCGCACCGAAACCAGGACGCGGACCCGCGCCCACTTGCAGGCGTTATCGAACAGGTTGCCGCACAATTCGAGCAAGTCCTCCCGGTCCCCGCCGAACTTTGTCCCGGGGTCGACGCGGCAGGTGATGTCGAGGTCCTTGTCGCGATACAGTTTACGCAGGGTCGCCGCCAGCGATTCGATTTCCGCCGCGAGGTCGAGTGGCGCGCCGGGCGTGCGCCCGCCGGCGATGCGGGCGCGCCTGAGTTCGCTGTCGATCCGGTCGCGCATGATTTCCAGCTGTTCGGCCATTTGCCGGCCCAGCACGGGATGGCGCTGCAGATGATCATCGTCGGCCATGTGCGCCAGCACGGTAAGCGGCGCCTTCAATGCGTGCGCGAGGTTGCCAAGTGCCTCGCGCGAGCGCTGCAGCCGCCGCGCAAGCTGCGCCAGCAGCCAGTTGACTTCGCGCACCAGCGGCAGCACTTCGGACGGCACGCGCTCGCCGAGTTGCGCGATTTCTCCGCGCTCGAGGCGGGCCACATCGGCTTGCACCCGGCGCAGCGGCGCGAGCGCCAGGCGCACGATGCCCGCCTGCAGCACTACCAGCAGCACGAACATGACCACCGACACCTGTGTATAGCGCGCCATCATCCGGTCGAACTCGGACTGGATCGGCTTCATGTCGCCAGCAACCGCGATCGTAATCTGTTTGCCATTGAACTCGTAGCCGGTAGCGCTCAACAGCAGCGCCTGGTCCTTCGGGCCGGCGACGAGGCCGACATGGCGCTGGCCGCGGCCCAACGGCGCCATGGCCAGCGATTGCTCCACCAGTGACGGCGAGCGCAAGACGATCGCGCGATCAACCAGGATCTGATAGTACCTGCCCGACGACGGCAACAGGAAAACCGGGTCGAAGTGGGCTATCGCAAGCGTGGTTTCTCCGCCCGGCAGTTCCGACAGCGCGCTGAACAATTCGTCGGCGTCCTGCGCCAGTTCGCCGGCGACATAATCGGTCATCACGTCGTCGATGGCGACCCGGACCATCGACCATTGCACGCCGAACACGACGGCGAGGCTCAACACCAGCCCGGTGACCAGCAGCGCGAGCAGCGAGCGCATCAGCGCGGCGCTCCGAACACGTATCCCTGGCCGCGCCGGGTCGCGATGCGGGCGGAACCCAGCTTGTTGCGCAGGCGGTTGACGTATACTTCGATGACGTTGCTGTCCCGATCCGAGTCGTTGTCGTAGACGTGCTCGGCAAGATGCGTCTTCGATAACACCTCGCCCGGATGCAGCATGAAATAGCGCAGCAGCCGGAATTCGATGCCGGAGAGCACGATCACGCGCTCGCCGGCGACGACCGACTGGCGGGCTTCGTCGAGCGTCAACCCCTCAGCCGTCACGACCCCGGTGGACTGCGAATGGGTGCGCCGGATCAGGGCGCCAAGACGGGCGCGCAGCTCTTCGACATGAAACGGTTTGGCGACATAGTCGTCCGCGCCGGCGCTGAAGCCTTCGACTTTTTCATGCCATGCATCGCGGGCGGTGAGAATGAGGACCGGGACGGCGTTGCCCCGCTTGCGCCAGTTCCTGAGCACCTCGAGGCCGGATCGCTGCGGCAGGCCGAGGTCGAGGATCACCGCGTCGTAGGGCCACTCGGTGCCGAGATGTTCCGCGTCGACGCCATTGCCCGCGGTATCCACGGCATAGCCCCTTTGACTCAGGTCGTCTCTGAGGCGCGAACACAGCCGGGGGTCATCCTCCACCAGCAGAATCTTCAAAGCCCACCTGCAAGCGGTCCAGTCACGCTGACAAGAATACTCCAAGCGCATCCGGAGCGGTAGCCCGAACCTTGTCCGCTCACGCCGGGCCTGGCGGAGCGCGTACGACGGAGGATTTCGTGTCCGGCATAATGGACAGCGCATCCGGCCCGGCCTAAGATGACCGCTTCACCGACGCAGGAGACGGCCATGGCACTGATGGATTTCATCAAGAAACAGTTCATTGACATCATTCAGTGGACGGAGGATGCCGCCGAGGGCGGCGAAACCATGGCCTGGCGCTTCCCCATGCAGGAAATGGAAATCCAGAACGGCGCCTCGCTGACCGTGCGCGAGTCGCAGATGGCGGTATTCGTGAATGAAGGCAGGATTGCCGACGTTTTCGGCCCCGGCACCTACAAGCTGACGACGCAGACCCTGCCGGTTCTGACCTACCTGCAGAACTGGGACAAGCTGTTCGAGTCGCCGTTCAAGTCCGACGTCTATTTTTTCAGCACGCGGCAGAAGCTCGATCGCAAGTGGGGCACGCCCAATCCGGTCACCGTGCGCGACAAGGACTTCGGCATGGTGCGCCTGCGCGCGTTCGGCATCTACGCCTTCCACCTTGTCGATCCGAGGCTGTTCCATGCCGCGGTGTCGGGCACGGTGGAGCGTTACACCAGCGAGCAGCTCGAAGGCCAGTTGCGCAACAGCATCGTCGGCAACATCTCCGACATTTTCGGCGAATCCGGCGTGCCTTTCATCGACATGGCGTCCAATCAGCTGGAGTTCGGCAATGCGCTCAAGGCCAAGCTCGATCCGCTGTTCCAGCAGTACGGCCTCGTTCTGGACAGCCTCGTGGTGCAGAACATCTCGCTGCCCGAAGAATTGCAGAAGATGCTGGATGCCCGCATCGGCGTGAACATGATGGGCGGCATGCAGGGATACACGCAGTATCAGGTGGCCAGCGCAATTCCGCTTGCGGCGCAAAACGAAGGCGGGCTCGCCGGGCTGGGAGCAGGTGTCGGCGTCGGCTTCGGCGTCGGCCAGCAGGTGGCGCAGTCAATGGCGCAGGCGCTCAACCCGCAGGCTGCGGCGCCGGCGGCGGCACCGGTGTCCGCCGACGTCGTCGTCGCTACGCTGGAAAAACTGCACGGACTGATGGAAAAAGGGATCCTGTCCAAGGAGGAGTTCGAGGCGAAGAAGGCGGAATTGATGAAGAAGCTGGTCTGAACCGAACTCATCCTGACCCATGGGTCGCACAGCCCGTTGTCCATCCTGCGGGGCGCCGGTCGAATTTAAATCGGTCGTCTCGATCCTCGCCGTCTGCGACTTCTGCCAGAGCACGCTCGTGCGCGAGGGCGAGGCCCTGGCCGATCTCGGCAAGATGGCCGCCCTTATCGAAGATCGCAGCCCGTTGCAGCGCGGCGCCGAAGGCCGCTGGAAGGGAAGGCATTTCGCACTGATCGGCCGCATTCAGCTACGCTGGGAGCAGGGACTGTGGAACGAGTGGCATCTGCTTTTCGATGACGGCAAGAACGGCTGGCTGTCGGAGTCGGGCGGGGAATACGTGCTCTCCGAGCCGGTGTGGCTATCCGACGCGCAGCCGCCATTCTCCGAACTGCGGGTGGGCGGGCGCCTTTTCATCTCCGGACATCCCTACAGCGTCACCAACCTTCTCACTGCCGAGTGCGTCGCGGGCGAAGGCGAACTGCCGTTCAAGGTCGGCTCCGGCTATCCTGTGCCGGCGGCGGACATGCGCGACGAAACGGGCGGCTTCGCCACGCTCGACTACAGCGATGATCCGGCCAAGCCGCTGGCGTTCGTCGGCGAGAGCGTCGATTTCAACAGCCTGGGCTGGAACAATCTGCGGCGAGGGATGCCGATCGCGGAGCCGACGGTCAAGGCGCGCGCGTTCAATTGCCCTGCCTGCGCGGCGCCTTTGTCGATCAGCCATGAGCACATCGAGAGCGTCGGCTGCGCCAGTTGCGGCGCGGTGCTCGACACAGCCAACGACACGCTGAAACTGCTGGCGCGGGCCTCGCTCGAGCTCAGGGTCGAACCTTTGTTGCCCCTGGGTACGCGCGGCAAATTGCGCGGCGAGGACGTCGAGATCATCGGCTTCATGCGCCGGCGCATGACGGCAGAAGGAGTGGATTACCGCTGGAGTGAATACGTGTTGCTGGGGCGGGCAGGCCGGTTGCTCTGGCTTACCGAATATCAGGGTCACTGGAATCTCGCGCGGGTGGTGCCGCGCGTAGGCAGGGTGACCGGCAACATCGCGGTCCTGGACGGAGTCGAATTCAAGCATTTTCAAAGCTACCATGCTTTTGTCGACTACGTGGTCGGCGAGTTTCCCTGGCGGGTGCAACTCGACGAATCGGCCGAGGTCGAGGACTTCGTGGCGCCGCCGCGCATGCTTTCGCGCGAGACCGGTGCCAACGAAGTGACGCTTACGCTGGCCGAATACCTGGCGCGGGAAGAACTGGAGCACGCGTTCGAACTTCCGTCCCCGCTGCCGGCCGCGGTGGGCGTTTTTGCGAATCAGCCCAATCCCCAGGCGGAAAGCCACGCCAGGGTCTGGGGCCGTTTCTGGAAGTTCCTGGTGGCAGCCCTGGCGATACATGCAGTGTTGCTGACGGGGGCGCAGGGTCCTGTGCTCAATGAGAGTCTGGAATTCAGACCTGGCGACGACGAGCCGCGGCTGACGCGAGAGTTCCGGCTCGCGGCGCCCGCGTCGAGACTGGAAATCGAGCACGAGGCCGATGTATCCAACAATTGGATTTCGCTCGGCCTGACCCTGGTCAACAAGGACACGGGCGAGGCCTGGCAGGCGAGCCGCGAGATCAGCCGCTACGAAGGCGTTGACGACGGCGAAAGCTGGTCCGAGGGTTCGCGCTCCGATGCGGTGGTGTTTACCGCTCTCCCAGCCGGCACCTACGTTCTCTCGGAGGAGGCCGACCTGGAGACGAGAGGCCGGCCGGTGCGCACTCAGGTAAAGATATCGCGGCCGGGGCCGCGCTGGTCGTCGCTTATCCTGCTGCTGGGCGCGTTGCTTCCGTTCCCGATCTATACTTACCTGCGGCGCCGCGGCTTCGAGGTCGCGCGCTGGGCCGAGAGCGATCATCCGCTGGTCGCGTCGGGCGAAAGTGATTCGGACTCGGACGACTGACATGCCGCGCTTCTACCTGATCTTCGGCATTCTCGCCGTGGGCCTATTTTCCTACGGCCAATATCGCGGCGCCGGACTATTCGATGATGTCGCCACGGGGCAGCCGACCCGCCTCAGCCAGGCGGGCCGCGCCACATTTCACAAGTGAAACACTAAAGCAAGGAGATCGCGCCATGGTGGAATTTTTCAACCCTCAGGTATTCTTCAACTCCGTCGTCTATTCCATTCTCGGCGTAGTCGTGTTCTGGATCTCCTTCCTCGTTATCGACAAATTCACGCCCTACAATCTCTGGAATGAACTGGTCGAGAAGAAGAACCAGCCGCTTGCGATCGTGATAGCGGCGATGTGCCTTGGCATCGCCATTATCGTCGCCGCCGCGATCCACTGAATGGAGGATCGCATTGCCGCGGTGCCGGTCGCGGCAGACGCGCCGCGCCTGCAGTTCGCGCTGCTCGCCTCGGTTTTCGTCGTCGCGGCCTGCGGACTCGCCTACGAGCTGATTGCCGGCGCGCTGGCGAGCTACCTCCTCGGAGACTCTGTCACCCAGTTCTCCACCGTCATCGGCGCCTACCTGTTCGCCATGGGCGTCGGTTCCTGGCTGTCGAAATACATCCGCCGCGATCTGGTGGCGCGCTTCGTCCAGATCGAGATCGCCGTCGGCCTGCTCGGCGGCTTCGCCGCGGCGGGACTGTTTCTCGCCTTCGCCGCCAGCGCCGGGCCGTTCCGCGTGCTGCTTTATGGCGCGGTGTTCGCGATCGGCGCGCTGGTGGGGCTCGAAATCCCGCTGGTGATGCGCATCCTCAAGCACGAGCTCGAGTTCAGCGAACTCGTGTCGCGTGTGCTTTCGTTCGATTATCTCGGCGCGCTCGCCGTATCCGTTCTGTTTCCGCTGTTTCTCGCGCCGCACCTCGGCCTGGTGCGCACCGGGCTCTTGTTCGGCCTGCTCAACGTTGTCGTCGCGCTGTGGGCGCTGCACCTGTTCCGTGCCCGTCTTGCCCGCCGCCCCGGTCTGCGCCTCGCCGCCTTTGGCTCGGTCGGCCTGATCGTCGCGGGGCTTGCGGGCGCGGGCCAGGTCACGACTCTGGCCGAAGGCTGGATCTACGCCGACGATATCGTGCATGCCGAGACGACGCCCTACCAGCGTCTGGTGGTGACGCGCTGGCGTGACGACATCCGCCTGTTCCTCAATCAGAACCTGCAGTTCTCGTCGCGCGACGAGTACCGCTACCACGAGGCGCTGGTGCATCCGGGACTCGCGACCTTGCCCGGCGCAAGGCGCGTGCTGGTGCTCGGCGGCGGCGACGGGCTGGCGGTGCGCGAAATCCTCAAGTATCCGCAGGTGGAGTCGGTCACACTGGTCGACCTCGATCCGGCCATGACACGGCTTTTTTCGACGGCGCCATTGTTGAAGCTGCTGAACCAGGACAGCCTCAACTCGGCGCGGGTGAAGGTGGTGAACGCCGACGCGGCCCGCTGGCTGGAAACCAGCGTCGAGATGTTCGATTTCGTGGTCGCCGACTTCCCCGATCCGACCAGTTATGCGCTCGGCAAACTGTATTCGACCGGCTTCTATCGTCTGCTGGAAAAACATCTCGCGCCGCGCGGTCTCCTGGTGGTGCAGGCGACCTCGCCGTTCTACGCGCGCCACTCGTTCTGGGCGGTGGTTGCCACGCTGGAGCATACAGGCTTCCAGGTGGCGCCTTATCACGCCCTGGTGCCGAGCTTCGGCGAGTGGGGCTTCATCCTCGCCGGCCGCGCGCCTTATGTGCCGCCGGCGCAATACGGGGTGGCGACGCGCTTCCTGACGCCCGAAATCACTGCGACGCTATTCCGCTTTCCCGCCGACATGGAGCGCGTGGAGGCGGAGCCAAACCGCCTCAACGACCAGTCGCTGGTGCGCACCTTCGAAGCTGAATGGCGCCGGGTGCAGCGATGAGGCGCCGCGATTTCCTCGCTGCCGCTGCCTGCGCGCCGCTCGCAGCCTGCGCCGGCCACGGCGATCCGCCGCTGCCGCCGGGGGAGTTGCACGGCGGCGGCCTTGACCTCGGCCATCGCTTGCGCCAACGCGGGTTTGCGCCGGCGACGGAGGTGCGCCGCATCCCGGTGCTGGTGATCGGCGCCGGTATCGCCGGGCTTTCCGCCGGATGGAAACTGCAACGGACGGGATTCGGCGACTTTCTCATCGCCGAAATGGAATCCGTGCCCGGCGGCAATTCGCGTTACGGCGAAAACGCGGTTTCCGCCTATCCCTTTGGCGGCCATTACTTGCCGCTGCCGACGCGGGAGTCGACGGCGGTGCGCGAACTGCTCGCGGACCTGGGCGCATTGCATGGCGATGCGCGCGCGGCGCGCCCGGTCTATGACGAGTTGCTGCTCTGCCACACGCCGCAGGAGCGGCTGTACAAAGACGGTTTCTGGCAGGAAGGACTGCTGCCACGGCTCGGTGTGGGCGCCGCGGAACGTTCGCAGATAACGCGCTTTCAGGACCGCATGGCCGAACTCAGGGAGGCGCGCGACGCTCATGGCCGGCGCGCTTTCGCGCTGCCGCTAGCCTTGTCCTCGCGCGAGCGGAGATGGCGCGAACTCGACCGCATCAGCATGCGCGCGTGGCTGCTCGCCAACGGCTTTGATTCGGCGCACCTGCACTGGTATGTGAACTACGCCTGCCGCGACGACTATGGCACCGATTACGGCGCGACCTCGGCCTGGGCCGGATTGCACTACTATGCCTGCCGCACCGGCGCCGCGGCAAACGCGGCTGCCGACACGGTGTTGACGGCGCCCTCCGGCAACGGTTGGATAGTCAAGATGCTGGCCGAACGGCTGGGACACCGCCTGCTCTCCGGCGCCATGGTGTATCGGCTCGCACAGGGGCGGGAGGGGGTCGAAGCCGATGTGTGGATGGCGGCGGAAAGACGTGCCCTGCGCATCAAGGCCGAGCGCGTGATCTGGAGTTCGCCGTTGTTTCTCCTGCCCCATATTGCGGTAGGATTGCCGCCGGCCGCCGCAGGCACGGCGCGCACCGGCAGCTATGCTCCCTGGCTGGTGGCGAATCTCACCCTCGATGCCCTTCCGGCCGACGGTGCCGGCGCGTCGATCGCCTGGGACAACGTGCTCTATGGCAGCGCCGGGCTCGGCTATGTCGTCGCCACCCACCAGCGCTTGCAGTTGGACCCCGGCCCTACCGTACTTACCTACTACCGCGCCTTCGCCGACATGGAGCCACCGCTTGCACGAAAGAAACTCCTCGGTGAGAGCCGCGAGCAGTGGGCGGGCGCCATCCTCGCCGAACTTTCCCGCGCCCATGCGGACCTGCCGCGGCTCACCCGCCGCCTGGATGTCTTCCGTCACGGTCACGCGATGATCCGGCCGCTGCCGGGTGTGATCACGGCTGCCGGCCGCGCGGCGCTGGTGCAGGGTTGGGGCCGGATCCAGTTCGCCCATGCCGACGTGTCCGGAATGTCGCTGTTCGAGGAGGCGAATTACCAGGGCGTGCGCGCGGCGGAGGCGACGCTGCGCCAGTTGGGTGTGCGTCACCGTTCGTCTTTGTCATGACATTGATGCCGGCATGAAAGGTCTCCACATTCTCGCCGAATTCCACGCCTGCGTCTGCGGCGCCGAGATCATGCGCAATCCGGCGGCGGTGCAGCGCCTGTGCCTGAGCGCCTGCGAAGCGGCGGGGCTCAGCGTGGTGGGGCAGGTATTTCACGGCTTCGGCACACCGGCGGTGCCTGCCGGCGCCACCGGCGCGGTGGTATTGGCGGAGTCCCATCTTGCCGTGCATACCTGGCCGGAACTCAATGCGGTGACCTTCGATCTCTACGTCTGCAACTTCAGCCAGGACAACCGGGCCGCGGCCGAGACCGCCTACCGCAGCCTTGCCGCCGCCTTCCGGCCCGGCCGCGTCGTACGCCGCGACCTTGCGCGCGGCGGTCCGGACACCGCGTAGACCCGCGGCCGCAGGGATCAAAGCGCGAGTTTGACCGCGGCTTCAATGCCGTGGATACTTGCGCTCTTGCGCTTTGATCTCCCCGACTTAGCCAGGTTGCCAATCCGCCCATGCTCGCCTTCATTCTGCGCCGTATTGCCCAGGCCGTTCTGGTCATGCTGTCGGTCGGCTTGATCGCCTTCTCGCTGTTCACCTTCGTCGGCGATCCGGTGGCGTCCATGCTCGGGCAGGATGCGACGCCCGAGGCGCACGAACGTATCACTCGGCTGCTCGGGCTGGATCAGCCTTTCTATATCCAATACCTGAATTTCCTTGGGCGCGTACTCCAGGGCGATTTCGGGCTGAGTCTGCGCCAGGCGCGGCCGGTATCCATGCTGTTCGTCGAGCGGCTGCCGGCGACGCTCGAACTGTCGTGCGTCGCTGCGCTGTTCTCGCTCGCGGCCGGCATTCCGCTGGGCGTGTATACGGCGCTGAAGCGCAACACCTGGCTGTCGCAAGTGTTCCTCGCCGTGTC
>Ga0315281_10004507_pt1 | contig 20175 bp, 17 predicted proteins | sample YL17G07_0_MG_FD_204540 | JGI IMG/M metagenome (GOLD analysis project Ga0315281, IMG submission 204540) | Sediment microbial communities from Yellowstone Lake, YNP, Wyoming, USA - YL17G07_0 | ecosystem: Environmental > Aquatic > Freshwater > Lake > Sediment | place: USA: Wyoming | collected...
TGCTCAACAATTAGTACGACATCAGCGTCACCGGTGACTCTGAAGTTCTCCATCGTGGGTAGCTGGTCGATCTTTTGAATCGCTTCGGATCGTTTCTGAGGCAAGATCTTGGCAGTCACAATGACGGGATCTCTTCGGTAACCGACCGCTCTCGAGCCTTCTTCGGTAACGTCTACGAAGCCTCGCCCAACTCGTACGAGGCCTGCCTCGCGGAGCTTCCTGAGATGAAGGCTAAGCCCCTGACGCGTGATCCCTAGCTCTCTCGCTAGATCGGCTTGTCCGATTGATACGCTATAGACGGTCTTCTTGCTACCGTTTCGCACGAGCAGGTGAAGTATCTGGAGAGGCTTCGAGATGGGGAACCTCGAAGACGGCTCGGACAAGTCTCCGTTTGCTTTCTCTTCGAGCAAGGGATTGTAAAGTCCGGCCTTGCTCTTGGTCTGAGACAGCTCAGCAGGTGTCAAGATGAATCTGTATGATTGTAATGTCCCGATCGGACAATAGCATGCTGTAACCGCACCTAGTCAGGTCGGGTGAAATGTGCAGCGGGGATTCGCGCACCAATTTACCAGTGCAGCTCACCCCATGTGTGACCTAGACTACCCGGCCTGCTGTTTCGCGAGCACATTCAGGCCTCGAAGTTTCAAATCGCACAGGGCCAGGTGAGGATTTTGCTTGGATCTTTCTCTTTCCGATCGTCGAGACAGTCACAAGCACGAGCAAGAGAAGGGCTCTGGCCAATTCTGAAAGACAGCGGGCATTCATGGAAATCTGTCGATCATCTAGGCTTCTCGCATCCGCTCCAGACACTATGCTACCACCACGCGCGCATCCACCGCCGCTGCTCCGCGTTCAAGAACCAATAACGGGTTGATATCCACCTCGGCGATGCGGGGGTTCACCATAAGCATGCAGGAAAGGGACAAGAGTGCCTTGATGAGCGTTTCCCGATCGACCGGTGGGTTGCCTCGCACTCCATCAAGCAGACCTTTCCCGCGAAACTCTTCAATCATCTCTTCAGCATCGGCCCGGCTGAGCGGAGCCACTCGAAAGACCACATCGCCAAATGCCTCGACTTGGATGCCGCCCAACCCAAACATCACGACTGGGCCAAAGCTTCGATCTCGCTTGCCCCCAAGGATCACCTCTAAGCCGCCGCTAACCATTGGCTGGACCATCAACCTAGCGGGATGCCTAATCCGTGCCAGCATCGCTATTGCCTCTCGTCTGACTGCCGCTGCATCTGCCAAACTCAATGCTACTCCTCCCATGTCCGACTTGTGGACAAGTTGTGTCGCAAGTGCTTTGAGAGCCACCGGGTAGCCAAGCCGGTCCGCAGCTTGTACGGCTTCTTCCGGGTCGTTGGCGACCTCCGAAGGTGCGATAGGTATGTCATAGGCTTGGCACAAGGCAAGCGCATGCTCAGCTGTTAGTACTCCTGATTTCGTCAACAGCCGTTGTGCCTCCTCACGGGGTGCATGCACAACCTCACCAGTTGCATCGGTGCGGCGTGTTCGCCAGCGGTTCCAATCTCGAGATGCGGCGAGCCCTCGCAAGGCGTCTTCGATCTCGGCGAAGACGGGCAAGCTGGTATGTTGTTGAATCGCGCGGCTCTCATCGCCTTGAGAATAGACGGAGAAAGCAATCGGCCGTCCCGATTCTCGCACGATCTCTTCGACGCGCCGTGCCAACCGATGCGCTCCTTCGGCTTCGTTCAGGCTGTAAGTGTTGACAAGAAGGATTGCGTCTGGCGAAAGCATGTGCAAGCATTCTTCCACGATCCGCGAATACAGATCAAAGTCAAAGATGACCCCGAGATCGATCGGATTGGTCAACGCAATGACATCGGCGGGGAAAAGCGCGCGGACGCACTCGATGAATTCGTCGGGCAGAGATGCCAATCGGAAACCGTATCGCTCGGCCGCGTCCGCCGCGATCACAGCGTGACCACCGGAGCGCGATATAACGACCAGGTCGTTTCCTCGAACTGGCGGAAGGGTCAGTCCTTGCGCAATAGCGACCGACTCGCGGAAGTCTTCTGCCCGGAATATTCCCGCTTGATGAAGGGCTGCGCTCACGATTCGATCGTCGTTTGCCAGTGCTGCTGTGTGAGAGAGCGCAACGCGTTGGCTGGCCTGTCCTCGATTGGCCTTATGGACGATTATGGGTTTTGTTGAAGAGCGAGCCAGATCCATTAGTTTTCGTCCATCGCCGATGGATTCGAGATACAGGCAGATGATGTCCGTGCCAGGGTCCTGCAGCAGATAGGCAAGGTAGTCCGTCTCGTCCAAGTCAGTCTTGTTGCCGATACTGACCGCCTTGTTGACTCCCACTCCGGCCATGCAGAGTCGATCCACGTACGTCAATGAGACTCCGCCGCTCTGAGACACCACCGAGGCTGGGCCTAGTCGTGCGGTGGCAGGAGACATGGACGCAAATGGCAAGCACAGTCCAGTCTCAAGATTGATGACGCTGAGGCAGTTCGGGCCGACAAAACGCATGTCCCATCGACGAGCAATTTCTAGAAGCTGTTGCTCCAATCGACGCCCCTCTTGGGAAAACTCGCTGAAGCCCCCGGACTCGATGACCACGCGCCGGATGTTCTTACGAGCACACGCTTCCATCAGATCAGGTACGGTGGCCGCTGGCGTAAGAATCACTGCCAGATCGAGCCCATCAGGAACCTGATCTAGCGAGGTGGCGATAGGAATCCCCTGAACGATTCCTTCTTTTCGTCCAACCGCGAATAGTTTGCCCTTGTAACCGAATGTGCACAGGTTGGCGACAACGTAACGAGCCAAGTTATCCGGTCGTTCCGAGACACCGATGATGACGATGCTGTTCGGGTAGAAGATGCGTTGCATCGATTCAATGGCCTCCGTTGGCAGACAGTGGACTGTAGCAGCGGCGAGAAAGATGGCAATATGTGCTTTTCCTTCCTAGGCCGATGACTATTCTGAGTCAGAGGCAATCGATGTGGTTAGGGTCCTGTGAAAAGTGCGGGGGGTGGGATTCGAACCCACGAAGGCCTACGCCACAGGGTCTCCCAGATCCCTAGTGATCCCGAGGGACCACCTAAGCTTGGCACCGCACGACTTCTACTTCGCACGGTCCTGCCCCTTAGACCTGGTTCCCGCCCGGCTCGCTTGCGTCGCCAGAGACTCGGGTACCCCCGCGCTTCAGCTCGTGACGCTAGCTACTCAGCGTAATATTACCTCTTCGAACCAAAGACTCTACACTTTAGGCTGCGCGCTTCGCAGCTTCCTTTAGTATCATATTCATCTTGTCTTCTACGTCTTTGTCCAGTGGTTGAACCTTGTGAGTTGAAAGGATCTCCTTTGCCTTCTCTCTAGCTCGTTTAACGATGTCCTTGGAACCTTTTTGCTCCCATTCAGCTCTGGTCGTTCTGTCAACGACCAAAGGTTGCCAATGTTCTGCTTGCAGATGGCGTTTCGTGTGTTTGGCTGCGCTCAGTTCCGTTAGGAAGTTCTTTTGGTGCCCTACGGCCTTTATGATTTCGACGGCCATTGTGTCGGCGTCGATCTTGATTCCACTTGCCATCCGCTTGATGGCGCCGCAAATGTCATGGCTTATCACGAATTGCTCGTAGCATGCAGTAATCCCAGCTTCCAGTATCCCGTATACTCCGTCGTGAACGACGTCCGCTCCAGCGAGGGTAGCCACAAGCGCATTGAACGTATTCTCGAAAGCAGCCTGTCCGTCAGGAGCCTTTGAGTCCACTACGCCAGCGGCCCCATAGTAGGGGATACCGTAGTAACGTGCCATCTGGATGAAGGCCACATGCAGCAGACCATTCTCTGGAGCACCATACGAGGCCGTACCGTGCTTTTGATCCAAAATAGTTGCACATGAGCCCCACAGAATAGGCGTGCCGGGCCCAGCAAGCTCAGTCAAGACCAAAGCTCCCATATTCTCAGCAATCGCCTGCACTAGCAGTCCCGCGATCGTCGCAGGACCGCTCGCGCCAGCTAACGCTCCGGAGCTTATGTCGAAGGCTATCCGATAGCGAGCACACTCTAACATCAAGTCAACTATCTCTTTCGAATACTTGAGAGGAGGAACATTGTTAAATCCGGTATCCACGATAGCGGGGTTCCTTCGAAACTCTTCCTCGCCTCCGGCCAGCGCCATAGCCATTCTGATGGTGTCTCTCCAGCCCTGCAGCGTGAGCGCTACTGGGCTGCAATGTTTTTCAGTGCACTTGAACTGCGCTAGAGCCATCGACTGCTCCAAAATCGGCCTCGGAACATCTTGCGGAATAACATTCGGCTTGACATAGTCTACAGTGGAGAAATAGTCCGAGAGTAAAGTAAACTCCTCAAGATCCTTGAGAGTGGCTGCTCGTCTTTCGCCTGTTTCAAGGTCAATTGCGTGATCCGCTCCAAAAGCATTTGTGAAATGAGTGCGTCCTCCCCCGATCTTGAGGTTGTACTTCGGGTTGCGAGCATCAAGTACGACTTGACTCGGAACTTTTCTCAGAGCGTCTCGAACAAGATACTCCGGAAGTCTTGCCACCGTTGTCTTGTTGTCGACGTTGGCACCTGCGTCTGCAAGTAGCTTAAGAGCGGCGTCGTGATGAAATGCTATGCCGACTCTCTCAAGTACTTCCATCGCTGCCATATGAACGGCGTACACGTCGTCACGATTCAAGACTTCGAGAGGCAATATGCATCAGCACGCGCTGCCAATCATTGCAGGCCGATAATAAGCCTTAGCAGCTCACTTGTTCGCGTCGGAAAGTCTGAAGACTTCATGGGGGATCGCGCGAACGCGGCTAATGCTTTAATAAGAATACAATCGAGATTGCGAAATAGCAAGGAGATAGCCTGCATGTCATCACCTATTCTTGAGCAACTTTGCCAGGCAGTGATTGACGGCGACATCGATAAAGTCAACCAGCTCTGTAGAGAGGCCCTTCAAAGAGGTATTGACCCTCTGGAAGCGATCAGTAAAGGGCTGGCCAGAGGAGCAAAAGAACTCGGCGATCGATTCGGAAGAGGCGAAGTTTTCCTCGTTGACTTGATGCTGGCGGGCGAGGCGATGAAAGCCGGCACAGCTATGCTGCTCCCGAATGTCAAGGAAGCGAGTACCCGCCGTCAATCTCTAGGGAAAGTCATGATGGGAACAGTCAAGGGCGACATACATAGCATCGGTAAGGATATTGTCGCGACCTTGATGGAAGCCGAAGGCTTCGAGATAGAGAACATCGGTGAGGATATTCCGGAGGGAACCTTTGTAGGGAAGGTCAAGGAGCACAAGCCGAGCGTACTCGGTCTTTCATCATTAATGACCGTCACGATGCCAGCTCAAAGAGAAGTGATCAAGTTGCTCGAGAATGATGCTCTTCGAAGTCAAGTGAAGGTGATCGTTGGAGGCGCCCCTACCTCTCAGAACTGGGCTGATGAGATAGGCGCTGACGGGTGGGCGGGAGACGCGGTTAGCGCCACTAAGAAGGTCAGGCAACTGGTGGGAAAGTAGCTCCATCTGCACTTGGGAATATCGGGAGTCCTTGGCACCGGTCCGAAACGAAAGCGATCCGTTACCGGCTCTCTACTTCTTCTCAGGGCTCACAGGTCTGACAACATATTCGCAGTATCTGTCGCCGCGGAGAACGTGCTTGGTCAGAGCAAATTCGAGCTTTGGGTTGAGCGACTTCACGATCCCTTCATCGAGCCCTAAGAAAACATCGCAGACTTCTGGGGGGGCGCCCGCGTTCTTGAAGTTCTTGCCGTGTGGACAGCCGTATACTCGCAAACTGTAGTTCTGATCCGTTAGCTTCGTTACCTTGTACCTTATATTGAAAGCCTTGAGAGCCTCCTCGACTATCGGATGGTAGGTCTTGGCGTTTCCGCTTTTCAGTTTCAGCCTCTTCTTCTCTGCCGCTCCCAGCTTCTTGCCGGCTTCGAGGAAAGTTCGTCTAAGGCGACTTGTCCCTTTTTGGCCCCAGTCAGCCTTTACTGACTTTACTGCCATGCCAAGGACAAGTGCCATTAGTTTCATGCTATAGTCGAGTTTCTGTTCCGCTGACATACGAGCCATTGGGGCCCACCTAGGCCCGTTGGTGTCCATAGACCAGTATTAAGCGTTCGCGCGAAGGATTCGTTTCCGGATGCAGTCGCAACACTGGGAAAAACGGAGCCAGCGGACTCTTGAGTTGACGGCGTCAAGCATTCCATCCAAGACGTTTGACGGTCGTGCCTATCCTCCGAGTGCATCAACGTCTCTGTACCATTTCTTGGATGTGCCAACCTTGGCCCGCATTCTCCAAGAGAGGTTTTTCGGTTCATCCTCAATTGCTTTCAGGATCTGATCGATCTTTCCGGCTACGTCTCTCTTGTCGGTTTCATCCATCTGGTCGTACTCTTGAAGCATGCTCTTCACTCTACCCAGATTCATCTTCACCGTATAGTAGAAGCCCCAGTCGTTTGATAGTAGCCTCGCAATGTACTCGGTGTTTACTGTCTCATTGTCGCCTTGACCGATCTGATGTTCCCGCAACAACACTATGGTGTCTTTCACGTCCTTCTCGTTCAGTTTGACTATCTGCATCTTCTCCAGCAATAGCTCTGCCAGAGGGATCGTCGGATAGTCCACCTCCAGTCTCTTGGAGAAGTCGATGGTATGACACATCGCGAGTCGATCCAAGAAAACGTCAACACGTCCCGCATTTCCGCTGCCTAAGAAGATGAGTCTTCCCAATTGTCTGTAACTGTATGTTAGAGGCCGACTTGCATATCCTAAGTTTTCGAATAGTCGCTCAATCTTTGAGCTTGCCTTGTCGTATCCGACAAAGTCCATGTCGGAGATTTCTCTTCCCATCGATCTATGAAGATCAACGAGTTTTGGACAGTGAAGTCTAACCGCAGCTGCGCCCATGACTCTTAGGACGAGGCCTTGTCCTTTCGCTTCTTCAACAACTTTGAGAGCTTGCCCTACCAGATCACCGTGAGGTGCGGCAGGAGTCACCATGCTCTTACCATCTTCAAGCAGGCTAGGTTGCAATGAACTCTGAATAAATGCATAGCGCTGGAACGGCGTGTCAAGTCAGATTAAACGCATCACAACCTTATTCGAAAACGCAGCGAAAGCTCGACACACTTATTAGCGGAGTGGTGGCATCAGCGGCATCCGAAACTTCGGAGATAGATTCGTGACAAGGATCTTCTTCGCCTGCGACGCCCATGGCAGCGTTCCCGTTTTTCGCAAGATGGTCAGAGTTCACAAGACATACAACTGCGACGTGGTCATGATGTGCGGCGATCTCACGGGAAAGGCCGTCGTTCCGATCGTTGAGGAGAAGCCGGGTCTATGGTGGTCAGCCCCTTGGGGTAAGAAAGAGACGTACAAGTCGCAAGATGCAGTGGAGCAGGTCAAGAAGACATACGAGAAGCGAGGCTTCTACTGGTTCATGACAAATCCAGCAGAACTAGCCGATCTGGAGGCCAACCGCGACAAGATCAACGAGCTATTTGCCAAGCTGATGCTGGAGCGCATGCGAGAGTGGGTGCGACTTGTCGAGGAGACAATTCCAGCCAACGTAAAGGTCATAGTCAGTCCTGGCAATGATGACGCCTCAGCGATCGATGATATCATCAAGGCCAGTAGCAGGATCGTCTATCCTATAGGAACTGTGGCAGATCTCGATGAAGTTCACTCCATGATAAGTTGCGAGTGGGTCAACTCGACTCCTTGGAAGACTCCCCGTGAATGTCCGGATGAAGCGCTTAGGTCGAAGCTTCAGGCTGAGTTCGAACGAGTACAGAGCTACGATAATCTAGTATGCAATTTTCATGCACCCCCGTACGGAACCCAGATAGACCTTGCTCCGAAGATTGATGAGAAACTGCAAGTGAAGGTCCGTTTTGGCAGACCGGACATGGTACCAGTGGGAAGCAGGAGCGTTCGCGAGATGTTCGAGAAGTATCAGCCGCTTCTCGGGCTCCATGGTCATATCCACGAGTCCGCAGGCGTGGAGTACATTGGCCGGACTCTATGTGTGAACCCAGGATCCGCCTATATGCAAGGTATGCTCAGCGCGTTCATTGTAGACCTGCCGAAGGAAAGCGACCGCAAAGTAGAGGTGCTGAACGTATCAGCATAAGTGGCCGGAGCCACGAAAGACCATGCTTCGACGCGATAAGAGAAGCGACCGGAACAGGAGCACAAGTCCCCGAACGACCGAGCTCGACCCAGCTGACGTTCGCAAGGTAATCTATACGCTAGACGCGTATCGGGCCCATCTCTTCTATGACATGGGTTGGATCGACGCAAAAGTCGAGCAAAGGACCCTGGGCCGCAACTTTGCAGCCAAGTGGAAGGAGCTACGAAGAATGATGATAAAGATGGCCCATGTCCCAGCCCAGCTTCCGGGGATGCCGCGTCTGGTTAGGTTGCAAGGACACTTCGAGGCTCTCTGGCAGATCGCTGGACCGCTTGTCTTCATCCTTCTCTTCGCAAGCCTTCTCGCCCCGCAGCTGCCCCTGATCGGGAGCATCGCGCCCGGCATAATGGTCGCTGGGTTGGCGGCATTGCTGATCGGCCTTCTCGCCCGTTTCTGGGTCGGCAGAGACATCGGACTGCGAATTGAAGAACACTTTGCGAAGAACCCTGAACTCCACAAGAGCCAGAACCAGGAATTGCGTGAAGCGATTCAACTGCTCATCGAAGAGTTGCGCAAATTCATCCGTGAAACTGGCGATCAGTCAAAGGACCAACTTATCGGCGTTAGTCTTCTCGACTACGATCATATCGAAGTGGCAAAGAAACCGCGACCCTGGAGACGCTACTATCTTGTCACCGTCAAAACGTGATCGTTCAATCGATCCGTTGTGATCAAATTCAACTTTGCATAGTGGTCTGGAGAGTCGAGGTGTAAACGAAAATTCTACTTGACAAAGCGCGCACCTGAAGCACTTTTTCGAGATCTCAGAACATGGAAAGTCTTTTAAAGAATTCGAACAAGGCTAGACCTGATTCTATCTATTATCGTGATGGTAGCGTAGAATCAAATATGATGAAAGGAAGAAAATTCAAATGTCGAGAGATGTTTCAGGAGCTCTTTTTCTAAGACCAACTTCGGGGCTGACAAAATACTTCGGCACTTGGACGTCTCTGTTCGCTGTTATTGGCGCTAGTGTAGGAACGTACCAGTGGCTTTTCGTCGGTACACTTCAGGACTTGTACCCCGGAATCAACGCGGGCTTGAGTTGGGGAATTGGCCTAGTATTCATGCTGATCTACAGTGTGATGATGGCACTCATGTCGATGGCCATGCCGCGCTCCGCCGGGCTCTACCAGATCTCAGCAAGGGGTGCCAATCCAATCGCGGGGGTCCTCGCCGTTTGGCGTGGCATAATAGCAAACCCAATCATCAAGATGAGTGAGTTCTACCTGTTTCTGGTCTTTCTCGGGGCCGCCTTTGCCCAGTGGGGCGCGGTCACCGGAAATGCTGGCCTGAAAGCAATGGGAGTCACCTTTTCCGCCCAGAGCCCGATGGTCCTGGTGTCCGTCTCGATACTTTTGATGATCATATTCTCATTTGTTGCCTACCTAGGGCCACTGTTCAAGGTCGAGCCACGCCTCCAGATGCTGGGAGGATTATTCTCAACGATCGGCTGGATCTTGGCCATCGGCGTACTTCTAACCACTCCGGCTTCGGCGGTCCCAGGTCGGTGGGACGCGGTATGGGGCGCGGGCGCCTACCAAGAAGTCCAGACCGTAGCGGCAGCAGCCGGATATGCGGCGCCAGCTTTCAGCATACAGACCACACTCATGGCTACTGTCTGGCCCATCGGGTTGGTATGGCCCTACTTGATCCTTCTCTACGGTGGTGAAGTATCGGATCCTGCCAAGAACCTAGTCGTCACACAGGTGGGCGGCGCCGTGATTCTCGCCATACTGCTGGCGAGCGCCGCAGCTCTCTTCCAAGGCACATTCGGCACCTTCTCAAGCGCATATGGCGTGGCAGCCGCCACAGGGAAGCTCACACAGACCGGAGTCTTCCAGGGTGGGTTAGGAACCTTCACTGCAACACTCGCCGCGAACCCAATAATCTCCGGTTGGATTCTGCTCTCACCCGTCGTGATAGCCCTCACAGCGACCCCCATAAACATGGCATGGGTGACCAGAGGCTTCTTCCAAGCCTCACTGGACCGAATGATGCCATCCTTCTTTGGGAAGCTATCGCGATTCCACACTCCAACATACTCGATACTATACTACGTAATCTTCGGGGTTCCGTTTGCTTTCGCCTACGCTGTAGGATACGGGGGATTCCTAGCTGTAGTCACTTCACTCGTAGGACTATACGGAATCGAGATGATATTCCAGTCGATGGCAGCGCTTCAGCTTCCATACGTGAAGAGACCCCTATACGAGGGTAGTGTACGAAAGCAAATAGAGGTCGGCGGAGTACCGCTCGTTGCGATTCTCGGAATAATCATTCTGCCCACAGCACTCTTCGTGATGATCAACTTCTTCCAAGGGGCGGCATTTCTGTCGATGATCTCCATGTGCATCCAGTACGGATTCTCCGCGCTATGGTTTGTCGTCTTCAGTCAGCGTCTCAGAAGCAAACGCATAGATGTGGCAGGAATTTACGAATCGCTCCCACCGGAATAAGCCGACTATTCCCCCCTCTTTTTTTCTCTTCTTTTCTTCCTATGGTCCCGTGTGTTGCTACTTCTTCTCAGACATGATTATCTTCCAGAAGTTCCTCTGCTGTTGAGGCTGTCTTACCCGTCTGAGGCGCAGTTGTAGCGGTCAGGTCTCGAAATCTTCTACAAACACGTTGTCGAAGATCCGTAATATCGGACACAGATAATCCGGGTAATGGTTTGCCTGATTCCGTGTCTTAGAAGACGATCTGAACCTTGATTGATCTCGTTCTCGCCTTGTCTATCGCCGCCTCATATGCTTCGGCAACTCTTTCCAGCGGGTACCTGTGTGTGATCAACGGTTCGGCCTTGATTTTTCCTTTCGCCAGCAGCTCCAGGGACATTGCGAACTCTTTCATGTGAGTCCAGTACCCGTAGCCCCAGGCGCCGGACAGAGTCAGCTCCTTTGTCAACAGTCCAACCAGTTCAATCGGCATCGGCTTCACGAAGATGCCTGTTGTCACTATGGTGCATCTCCTCCTTGCCATAGATATTGCATCAGCGATCGCCGATGATTCTCCACCGGCAGCTTCGATTATCTTGTCAACGCCTCTGCCGTCGGTGAGTTCAATCATCTTCTCAACGAGTGGCTCCTTCCTCGCGTCGATGGTCATCGTTGCTCCGAGTGCATTCGCGACTTCCAGCTGGAATCCGTGCCTTCCAACTACGAAGACTTCCCTTGCTCCAGCAACTCTGGCGGCCTGTAGTGCGAATAGTCCGATCGTTCCCGCGCCTAGGACGGCGACCGTATCCTCGCTGCTTACTTTAGCTGTATTCACGGCATGGATTGCGACCGAGACGCAATCGAGAGTCGCCGCTTCCTCGAACGAGAGATTCTCAGGGAGCTTGAAGCATTTGTCAGCTGGGACGGCGCAGTATTCTGCGAGTCCTCCCAAGTAGTAGAATCCGATGAGCCTGAAGTTCGCGCAGAGGTTGTACCAGCCCACTTGACACCAGTGGCATCTTCCGCACCCAACCAGAGGCTCAACGGTAACCCTGTCCCCTTCCTTGAGGTCGGAGACTTCCGGTCCGAGCTTGACAACCTCTCCGGAAAGCTCGTGGCCTGGAACGTATCGTCCTTCCCCTAGAACCGACTCGATCTTGAAGGGTGTCTTTTCCTTGTATAGGTGAAGGTCGCTACCGCAGATTCCTGAGGCGCGCACCTTCAGCAAGAGCCAGCCAGGTAGAATTTTCGGCATGTCCACATTCTCGACTCTGATATCCTTCTGTCCGTAGCAGACGGCGGCCTTCATTTCATCCAAACATAATCACCAAGTCGCAACGAATACCACGAAAGGCCTAAAAGAGTTGGGCATACCTCCAGAGTGAAACGGTACGTGTACCTGTTCTATCGCGTACAGGTGAACTGTCCGCGGTCCCTGCTCAAACAGCGGAACCGACTAGCCCCAATCAAAATGCCACGCTGTATCTAGTGTCGCTCTCGGCGCGAGAAATAGATATTAGTGGCAGTCTGGGTGAGGCTATTGCTTCGCCGAGTGAAGAGTGTTGAAAGGTCGCAACTACAGTTCACCGCGCGGTCAACCGTACACGCGCGGCAAATACATTCACGGATCACCAGCATCGCGAATCTCGAAGTTCACCATGGGTGACACCAAGTCGACTTACGACTACAGGGTTAGCTTGGTCGTGCAGGCCCCAATCCAAGTTCGCCACAACGCGCTTGAGGCAGCCCGCGTTGCCGCGAACAAGGTTCTCTTCGACACGCTCGGCGAGACAGGCTACGTAGTCCGCCTCAGACCGTACCCGCATATCATTCTCCGAGAGAATCGTATGATCGCCACTGCAGGCGCCGACAGACTCCAAGAAGGAATGCGGAGAGCATTCGGAAAACCATCCGGCCGAGCGGCTCGCGTCCGAGCTGGACAGCCAATCCTCGACCTCTACGTGAATCAGGCGTACGTCGATCTTGCGAAGGAGGCCTTGAGGGTTAGTTCCAGTAAACTCGGGGCTACCTGCAGGGTCGTGGTCGAGCGAATCGTCCCTCCGCCTGCCGCATAAGCCAGCCATCAGGGCTAAGACCTGAACGAGTCCGCGTCAATACGCTAGCCCGTTCGAGATCTTCTCCAACACGTCAGTTGCTGTCACTAGATCGGTTTTCAGATCGAGATATTATGGTTTATTAGAGGCTCCCTGACGCTGCTGACACGAATTCATGAACGGTGTATAGAATGGCGTCTTCAAACAAGCAAACGGCGTTGATGCTCTGGTTCGATGAGATCCAGAAAGAGGACGTTCCCCTAGTAGGCGGTAAGTCTGCAAGCCTAGGTGAGATGACCTCCAAAACCAAAATCCCGATCCCATATGGTTTCGCGCTTACGGCTGAAGCTTACAGGCTGTTCATCAGAAGGAACGGACTTGACAAGAAGATTGCTGATGCGCTTGGACCTCTAAAGGATTCGAACGACACCGTAATGCTCCAGAAAGTTGGAACTGAGATCAGAAAGATGATGAATTCGGCGTCAATGCCGAAGGAACTTGAGAACGTCATAGTTGACGCATATCGCGACTTGGCCACACACGAGAAGGTCAAGAATCCATTCGTCGCGATCAGAAGCTCCGCTACCGCGGAGGATCTGCCCGACGCGAGTTTCGCCGGCCAACAGGAAACCTACCTGAACATTACCGGCGCGAACGATGTAGTTGATAGAGTGCGAGAATGCTACGCGAGCTTGTTCACCGATCGGGCGATCTTCTACCGTGTGCAGAAAGGATTCGATCACCTCAGCATCGCCCTCTCGGCGATCGTTCAGATGATGTGCTACTCTGAATCGGCCGGAGTAATGTTCACGATAGACCCAACGAACGGCGACGATTCTGTGATAATGATCGAGGCGAACTATGGGCTGGGTGAGTACGTCGTCCAAGGGAGAGTGACGCCTGACGATTACTACGTGGACAAGAAGACGCTCAAGATCGCTCGCAAGAATATCCCAACCAAGACTGTCATGCTCGTACAGAAACCTGAAGGCGGAACGGAGGACAGACAGGTTCCAGACTCGCTGAAGGATCGCCAAGTCATGACTGACAGTCAAGTGGTAGAGCTCGCAAAGTATGCTCTCACGATCGAGCAGCACTACGGCCGGCCGATGGACATTGAGTGGGGACTCGACAAGCAAACCGGCAAACTGCTGATACTGCAAGCACGACCTGAAACGGTTTGGTCTCTAAAGAAAAGGCCGACCGAGCAGAAGGCGGCGACTGTTACGACCGAGAGGAAGATACTAGTCAAAGGCCTACCCGCTTCACCAGGAATCGCCGCAGGCAAGGTCCACCTGATTCCATCCGCGGAGCATGTGAGCGAATTCCAAGCTGGCGAGATTCTCGTCACGGAAATGACTGCGCCCGATTGGGTTCCAGCCATGAAGAAGGCGAAAGCGATAGTCGCAGACAGCGGCGGCATGACCTGCCACGCAGCAATTGTCAGCAGAGAACTGGGAATCCCATGCATCGTAGGATCCAAGAACGGCACCAAAGTGCTTGCAACTGGCATGGATGTTACCGTAGATGCTAAGAGAGGGGTCGTATACGAAGGAATCATGGCGGAAGCCATGGCTCCCCAACCCCAGCAAGTCACGTTCTCTGGTCAGTCAGGATTCTCGGACGCGCCCGTCACTGGGACAAAGATCCTCGTCAACCTCGGTGAACCGGAACTTGCCGAGAAGGTGGCTCAACTCCCCGCGGACGGGGTCGGTCTTCTGCGCATGGAGTTTATCGTCAACGACCATATTCGAAAGCATCCGATGTGGCTGATTGAGAATGGGCATCCGGAAGAGTTCGTTGACAAACTCGCGGAAGGGCTTGCGACGTTCTGCAGGGCTTTCCATCCGAGGCCAGTAGTGCTCCGGTTCAGCGACTTCAAGACGAACGAGTATGCCAAGTTGGAAGGCGGAGAGAAATACGAAAGCGGAATAAAGGAAGCCAATCCGCTACTCGGATTTAGAGGAGCAAGCCGCTACACCGATCCAAAGTACGAGCCAGCATTCAAGCTCGAGATCGCCGCTGTGAAGAAAGTCAGGAACGAGATGGGTCTCAAGAACCTATGGTGCATGATCCCATTCAACAGAACAGTAGACGAGTTCGTGAAGATCCGTGAGCTACTTCAACGCGAAGGCCTCAAACAAGATGAGGACTTCAAACTCTGGATCATGGCGGAAGTCCCAAGCAACATACTCCTAGCCGACGAATTCTGCAAGGCCGGGGTCGACGGCTTTTCGATCGGCAGCAACGATCTCACCATGCTCATACTAGGCGCGGACAGAGACAACGAAGTCCTAGCGCCACTGTTCGATGAAAGAAACCTCGCAGTCAAGCGCGCCATCAAGAGCCTGATAGAGACGGGTCACCAGTATGGTAAGACGGTCAGCATCTGCGGACAAGCTCCGAGCGTGTACCCAGAGTTCACGAGATTCCTGGTTGAAGCCGGTATTGACAGCGTGTCCGTCAACCCCGACGCTGTGGTGCAAACTAGGAAGCTTGTGGCACAGGTGGAGCAGAGAATCCTTCTCGAGGGACTCAGCCGACAGCGCTGAAGGCAGTTGCAACAACGGATCCGCAGACAAATGCGCGCGCCCAGCGTTCTCCTTCTAGGGCAGATTCTTTACCGGATTGGTGAGGGAATATCGGACAAGTCAGAATAGACCACATCACTTGGTCAGGGGTGCTTAGGACCTAGCGCCCGCTTCCGGGTCTGCAATTGAGAGATTCCTTAGTCTGCTAGAGTCTCGTCACTGGGTGCCATCGCCTGCGGATCTCGCTAGATGCGCGCTTGTAAGCTCAAGATTCAGGGGTCGTTTCGCATGATGAATGGGACGCACTAAGGAGGGTTCAAATCCCAACGCGGCACATGAAGCCTACACGCAAAGTCAAGGGTTCAGATTCTTTGGAAACCGAAATGGGCAGTGAAGGACCTTCAGAAGAAGCACAGATGATTGTGCGAGCAGCAAAGGAGAGCGGAGTGACATTAAGGCTGATTGGAGGATTTGCCATTCGGTTCCACTGTCACGGAAAGCACTCCGCGCACCTACGGGCCTATAATGACATAGACCTCTTCGGCCTAAGCAAAGAGTCCGAGCGCATATCTCTAGTATTCCGCAAACTTGGCTACTCCCCGAACGCAGAATACAACTTCCTTTACGGGCAAACGCGACTACAGTTCATTGACGAAAAGAGACAGAAGAGCGTTGACGTGTTCCTAGACAAGTTCAGGATGGGTCACCATCTAGACTTCAGACGCCGCCTTTCGCTGGATGACCTGACAATCCCTATTACTGATCTCTTGTTGACCAAACTTCAAGTTGTCCAATTATCCGCGAAAGATGTCAAGGACATAATAGCGATCGTTGAGGATCATGAAATCACACACAACGAAGGCTCGGAGATCTTGAATGTCGATCGCATCGCGGACCAGTGTTCCAAGGACTGGGGATTGTACAAGACAATTACGCAAGACTTGGAAAAGGTGGATCAGCTTATTCGAGAAGAAGAGTTCGGCGTCGTAGACGACCAAGAACTAGTGCTGAAGCTCAATACGATTCATGACTCAATCATGAACAGAAAAAAGAGCCTCAGGTGGACACTCCGAGCGCTCATAGGCACGAGAGTAAGATGGTATCGTGAGGTCGAAGAAGGCCAAGCCGAGGTGTTCTAGCATGTCCGCTTGTGTGCCCGGAACCCTCAGGATCCCTAAGCTGCAGGAAAGTGGCGATTGCTCTCAGAGATTAGCGTTCGCGCAAGATCCGACAGTTGCCAACTTTCTCTCGGGGCTTATCGTTACTTGAGAGCTGGCGCGGAGACGCGAACGGCTCTACGTGTAGTGTCCCTGTGATGTCAATTGTGTGCTCCTGAGCACACATCTGGGTTATAGGAAGACATGAGGGGCCCTAGGAGCCAAGCGCTTGGACATTGCCTATTGAATTGCCCTGTGGGGTACGTGGATGAACTGTCGGACAGATCATATCAAGGCGGCGCTCGATTAGAACTGTATTGGCTTGCGTTTTTCGTATCAGGCGTAGCAGTAGACGGGGTATCTGGGATTCGGCTCAAAGGAAGCGGTGTCTATTCTGCTGCAGACACTACATCATGTAATGAAGCGGGGCATACGGCTTGCCTGTCTCTCAGTAATCCTTCGTCGAGGTTGGGGGTGCAAAGGGCCGAGGGTGCCTCCCCTGTAGGGGGGTTGCGCAGACGGAAATCCATGGAAGGTATTCAATCAGGCAGGCTAGTTCTCACCTGAGGGCTCACAGACTCCCGTTACTGGCCGCAAGTCCCGCGTGTGCAAACGAGACTCCTCGCTAATATCTACTAGTCCAGGTGTGCTTCAGTCGCATTCAAGACAACTACGAAGAATCCGACCCACATATCGCTCAAGCCCACGCTAGGGTTCGAAGCCTCAGGTTGTGAAGAAACATCTGAAGAGGGCGAACGTCGGAAACGTAGCTTGGAGTCAGACCCTGTCTAACCCAGGATAGGCGCATTCAGGCTGGCTCAAGGAAACGATCGAGCACGTTCCTGATCTCCTGCTTGGGAACCGCTCCAACGATGCGCTCAACCTCGGTTCCTCCCTGCAGAAACAGGAGCGTCGGGATCCCCATGATCCCAAACCGTTCAGTTGTGGCAGGGTTCTCGTCAGTGTTTAGTTTTCCAAAGATGACTTTATCGGTGTATTCTTCTGCAAGCTCCTCAATGACGGGGGCCATCGCCATACAAGGCCCACACCATGGCGCCCAAAAATCCACTACCATCAGATCGTATCGTTCAACGACCAGATCGAACCCATCATCAGCAAGAGTGACCGGCTGTGAAGCGTAATCCTGCGACTCCATCCGCAATTCCCCAATGCCAGCGTAGGTTGCGTCGCGCCAGAATAAAAGAAGATCGTCACGACCATAATGTCGCCGAGCGACCGATCAGTCCACTCATCCAACCTCAGCCGAGTTCTGCGATGAAAGAAACGCTACGGTCGCCGCGCAAAGTGGTGCAAGTCCTTCGTGAAGCTGGCAGTTTCGGCAGTGGGATAGAGTGATCATTTGCACGATGGTTGCACAAGACCTTATGCCGCCCCAAAGCTCAGAAGTAGCCATGCCGATCAAGTACTTCCCCGCCTCTGACGTGAAATGCCTGACAGATCGAGTGATTCAAGCATTAGGCTTCGCTCACATCCCAAAGGACAGAGTCATCTGCATCAGGAGTGTTGGATCAAAATCCAGAGGCACCATCGCCAGGGTACATTCGTTCCCGAGAGTCTGGCAGCGAGGCCTCGGCATGAAATCTCACTATGCAATAGAAGTCATCTCTGAACACTTCGATGACCTCTCTACGACAGAACAGGAGAAAGTCATAATCCACGAGTTGCTTCACATACCGAAAAGTTTCGGGGGCGGATTCCGCCACCATAAGGATTGGGTCACCAGGCGTAGAGTCGATCGGCTTCATGCTGCCCTAGTTGCGGATCGCCTTATGGCCTCAAGTAACGGTTAATTCGAGGACAGCTCGTGCGTTAGCCGCAGTAATGCCATGTACGATCTTGAAGAAGCTCGCTTGGTCGAAGAGATCAAGAAGAGATCACCTCGCCGCGTCCTGCTTCAGTTACCGGAGGGACTCAAACCGCATGGCGCAAGACTCGCCGAGAAACTCCAGAATGCGAGCGGGGCTGAGGTGCTCGTCTCCGGAGACCCGTGTTATGGTGCCTGCGATCTCGCATTGAATCAGATGAAGGAATTGCATGCAGATCTCTTGATCCATGTAGGCCATGCGGAGATTCCAAATGAAAACGTCCACGATGACATCGTCTACGTTGAGGCAAGGTCGGATGAGAAGATCGAGAAGCCGCTCGCTGAGGCTCTGAAGCTCCTGAAAGATGAAAGGAACATCGGATTAGCAGCATCTGTGCAGCATTTGCACTTGCTCAGACTAGCAAAGGAGTCGCTTGAGCAGGCAGGGAAGACCGTGTTGATAGGGAAAGCATCGGGACGGTTGAGACACGAGGGCCAGCTTCTCGGATGCGACTACGGGAGCGTCCTGTCCATAGCGAACAAGGTTGAAGCGTTTCTAGTGATCGCCGCGGGTGATTTTCATGCCCTCGGTGTATCGCTATCCACAGGCAAGAGGACGATCGTGGCGGATCCATACCAGCAGACGGCGCGAGACACCGCGCGTCTTGTAGACAAGATACTCCGGCAACGATACGCGACAATTCTGAAGTTCAAGGAGGCAAAGAGAGTCGGGATTATCGTGGGACTCAAGAGCGGCCAGGCCAATCTGGGTCTCGCGAGGAGGTTGAAGACCCTCCTAGAGCAGAATGGAAAGAGCTGTACACTGATCGCTTCCTCAGAATTGATTCCAGAATCAATAGAGTCGTTCACAGATCTTGATGGGATCGTAGAGACCGCCTGTCCAAGGGTCGCGATCGACGACCGAAGTCGCTATCATAAGCCCGTGGTCAATCCGGACGAAGCGCTGATCGCGATCGGCAAGAAAAGCTGGGAAGAGTACGGCAAGCATACCGAAGAAGTATGAGATCGAACGCCTGCTACAGCAGATGAAGCCGCATCCTAACCCTCGTATTCGACTCGAGCAGTACACGATCCCTGCGAACATCGCGGCTGACATTCTCTTCCTTGCGACCGCCGTATACCGAGACATCGCCGACAAGGCCGTGGTTGATCTTGGAACAGGCACCGGCAGACTTGCGATAGGTGCAGCCCATATGGGTGCGGGTCGGATAACGGCAATAGATATCGATCCAGCTGCAATCAAGGTTGCGCGGGAAAACTCCGAAGAAGCAATGGCTGACGTGGATTGGATAGTTGGCGATCTAGACGCAATTCGTGGCGAATTCGACACAGTAATAATGAATCCGCCCTTTGGAACGAAACAGAGGCACCTTGACAAAGTCTTCTTGAGAAAAGCCATCCAGATTGGGCGTGTCGTCTATTCCATACACAAGTCAGCCACACGGGACCACATCGTACGATACTTGAAGCGATGCGGGTGTAAGGCGGACGCGGTTCACGAATACACACTGGACGTTCCAAAGATGTTCGAGCATCACAGGAAACGCAAATACCCGGTCAAGGTTGACTTGTACCGGGTCGAGACAAGAGGAAGCTCGCGATAGCAAGGTGCTGCAGGAATTGTCCCTGCTTATATACGGCTGTTCTCATTATGAGAGAAAGCTTCGGTTGAGCTAACCTCTCCACCCAGAGCTCCATGAGAACAAACAAGGTTCAATCAGAAATGCCTGCAAGAGACTTTCGTAAGCCACAGTTTGTCGTTCCCGGAGAGGATCTATGCGTTGCTGAGGAGTTCTCGCCAGGTCCTGGCACCTACGAGAGTGGCGGTGTAGTCTATTCTGACCTCACTGGCGAGAGAGTCGCAGATCTCAGAGAGAGAAAAGTGAGGGTTGTTGCGAAAGCTAGGATTCCAGTAATGCCGACGGATGGCTCAACGGTGATCGGTGAAGTCACAAGCGGCCATGACA
>Ga0315281_10004508_pt1 | contig 20170 bp, 16 predicted proteins | sample YL17G07_0_MG_FD_204540 | JGI IMG/M metagenome (GOLD analysis project Ga0315281, IMG submission 204540) | Sediment microbial communities from Yellowstone Lake, YNP, Wyoming, USA - YL17G07_0 | ecosystem: Environmental > Aquatic > Freshwater > Lake > Sediment | place: USA: Wyoming | collected...
GTTGCGGCCGCTGGAGAAGATCGCTTCGGGCGGGGAACTTTCGCGCTTGATGCTGGCGCTGAAAACGATTGTGGGTCAGGCCCGCTCAGGTAAGATCCGGAGCCGCGCCTGGAAATCCAAGACGTTCGTTTTCGACGAAGTTGACGCCGGCATCGGCGGCCGCACCGCGGAATCTGTTGGCCAGCGCCTCAAGCGCCTGGCGCGCGACGCCCAGGTTTTGTGCGTGACTCATCTTGCCCAAATCGCCTGCTTTGCGGATCACCACTTCTACGTGGAAAAGCTCGAACGCGCCGGCCGGACAGTGACAACCGTGAAATATCTCGGGGGCGAAAGGGATCGCGCCGCCGAACTGGCGCGCATGCTTTCCGGCGCACAAATCACCGAAGCCGCGCTAAAACACGCTGTGGGAATGTTGAAGCAAGCTGCCGGTATGATTCAGTAAGCATCAGGAAACTGCTTCGCTGCCGTGTTCTAGGCAAACCGCGCTATTCAGGTTATACTTCCTAACCAGGGCCTGCTTTCCCATGGGAACCGAACTCGTCCAGATCTCGAATACGGGCGCACCAAAGCACGAAGAGCGGGCGAAGCCGGAAGTCATTCCTCAATCCGGCGAGAGGAACGCCAGGACCTTTTACATCGAGACCTTTGGTTGCCAGATGAACGTCCACGACTCGGAAAAAGTTGCCGGGACGCTGGTGGCGCGCGGCTATCGGCCGGTTGACAACCACGCGGATGCCGAGCTGATCTTCTACAATACTTGCAGCATCCGCGAGAAGGCTGCGGAAAAGGTCTTTTCCCATCTCGGCGCGCTGAAGAAGGCTTACCGCCAGAACCCCAAGACAATTGCCGTCCTGGGCTGCGTGGCTCAGCAGGAGGGTGAGCGGATTTTTGAGCGGGCGCCCCAGGTCAGCCTGGTCTGCGGCTCGGCGAGCTATACGCAGCTTCCGGACTTGCTCGACCAAGTCGAGGCAGGGAAGCGGCGCGTCACGGGCCTCTCGCTTGACACCGACGAGTGTTTCGAGACCGAGCTGACGCGGCGCGACAACCCCTTCCGTGCCTATCTGACCATCATCGAAGGTTGCGACCAGCGCTGCTCGTTTTGCGTGGTCCCCATGACGCGCGGGCCCGAGCGCAGCCGACCGAGCGAAACCATTCTGGACGAATGCCGCCGCCTCGTGGACGAGGGTTACATTGAAATCCAGCTCCTCGGGCAGATCGTCAACAACTGGCGGGATCCTTCATCCCGGCGGCTGAGTTTTGCGGAATTGCTCTCGCGAGTGGCGGAAGTTCCCGGCGTGCGGCGAGTGCGGTTTACCACCTCGCACCCCCGCTACTTTACTCCGGATATCGTCCAGGCGATCGACACGCATCCGGCGCTTTGTGACCAGGTCCATCTTCCGGTGCAGTCGGGATCGAGCCGCGTGCTGGCCCGCATGTTGCGCGGCTACACGCGCGAGGAATACCTGGAAAAAATCAATTGCGTCCGCAGCGCGAAGCGTGCTATTAGCATTTCAACGGACATCATTGTGGGATTTTGCGGCGAATCAAACGAAGATTTTGAGCGCACGATCTCTCTGCTCGAGATTGTGGAGTACGATCAGGTCTTTTCCTTCAAGTATTCACCCCGGCCGAATACTCCGGCGGCCGGGTTTGAAGATTCGGTGGCGGAGGAAGAGAAAGGACGTCGCCTGGCGGAATTGCTGGAGCGCCAGCGACTCATCCAGCTTCGACGCAACCAGATGTTGGTCGGACAGGAGTTCGAGGTGCTTGTGGAGTCCTTCCAGACCCGCCTGCAGCAGGCGGTAGGGCGGACGACCAGCAACCGGGTCGTCAATTTCCCGGGTGAGCCCGGGTGGATCGGGCGCGCCATCAACGTGCGGGTGACGGCCGCGGGCCCGAACAGCCTGGTGGGTGTGCGGGCCGATCAGTCGTTTTCCGACAGCGCCGCGACGCGCTGACGTGCGGTCACCCGTCGCGGCGACAAGCGCCAGCCGACGGCGAGGCGGAGGGTCTGATGGAAGTGGAAATGAAAATCCGCGGGCTGATGATGGACCCCGTGACCAACATGCCCATCGTCATCCTCAAGGACGTGAATGGCACGGCAGTGTTGCCGATCTGGGTGGGAATCTACGAGGCCAACGCCATCGCTTTGGAGATCGAAAAGGTCGCCACACCGCGCCCCATGACCCACGACCTGCTCAAGAATCTTCTGTTGGGATTGGAAACGCGCGTTCACAAGGTGGTGGTGAGCGACCTTCGCGATGATACTTTTTACGCGCTGATCTGGCTGGAGCGCGACGGGCAGGTGATATCCATCGACTCCCGGCCCAGCGACGCGCTGGCATTGGCTTTGCGCGTTGATTGCCCCATCTACGTTGAAGATGAGGTTCTGAAGAACTCGAAGGTTTCGGGCGCCGCCTCCGACAAAGTCAACAACGAAGAATTGCGGAAGTGGCTGGAGAACCTGAACGACGAGGACATCGGACGCTATAAGATGTAGAGGACCGCGGCGGCCGGAGCGCGTCGTTCCGCGCCAGCCCGGGCCGCGATGAGCGGCCCGCCGCGGCCAGCCCCCAGCCGGAGCGCGGATTGTCCACGATCATTGCGATCGCTAACCAGAAAGGTGGGGTCGGAAAGACCACCACCGCCATCAACCTCGCGGCGGCTTTCGCCCAGAAACAAAGGCGCACCCTTCTGGTCGACCTGGATCCACAAGCCCACAGCACCCTAAGCTTCCTCCCTCCGCAGGAGGTCACCCACTCGATTTATGACGTCCTCTCAGACCACCACATGAGCCTGGCGGAGGTCATCAAGCCCACTCAATGCGCGAATTTGTGCCTGGTACCTTCGAAGATTGCCCTGGCGAAACTGGAGGCCAACCTGGTGGGCGAGTTCGATGCGCCTTTCCGTCTGCGGGACGCGCTGGCGCCGGGGCGAAAAGACTTCGACATGATCGTGATTGATACTGCGCCGACGCTGGGCATCATGACGGTAAATGCTCTGGTGGCAGCGACGCACCTCCTGGTACCCATCCAGTCCTCTTACTATGCCCTGGAAGGCACCGACGACTTGCTGGAAACGCTGGAGCGCATCCGGGCGCGGCCGAACCCGGAACTGCAATTGCTCGGCGTGCTCGTCACGATGTTTGACAAGCGCACCAATCTCTCTCGCGACATCCGCAAGCAGGTGCGCCTGGTCTTTGGCGACAAGGTCTTCCGGACGGTTATTGGCAAGAGCGTCCGCCTGGAAGAGAGCCCGGCATATAAGGAAACGATCTTTACTTATGCCCCCGGCTCTTCGGGCGCTGAGGCGTACGAACACTTGGCGCGGGAGGTTCTGCAGCGTGTCCGATAGACGCCCGGGTTTACCCATTGCGGTGAAGATGCGGCACAACGCCCACTACGTCGAGGAGATCATTTCGCGCAGCGGCGCGGCCATCGGCCGCATGATCGCCATCGAGGAACTCCAGCCCAACGCCGACCAGCCCCGCAAGGACCGCGGCGACCTGCGCGGGCTGATCGACTCGGTGCGGGAAAAGGGCGTGCTCGAGCCGCTGCTCGTCCGGCATCTCGCGGAGTCGGGGAAGTACTTGATTATCGCCGGCGAGCGCCGCTACCATGCGGCGCGCACCGCGGGCCTGCGCGAGGTCCCGTGCATCGAAAAGGACGCCGACGATTCGGAAACCCTGGAGCTGGCGCTCATCGAAAACCTGCAGCGCAAAGACCTGACGCCCTTCGAAGAGGCCGACGGCGTGCACGCCCTGGGGGACCGCCTGGGCCTGACCCACGACGAGATCGCCAAGCGCATCGGCAAGTCGCGGCCCACCATCACTGAACTCTTCACGCTGCGCGCCATTCCGGACGAGATTAAAGCTTTGTGTATCGAACAAGGGATATTATCCAAATCTCAATTGCTCCAGGTAGCGCGGCAATCGAGCGAAGGCAAAATGCGCAACCTGATTCGCCTCTTCGCCCTGGGAATGATGAACCGCGACCAGGCGCGCGAAGAGCGCCAGCCCGCCAAGAAACCCAAGCCCGCCGTCTTCCGCTTCGTACCCCCCGCCAAGGAATTCAAGCTCACCTTGCAGTTTCGCAAGAACACTATCCAGCGCGAGGAGATTATCCAGGCGCTCAAGCGCATCATCGAGTCGCTGGAAGCGGAAGCGTGAAGGGCAGTCGACAGTAGACAGTGAACAGTGGACAGCCGTAGGGCCGGGGCTGGCCCCGGCAGCGAGGCCGACGCAGGCGGGGGCTCGATGCCGCAGATGCGAGACCGCAGAGGGGGTATAACATGAGAATTCTCCGGATGGGTCCAGGGATTAGCTGCGCGGTGGCGCTCGGACTCGGGATGAGCGTTGTGCTGCTTAAGGCACACAACTCGCCGGACCACGCGGTTGCGACCCGCCCGGCGGTTGAGGGCGGTCGCGCGACAGCTCCGCCGGCGGGCGTGGTGAGCGGCCAGGGGAAGATGCGCTTCCGCGTCCTGGTGACTTCCGACCGTCTTCCCGAGGAGGCGCGAAAAGTTCTGGCCTCCGCCCACGGCGGCTTTGCGGTGGATCGCCGGCCGGGTAGGGGAGAGGCTTACTTCGCGCTGCCCGGTGCGGGCATTCTGCAAATCAGCGCCGACCTGAGAACCATCCGCGCGATGGCCACGCCGGAGAGCATGAAGAACGTGAACCTGCACAACACCACGATCTGGTACACGGCCGAGGGCGTTCCCTATCTGGTCTTTCCAGCCAACGACGCGGGTAAGGTGTTTACGACGACGCTCGACGGCTCGTTGATCAACACGCTCAACGCGCCTACCGGCGAGGAAGGCTTCAGCCTGCCGGAAGTCGGCGACTACTTTCGCGGCAAAGGCAACTTCGCGCCCACCGACGTCGAAGAGCTCGAGGGGCTCTATTATGTGACCACGGGCTACTCGAACCTGGATTTCGTGCTCACCGCCCGGATCCTCGCCACGAGTCCTTTTGCGGCAGTGTGGAACGATCTGGCGTTCGGCGGCAAGGGCAAGGGACCGGGCCAGTTCGAAACCGGACACGGCATCACCGTGCCGCCGGGCAAGAAACGCCTTGACGTCTCCGACCGGCCAAACTCGCGCATCGAGCGCTTCAATCGCTACGGGCAATACCTTTCTTTGGTCCGATTGCCGAACGGTTCTCTGCCCTGCGACGTCTCCTACCTTGACCAATACGCCGTGGTCGCGGCGCTCGACGGCCCCGACACCAGCAAAGGCGCGCCCATCTACGTGCTCGAAAATGATCAACTGATTTCAACGATCATGCCCAAGGAAGAATTGGGCCTCCAGAACTTTAAACACAATCACAACGCCGTGCTCACGAAAATCGGGAGCCGGTACTACATCATCGTGCAGGCGTGGAACCCGGGCGACTTCGCGATTTTGGAGCAGGTAGTCGAATAGCGCGCAGAATTATGAATGGTGAATGGCGAATAGTGAAATGTGAAGCCCGAAGAACGTTGACGCGACTCAGAACCCGGCGCAAGATAATTCACTATTCACAATTCACCATTTCCTGATGCCTGAGGCAAATCTTACCCCCGCACAGATCGCGGCGCTAGAACGATTCCTGCGCGCCGGCTTCCGTTTCGTGACCATCGAGCGTTACGCGCGCTACCTGGGCGTGGAGAAAAACGGCTTCATCGCGCTGCTCGATGCGACCGGCGGCAAGCTGACCGTTTTCAGCCAGGTTGGGTATCGCATGGCCGATGGCATCGGAATGCTGATCGAACGTGGGGCAGGGAAGGCGTTCGTCTGGAAAGATCAGTCGGTGGCGGCGACGCCGGAGCTTCTGGTTGTGTATGACCGGTTCAAATCGGAGTTAGGGGAACTTTTGAGCCCGACAAGCTGAACGGAAAATCAAAAGGCAAAAGTCAAAAGGCAAAAGTGACGAAAGAAGAAGTACGAAGTACAAAAGACAAAGGACCAATCATTGATTTCGCGGCGCCATGATTGCGCTGGAGAAAGCCCGACGGCAGAAAAGAAATCGCGCAAGCCTGCGAATTCCGCTCGTTCAAACTGGAGACGCAGAACGCTCCACGAGGCGGCGTCCAAGCGAAATTCCACCGGGAGGCAAAGATGAAATACCTGTTGCTGGTAACAATCCTTACGGCGGGCGCCGCGAACGCTCAAACACAACTTACGATATACAACCAGAATTTCGCCACCGTCAAAGAGCAGCGCAACTTGACGCTGGAGAAAGGCGAAAGCGAAATTCGCATCACGGACATCACCGCTCATCTCGAGCCCGAGTCGGTCATCCTTCGCGAGCTGCGCCGACCGGACGCGATCCAGATTCTGGAACAGAACTATGAGAGCGATCCTCTGAGTGAGGGCCTCTTGCTGCGCAAGTCGGAAGGAAAGACGCTCGACTTCGAAATCACCATGCCGCAGACCGGCGAGAAGAGACTCGTCAAGGGCAAGATTCTGCGCAGCGGATATATTCCTCACACCTCCGCGTTTCAGCGTTACGGCCAGCAGTACGCCTACAGCCAGATGGCTTATGCGAATCCGGAGGGTGGCGGCCAGCCAATCGTCGAAGTCGAGGGCAAAATCCAGTTCGGTTTGCCGGGCAAGCCGATCTTCGACGCTCTCGACCCGAAAGCGTTCCTGAAGCCGACGCTGCTCTGGAGACTCTGGTCCGGTGAAGCCGGCGTGCACGACGTCGAGTTCTCTTATCTCACCGGTGGCATGCGCTGGGAGGCCAATTACAACGCCGTCGCGCCGGAGAAGGGCGATACCTTCGACATCATCGGCTGGGTCACGCTCGAAAACATGAGCGGCAAGGATTTCGAGAATGCCAGCGTCAAACTCATGGCAGGCGATGTGGCGCGTGTCGCGGCGCAAGGCGTGGTCGGAGGTGTCGCGGGCGGAATGCTCGACTCGTTGGAGCGAGCGGGCGCTCCCGCTGTCACCGAGCGCGCCTTCGAGGAATATCACCTCTACACGCTCGAGCGGCCGACCACAGTCCTCGACAGGGAAATCAAGCAGGTCGAGTTCGTGCGCGCCTCGAACGTTCCCGCCCAACGCATTTACGTTTACGACGGATTCAAGCTGGACCAGCGTTACCGCGGCTGGGACTATTCCAGCATCCGCACGCAGGCCGAGTACGGCACAGCCTCAAACCCGAAAGTTTGGGTGATGCTGGAATTCAAGAACTCCGAGGCGTCGCACCTCGGCATGCCGCTGCCCAAAGGCAAAGTGAAGGTCTATCGCCGCGACGTGGACGGGCGCAACGAATTCGTCGGGGAGGATCAGATTGACCACACGCCCAGGGACGAAACGGTGCGCCTCTATACCGGCAACGCGTTCGACCTGACGGGTGAACGCCGGCAGACCGACTTCCGGCTGGATACGAACGGCCACTGGGCCGATGAAACCTTCGAGATCAAGGTGCGCAATCACAAGAAGGAAGCGGTCACGGTGCGCGTCGTGGAACACCTGTACCGCTGGATTCAGTGGGACCTCACCATGAAGTCGATGGAATTCAAGAAGACCGATGCTCGCACCATCGAGTTTCGGCCGACCGTCGCGCCCGGCGGCGAAGCCGTCATCAGGTACACGGTGCACTACTCCTGGTGAGGTTCGGGTAGCCACGGCACGGGTTTTGTGCTGTGGGTTCTTGAGGGCCGCGGCGTCACGAATCCGCCGGCTGGCGGACATCCAGAACATGCCGTGGCTGACGGCATGGCCGCTCACAGAGCGCTGCTACAGCGATTGATTTGCTTTTGCATTCTTCCGACTGCCTCCCGCATACTGCCAAGGGCCGCGGAGTTGGGGAACAACTCCGCGCTACCCGGAAGGGCCAAGGAGGATCGAAACCGCATGCCGGAGAAGCTGGATGTCGTCGTCGTGGGTGCCGGGCCGACGGGCCTGGCGTGCGCGATTGAAGCTCAGCGGGCGAACCTGCGCGCGCTGATCGTCGAGAAGGGCTGCCTGGTGAATTCGCTCTTCAATTACCCGGCGGGGATGACGTTCTTCACCACGCGCGAGCGATTGGAAATTGGTGACATTCCGTTTTCGAGCGTCAACCTGAAGCCCACGCGCACCGAGGCGCTCGAATACTATCGCCGCGTCGCCGAGCACTACAAAGTAGCGATGCGTTTTTTTGAGCGCGTCCTGAGCATTGAGGGCGCCGACGGCGATTTCCGCGTGCGGACGGAAGCGCGAACCGGAGAAGGGAAGACCTATGCCACACGCAAGGTGATCATGGCCACGGGCTACTATGACTTGCCGAATCTGATGGGCATTCCCGGTGAGGATTTACCCAAGGTGTCGCACTACTATTCCGAGGCGCACCAGTTCTATGGCCTGAAAGTGGCGGTCATCGGCGGAGCGAATTCGGCGGCGATTGCGGCGCTCGATCTCTGCCGCCACGGCGCCGAGGTCACGATGATTGTGCGCGAGGCGGAGTTGAGCCGGCACATCAAATACTGGGTTCGCCCCGACATCGAAAACCGCATTAAGGAAGGCTCGGTCAAGGCGTTCTATCAAGCCGAGGTCAAGGAAATCGCGGCGGATTGGATTTGCGTCCATCAAGCGGGCCAGCCGCTACGGCTCGCGAACGACTACGTCTTCGCGCTCACCGGCTACCATCCCGATTTTGATTTGCTGCGCGGGGTGGGAATCGAGATCAATCCCCAGACGATGCGGCCGGTGTGCAATGCCCAGACTCTCGAGAGCAACGTGCCGGGGATCTATCTCGCCGGGGTCATCATCGCCGGCATGGACACCAACGAAATTTTCATCGAGAACGGCCGCTTCCACGGCCACCAGATCGTCGCCGACATGAAGGCGAAGCTGTAGCACGGCTCAGCGTGCGGCGTCATCAAGGACTTCAAAAGACGCCGTCATCGACCGGCGCTTCGGAGTTTAAGGGTGGGGACGTTTTTCTCTTGACTTTCGGCGAAAGTTGTGCTAGCATTATAGCCTACCGTGGGGCGGCGGCTGCGGTGGCCCTGGTAGAAAGGGGCGGTGGCTGGTGAAGGCAAGAGAATTTTCACGATGTTCATTATCTGTGAAAGTGGCGAAGACAAGGCGAAAATTGGCGATCACAAGAGGGCGCGCCCCAAAAGATTGTTTTTTGACCCCCTTAAGCTGGTATGTTACTGACAGACAATGCCATAGCAGCTTAGGGGTGGTACATAACCCCGGCTAGTTGAGACGAAAACGGGCCAACTAGCCCTCGAAAGCGACCGAAACAGACGGTTTCGAGCATCTTTTTGCCATGTTCAATCTACTGAAAACAAAGGACTAACCAGGTTCGGGCAGAAAGCCCGAAAAACCAGCCTCCCTCCCAGGGAATCCCGCCCACCTCTTTGCCGGACATCTGCGAACGATCTCTTAACTATTTTTGAAATATGGATGCTGCGGGTCTGGCGACTTCTTGAGGGCGGAGGGAATCTCGCCGGGGCTGAGCAATCCCCCCAGGCGCCGTGTCCGACCCCCAACCCGCGACCCGCGGTGGGCGATGGGCCGGCACATCCTGGTCACTGACAACTGAAAACTGAAGACTGCCTACTGCTTGCTGCTTTCCGCTGCCGCCTGCGGGGTAGCCTCGGCCGACCCCATGGCGCGCTTGGCGGTGGTGTCGCGATCGATGGTGAAAGTCAACTCGGTGCCCACGGGCAGGATCACGTCCTTGCCGCGTTTGGCGATGGAGTGAATGGCCGACGCCAGCAGTCCGATGCCCGCACCGTACAGGCTGCCCTTGCCGCCCGCCGCGATCACGCCCACACCCGCGCCCACGCCCGTGGCGATCCCGGCTTCCTTCGCCGCGTCCTTCTTGCTCTTGGACGAACCCTGGATGGTGCCTTCTTTGTCTTTGACCGATGCGCCCTCCGCTCCCTGCGCGTCCTCGAGAGAGGCGACGATGGTGTATTTCACGTCCTGCGGCGTCGTGATGGACTCGGCGAGGAGGCGCATCTCCGCCCGGCCTTTCACGTGCCCTGGTTCTTTCACATACGTCACTCGCCCTTCCAGAGTGCTCCCGACCGGAATCACTTCTTCGCCGCCTGAGAAGACGGGCTCGACAATCCGGCCTGACCACGGATCGCCCTCCTGGGTGGCGCGCGAGGTGAGCGTGGTCATCAAGCGGACCTCGAGGCGACTGCCGGCGGCGAGGGTAAATTTCCCGTCCTCAGCGGCAAACGTGGGCAGGGAAGCCACCACCGTCAGACTGGCCAGGGCGAGCGCGATCCATTTCCTCATGGTCTTCTCCTTGCGAGAGCAAGCCTCATCGCCTTTTTAATCGCGGCGCGAGTTCCGCTCGGCGCTCCGCGGGAGCACACTCCTGAATTTACTCCCGTCGATAGACCGTGACAAGCGGCATTCCTCCCTGGTTGGATTCCCGCGGTCGGGCGCCGGTTGCATAGGGATTCGCACAACCGGCCTCATCGCACGGAGCGCAGAAGAGGCGGCGTTTCCGCCACCCGACGCGTGCGCCGTTGGCAATTGACCGTGCCGGGCGTGTCGTCTATACTGGCAGGCAGGGCGAGATGGGAAACATCTTCAAAGAAGTTGCCAATTCCGCGGTCGCGCTGGCCAAAGGTTTCTCGGTCACGTTCCGGACCATGCTGCGGCCAACGGTCACGGAGAATTATCCGCACGAACCCGCGCAGATCGAGGACCGATACCGCGGCGTGCACGTCTTGCGTCGCGACGAGAACGGCATGGAGAAGTGCGTCGCGTGCTTCCTCTGCGCGGCCGCCTGTCCTTCGAACTGCATTTACATCGAAGGGGCGGAGAACACAGCCGAGCAGCGCATCAGCGCCGCCGAGCGCTACGCCAAGGTCTACAACATCGATTACAACCGTTGCATCTTCTGCGGCTATTGTGTCGAGGCCTGCCCCTGTGACGCCATCACCCACGGGCACGAGTTCGAAATTGCGGCTTACAACACCAACGAGCTCGTCTATCGAAAGGAACAGCTTTTGGAAGCTCTTCCCGCCCCGGCGGGCAAGAAAACGTAGCGCCGGGCTTCAGCCCGGCAGACCCGAGCCCCAATTTGCCAGCCTAAAGGCCGGCGTTACAAGGTGCAACCTCGATGAAAACGAAGCGGCGAACGAAAAGCTCCGACCTCGTCCCGGCTTGGGAAACGACGCGGCGAGAGTTCCTGAAGGGCGCCACCGCCGTCACGGCGGGCGCGCTCAGCCTGCCGGCGGCGCAGGCTCAGGCGCAGCCCCTTTTGCCTAGCGTCGCGCTGGGCAAGCATAAGGTGACGCGGATGATCGTGGGCAGCAATCCCATCTATGGCTACTCACACTTCAACCGGCAATACGATCTCCATATGATGGAGTGGTACACCGACGAGCGGATCGTCAAGTTCCTGCTCGAATGCGAGCGCGCCGGCATCAACACCTGGCAGGCCAGCTACAACGACCGCATGCCGAAACAGTTTCCGAAGATCCGCGACGGCGGGTGCAAGATTCAATGGATCTGCCTGGCGGCATCCTGGCACCTTGACCCCAAGCTGCCGCGCACGATCGACGCCGTGGTGGACGGCACCATCAAATGCGCGGAGGCTGCGGCGAAGATGCAGCCCATCGGCATCGCCTTCCACGGCTGGGCCACCGACATGCTCTTTCGCGACGGCAAGCTCGACCGCTTGAAGGAGTTCGTCAATCGCGTTCAGGACTTGGGGATCGCGGCTGGGCTCTCCACCCACAATCCCGTCATCCTCGACGCCCTCGAATCGAAGAATTTTGGCAACGATTTCTACATGGCGTCGCTGCACTACCTCTCGCGGCGGCCGGAGGATTGGCGGCGGGACATCGGGCACGTGCCGGTGGGCGAGTGTTATATCGCCAGCGACCGCGAAGCGATGGCCGCGGCGGTGAGGCGAGTCTCGAAGCCGACGCTGGTTTACAAAGTTCTCGCGGCGGGCCGGCTGTGCGGATCACCCGAGGAAGTCCGAAGCGCCATCGAGTTTACCTACAAAAACATCAAGCCGATTGATGTCGCGCTCATCGGACTCTACCAAAAGTTCTACCCCAACCAGATCGCCGATAACACGAAGATCGTGCGCGAAATCCTGGCGTAGCGACGCTCTTCAGGGCGGCACCCGTCAGCTGACGGACCTGGCTAACGCCTGACGCTACACACCAATTGACAATCCCGGGCGAATGAGCAAAGATTGACCACCCGAGGATTCCTCTCGTCCTAGAGGAGGAATCCGTGCCACGCTCTGACGTACACCCCGACTCCCTCACCAATTCGAGGAAGATCAGCCGGCGCGAAGCTCTGAGGGGTGCCGCACTGGCCTTTGGCGCCTTGGCTGTCGGCAAAGCAGAATCCGCGGCATCTCTCCCCACGGTGACTATTGCCGGTCGCAAGGTGTCCCGGTTAATTTCGGGGGGAAATCCCCTCTTCGGCTATTCCCACTTCAACGTCATTCTCGACCGACACATGCGCGAGTACTTCACAGAGGAGCAGACCACGCGCTACATGCTCGCCTGCGAGAAGGCCGGCATCACGGCCTGGCAGAGCAATTACCCACCGCCGCTCGAGCGCCTCCACCCCCGAATCCGCGACGCCGGCTGCAAGCTGGACTGGTTCGCTCTCGCCGACACGTTCGATATTGAGCGGAATGACTTCAGCGGCGACCAGGTCTGGCCCCTGGCGCGGAAGTGTGTGGACCGAGCAGTCAAGCTGAAACCCGTGGCCATCGCCTTCCGCGGCGAGGAGACCGACCGTCTGCTCCGGCAGGGCCGCATGGATGTGGTGCGAGACTTCTTGAACTGCGCCCACGACGCGGGGCTTCCCGCCGGCGTTTCGGCCCATAATCCCGCCGTGCTGGAGTACATCGAGGAGCAGGGCTGGCCGGCGGACTATTTCATGGCCTGCTTCTACCGCCTGACACGCACCAGCGAGGAATTCCAAAAGGAATTTGGCTTTGCCCCGGTGGGCGAAACCTACGCGGCTCCGGACCCGGAACGCATGTGCCAGACCATTCGGCAGGTCAAGAAACCCTGCTTTGCCTTCAAGATTCTCGCGGCGGGTCGGCGGTGCGGCTCGGCCCAACAAGTCCGGCAAAGCTTTGAGTTCGCGTTGAAGAACATCAAGCCGACCGACGCCCTGATTGTTGGCATGTACCCGCGCTTTACGGATCAGATCAGCGAGAATGTGGGCTACGTGCGAGAACTCGCCGCCTGAAAGCGGCGCGCGAGGCAGACGCGTGCGCCCCTCGGCGCGACGCCCTTTCGCCACGTGGGTGGCACATCCCGTGGCAGCACCGCCAAAGACCTCTCCCCGTCCCATTGACAAAGCTTGCGGAAAGGAGTATCGGTTCTTCCACCCGCGGGTCCCTCATTCTAAGAGGAGGAACCCGTGTCCAAACGCAGTCCTAGTTCTGCAAGGTCATCCTGTCATTCAACTCGCCGTGAATTCTTGAAGGGCGCAAGTGTTGTGGCGGCGGGCCTGATGGCCGGGCCCACGGCCGTGCCGGCCGAACCAAACCTTCTGCCCACGGTCGAGCTGGCCGGAAGGGAAATCACCCGGCTGATTGCCGGAGGAAATCCGCTCTACGGTTATTCGCACTTCAACGGCATCCTCGACAAGCTCATGGTGGAATACTTCACCGACGAGCAGTTGATCAAATTTCTGCTCGATTGCCAGAAGGCGGGCCTCAACACTTGGCAGAGCAATTTCAAGGAACGCACGCGCCGCCAGTATCCGAAGATTCGCGCTGCAGGTTGCACGATGAACTGGCTGTGTCTATCCGATCCGTGGGACGTCAACCCCCGCGCCAACACTCCGGAGGAGATTCACGACGCGATGATGAAGTGCGTGGACATCGCCGCGCCCGCCAAGCCCATCGGCATGGCCCACCACGGCGGCGGGACCGATTTACTCTTCCGGGAAGGGAAGCTCGACATGATTAAAGATTTCATCAACAAGGTCCACGACCTGGGATTTCCCGCCGGGATTTCGACGCACAATCCGGCGGTCGTGGAGGCGGTGGAGGAGAAAGGTTGGAAGAACGACTACTTCATGAACTGCTTCTACCGCGTCACGCGCGAGCTGGAGGATTTCCGAAGAGAGATCGGAGTCGAGCCGGTCGGGGAAACGTATCTTGCGAGTGACCCGCCGCGCATGTGCAAGATGGTTCGCCAAACCAAGAAGACCTGCCTGGGGTTCAAGATCCTCGCCGCGGGCCGAAAGTGCGAGTCGTCGCAGGAGGTGCGCGAAGCCTTCAAATTCGCCTTCGCCAACATCAAGCCCGGCGATGCGACGATTGTCGGGATGTTCCCGAAGTTCTCCGACCAGGTTACCGAGAACGCTCGCATCGTGCGCGAGATTGCCGCCTGACGGCGACGCTACTGGTCGGGGCGAGGTGTTGCCTCGCCCTTGTACGCCGCCGCGTTCATGCGCTTGAAGCCTGCCGCCAGCCGACGGCCGCAACATTCTGCTTGCCGCTTGCGCGATCCCGGTTGCGGTGGTAGCCTAAGCCTTCTAATGGGACTCAGGGCTGAGAAGTCCCGTCACATTTGACCAAGGCGAGGTGGCGTCATGAAACGCAGAGAATTCCTCGGCAAGGCTGCTCTGGGGTTGGGCGCAGCGTGGTTAGGTTCGAAGGGTCTGGCGGGTGTCGCGGCCGGAGCGGCGAATCGCTTTGCCGCCACGGACTTGGTGACTCTGGGCAAGACGGGCATTCAGACGACGCGCCTGGCGATGGGCACCGGCACCGTGGGCTACAACCACACCTCCAACCAAGGGAAGTTGGGCATCCAGGGCCTGGCGGACTTGCTTTGGGCCGGGTACGACAAAGGTCTTCGCTTCATTGACTGCGCCGATTCCTACGGTACCCACCCTCACGTCCAGGAATCCTTGAAGCGCATCCCGCGCGAGAAGGTGACCGTCCTCACCAAGTCCTGGGCGCGCGACGCCGAGGGAATGCGCAAAGATATCGACCGCTTCCGAAAGGAACTCAGCGTCGATCAAATCGACATCCTGCTGATGCACTGCCTGGAGGATGATGACTGGACGACCCGCTATCGCGGGGCCATGGACGCCCTATCCGAGGCGAAGGAGAAGAAGATCATCCGCGCGCACGGATGTTCGTGCCACAAGATTGGTGCGCTGCGCGCGGCAGCCAAGTCAGCCTGGGTCGAAGTCGATTTGGCGCGCCTGAATCCGATCGGCGCGCACATGGATGCCGACCCGGATACCGTCCTCTCGGTGCTTTGGGAAATGCGCGCCGCCGGGAAGGGAATTATCGGCATGAAAATTCTCGGCCAGGGTGATATGCGGCATCGGCAGGACGAGGCTCTTAAGTACGCTCTTTCCAGCGGCGTCCTCGACGCCTTCACCATCGGCGCGGAGAGCCGCGACGAGCAGGCCGACTTGCTGCGGCGCATCGCCGCCGTGGCAGCTTAGATTCCTTTCTCCCCATTCGGTTCCTTGATGAACCGTACGGTTTTTCACTCCACGCCCGCAGGCGCCAGAAGCACTTGCTGCTTTCCGCCGGAATAGTGGGCAATGAAGCGCCCGTTGAGAATCTCCAGAGCCGACGCCCGACCTCCCGCCCCGTCGAGCATCATCGCAGTATCGATCAGGAAAACGCGGTTGCTGAATCGGGGGGTGATGCGGCGAGAATCCGTGATCGTGTGGGCAGCGACGATATGCTGGACCTTCAGCCGGGACATTGTCTTATCCAGGTAACCCGCCAGCGCTTCTTCCGGTTCGACAGCATAGCCGCGGTACCAGAGTGGACCGTCGGGAGAAAACAATAACCATCCGGAGATGCTTAGTAGCTCCTGCATCTGGCTTATTGCTTCGGTATCCCTCGCCTCCCCACGCGACTCAAGGGCGACAAGCTCCTCCCGGGCTTCGCGTTGCGCTTCATCGAGCGTCATGTAGCGCCAGATGATTCTTTTTTCCCTCAGCGACTTCCAGATCGAATCGAAGCGGGCAAGCTCACTTCGGATGCGCTCGTTCAATTGTCGAATGTCGCGGAACTTGAGCCGTGGACTTAGCCCAGCGTGCAGGAAGAGGACGTCGCCAACCTGCGCAATGGCATCATGCTGACGGAGCCAGCGTCCGTACAGACCATCCGGGCCAAAGGCATCGCGATACTCAAAGAAACCGAGTGGGTGCTCCGTTCGCCAACTGGCGCGCGACGGCCGTCCCTGCGAATGCGACAACCGCCGCCGGTCACGTTCTGACAAGAAGTTCTCATAATCACTGTACGCGCGGTCGCGCACTTCCTCAGATCGCTCTGCGGCGAAGTCTCGGAAGTCTTCGGGCATCAGGTATCGCAGGTCACCCGCCATGACCATCACTTCATGGTTGCCCAGCAAAGGAAGAACCCGTCCGCCCTGACTCGGTGCCTGACGTTCCAGCTCCATCAGCAGGTCTAGGCACTGGCGCGACTGCTTCCCTCGACTCGGGACATCCCCAATCTGGACCAGTACGCTGGAGCCGCCCATCCACTGCAAATCTTGACCGATCAACTTGGTCTGTTGAAGGATGCGTGCGAGCTGAGGGTAGGAGCCGTGGATGTCCCCAACCGCAACGATGCGCTCTTGGGCTCCCGCCGAGGCAGTCAGCATAAGGAGCAGCACGCCAACTGCGCCCAGAATGGGGAGAGCACGCTTTCCCATATGCTTTGTTGCTCCGCTACCCCTGTAAACGCTGTATCTCGTTCCCGCTTCCAGATGGAGGGGCGGTACGAAAGGCTTGCGCCCCGGTTGCGCCCCTGAGTTCAAGGCCAGCTCGGGTCGCGCGGCCTTCGCCTTTGTATCACATACCCCACCAGCAGCCAAGTTGCCGGCGCTTCGCGGCTCAGCCCAGAGCCCGTGCGGCAGTGCAAGGGATCGAACAGACGGCCCTTGATGGGGTTACTATTTGGGAGTAGAATCCTTGGAAATAAATCGGTAAGACAGTCCCCAAAGAGGTGACTTATGGTCTCCCTTCGACGGCGGTTACTCATTGTCCTCGCGGTGGCTTTGTGCCTGGCCGCGCGAACGATTCCACTTGCATCGGAAGAACCCACCCTTACAGAAGACCAGATCAAACAATTCCTCCTGAAAGCCAAAGTCATGAAGAGCAAGCAGACGCCGAGGGGCATCACCGCGCCTTCACGAGTTACCCTGAGTGACGGCACGATGACGCACGACGCCGCTTTCCAATCCATCGACGAGCGCAAATCCATGATGCCGTTGCCTTCAGGAACAGAGATCAACTTCCGGGATTCTTATCACTTCAATATCGCTGGTTACGAGCTGGCGAAATTGCTCGGGCTGGGCGACATGGTCCCCGTGACGGTCGAGAGGAAAATGCTCGGCAACACGGGAGCGCTGAGCTGGTGGGTCACAGCGAAAATGGATGAAATGGACCGAAATAAGCAAAAGCTGCAATCACCTGACGTGAACGCCTGGAACAAGCAGTTGAACAAGATGTGGGTGTTCAGCCAGCTTATCTACGACACCGACCGCAACCAGACCAATATGCTGATCACCGAAGACTGGAAGCTCATTATAATTGACTTCAGCCGCGCCTTCCGAATCCACCACAAGCTCGAAGATCCCAAGAAACTGAGCATGTGCGACCGGCAGCTTCTGGAGAAGCTGCGGCAGTTGGATGAAGCGCAAGTGCTCGAAAAAACCAAACCTCACCTGACGAAGAACGAGGTGAAAGCCGTGATGGCGCGCCGGGACCTGATCGTCGCGTACTTCGAACAGCTCATTAAGGAAAGGGGGGAGGAAAAAGTACTGTACTGAGGACAGTGGACGGCGCTTACCGCGTGGCCAGGATCCACACTGGCATCGGTAAAGGCAAGCCTACTCGGGGAACTTCATGCGGCGCAGCAGGTCCTGGAAGCGCGGGTCGGAGCGCCAGGAGTCGAATCGGGGGTCCACTTTAAAGTAGACCTGCCCGAGCCAGATCGAACGTTCATCAAAAGCTTTTTCGTACAACAGAATGGCGCGGTCTTTCTCGCCGAGGCCTGCATAGACCTCGGCGAGGGCATGGGGCGTCACATACCTCTGCTTGGATTGCTTCTCCAGCGTGCGGAGCAAGGCCAGCGCTTCACCTTTTTTGCCCCCTGCCGCGAGGGCGCCACCAAGCACCCCGACATAGTAGGGGGTACTGCCAGACAGTTCCACCGCCTTCCGAAACTCCTCGAGAGCTTCTCTGAGGAGCCCCTTTTGCTGATAGGCGGTGCCCAGCGCCCAGTGTGCGAGGGCCAGGCTCGGGTCCAACTCTATTGTCTTGCGGAATTGCAGGATCGCGTCGTCATCGCGGCGAAGCAAATACAAAATCCGGCCAAGACTATTATTCGTGATGCGAGAGAGTGGATCCAACTCTTGAGCCCGCTTGATCTCTTCAAAGGCTTCATCCAAGCGTCCAAACGTCGCAATGCACTCGCCGCGCCATGAATGAGCGCTGGCGTAACCAGGGTTGAGCTGAACGGCACGGAGAAACTCTTTCTCCATTGTTGCCCAGTCGTGCGCGTAGCCATAATTGTAGGCTCCCAAGGCGGCGTGCGCCTCGGCGAGCCCCTCATCCAATTCCAAAGCCTTCAATGCGGCATCCTTTACCTTTGGCCACGTCTCAAGCGGCGGGTCAAAACTGCGGTTGGCAAGAATTGTGAACGAGAACGCCATTCCGGCGTAAGCCGGCGCGTAGCCGGGATCCAGTTTGAGCGCCTGCTGGAAGTACTCCAGGCTTTTCCGGAGTCCCTCCTCAGTCCTCATATTCCAGAAGAAGAGGCCGCGGAGGTAAAGCTCGTGAGCCTCGGGGTTGACCGGGCGGGCGCGGGCGAGGCGGGCTTGCTCTTGTGGGGTCACTTTGACTTTGATCTCCTCGGTGATGGCGCGCGCCACATCGCTCTGCAGGGCAAGAATGTCGCGCAGGTCGCGCTCGTAGCTCTCCGCCCAGAGGTGCTGGTCCGTTGAGGCTTGAATGAGCTGAGCGGTGACGCGCACCTGGCCGCCCGCGCGCAGCACCGAACCTTCGACGATGGCGTCCACGTTCAGCTCACGCGCGATGTCGGGCAGCGACTTCTTGGTGCCCTTGTACTGCATTACCGAGGTCCGCGAAATGACTTTCAGGGCGCTGATCTTGGCGAGAGTAGTAATCAGCTCCTCGGTCATGCCGTCGGCAAAATAGTCCTGTTCCTTGTCGCCGGAAAGATTCTCCAGCGGCAGGACGGCGATGGATTCGATCTTCGGGGCGGATGAGGCGGGGCGTGCTCCCGCGCTCGTCAGCAGACGGTCGCGCAGGCCGGCGACGTTGAGGGCGACGAGCACTGCGGCGACGATAACCAGCAACACCGCGATCGTCGCACCGATCATCCGGTAGGGGAGGGCTTTGCCTTCCCCGTCAGCTGACGGGGCCAAGCCCGCCCCTACACGCGCCGATTCCGTGTCGCGCTTCAAGCGTTGCAGATCGGCCTTCAGTCCCGCCGCGCTCTGGTAGCGCAGCTTGCGGTCTTTCTCCAATGCCTTGCTGATGATGCGCTCGAGGTCAGCCGGCACCTGCGGGTTCAAGCGCACGGCCGGCGTCGGTGCGTGGTTCAGAATCCCTTCCAGAATCTTTCCCGGTGTGTCTCCTTGAAACGCTGCCCAACCGGTCGCCATCTCGTACAGCACCGCCCCCAGCGCGAACAGATCGGCCCGTGCGTCCACCTCCTGCCCCAGCACCTGCTCGGGCGCCATGTAGCCCACCGTCCCGAGCACCGCGCCCGTGCTGGTCAGACCTCCGTCGCCAGTCTCGCCCGACGCGCTCCCCAGCGCCGGCCGCATCTTCGCCAGCCCAAAGTCCAACACCTTCACCTGCCCGCGCTCACTCACGATGATGTTTGCCGGCTTGATGTCGCGATGAACGATCCCCTTGGCGTGGGCTGCGTCCAGGGCCTCGGCAATCTGAATCCCTAGCTCCAGAACCTGTTCGGTCTCTAACGGCCTGCCCGCAATGCGCTGCTTGAGCGTCTGCCCCTCCAGATACTCCATGACGATGAACGGCTGGCCTTCGTACTCGTCGATGTCGTGGATGGTGCAGATGTTCGGATGATTCAGCGCCGAGGCCGCGCGCGCCTCGCGCTTGAACCTCTCCAGCGATTGATGATCCTTTGCCAATTCCTCGGGTAGGAACTTGAGGGCCACGAGAGAGCTGAGTCTGAGATTCTCAGCCTTGTAGACCACTCCCATGC
>Ga0315281_10004510_pt1 | contig 20165 bp, 25 predicted proteins | sample YL17G07_0_MG_FD_204540 | JGI IMG/M metagenome (GOLD analysis project Ga0315281, IMG submission 204540) | Sediment microbial communities from Yellowstone Lake, YNP, Wyoming, USA - YL17G07_0 | ecosystem: Environmental > Aquatic > Freshwater > Lake > Sediment | place: USA: Wyoming | collected...
TGTGAAGGGAATTTCCAAAAAGATATTTGCTGTGAGGCTCAACCAGCCCTCACCGACCGGGCTCGTCCAACAAACGGTTCAGATCGTGGCTTCGCACGATCTAACCTTAATCGTTAGGTGACTGCATGCTCAGACCAACCTGCCACGAAATTGCTTCACGAACGGAAAAGCTGCCAACGAAAGCAGGACCGTAACAGAAACAAAGAAAAGGCCTTGGTTTCCGAAATACCAGCGAACCCACGAATCACCTTCGGCGCCAGCGAATAGAAAGGCTGCCAAGAAAAACAAAATCACATTGGCTACGGCACCGATTGCCCCGCAGACACAGATGACCATGAACCAGCGGACGAAGGAGCCGAGAGATTTTGGGATCATGGTGTGGCACCTAACGTAAAATAGACGGCGTCAACTTTAGAACGTGACGCCGTCTAAAACAATACTCGATTTTCATCCCGTTAATTCCATTGAAAATAAATCTTGCCGTTCAATTTAGTCAGGCCTAAAATTTAGCGGATGGAAGCTAAAGTTGTTTCTCAAGATTCCCCCAAGCTGCTTGACCGGTTGCGTGCCGAAATCCGGGTGCGTCACTACAGTTTACGCACCGAGCAGGCGTATGTCGATTGGGCGCGCCGTTTCATCTTGTTCCATAACAAACGCCATCCAAAAGAGATGGGGGCTGCTGAACTGCGGGATTTTTTATCGCACTTGGCGGTGGATCGGAATGTGTCTGCCTCAACTCAGAATCAAGCAAAGTCGGCGCTGCTGTTTTTGTACCGTGAGGTGTTGAAGATCGAATTGCCGTGGCTGGACGAGGTGATTTCCGCCAAGACGGCGAAGCGCTTGCCGGTTGTGTTGACGCAGGTGGAGACGCGTGACTTGCTGAACGCCATGTCGGGGACGATGGGGCTCGCGGCAGCTTTGTTGTACGGCACGGGGATGCGCTTGATGGAGGGCTTGCGGCTGCGCGTGAAGGATGTGGAATTTGCCCGGCGCGAGATCATCGTGCGCGAGGGCAAGGGCAACAAGGATCGGGTGACGGTGTTGCCGGAGAACCTGATTTTGCCGCTGAAGGCGCATCTGGAGAAAGTGAAGGCTTTGCATGAGAGCGACTTGGCAGCGGGCTTTGGCGAGGTTTTTCTGCCGGATGCGCTGGCGGTGAAATACCCGAATGCGGCCAAGGCTTGGGGCTGGCAGTTTGTGTTTCCTTCACCGGTGCGTTCGACCGATCCGCGTTCGGGGTTGGAGCGCCGGCACCATGTTTATGAGACGAGTGTGCAGAGGGCGGTGCGCGAGGCGGCACGGTTGGCGGGCATCCACAAGCCGGTGACTCCGCATGTGCTGCGCCATTCGTTTGCTACGCATCTGTTGCAAGCTGGCTATGATATTCGCACGGTGCAGGAGCTGTTGGGGCATTCGGATGTGAGTACGACGATGATTTACACCCATGTATTGAACAAGGGCGGCAGGGGCGTGACTAGCCCGCTGGATATGTGATGGCGGAAAAAGCGTTTACCTCGCCTGATCTTTCACCCTCTCCCCGGCCCTCTCCCATCAAGGGAGAGGGGGAAATTCGTGAGGGGGATGAGGGGTTCATGCGGCGTGCGCTGGAGCTGGCTCGTGATGCGTGGGCGGTGGGCGAGGTGCCGGTGGGGGCGGTGGTGGTGCAGGATGGGGTGATCGTGGGCGAGGGCTTTAATGCGCCGATCTCCGGCCATGATCCTTCTGCCCACGCGGAAATCCGCGCGCTGCGCGATGCTGCGCAGCGGCTGGGGAATTACCGGCTGACGGGGTGCGATTTGTATGTGACCATCGAGCCGTGCGCCATGTGCGCCGGGGCGATTCAGCATGCGCGCATTGCGCGGGTGGTGTATGGCGCGGCGGATGCCAAGACCGGGGCGTGCGGCAGCGTGGTGGATTTGTTTGCGGAAAAGAAATTGAATCATCATGCGGTGGTCATATCGGGTGTGCTGGCAGAGGAATGTGGCGGGTTGTTGAGCCAATTTTTTGCGGAACGGCGTAAGGCCAAGGGGAGCGACGTTGAAAATCAAGATTAGCGTGGCGTCACAGGCGTTGGAATTGCTGGACGACGCAGGGCGGCTGGTCAAGCGCTATGACATTTCCACCGCCGCCAATGGGGTGGGGGAGTTGAACGGCAGCTTTTGCACGCCACGCGGGCAGCATGTCATCCGCGCCAAGATCGGGGCTGATCAGCCGGAAAACAGCGTGTTTGTGCGGCGCCGTCCCACCGGGGAGATTTACTCGGCCGAACTGGGCGCAGCCTATCCGGAGCGGGACTGGATTCTCACGCGCATTCTGTGGCTTTCCGGATGTGAGCCGGGCTTTAACCGTTGGGGTGAGGTGGACACCATGCGCCGCTATATCTACATCCACGGCAGCCCGGAAGGGGTGGCGATGGGAGCGCCCGGTTCGCACGGCTGCGTGCGTATGCGCAACCGGGATATCGTCGAGCTTTTCGATCAGGTCGCGGCCGGGACGCCGGTTGAGATTGTGGAGGTCTGAAGGCGGCCATCAACAGCGTTACTGGGCCTGCTTGAGAATGGCCCAAGTCCTTCCCCCGCTCTCCAAACCGTCCTGGTGAGAGCTTGAAAAGATACTGAATCTGAAAAGTTAATTACTTCATCCGCACCCACGCCTAAACTTTTAAGGCTTTTTGCCGTTATGAAGTCGAATCTCACTCTGATGCATGAATAGCTATAGGATTAAGTTAGTAGATGTCAAAACCCGACCTCACCAGCGCAAACCCGCATTATGTTGAAAATGTTATGGCGCTCACCAAGACCAAAGAGGTCGTGGCGAGCGAGGACGTTTTTGACGCAAAAGGTGTCAAGCTTATCGCCAAAGGGGCGAAGATTGACGAAGGCATGCATGAACGGCTGGTGCGCTTCAAGTTGCGCAAACCGCTGGAGTCCAGTCTTGGCGTAGAAGGGGGCGTCAACGCGGATTCGCTGGTGCGCGAAGCGGAATCCCTGTTGGCAGATATGCAGCCGCTGGCCGCTTTGGTGAAGTCATCCAATGCTGAAGCCAAATCACTTTCCATTCTTAAAGCGGTCCGTCTCGATGGGGTGAGCACCATGATGCTCACCATGGAGGAGGGGGCCGGTCATGGAGCGCTACGCCACAGCGTGCTCGCCACGCTGACTGCGTTGGCCATGGGCATCAAGCTGAATCTCAACGATAGCACCTTGTCCAGTCTGGCCATGGCCGGGATACTGCACGATGTCGGGGAACTCTACGTCAGCCCTGAATTTCGTCGGCCTACCCGTCCGCTTACGCCGGAAGAATGGAAGCATATCGCGGCTCATCCACGCATCGGCCAACTGGTGCTCGAGGAAACGACTCAGTATCCAAAGGAAGTGTCGATAGCCATCTCCGAGCATCACGAGCGCAGCAATGGGTTTGGTTATCCGAGGCGGGTGAACGAAAAAAGTCTGAGCCCACTCGGGAAGATTTTGATGGTGAGCGAGGTCTTGTGCGGCATTTTCCCCAAGGGAAATTATGCCCTTGAGCGTGCCGGCATGGCGTTCAAGTTGATTTCTGGTGAATATCCCGCTGCACTGGTATCGCTGATTTCCAGCGTACCGCCTGGGGACGAGCAGGGTCCGCGTCCGACTGTTGAGGATGGAAAGGCGGCGCAACTGATCGCCCGTAGTCAGCGCATTGAGCAATTGATCAATGCCTCCCTGACGCCTACCGAGTATTTTCCCGATGAACTTAAAGCAGTGCCCGCTGTGGCTGCCTTGGTTGGGCAGGTGCGGGAACGTCTTCTAATGCTGCGTCATGCCGCGAACTCTACCGGGCTGTTCTCCTGCAACGATATGGAGCTTTCGCCCGAGGATGCCGCAGAGATTGCGCTGGAATTGGAAACCATTATCTATGAACTCGAATGGCGCTTGCGGGAATTGGCGCGCCTGGTCACGCTCAGCATTCTTTCGATGACCGCCGAACAAAAGCAGCCTTTCGAAATCATTATTACCTGTTTGGTGTCCGAATAGTCTCTACCCTCCGAACAGCGTTGACGGAAAGGCAGGCGCAGCTATACTTCCGTCTCCGATGTTCTATCTGAAAGGAAATGGTGAATGTTTAAGAAAATGGCGATAGGGTTGGCGGGTGTACTCGCTGTGGGTGTGGCCAGTCTGGCACTGGCCGAGGCGGAAGGTCATGAAAAGGCGAAAGTTGTCAGGGCGCCGCTGACCATGCTGATGCAGACGGATACTAAAGTCGGCAGCGGCAAAGAAGCAGTTTCCGGTAAGAAAGTGAGCGTGCATTACACCGGATGGCTTTTTGATCCATCCGCGCCGAGTAACAAGGGGAAGAAATTCGACAGCTCGCGCGACCGGGGCGATCCGTTCAGCTTTAATCTTGGCGCTGGCCAGGTCATCCGCGGGTGGGATCAGGGGGTAGCGGGCATGAAAGTGGGCGGTGCGCGCACCTTGGTGATTCCCTCAGCCATGGCCTATGGCGAACGGGGCGCAGGCGGTGTGATCCCCCCCAACGCTACGCTGTTGTTTGAAGTGGAACTGCTGGACGTGCATTAACACAAGTTGGCCCAACTACCTTTCCCCTGCTTTAGCGAGGGAGGGTAGTTGATGTGCAGTTACAGTTTGTGGCAAACGTAACACAGTTTGCTGTGCGAGTTATCGATGCGCAGATACAGGGAACGCGGGGTTCCTGGCAGCGGTGGGATGATGCCGTGCTCGATGTGGCAGGAGGAGCACTCTACCGTGGCGGAAATGCCTGTGACAAACAATTGAACTTCATTCGGGTCGGGCAGGCCATCGATGTTGGTATCGAAGAACACGATGTCTGTCACCTGGGCGGTCGGGGCTTTGAAGCGGGAGTCCAGGTCGAACAGGTTGGTAGGGTATCTGACGCCAACCGAGTGGTGGTTGGGGTTGCTGTAGTACAGCGTAAAGTCAGGAACCGTTGAAAAAGGATCGATCGGAAGGTGGCATGCCCGGCAATCCACAAGCTCTGCCCCCGCTTGATTTATCCACATCAGAGCGCATAGCGTCGCAATGACAGCGCCAGCCCGAGCGATTCTTTTCATAAGTAAGCAACTCTGAGGTTAGTGGACTATTTTTTGATTATGATACGCCGCAAACTTATTTTCAACTAGGAACCTGTCGGACGAATTGAGGCCGATTTCCGTTAAGCCCGACAGGTTCCTGATTTTCATAAAGGTAAAGTTTTCCAAAATCCAGTCGATATGACTTAAACGGCTGTTGAAAAGCCAAGGGCTCAACAGCCCTGTTGAAGAATGGATTCTGTTTGTTTAAGAACCAATTCGCCGTGTCCTGGATAGTGCCACAAAGGCGCTAGCGGCACGGAGCGCATGCAGAGACGGCACATGACAATAGATACTAATAATCCGCCACACGGCGAAACTCAAATCTTCTTTCATATTAAGTGGGTCGGCAAGGTTTCCCTGATGGTTGGGGCAGCGGCGTTCATGACGCTGCTTCTGGTGCTTGCCTACATCACCGATAAATCCGGAACGTCCTATTGGGAAGTGGTTAAATCCCGCAGCATGACGCGCCAGTCGCTGGGGCCAGCCATGCTTGTCGCAGGCCTTTCCCTGGTGGCGGTCACTGCCCTCATGACTTGGCTGATTTCACTTTACGCGAGCTTCCGGGTGGCGGGGCCGCTGTATCGCTTTTCCCGTAACCTGGAGTTGCTGATCGAAAATGGTGCTGCCACGCTGGTCCCGATCCGCCGACAAGATCAACTGCAGCAGGAAGGGGAGCAATTGCAGCTTAGCGTCAAGCGCCTGCAGATACATGATGCGGCCATCGGCGCAGTAGCGGGAAATGTCCAGAGTTTGCTGGAAGAGGGTGGCGTGCCACAGGGTAGCGTCAAAAAAGCCATCGCTAAACTTCAAGAACTGGACAGCCATGTTCAACTCTAGCAAGCGTTTGGTATTCGCTATCCTGACCATGCTGGTTGCAGGCTCCTGCACCTTGTATTACGCAGTTGCCGTCACAACCCAATCCCATATGACCGGTACTGCTTGTGCCACTTGCCACCTGGCCGGTAGCGGAGTGACCACAGATAATTCATCGATGCTGGTGGCGAGCCAGGAATTCCTGTGCGCGCGTTGCCATCCAAAAGCCACGCAGGTCAGTCATCCCAGCGGTTTCAGGCCTACCGGCGTCATTCCTGCCTCTTTTCCTCTGGACTGGAAGGGCGATCTGACTTGCAGTACTTGTCATGAAGTCCATGGCAGCACCCCTGGGTTTTTGCGCACCGCCAAGCGCGGCCAGGATTTTTGCATGTCTTGCCATGATGCCAAGTTTTTCGACAAGATGGCCGATCAGGGCTCATCCATGGTCATTTCGGGGCATTTGTCTACCTCCAACATCGATTTGCGTTCCGCCGGAATCGACGTGTATTCGTTGCAGTGCATGGGTTGTCATGGTCGGCAAGGTGACGCCAACGCTGTCTCGGTCGACAGCAATTTGGTCATGCGCCATGTCGGTAATTCGGTCAATCATCCCATCGGCGCCCGCTACTCAGAGGCAGTATCTTATGGCGGATACCGTCCTCAAATCATGCTGAATAAAAAAATATTGCTGCCGGATGGCAAGATTAGTTGTGTTTCCTGCCACTTGGGTTACACCAAGGATCATGGCAAGCTGGTGATCCCCAAGGATCGTTCTTCTATTTGCTTCGAGTGCCACGACTTATGAGTGCCCAAATTCTTTCAGGCGGCGCCATGCCACGGCGCAAAATTCGTTACGTTGATCAGGCGTTGCAGCGGCGTCTTTTATTTGTGCTGGTGGCCTCGGAGGTGCTGTTGGTCAGCGTGGGCTTGTGGGTGCTGTACGGGCATCTGAGTGAGGTGGTAAATCAGAATCTGTACCGCGTTCATCAGTCGGGCAGCCAGCCGATGTTTACCCTGCTGCTGCGGGAAACGCTGGTGATGCTGGCTGGTTTGGTTGCAGCCAATCTGGTTTTATTGGTGATTGCAGACCGGCTGTGGGCAGGTTATGTTAACTCCATCCTCCGGCCGTTCTCTGAACTGATAGCGCGCACCGGGGTACTGGATTTCAAGGAAGACGCTCCCCCTGCACGTCAGCACCCGGTTCTGGATTTGGCCAGGGACTGGCGCGTACGGGAAAGGGTGCGTTATCAGGCTGTGCGCAATGAAATCATGAGCATTGATGTCGGCGCTGATTTTTCTTCCCCGGAAGAGCGTGAACGTTCTCTCGCTGCGCTGCAACGACTGCGTCAGTTGCTTCCTTGATTGTTGCATAGCGGCTAACAGCCGCGCCCCCTGCCTATTTTCCTTGCAGAACATCTTGCCGTCGCTTAATCAGGCGTCGACAATATCCCAAGTATACCAACCATGAACCGGCTGACCAGCCGCATGAGCCCATATCCGTACAACAGGCGCGGCAGTTGTTGTTGTACTTCGGACGTGACGCTACAGCCTGGCTTGGAATGACCTTGGCTGGAATACGCAAATTTGGCGGGGGTTTTTACAACTTTGAAGGGCTCGACGCTTTCAAGGAAAAATTTCAACCTCGGGATTGGGAGCCGGTGTTTGCACTATCCCATGAGCCGAGATTTTCAATGACAACGCTATACGCTATTACCTCGGCATTTTGCCAGGGCTCACCGGTGGGAACGTTGCTACGGGCAGTGAGCGACAGGATATGATTGCGCTTGGGAGGGCGGTCCAGGCTTTGACAAGGACTGTGAGGGGGCACAGCCTGGCGTTTTATCTAGGGGGTGCGTGCCGGCATTTCTACCTGTCGCGATGGCGATACGGTAGAGATGGCATGTTTGAAAATGGCTTGGGTAACGTTGTCGTTTCCCCTTAGCATGATCATATACTGATCGAAAGATTCGATCTTCCCGACCAGTTTGATGCCGTTTACCAGAAAAATTGAAACCGGAATGTGTTCTTTACGCAAGCTGTTCAAGAATGGCTCTTGCAGCGTTTGGCGGTCCCGATCGGTCATTATTGTTCTCCCTGTTGAATGCGTGGACTGAATGAGTCTTCCTCGCGTTTGCGCTAATATAGCACATAATGCTAAAACCGCATTACCCAAATGGCATATAGGCGCGGTGAGAGAGGCGGTTGATGAAATATAAAGATTACTACAAGATTCTTGGCGTGGAGCGCAGCGCCAATCAAGACGACATTAAAAAGGCTTACCGTCGGCTTGCCCGTAAATATCATCCGGATGTTTCTAAAGAAAAGGATGCCGAGGAAAAGTTCAAGGAACTGGGCGAAGCGCATGAAGTTTTAAAAGATCCGGAAAAACGGGCGGCTTATGATCAACTCGGCAGTTATCAGGCCGGACAGGATTTTCGTCCACCGCCGGACTGGCAGCAGCAATTTGGAAAGGGGCAAGCATTCGGTGATTTTTCCGGGGCTGACTTCGGGGATTTTTTCGGCGATTTGTTTGGCATGGGCAAGCGTGGTGGCCAGCGCCATGGCGGTTTTGCACAAGCCGGCCGGGACTACGAAGTGGCACTGGAAATCAGCCTGGAAGAGGCTTGCCATGGCGTCGAGCGCAGCCTGGAACTGGAGATGCCAGAGAAAAGCCCGCAAGGCCATATGGTGCGCATCCCAAAAACGGTGAAAGTGCGTGTCCCGAAAGGGGTGACGGAAGGGCAAAAGCTGCGTGTGCCGGGCAAGGGCGGCAGCGGACAGCACGGTGGCCCGAGCGGTGATCTTTATCTCAACATTGCGTTGCTGCCGCATCCACTGTTCAAGGCGAGCGGCCACGATCTGCTGCTGGAACTGCCTATTGCGCCATGGGAAGCCGCACTCGGCGCCAGCATCGAAGTACCCACTCTGACAGGAAAGGTGCGCCTTAAAATACAGCCCGGTACCAAAAGCGGCCAGAAAATGCGCGTGCCGGGCAAGGGCCTACCCAAGCAGGGCGGGGGTCATGGCGATTTTTATGTGGTACAGCAGATTGTCTTGCCGCCTGTGTTGTCGGAACAGGAACAGGCATTGTTCGAAGAGTTGGCAAAAGTTTCTTCATTCAATCCGCGCCAGAATCTGGGTTGATTGGCGCATAAAAAAAACGCCGCCCTCGGGCGGCGTTTCTGCTGGTGCTGCTGAAGTTACTGCATCTTGGCCTGAGCCATCAGTTCGCTCACCGCTTTTTCGATCAGTTGCTGTTGCATGCGCTGACGCAGTTGCGGCAGGACCGAGTCCATCGGGGGTGGCGTCATGGGGCGCACCTCTTCCAGTTTGATTACGTGCCAGCCGAACTGGGATTGCACCGGAGTCTTGGTGGTCTCACCTTTTTTAAGCGCGATCATGGCATCCGCAAACGGCTTCACGTAAGCACCTGCGCCGTTCCAGCCGAGGTCGCCACCTTGGCTCTTGGAAGGATCCTTGGATTTTTCTTCGGCGAGTTTTTCGAATTTTGCGCCTTTGGCCAATTGGGCGATGATGGCTTTCGCCTCATCTTCCTTCTCCACCAGGATATGGCGTGCCTTGTATTCCTTGTCACCCATTTGCGCCTTGATCTTTTCATACTCGGCTTTCACCGCGTCGTCAGAAATCGCGTGGGATTTGAGATAGTCCTGAACGAAGGCGTTGACCAGTACTTCCTGTTTGGCCATCTCCATTTGCATAGCGACATCGGAGTTTTTGTCCAGGCCCTTCTTGGCGGCTTCCTGTGAAATTACCTCGCGGTGTACCAGGGAGTCGTGGATGCTTTTGCGCATTTCCGGGGTATCGGGCTGACCTTGCTCGACGCGCCGCTTCAGCAGGAAATCTGCGCGGCTCTGTGGAATGGCTACACCGTTCACGGTGGCCAGGGGCTTGGCTGCATCGGGACCGGCTTTGGCAGGTGTCGCATCTTTGCTCTTGGCGGCTTCCTGAGCGTTGCAGGCTGTAAGGGAGGTCAGGCCGAGCAGGCAGGCCAGGATCATGCTGGGTTTCTTTAATGTCATTTTGTGGCGTCCTTGGTCGAGATTGGAAAAATTTTACTAAACTTCGTCGGGGCTGTAAGCCTGTATGCTGAGAGCGTGTATTTCCGTTTGCATCATATCCTTGAGCGCATCGTAAATCATGCGGTGGCGCGCCACCGTGAGCTTGCCGACGAACTGTGATGACACGATCATCAACCAGTAATGGCCACCGCCCCCTTGCGCCCCTGCGTGGCCGGCGTGCGCGGCGCTTTCGTCCTGGATTTCCAGGCTTTCCGGCGTGAGCGCCGCCAGTCTTTCCTGCATGCGTTCCTGGGTATTCAAGCTGGTAGCACCTTCTTGAAAGGTTTGACTCTCACGCTGGCGTAAACCCCCGTTGTTAAATAGGGGTCGGCATTTGCCCATGTTTTTGCAGCGTTGATGGAATCGAATTCAGCCACAATCAGGCTGCCGGAAAAACCTGCCGGGCCCGGGTCGGGGCTGTCGATTGCGGGAAACGGACCGGCCAGGATCAACCGCCCTTCCTGCTGCAATAACTGCAGGCGTTCCAGATGCGCCGGACGTGCCGCGAGGCGTTTTTCCAGGGTACCGGGAATGTCATCACCGACGATGGCATACAGCATTATTATTTGTCGTCCATGTATTTGGATAGCAGCATGCTCTGCCCCAATACGAATATCAGCATCAGTCCCATGGAGCCAAATAGCTTGAAGTTGACCCAGGTGTCGGTGGAAAAATTGAACGCGACATACAGGTTGATTACGCCCATTATCGCAAAGAATCCGGCCCAGCTTGCGTTGAGCTTGCCCCACACCGCTTCGGGAACGGTGATCTGCTTCTGCATCATTGCCTTGATCAGATTTTTTTTGAACAACACTGCGCTAACTGTCAGCACGGTTGTAAACAACCAGTACAACACCGTCGGCTTCCACTTGATGAAATTCTCATCATGCAGCAGCAGAGTGGCACCGCCGAACACCACGATGATGCCAAGGCTGACCCACAGCATGGTGTCCACTTTGCCATGGCGAAACTTGACCCAACCGATCTGGCAGAAGGTAGCAATGATGGCTACCGCCGTAGCCAGGAACACCCCCGGTTTGGCGCCGTTGTCGAGCACGATGCCAATCGCCCCGAGCCAGGCCGTAGCGGTTTCAGGGTGCGCATCGCCGTATTTAAAGGTGGCGAAGAATAGAATAATAGGGAACAGATCGAACAGAAATTTCATGGGCGCCATTATGCAGGTTAAGTGATGAAACTGTCCATTTGTTGGGCAATGTGTCGAATAGTTCCGCTCCATGGCGGGAAACATGGCTGGGGAGGGGTGGTTTTTGTTATCATTCAACATTGTCTGAAACCTTTTTGCTTGAATGCCTAATTTTGATTTGCATTGCCATTCCAACGTCTCCGATGGCTTGCTGGCCCCCGCCGAGTTAGTGGCGCGTGCCCATGCTGCCGGGGTCGAGGTGTTGGCGTTGACCGACCACGATGACATGTCGGGCCTGGATGAAGCGCGTATGACTGCGGCTGAGTTGGGAATGCTCTTCGTCAACGGCGTCGAAATCTCGGTGAGCTGGAAAAAACACACCCTGCATATAGTCGGGCTGCATGTCGATCCCGCGCATGCGGCTTTGCAGCAGGGGCTGGCGCAGGTTCGTGCCGGTCGCATGGAGCGTGCAGTCAGGATCGCGGCGGAGCTGGCGAAGGCAGGTATTCCCGATAGTCTGGAGGGCGCGCGCGCCTTTGCCGAAAACCAGCAATTGATTGGACGTTCCCACTTTGCTCGTTTTCTGGTTGCCCAGGGCTACGTCAAGGACGTGAAAACCGTGTTCAAAAAATATCTGGTACAGGGCAAGCCGGGCTTTGTCACGCACCAGTGGGCGGAGCTGGGCGAGGCGGTGGGCTGGATACGCGCTGCCGGTGGTGTTGCCGTGCTGGCCCATCCGGGACGCTATCCGATCGGTTCAACCAATATGCGTACCCTGCTGGCGGAGTTCAAGGAAGCGGGCGGTACAGCTGTGGAGGTGATGACTGCCGCCCATACTGCAGAGCACAGCAGGCTGTTCACCGGCTATGCCGAGGAATTCGGTCTGCTTGCCTCGCGTGGCTCGGACTTCCATGGGCCGGGGGAAAGTTATGTCGAACCGGGCCGTCTACCCGACCTGCCCGCAAGCTGCACGCCGGTGTGGCACGACTGGGCAGAAACAAAAACCCTCGCCCTCAGCCGAAGTTAGCCAACAGACCTTAACTCATTTTTCATGGCCCAGTTTTTCACCATTCATCCCGACAACCCGCAAGCGCGGCTGATCCGCCAGGCGGCGGAAATTATCCGCAAGGGTGGGGTGGCAGTGTTTCCTACCGACTCTTGCTATGCCTTGGGCTGCCACCTTGGGGATAAGGAAGCGATGGCGCGCATCAGGGCAATCCGCGGGGTGGACGACAGCCACCAGTTCACGCTGGTGTGCCGGGACCTGGCCGAGATCGCGCATTATGCCAAAGTGGATAATAGCCAGTATCGTCTGCTCAAGGCCAATACGCCCGGCAGCTACACCTATATTCTGCAAGCAACGCGCGAAGTGCCACGGCGCTTGCAGCACCCTAAACGCAATACGGTCGGCTTGCGGGTGCCGGATCATCCGGTGCTCAACGCGCTGCTGGCGGAGCTGAACGAGCCGCTGCTCAGTACCACGCTGATGCTGCCGGACGATGAGCACCCGTTGAACGATGCCGAGGAAATCCGCGACCGGCTGGAGCGGCAGATTGACCTGATTGTGGATGGCGGACCGTGCGGCATGGAAATGACCACGGTGATCGACTTGACCCAGGAAGTGCCGGTGCTGATCCGGCACGGCAAGGGCCCGATAGAACCTTTTGGATTGAGCGAAGAAGAATAATGGACCCAAGTTTACTGATCCAGAAAATAGCGATTTATGCGCTCCCGGTGATATTTGCCATCACCCTGCATGAGGCGGCCCACGGCTACGCCGCGCGGCATTTCGGCGATTCCACCGCCTACATGTTGGGGCGCATCAGTATCAACCCGTTGCGCCACATCGACCTGGTGGGAACCATCGTGGTACCGCTGTTGACGTTGATGTTCGCAGGCATCCTGTTCGGTTGGGCCAAGCCGGTGCCGGTCAATTTCAACAACCTGCGCAATCCGAAAAAGGACATGTTGTGGGTTGCCGCTGCCGGGCCGGCGTCCAATCTGGTCATGGCCGTGTTCTGGGCGGCCATGATCAAGCTTGCCACGATCATGCCGGAAGCTTATTTTAGTGTGCCGCTGGCCGGTATGGGCGAGGCCGGTATCATGATCAACGCGGTGCTGATGGTGTTGAATCTGCTGCCGCTGCCGCCGCTGGATGGAGGGCGCATTGCGGTGAGTCTGTTGCCGCATAACCTGGCGTACCAGTTCGCACGGATCGAGCCCTACGGCTTGTTCATCATGGTGATTTTGATGGCCACGAATATACTGGGCGTGATTCTTTGGCCTATGATCAACTTAACCATAAAATTGCTGGCTTTAATTTTCGGTTTTTAGGGAAAACAACAACATGTACGCCAATCGTATTTTGTCCGGAATGCGCCCCACCGGCGACCTGCATCTCGGCCATTACCACGGAGTTTTGAAAAACTGGATCACCCTGCAGCATGAATACGAGTGCCTGTTTTTCGTAGCCGACTGGCATGCGCTCACCACCCATTACGATACGCCGGAAGTGATCGAACAGAGCGTGTGGGACATGGTGGTGGATTGGCTGGCAGCCGGGGTGGACCCAGCTCAAGCGACGTTGTTCATCCAGTCGAAAGTGCCGGAACATGCCGAACTGCATTTGCTGCTGTCGATGATCACACCGCTAGGCTGGCTGGAGCGGGTGCCGACCTACAAGGACCAGCAGGAAAAACTGTCCGAAAAAGACCTGTCCACCTACGGCTTCCTCGGTTATCCGCTGCTGCAAAGCGCGGATATTCTGATCTACCGCGCCAACCTGGTGCCGGTGGGCGAAGATCAGGTGCCGCATATCGAATTCACGCGGGAAATCGCTCGGCGCTTCAATCACATCTATGGACGTGAACCGGGTTTCGAGCAGAAGGCTGTAGCCGCCGTAAAAAAATTGGGCAGCAAAAAATCCCGGCTCTACGAGGAACTGCGCGTCCGTTACCAGGAGCAAGGCGATGACGAAGCACTGGAAGCGGCGCAGTCATTGCTGAATGAGCAACAAAGCTTGTCGCTGGGTGACCGCGAGCGGCTGTTCGGTTTCCTGGAAGGCGGCGGCAAAATGATTCTGGCGGAACCGGAGGCGATGCTGACGGAATCTTCGCGCATGCCGGGGCTGGACGGGCAGAAAATGTCCAAGTCGTATAACAACACCATTTCCTTGCGCGAAGATGCCGACAGCGTCACCAAGAAAATCCGCACCATGCCCACCGACCCCGCACGCGTGCGCCGCACCGATCCGGGCGACCCGGCCAAGTGCCCAGTGTGGGCTTTCCATCAAGTATATTCCTCGGTCGCAACGCGCGAGTGGGTGCAGAAGGGCTGCAACAGCGCCGGCATCGGCTGCATCGAATGCAAGCAGCCGGTGATCGAGGCAGTTCTGAAAGAGCAGGAGCCGATGCGCGAACGGGCGCAGGCCTATCTGGACGACCCCACGCTGGTGCGGAACATCGTTGCGGATGGCTGTGAGAAGGCACGTAAACTGGCTGCGGACACGATGCGCGAGGTGAGGGAGGCGATGGGGTTGAATTATGGGTAAACCACGTTAAATGCTTGGGAGCCTTCGCGCAAAATGAAAACTGCACAAATTGGAAAGTGTGGCGAGTTGTTGGTTCAATTCCAACTCCTGTTGCGTGAGGTTGAATCTGCGCCTCTCACCACGGATTCCGGTGTTGACTTGGTTGCATATTCGCCGCGAAACGCCCGCCCCATAACAATTCAAGTTAAAACTAATCTCCGGGCCAAGCGTGGCGGTGGCAAAGGAAAAGAGGCTCTTGATTGGTGGGTTCCTAAAGATAGCCCAGCGGACTACGTCGCTCTTGTGGATTTGTCGTCCCTGCACATTTGGTTGTTATCGCAAGCAGAGGTTGGCGCACTGGCCCAACAAACGTCAAATGGCAAGCATCATCTTTACATGTATGTTGACCCGACTGCCAAACCCACGAAAGCTGGTCGCCCTGCTCATAGTTACGAGTTTGAAAAGTATCTTCTTCAAAACCGTGCTCATGAGGTTTTCGGTGCGTAACGCATCTACCCCGCGCTCAAGCGGGATGCGCCTTCGGCGATCCCCTTAGCTCATTCGTTAGAAGGTAATCATGGCACGCAAAAAAATATCACTGACTGATCAGGAAGTGATCGAAGGCGAAATCCTCGGCGACAAGGAGGAACTGGGTGTGCTGCCAGTTCCTGCGCCGGCGCTGCCAACGGTGATCCACTTGCTGCCGCTGGCGGAGCGGCCATTCTTTCCGGCGCAGACGCTGCCACTGTTGATGAATGATGGCCCGTGGCTGGAGACGGTAGAGGCGATTGGGGAAACGGCGCATCAGATGGTGGGGCTGATTTTGGTCAAATCGGACCGCGCCGAGGATGCCAAGCCTGCTGATTTTTTCCATGTGGGGACGGTGGTGCGTATGCATCATCCGGTGCGCTCTGACGGCAAGATTCAGTTCATCGCCGAGGGTGTGGCGCGCTTCCGCATCGTGGAGTGGATTTCCGAAACCACACCTTATCTGGCCAGGATTGAATATCCGGCGGATGGCCGCGCACAGCCGAGTAACGAGGCGCGTGCCTATGCCATGGCGATCATCAATACCATCAAGGAATTGATGCCGCTCAACCCGCTCTACAGTGAGGAACTGAAGTTTTTCCTCAACCGCTTCAGCCCGAACGAACCCTCTTTGCTTACCGATTTCGCGGCGAGCCTCACTACTGCTTCCAAAGGCCAGTTGCAGCAGGTGATGGAGGCGCTCAACCTGCGCCGGCGCATGGAAAAAGTGCTGGTGCTGATCAAGAAAGAGCTGGAAGTGGCCAAGCTGCAATCGCAAATCCGCGAGCAGGTCGACGAGAAAATGACCCGGCAGCAGCGCGAGTTTTTTCTGCGCGAACAATTGAAAGCGATTCAGAAAGAACTGGGGCTGGCCAAAGATGACCGCACTGCGGACCTGGAGCGCTTCAAAGGGCGGCTGGAAAAACTGAAAGTGCCGGAAGCGGCGATGAAGCGCATCGACGACGAGATGCAGAAACTGTCGGTGCTGGAATCCGGCTCGCCGGAATACGGCGTAACGCGCAATTATCTGGACTGGCTGACCAACCTGCCGTGGGGCAAGCACTCCAAAGACAAGCTTGACCTGGAGCGCGCGGGCAAGATTCTGGACCACGATCACGATGGCCTGGAGGACGTGAAAAAGCGCATCATCGAATTCCTCGCAGTAGGCGCGTTGAAGGGTGAAGTGGCGGGTTCCATCCTGCTGCTGGTGGGGCCGCCGGGTGTGGGCAAAACCTCCATCGGGAAATCCATCGCCAAGACGCTGGGGCGGAAGTTCTATCGTTTCTCACTCGGCGGTATGCGCGACGAGGCGGAAATCAAGGGCCACCGCCGCACTTACATCGGCGCCATGCCCGGCAAGTTCGTGCAGGCCATCAAGGAAACCGAGGTCGCCAACCCGGTGATCATGCTGGACGAGATCGACAAGATCGGCGCCTCTTATCACGGCGACCCGGCCTCGGCGCTGCTGGAAGTGCTGGACCCTGAACAGAACATGGATTTTCTGGACCACTATCTGGATGTGCGCTTTGATTTATCCAAGGTGCTGTTCATCTGCACCGCCAACCAGCTGGACACCATACCGGGGCCGTTGCTGGACCGCATGGAAGTGATCCGGCTGTCGGGCTACATCACCTCCGAAAAGGTGCAAATCGCCAAGCATCATCTGTGGCCCAAACAACTGGAAAAAGTGGGTTTGAAGCGCGGTCAGTTGAGTATTTCAGAAGCCGCCATCCGCCACATCGCCGAAGGCTATGCGCGGGAAGCCGGTGTGCGCAGTCTGGAAAAACAGTTGGGTCGCGTGGTGCGCAAGGTGGTGGTGGAAATCGTTGGCGGTAGAACCGATCCGATCCGGGTCGGTACCAAACAGGTGGAAGAATATCTGGGCAAACCGGTGTTCATGCCGGAAAAGCCGCTGACCGGCGTGGGGGTGGTGACGGGGCTGGCCTGGACTGCGATGGGCGGCGCCACGCTGAGCATCGAAGCGACCCGCGTACACACCATCAACCGCGGCTTCAAACTCACCGGCAAGTTGGGCGAGGTGATGCGCGAGTCGGCGGAAATTGCCTACAGCTACATCGCTTCCCATCTCAAGGAATATCGTGGCGACCCCAAATTCTTCGACGCCGCTTTCGTGCATCTGCACGTGCCGGAAGGTGCGACGCCCAAGGACGGGCCGAGCGCCGGTGTCACCATGGCCACTGCCTTGCTCTCCTTGGCGCGCAACGAAAAAATCCGCCGCCCTCTGGCCATGACCGGGGAATTGACCCTGACCGGCCAGGTGCTGCCGGTAGGGGGCATCCGCGAAAAAGTCATCGCCGCCAAGCGCATTCATGTGCTGGAGCTGATCCTGCCGCTGGCCAACAAACGCGATTACGACAAGCTGCCGGACCATGTCAAAGAAGGCTTCACCGTGCATTTCGCCAAGCAGTTCCGCGACGTGGTGCAGGTCGTGTTCCAATGAATCTGAGAAAAGAGTTCACCACAGAGACACAGAGGCACAGAGTTGAAAAACAAGGGAGCAGGTTTTCTGGCGACCTATTGTTTTGCGAGTTGGGCAACGCGTTTCCCATCCCTGCGAACCCCATTTCTCTGTGCCTCTGTGTCTCTGTGGTGAAGAATTTAAGATGAATGAGGTTGCAGAACTGGCCCCGCTGGCTAAGGTTCTGGGTGAACCGCTGCGGGAGCTGCCGCATGACTTGTACATCCCCCCCGAGGCGCTGGAAATTTTTCTGGAAACGTTCGAGGGGCCGCTCGATCTGCTGTTGTACCTGATCCGCAAACACGGCCTGGATCCGCTGGATATCCCGATGGCGGAAGTCACGCGGCAGTACATGGATTACGTGGAAATGATGCGCACCAACCGGCTGGAGCTGGCGGCGGAATATCTGCTGATGGCGGCGCTGCTGGTGGAGATCAAATCGCGCATGCTGTTGCCGCGCCACGTGGAAGCGACTGAGGAAGAAGCCGACCCGCGTGCCGAGCTGGTGCGGCGCTTGTTGGAATACGAGCAGATGAAATTGGCGGCGTACAGCCTGGATCATGTCCCCCAGGCCGGGCGCGATTTCTCTCTGGCGCAGGTGTGGGTGGAAGAGGCCGCACGCGAACGCTTGCCCGAAGTAAGTCCGGCCGACCTGGCCCAGGCCTGGCTCGGGTTGCTGGCCAAGGCGCGCGTGACGCGCCACCATCGCATCACGCGCGAACAACTGTCGGTGCGTGAGCACATGAGCCGCATCCTGCGCTTTTTGCGCGAACGCGAGTTTGTCGAGTTTGGTGAATTGTTCGATGTGGCGCGCGGGGTACCGGAGCTGGTGGTGTCGTTTCTGGCAGTGCTGGAACTGGTCAAGGAGGCCTTGGTTGAAGTAAGCCAACAAGAAGCGTTCGCCCCCATTTACGTGAAATTGAGCCATGCTGTCGTCCGTCAATAACCTGCAGCAGATCAAGCTGATTCTGGAAACCGCGCTGCTTGTCAGCCCGGAGCCGCTCTCCTTGGCCGACCTCAAAAAACTGTTCGAGGAAGACATGAGCGGTGAGTCTCTGCGCAAAGTGCTGGACGAGCTGCGCAGCGATTGGGTGGGGCGCGGAGTGGAGTTGGTGAATGTGGCCAGCGGCTGGCGCTTTCAGGCACGGCCCGAGTTCCAGTCTTACCTCGACCGGCTCAATCCGGAAAAACCGCCGCGCTATTCGCGTGCCGTGCTGGAGACGCTCGCCATCATCGCCTACCGGCAACCGGTCACGCGCGGCGATATCGAAGAAATTCGCGGAGTCACAGTGGGCAGCACACTGCTCAAGGCGCTGGAAACGCGTGGTTGGGTCGAGGTGGTCGGCAATCGCGAAGTGCCCGGGCGGCCTGGTTTGTATGCCACGACCAAGACCTTTCTGGATGATTTGAATCTGCGCTCCCTGCAAGAATTGCCGCCGCTGGAAGACATGGGTCGGCTGCTGGAAGCAGGTGAGGAGCGGTCGGAAATGTCAGGTGACGGACAAGGCGTACCTTAGCACTGGTTGTTTCATTCGGTGCAATATCAATTGTGCCCGGACTGATATTGTGACCCTAAAGTTTCTCTACGTGAGCTGTAAAAAAGGACGGCGGCAAAGCAAACCAATTATACTGCCGCATCGCAATGATAAGCCGTATTTGCCATGTTGATCTTACTGGTGCCATGAATAGCGAACGAGAGCTACTGACCCGTTATCTGAGGGAACTATTGGAGGTAGTCGAGAACCCAGAATCCGACTTATCTCAGATTCGCCCCGGGATTCGCTATTGGTGGTGGGAACACATAACAGGTGAGGAAATTGCATCTCGTCTTAGTCGAATTGAGCGCCGCTTAGAATCTTTGGAGCCGCTGCGTTGTGCATTTGCAGAAGGTGATCGTGCTGACCGTGTGATGCACCTTGTCACAGGACTAGAAGGCCGCCACCGAGAAGAGCGTAAACATATTACAAGCTGGCTTACTGGCACAAGCCTTCTCACCGTGGTTGATCCATATTTCTTTTCTTTCAGCGGTCCCAATAAGGTCTTCAGAACCCAAGCTCAATATGTCGAGTCAATCATCGAATTATTACCGAAAACACTGGAGTTAATCGAGGTGTTTCATCTGCCGGGACCGAACCGTGTAATCATGCACTCTTTCCAGAAACATTGCCGCAGGAAAAACATTTCCTTACGCAACTGGGAAACAGCTGAAGTGCATGATCGTGTGTTAATTAAGAATAAAGCTGAGGCAAAAGCACTGGGCACCTCTTTCAATGGCCTTGGTAATAAAATTGCATTTGTGCTTGATTTACCCCAAGAAGATTTAAGATTATTTCGGTGTGAACTCCATCGTATCAAAACTATGGCCGAACTTCCCATTCAACAAGTTTGATCGTTTTCGATTATGTCAATGTGAGGTCTTGTAGACATGGAAAAATACACGCACAAATGTCAGTTCTGTACAGCCGTGATCCCGATTGAAACTACCAAGTGCGGGCACTGCGGCA
>Ga0315281_10004511_pt1 | contig 20162 bp, 26 predicted proteins | sample YL17G07_0_MG_FD_204540 | JGI IMG/M metagenome (GOLD analysis project Ga0315281, IMG submission 204540) | Sediment microbial communities from Yellowstone Lake, YNP, Wyoming, USA - YL17G07_0 | ecosystem: Environmental > Aquatic > Freshwater > Lake > Sediment | place: USA: Wyoming | collected...
TCCGCCTCCTCCACCGCCGTGACCGCCCTCTGGTCCACAAGAACAAGATCGGCGGCTCAAACGGGAGTATCGCCAATAGGAATCCATGCCGAATCGTAGGATTAGGAGTGGGCCCAACCGGATTTGTGCCCACTTGAATGACTGGTTCGCCGCAAGATGGTACATCAACCCTTCAATATGGCATCTCAGGAAGGGTATCAAAAAGGAGGGGTTCGTAGCCCCTCGAAACTCTTTTTCATTCTTCTGTGCCTCAAGTGATTCCTGCCCTGCCTTGGTGCCTCAACCCCTTTGTCCATGGGCCTTTCCTTTGCGTTGTAGCGCTTCATGGACGCAGGTAGGCAACAATCATTGTCTACAACGGGTTCTTCATGCCGCCGCCAGGAAAACGCCTTTGAAGCTTGGGAATGAGGCTAGGCTGACCGACTGTCATGGGTCGGGACGAAATGAGGGTGATTCGCTGATGAGAAATTCCTTCTTGTCAAGTAGTCGTGAATCGAGGAGACAGTCCCAGCACAAATACAAGGCGACCAGCGGTTTCTTAATATACGGAGTACACGGATTAAGAGTAGGCTCCCAGTGGAGGAATGAACCGAATTGGTGAATCGTTCTTCTGGCGCAGGTTATGGACTCGACAAGCTTGTTGTGCCTGGCCAGGATTTAGGTCTGTCGAATCTCCTTGCCTTGCTAAGAGACAGTTTCAGCAGGGAGTATAAGGGCAAGCTTTCTGCAGTGATATTCACATCAGAAGAAGAGCCGATTGGTGTTCTTAGAGGATGCTGTGACGAGGAATACACCATTGAGTCGGACGGACAGCAAGAATTCAGTCCGATTCGATTGACGAGGAAGATGGAAGGCAGTGAATCTCAGGAGGCGCAGACTCTTGCTGGCACATTCTATGTTGTTCGAATTGGAGAAGGAATGTGGGTCTCGGTTACTATCGAGCCAGATGAATTCATCGAGAAGGCGATGATTCGGTTCTTCGAATTATGCTCTCCAGGAATTTCCAGAATGCGGTATTCTTCCTCTGAGATAAGGAAGTTGCTTGACTCATTCGTTGAAACTCACGAACTCGAAGCGAAGGTGCGCAAAGCCATCACCTATCCTTATGGTGGCGGTGCCAGCATTGACTTCGACAACAAGCCCCTGGTACAGCTGTTCGATGAATGTACATCAGGAAGGAGATACCTCGACAAGATTAGAATCGAGTTTTTCCGAGCAGACAAATCTCTGTGCGATGCATTTGTGAGCAGACAGGGAATTCTGAGGTTCTACTCAGGAGACATCGACTTTTTCTTCAAGAAGCTACTTTCTTTGTTCGCAGGTGTGGCAAGAGACACCAAGCTCATATTGGAGAAGAGAGAACGCAGAATGGGCGAACTAACGGCTAGCCCACTGGCAATTCAATTCGAGGAGGATGTCCTTGTCACGGCTGATGACAACAACAGATTTGTGAGGTCTCTGTCCTCGTTGGAGAAATCAGGGATTTCAGTTTACCATCAGAATCCATATGTCCACCTGTCCTTCCTCGATTTCAGGGACGGCTCATCCTGTGATGTTTTCGCCGTGTCCCCTCGTTCGATATGTATTGTCCCGTCGTATAGGTCATCAATCGAATCGCTGATGCGACTCTCCAATCGCATTCTGGAAAGCTTGGGCGAGGGTCAGTTGTCGGACTGGGGAGAAGCGGCTCCTGACTTTGGTGATTTCTTCGTGTGATGGTAATGTCAATCTCGAATGGAGATACTGACACCCATCCTGACTGTCTTAAGAAGCTTCGAGTTGAGTTCAACAATTATGACCAACTCGTCGATGTCGTGTCGTGCTGGCATTCCTTCTTTGATTTCTCGTATGTCAGAACAAATGCAGGACTTTACTTCGACAGGTTTCCATCGATGGGCGACAACGAACTCAAGCCAGATTTCTCAATGCTTTTTGACAATGATTATGGTATTGTGGGAGAGATTGCACGCTCTATTGATTCTTCTGAGGATGTGTTGGCATCCAAAGCTGCCCAGTTGAAGAGGTATGATTCTGACCTGCGATTCAAGGCCGACGGCAGTGGAAGAACTGTTCAGCCAAAGATACACGACATTTTGTTGCTCCTTCATTCTGACTACTCGAACAAAGGCGCCATTGCACTGAACGATTTCTGGGAGAGAAACAAGGACATGCGACCAAGGAACAATGTCGTAGTGATGGAGTACAACTTCTCAACGGGAGATGCTCAATGCAAGTACCTATTCAAGAAGTTGCTGTATGAGAAGAATGGTGTCTTTCGTGACGAGACTCTTCCCGTCCATCTGCAGCTCGAAAGGAAACTCGGAGTGGAGGCAGCTCCTCTGAAACTCGCGCCGAAGCACTTCGTTAGCTGCAAGGCTGTCAATATCTTCTGCAACGACAAGCCACCTACGATTTACCTGGCAACGAGACTTTGGGACAGAATTTTCCCCACACTGCTCACTGAGGAGCAAATGCGTGTTTGGAGAAAGGGTTCCTCGACGAAGGTGCAGAGAATACCCACTACAAGTAGGGACTTGGAGCTCTTACTCACTCAGCAAGTGGTTCCCGGGTGTACAATCAGGAAGGACTGGATTGAAGAGGCACTAGAGTTTTTTGCAACTGCTGGAAGAGCACAAAGAAACGGCTCGACTTGGGAGGTGCTCTATAGCAATCTCAGAATGAAGAAACGGAAGTCCGGAGTTACCGAAGATGAGGCGTCTCTGGAGAAGATGAGAGAATACGGTGACATGTTGGCAGAGATGTACTGTCAGGGCCTGAAGGGACAAGCTCCTATTCTGGAGGAGGAACCGGCGGAAGATGTTGTTCAGAGGAGCCTCCTCGATTTCGAATAGACTCCTCTTCTGAGTGACCTTAGGAGCAGGAGACTGCTACTGGGGACTTGAACCCGGGTGACTGGCTCGAAATCAATCAGAGGAGCAGGCTGCCGCAAGCCCTTTTCCATTACGAAGCCGGCATCCGAAATGGGCCTCACTAATTCTGCAAGACAATTCACAGAAAGGTGGACATATGGCGAATCCATAGGGCTGATTAAATTCCTAGCATCTTGAAATACGCCAAGGCGCTGATGGCGACTGAGAATATCAAACCAAGTCTCTTCAGAATCTTCGTGGTGAAGTATCCTGAGACACCAAACACCACAATTGCCACCGACGCCGCGACTGCGACATCCATCGATATTGCCTCCTTGAATGTTACAGTGCGGGGCAGACGATAAGAACATCTGTGAATGCGCAGTTGTCCAAGTCAGATATCTATAATTCTATAACTTTTCGTCTACTAGCTAGGCCGATACCGCGAGAGATTCTGTGCGTCGCTCTCGGTCCGACGGTGACCCAATATTCATCTCCTCGGCATCGAGCCATTACTGTCGACGAGGGCCACTAGCATTGCCGCTAGACCTGCGCGAAACCCATCATCTGGTCGATTGACTCTCGGAGTGATGCGAGTTCGGCTCGCATGTAATCGTATCTCTCTTTGAAGTGGCCCGCGCTTCCGGGCCCAAGGTCCCTCTCGACAGCATCCTCACAGATGTGCATCAATCCCTTCAGGTAGTCTAGGTCATCGTCGCTGACCCTTCCAGAGGCCACTTCCGTCTGAATCATCCGGTGAGCATGCTGAATCCAGGTGGTCAATGCCAGTGTTTCAATTGCATCCTGTGATAGAGCTTGCGACATCATATCTGCCGTAGTATGAGAGTTCCTTCCGGAGGCATAAGACCTTTCTTCACTCCAGGCAAGCCCAACCGTATTACTGACCACGAAACTGACTGGCTGGCCTCTGAAAATGCCCCAGTTGGGGCACCATCGCCGAGAGGAATCGAGAGATGATTAAACCCCTTCCGCTTTTTCCTGTCCCTCGCATCATCGGCGGTCAGGACAGTCGGATGAAAAATAGATGTATCCTCAGAGCGTAGCCATCTAATGGTGTGACGAGGGGCGCTGTAGATAGAGCCGAGAGACTCTTCATGAGGCAGGCTAGCAATTACAGAATTCGAGCGCGAGTATCAGCTGCGGCGGCAGGTCAAGTGAGAGTAACCTTCGACTTGCCTGATATGCAGTTGGTTGGGAGAACCGTGGAGCAACCTGAGAAGCACTGCCTCATGAGAGCCTTCGATAAGTTGTTCCTTCAGGGGGACCCCAAGACGGGGAAGATAGGAGTGTTAGCCATGTTTGACCCGACTCGGCGCCGTTTCAGTTGTCTAGCCAGTTTCGCGGTCACGCGCTACTCACAACCCAAAGGAGTACTGGGCGGACACAGATTTGTGCTCTTTCCTTCGTGGAAGTCTCGCTCTGACCTTGTTGCGTTCATGGACTCCTCAGGTAGAACCACACCGTTCGACGCACATCATGTCACTTTCCAGCCTAACCCCGATGGAACGCTGAGCGGCCATGCCACCCCGAGTGACCGAAGCGGGAGTAGGCGCTTGTTGTGCCGCAAGCTCCGCCCCGAAGAGGGCGCAGTCCGACTTTGTCAGGTTTTCTTCAATGATTATCAGTGGCTGGACCCCGCTGGCAAATTGACGAGGGTTATCCCATGCGAGTCAAATGTGGAGCAGACCGTTCAGAAATGGAACGACTGCCTTCGCGCGAATTTTCCTAGTCGACACATAACAATGGTTCCCCCGGACCTCATGAAGAGCGAGGAGGAGCCCACAGTATGGGGCAGCCTGTATCTCTCGAAGGCCCCCCAACATTCCATGAAAAGGCCTGACCGATTCCCCTCCATACTCTCTTCCAAGATGCCGAAAGGATGGGACACGCGAATGTCTACCAGGAGACTGGTCGAGATTGGAATCTATCCAGACTTATACCTCTCAGTTTCTCTGCGAAGAATAGGTGTGACTCTCCCCTCCCCAATTATGTGGGCGTTCGAGGAATAGGTCTTGCTCGCGTGCATCTTGTGACCTCTCATGTCTCTCATATCTTTAGCACAAGAACCCGGATTAAGCTGATTGCTAGTCCCGAACCGAACAGCAGGTATGTCGTGACCTTGAGTTTGTGGAGGCTTCGTGTAAACGAAACATCATAGATGACTTGCAGATGCTTCGTTCTACCATAGTTGTCAAATCCCCCTGGCGGGAGCGTTCCCTGTTTCCCTTCACTATTCCATGCGATTTGACCCAGAATTGGAAAATAGCCAGGTGGAACATCTTGCTGATTCTGCACCCATGGACTGAAGAGGCGGAAGCTATGAATTCGCAGCTCCTGCTCAATCTGGACCGCCCGAGCATGTCTGACCATTCCTGTATCTCGAAAGCGGTCGTGAACAGTGATGGTGGCGCGAATCAAGAGCAGCGCGGCTATTCCTGGGATGATAGCGAAGAGAAACTTGGTCAGGTCGGTGTTGTTCGTGGTGGGGCCTATGGACACGAAATACGCGAGACTAGCTGACAGGAGCGTGACTGAAGCAGCAAGTAGGGCGGCTACCACTGTGAAAGCAATGACCGAATCGTTCTGCATTCTTGCTTCGAGCGCAGAGTATTCTCTCCACAGTCGGTCTTGCCTTTCAAGGCTCTCGGGAAGCAGACCATCTGATGCCACAGACATCCATCCCGTCAGTTCTCTGCTACCCTATTGATGTTGTGCTGAGCCCTAAGGGAATCCTTCTACAAGACTCACCAGACTCGCCTTTCAGTACATCGCAGCGGGGGCCTCGAAGGGTACTCACATCCAGAGTTGCCACAATGCACGAATCGCCTTGTCCATGCCTCGCATGAGCTCCGGCGCGTGAACGACTATTCCAGTTGATTTGTTGTAGTCCTCGGGTCCAATTGCTCCGTTCGGGTACCTTGTAAACGCTTCATGCGGGAATGTCAGGAGTGAAGCCACAAACAGGAATTGGGGAGCCCGCAAGAGAGGGACTGCTTTCCTGACAATCCTCCTCGTGTCACGGGCACCGAGCTTCAGCCCCCTTGCGCCTTGAATGTCTTTCAGCTGGGGAAGAACGACCTTCAACGCCAACTCAACCATCTGAGGGACTATCGAGACCAATGCTTTGTCCACAGCATGAAAGGTGCTGAGAGCCCCGCCTACTTCTGCGCCGCTCCATCTAGCAATTTCAAGCCGTTTCGCTTCCATTTCTTCAATCTTTGAGAGGTCGAGGTTCAGCACTGGGTCAATCTTGCCGAGTTCAGGGAGAAACCTTGAGAGCTTCGTTGCATAGAGTAGATGGCCCTTTAGGGAATCATGCCCAATATCTCTTACTTCCTCCACGGTCGCCATCCCCGTGCCGAGTACGAACGCCTTGGTCGCCTTCTCTACGCATTGCTGCAGATGATAGGTGGCCAATGCGAAAATGTGCCTCCTGTACAGAATCTTGGATGCCCTGAGGTCCTGCTTGCTCGCCACCAGGTACCCTTTCATCAGCGCTGTTGCCTTTGGACTCTCAGCGCGGGATGTAAAGATGTACTGGAGCATCTCCGTGAAGACCAGTTGAGGATTGTCAGGCACTTTCACGGCTAGTGTCTTACGCCCACATAAATGAAATGCAACCGGGCAAGGCATTATTGACCTCGAAAATGAATGGCTAAAGCTGAACAATATAACCCCCACCGACGCGGCTCGCGCCTGCAGTCTGCACTAAATATCGAATAAACGGACCTGGGGCGCTCAAACAACCCTCAATGGCTTCGAGCACGCCCAGAGCCGCTTCGAGCGATTTCTTCAGGACCTCTACGACCCATGCCTCGCAGGAACTAAAACATCCCGCTCATTACCTTTTGAATGTCACCAGCCATGTCTTTTTGAACGCGTTCCGCGCATATGAATGGACCAGAGCCGAGTGGTGTGCGACGATGTGTCGCCTTTCCGAGGGTCTTTCCTTGTCTTCTACAGCAGGTCTCAGTTTGGGATAAGCGTCCAGAGCGCGAGACTCAGAAAAGTCTTTTCCTCTCGGCAGTCTATGTCGATGTCTGTGCAGAACATCCAGAATGAGGCCGTCGAGTACATTGCAGCGCTGGCCACAAAGATAAGGGACATATATTGTTCAAAGGCAGGGTTCTCGATTCGCTGTCTTTACGAAACTGGCGAGACTGAGTGCACGAATATTCTCACGCTTCTCAAATTCATGCAGTCGCAAAGTGGTCAGGAGGAGCGCAAATCGGTGGTGCCAGGAACCGGAATCGAAGTCTATCGCGGATGGCTTTCTCTAGAAGATGGAATCAAAATTGCTCGGGAGTTGGCCGCTAAGCTTTCAATTGACATTGACGGCGAACTAGTTCGGCTGCCCATCGTGGAAGAACAGGACTACTTCTGGTTTCCTGTCAATGATGTTGCCAGACGAGACGGCCTTCGAGTTGCCGGCTTGGACAGACCTGCAAGCCACATCTTCTTCACTAACAGGTCTGGGTTCCCCATGGTTGACACTCGCAAATTCAGGTCTAGAGGATACAACGACATCCTAGATGTGGTGAAGTTTGAGGTTCTCTCTGAAGGAGGCGTTGTTCCCCCAGGATTCCATGGATTCGGAAACCAGGGCGTAGTCGTGATGGTCCCACACTGGCACGGCTGGTTGTCAAGGATAGAGATAGTTGATTCAGAGGTCAGAGTCACTGCGGAGTCAGACTTCCCGAGTCCACATTGGGAGAAATTCAGGCTACTCTGCAAAGTTCAGGCGGCAGGGTATAGCGAGTATCCTCCGAAATCTTATGGAATCGGGGAGAGCGGAAGTCTCCTTGTCAAGGATTTCGAGCATGGAATTGATGGTTTTGAGGCCACCTTATATTTCGAGCCTGAGAAGAATGGAGCGTCCTTCTGGGTGGACAGCGGATATGGGGAGAGGAAATACGAAGGCTTCAATCCTCTACTGGCGGCACATGAATTTGCAGACCCAGGTTTCAGGACTCTCGAACAGAAGCTCCTTGGACCTGAGGATAGTGCTGAGGACTTTGAGTGGGCAACTCTTACTCTTCTACATCTGGCTGGTTTTCTAGTTGAGTGGTCAGGCTACATCGGAATGAAGGGCAGGAATGAGATTGATGTCGTGGCGATAGACAGGGATAGGAAGAAGGTTCTAGCTATCGAGTGCACACTCGCCGATGGGGCCCTTCAGAAGAAGTTTGAAAGCTTGCAAATGCGGACAGTAAGTCTTGAGAAGAAATTCCCTAAGTGGGAAATCGTCCCCTTGGTATTCATCACCCGAGACAAGGAGCAACTGAGGAGGTCAAGCATAGGCGCTGTCGCTGGAGAGATTGGGGTGCTCACTCGGGATGACCTCAGAGACCTACTTGCGCTGGTGAGGACAGGAGCGCTATTGGAAGAGGTTTCAAGAAGATTGTTCAAGGGCAGCTTCCGCCCGAGCAATTGAAATATCCTCGTCGTCAATCCCTCATGGCTTAACAGGGGTGCGTTCGTGGCAGAAATCACAGCCGAAGAGAGGGAGCAAACCTTGCGCCTCCTCTCAGAAGAAGGTTCGAGCCTGGTCGATAGGATGTATGACCGAGTGACCACACTCAAGAGCAGGAATGACAGCCTATTGGCATTGAACCTAACACTGATGTCGATTGCCTTTGCAGTTGCATTTTACTCAGCTGACAACAAGTGGTTCCCGGCGTTGCATTTCATTTTGCTTGCACTTCTCTTCTTCTTGCCAGCTCTTATTTCTGCCTATTACTGTGCTCGACTGACGATTCCAAGGAAGTATGCAGAGCTAGCTTTGTTCATTAATCCCGATTTCTCCATAGTCTCTAATGCAAATCCACTCGACGCACTTGGGCACATTGTGTTTGCGAAAGAGAAGGTCTTAAAGAAACTATCCGCGAACTACGAGGAAGACATGGCCCTTCACGAGATGGGCGTCATGCTTTTCTTCGGCTCGCTTGTCGGCTTGTTCATCTTTGCACTAGTTGAGTTTCTGAGCAGGATGATTTGAAAGGAGGTGAGTTATCGTATGGCAGAGGCAGATGCCGGGACAGAAAAGAAGGGCGGCAAGAGAGCAGAACAGGCGGTCAAGCAGATAGAGGCTCAGCCTGCGCGTGAAATCAAGCCGCTTCCGGGCACGAGGGTGACTTACGACTTGGAGAAGGCAGACAAGAAGAAAGTCGAGAAGTGATTGACACATCGGAGAAGAACCATTTGAATACAACCAGGACCGCGTCGCAGTTGCTGCGAGAGGCCCTGAGATGACGAGAAAATCGGTATGTCAATTGCCATTGCTGAGTGACACGGAGGAAGCGGCCTATGACCAATGATGCAACACGGCACAGAGTCGATTTCTTGTTCCTTCCCCATTTCTTCAGGAAACTCGCTGACGGGTCTTCTCTTGTGGGATTCAAAGGGTCGAGATTCCATACGCATGTGTTTCAAGATGGCGATGTCCTCGTCGGACTGTTGACGGAGAACTCCAAGGGAGGATTGAAGGAGCATTCGACCCGCATAGAAATCAAGTTGACCGAGGTCAATGACATTCTCGCAAAGATGTCTCCGACGAGATTGAAATTGCCGCCAGAAACGGAGGCGGTATTCATCGACTGGCCTCTGAAGGAAATAATGAGGCGTGTGATTCTCGGCCTGTGTCCTCCAGATATCTCCCGATTCTTCGATGAACTAAGTGACATGAATCGGGAACCACCAGAACTACACGAACTTTTCTACAAGTTGGCCGATTGGGAACTGAGAGAACCAGGAACATTGTCCAGATGGAGCCTGGAGGATGCAAGGGAAAAGTACCCGCTCAATACGCCATGTTGCGTTTTGGTCGGCAATGTGCCTTTGTTCGGAACCCTGCAAGAAGATGGGGCAATCGTCTACCCAAAGGGGTTTCCTCCGGAGTATTTGAAGCTACTTGGTGAGATTCTCAGGATGGATGAGCTGCTTTCGGCGCCTGTCAAGAATGGAAACGAAGAGGTCAGACTGGGCGAGGAGTTCATGAATGAACTCAAGTCGCTTTACGATGAAGTTGTTGGTGAAACTTCCCCGAATAGGAGTCATTCGGGAACCCCATAAGTTGAGAAGTCGGATGTCCGTCGAACCACAATCCAGCGAGCCATTTTCGTGCTGCATGTAGTGGCTAAAGGCATCACCCTGCACCGTCGAGTACTGCTTATTGAACGCGGAAACGATTTGTACCAATGAGTCCATACAGACGGAGACACGCTGGGGACAATGGATGGGGGCAACGAAGGATTTCCTTAGGAAGGTGAGTTCGAGGTCGGAGTCCCTTCGCAGTGAGTCAGAGCTGGCTCACTTCTTCTTATCTGAGTTAGAGAGCCTCTGTGAAACCTATGGTATTCGCGCCAAGGTGAGAATAGAGGAAACACTACTCCGAGGCAGGAATGATGCCCGCATCGGAGGACTCGCATTTGAATTCAAGAAGGCGGGCCGTCTCAAGAGCCAGTCAACGCAGACAGAGGCGATTGAGGAACTTCGCTCACACATGCATGAATATGTTTCCTCAGGACAGTTCCGTGCCTCTGCCATATCTGGCTTCGTTACCGACGGCGTTCTCTGTACGATTCTGAGATGGGACTCGGTCTCTGACGAATTCGTGACAGTTGATGCACTCGACAGACCAGTCGACAGGTCATCGGCCTTCATTCCGCTGGAAGACTCCTCATTGATGTTTGAAAGAGACCTTAGGGGGCTTGGCAGACGAGGGCTATCTCCGGAAAACCTCTTGGAGGACTTCGGTCCGGGGTCGGGGTTGTGTACATCAATCGTTCCGGTATTTTGGGCTACCTTCCAGGCGAGTGCTGATTCCCTTCGAGTTCAAACATTCTACAGGCAATGGAAAGTGCTCTTCTCGCTTGCGACTCAGAAGCTGGTCTCTGGGCGAGAGCTCCAGAATGTGTTGAAGAACTACGGGCTGCATCACCTTGAATTGAAGGAAGAGGAGCAGGTCCGGCAGTTCCTGTTCATTCTCCAGACTTACTACTCCTCAACCTTGAAACTACTGGCCATTCATGTTGCGGACGATTTGGAGCTGCTTGGCCAGGTCTCGCTCATAGATGCGATAGTTGATGACCCCCCTGAAGGATTTCGCGGGGCCGAGGAGAGTCTACCGAAGCTAGCTGCTAACCTCGTTGACAAGGACATATTCTCATGGTTTGAGGAAGCCTGGACGAAAGACCTCCAAGGAGCGGTTAGAGAACTCGCCCTCAGAATTCATGATTACGATGTCCAAGGCGTGAGCAGGGATGTCTTCAAGCGAGTCTACCAGAACATCATCCCACCTAAGCTCAGAAAGGCCCTGGGGGAGTTTTACACCAAAGACTGGGCCGCCGAGCTTCTACTTGATGAAGTCGGATATGACGGTTCGGGGTCATTGCTCGACCCTTCATGCGGCTCGGGTACTTTTTTAGCACTGGCTATCCTAAGAAAGAAGAATCGGCTGGCCAAGGAAGAGGCGAGCAGTACTCTGAGAGAGATAACGGAATCGGTGGTCGGGTTCGATGTGAATCCTGTGGCCGTTATCACTGCAAGAATCAACTACCTCCTCTCAATCGAAGACCTCCTGAGAGCAGGCCGCATCTCAAGAGGAATTGCGATTCCGGTCTATCTGTGCGACAGTGTCGTCGTTCCAGCCGAGAGCTACGACATCTCGCACGGGAAAACATACGAACTCCACACAGCCGTCGAGGATTTGGTGGGCACAATCAAGTTGCCTGTTGGGAAGTCATTGGAAGGAAGCCCCAGGGGTTCTGAGCTTGTTCTGCTCAGACTGCTAGAAGAGCATGTGAAGCGCTCAGAATCTGATTTCCTGAAGTCTGTAAGAGCAAGCCTCGGCGAAGAGTACGAACTGCAATTTCGGCCGTTACTACGGAACCTGCATTCTGCAATGGTCAAATTAGATAAGGAGGGAGTCAACGGGATTTGGGCCAGGTTCATCCAGAACTTCTTTGCACCTGTCCTTTCACCTAGGTTCGACTTCGTTGTCGGAAATCCGCCTTGGGTGGCTCCCGTGAATGTCCCGAAAGGATACAGGGACCTTGTCGGGAGAGTGCTTGCGGAATCTGGCTACATGGAACCATACGAACCTGACTTCAACATGGCAAAGGCAAGATTCCCCGGCGCCGAGGAGCAGTATGTTGCCTGCCTCCCGTTTGTGCATAGAGCTATCACCACATATCTCAAACCCGGAGCCAAATGCGCATTCCTCCTCACTAGCTCGTTGGTACGGCTTCTCAATTCAGGGGGCTGGCGAGAGAGAATTCTCAGGATGAATCTGGAGAAGGTCCTCGACTTAACACTAATCACAGATATCCACGAGGGTGCAAGCTGTTGGGCATTCGTCCCGGTCTTCACAAATGAGACCTCGACACCGAAAACAGACATCCAGTACAGTTACTTCATCAGGGAGCGGGCGACTAGCTCCTCACGAAAGCATCGTCTTCCAGAAGATGCGCCTGAGCTCAGAATACTCACATGGCCAACGGACAGCAAATCGATTAGGCTTGACCCTAGGAGCCCTAGGTCCCCATGGATAGCAGCCGAGCAGGAGACCGTGAAGGTGTTCCGTAAGATGCAGGGGTATCCCAGACTGGGAGACATCTACCAGATAAGCATGGGCCTCAAGACCAGTGCAAATCAGCTATTCTTCCTGAAGGAATTTGAGATAGGTCGAATGGGAGGAATAATCGCCAAGAACCTAGAGGGAGAACCGCTTCAATTGGAAGAATCGCTTGTGTTTCCGGTGTGCAAAGGCGGTGACCTTCGACCCTGGCGTTTTGAACCGAGCTACATGATACTTCCTCACTTGCCGAAAAAGTGGACACCAATCCCAGAAGCTGAAATGAAGTCATCTCATCCTGAAGCATTTGACTACTTCTGTCAACACCGCGCTCGACTGGAAAGTAGAACGGACTACGGAAAAGACAAGGGGCCTTTCTACATGATTTTCAGATTATCCGAATCCAAGAAAGTCAAGTGGAAGGTGGCATACAGAGATATATCCACGCAACTCGAAGCCTGCGTGATTCCTGAAACCTTCCAATGCGCTTGGGGAAAGCGCGACCTCCTAATTGACCATAGCGCCTATTTCGTTGCTACGAATAGCGAGGTCGAGAGTCACTTCGTGGCCGGTCTCCTCAATTCCCTTCCGTGCCGGTCATTTGTGCAGGGACTTGGCCGCCCTAAGGGAGGAGTCCCGTTCATAGGTATCGTGCAATGGATGGTGGCTTCTCTGCCAGTCCCGAAATACGACCCGAAGAACACTGACCATCAAGAGGTTGTCAGGTTGTCTCGACGGGCTCACAAGAACCCTGAGAAGGCAGAGGCCGAGATTGAGGAGGAACTCAATAGCGCTGCCTTGAGGGTGTACGGTCTGAGCTCTCATGACAGTGAGTGTCTTGAGAAGCATTTCCGTATGCTTCGCGGCGAACTCTGAGAGTCATAGAACACGGCGACTTGCATGCCAATGCCCCTTTGTCAACGCTGCAATGACCCGATTTGAGTCGTCGGAATCAAGAGCCCGCGGAAGGGACGGTTGGCGGCCGGACTCTCATGTGGTAGTCACGGACTTCTCGCGCCGCGGAGCATCCCAGCGACCAATGGTATGGACATCAGCGTGTCCTTGACCTCCTCCCTGTTCTGAGCTGCAAAGATGACGGCTTTGCCGAAGTTTTCCCAGTATTCAAGGTCGCGGATGCGGGCTTGAAACGCCTTGGTATTGGCCTCTTGCCTGTTGATGTACTTGTTAGTGTTTGACATCATTTGTTCCTTCTCTGCCACAGCCTTCCTCAGCTGTTCACTGGTTTCGTCAAGTTGCATGCGGTCGCTTTCGGCACCGGTCTTGAGCTGTTTGACCTCCTGCTCAAGGGCAGCGATGCGGGCCTTGTCTCTCTTGGAGTGAACAATGCGCTCTGGGCGTTGAACGACGAGTTTGTAAACATAATGAGTGAGGGGCAGTTGTTCTATCGTAGCTTCCTTCTTAAGCCGTTCATAGACCGCTTGAGGGAACCGCAGATGGACCGACCCTGAACTGGGTTCTCCCTGTACGGCGGGAATCGCTTCGACGGCGGCCTGCGACACATCCTCTTTTCTCCTGAACATTGTCTGCACCTCATCGGACTTAATCGTCGGTACCCCAAGGGTACTCCAGAAACGGCCAGCGTTTCGGTACCCGAGCGGTCCCAGAACTGGTATCAAACGAACTCAGAGCGGTACCGGAAACGGTCGAACCCGAGCGCCCGACAGGCATGAAATGGAACCGCGTTGCTTGACTGTGCATCCCCCGTGCGAATTGCTTAAGCATGCCGGCCCCTCCCTTCCCTGTCCGTCCGGCCCTCAGGAATCCGACCGCGGATTACGACCAAAGGACTCTCGGAGTTGTCCAGAATCTTGAAGAGGCGGTCGAACTCCTTGCGGTAGACCTGGTCCTGTATTCTCCGCCAGTGACTCCGGCCCTTGCCCTTGTTGAGCTTCCTCATGGCCCTCCGGACTTCACGCCTCCGGGTTCTACTCGTTATTAGCGCCAGGCCGCCGTCCTCTGTGATTCTCTTGACAGAATCCGCGATGCCGAGTTTCCTAAGTTCGCGCCCGCCCCAGCCGAAAATCTCCTGCTCCTGGTCGAGCTGGTCGTTGACGGCCATCAGCGCACATGCCTTCCGCCTCGGGTTGTTGTTGTCGTCGTTCACATAGGCCCGTAAGCGTTCCTCGACCTGGGAGACAGCCATGATGCATGTCAGCTTCCCGAGGGCTTTCGACATGCTTTCCAGCTTCTGGGCCAGGTCCTCCTTGAACTGGGTGTACTGCCCAATCCTCCCCCACACCAGCACATTCTGGCTTGTGAGCTCGAAGTCCGTGCCCATAATCCTGTCTTCGAGGTCGGCTCTGGCTTTGAGCTTCGTCAATCCCATGGTGAGTCGGAACTTGTGTTTGTCCTTCTCGACGAGACCTGCAAGAACAAGCCGCTTCATCACCTTGGACAAGCTCGGCTTCTCAAGCATCCTGTACGGATGCCGCGAGCTCCTGACTCCTTGGCTCTTGAGCCACGCAATGGTGACACATCCATCGGCGGCCCTCATCATCTTCAGCACAGAGCTGTAGGGCTGCTCGATGAGCAGGTCCTCTGGCCGCAGCCGCCTTCGACCGCGTTCCCTTGTGGGCGCTCTCACGAATGTTTCCATTAATGCACCATATAATGGAACATACACTTATGTCTTTCGCCCTCCATCCTATATCTCGGTGATTGGTACGCCAAGCAAGAAGTACGAACTGAGAGGCCCGCTGGCCGAGAGGCTGGAAGAGGCCGCTGAGAGCGAGGAGATGGAAAGCAACGACCTGCTGGACTACATAGTCCGACGCTATCTTGACGAGCTCTGGATAGAGGAGTCTAGCGACGAAGAGGACGAAAAAGAGGAAGAGGAAGAGGAGAGCTGAAGCACTCCGGACGGTCTGGGCCACGGGCTTCTGAAACGGTCCGTGCGCCTTGCCCGCGTTCCTCTTCGGCCACTCCCGTGGTCACACCGATAGGTCTCATCCCAGCGGCGGCGAGTGCTAAGTGCTGCACACTTGCCTCGGATGACTGACTCCTCGTGCAACAGTGAGCAACGACCGTTGCCTCGTCGAAACCGGATGCGTGGCACAGCCGGTCCACCGAGAGCATGCTCGCGGGGTGTCTGAAAGTCGCAGAGCCCAACTTGCTGGAGGAGTGGCGACTGTGCTTCCAGCTACCCCTTCTCAGCTTTTACGATTACCTTACCGCCGTCATCGTAGAGGGTCACTATATCGGATGCTCCCGCATCTTCCCCCAGTGAATTCAGACCGGTTGTTTGAAGTCTGCCAGGTCCCTGTGGGTTCGACGCTGCACTCTCACGCCATCAATGTACTCGGGTATGTCGGGCAAAGGGAATATGGCTGTCCGTGAAGCTCTCTTGTCTCGGCCGTTGGAAATATGTCCCCCTTTGGTTTCTGGAGGGTGCGGGAGGAACGCCCTAAGGATAATCGGCACCTCCACGCTCATGTCGTCGTCTTGTTGGTGGTCCCTGTATCCCTCTTCTACGGCCATTGCCAGTGGTACCGCGTATTCTTCCCCGAACATGCCTACAAGGCGTCGGACAAGGACGGCCACACGCCCCACCGGTAAATCCGCTCTCCATACATCGTCTGGATAGGGAAGTTTCGCGTCATTCTCTCCCCAGTTTGATGGGTCCCATCGAGATGGACTGCCAATGAACTCCAGCAGTGCCATCCGCTCAATATCTGCGAGTGCGCCGCGTAGCATCTTGTGGATTTCATACTTCGCAGTTCTCTGAGGTCCTGTTAGTTTTGTACCTCGTAAGTTTTTATCAGCAATTTTAGATAAAACCTTGATTCTGTTCGTTGTCAGAATCTTGTCGTCACGCTCCGCCCATTTTGATAGCCGTCTGTCCAGCTCACTCAATATCTCCCTACGCAGGTCGGAGTGTAGGTCGGATGTGTCAGTCTTCATGGAGTCCCTCCGTCAGCATTAGTTATGACAAAATGGAATTTGTTGGTATTAAGCTTTTGGATGAGAATACCGTGTCATGGAAGCGACTCAGGAATTTGGTCGAGAGAAATCTAGGACAGCTAAGTGTCCAGAATGCGGGGCCGGTCAGCGAATCCTAATTCAAATCGGCGATAACGAGTGGGCCCCCGCGTGGTCAGGCGGACCGCACTGCCTCTATTGTGGCCATGACTACGGGAGGCGCGAGAAATGAAAGACGCCTGGATTGAGCACTATCTCTTCAAGCTCTCGTGCCTCGATTTCGTCCAGCCTAACACCGAGCGGGCCGAGAAGTACGGGGAGGAGGAGCGCATCTCGGTCAACGACGACCTGCGCCTCGTCAAGATGGTGCTCAGGGGTCTCGTGTGGGACGGCTGGCCGGTACTTCTCAGGACGCTTCCGGGAGGCACGGTTGCCAAACCCGTCTCGGTGAGGCAGTATATGAACCTGGAGAGGAAGGGATGGCAGCTCACGGGTGAGATGGAGGTCGACTAGGATGTCCAAGGTGAAGGTGAAAGCGAAGGAGCCGAAGGTCAGCAGGCGTGTAGTGACTGAATTTAATCTGCGGGTCTTGAAGGAGTTGATGACCGGCAGGTATCTCCAAGGCCGCATGTGCTGCGAGAACCACAATCGGCTCCGCCAGGCTCTGGGTGTGAGCGACGCGGCGACCAAGGCCACGCTGCGAAAGCTGGAGAATATGGGCATCATCGTCGGTTACATCCCGCTCCTCTCGGAGGAGGGCAGGCGCATCGTCGATGCGATGAGGCTCATGTACAGCATGAGCGAGGGCATGAACGATAAGTCCCGGACAAAGGAGTCCCTCATCGACATGGTGGAGGAGGAGTGACGGGGATGAATGAGTTCGGAGAGAGAGAGAGAGAAAGAGATGTAATGAAGGAGTATAGGGTAGGTAGTAGGGTAGTAAGTACCCACCCTGTCGTTCCCCGTGTCTTTTTTCTTGGCAGATGTTACACAGGGGATACTACCCGGGTAGTATTCGGCGAGGTCGAGAGCAATGCCAGCTAAGAGCGCCCGTAGCATCTCCTTCACAGCTGAGCATATGCGGTTAGTAGACCGTCTGAGCAAGGAGCACGAGATTTCGAGCGCGGAGGTCGTGAGGAAAATCATCGACTACGCTATATGCACTTCCGTCGACCCCGGCATTATTGTGCTCGCTGAGCGGCAAGCACAACTTGAGCGCGACCTCGGGGCAGTCAAACAGCAAAGAGAAGCTCTTCAGGCAAAGAAGGCCGAGGGCTCTGGAGCCGAACCTCTGTTCACCCCAGTCAGAACTTCATTGGCGTCAGAATCCGAGCTCCCGAAGTCTCCCGAGGAGTTGGTCAGAGGTTCCATCGGCTTCCTGGATAGCAAAAGCAAAGATGGTGAGCAAACGCCATCAGCAAGACGAGCCAGGCAGAAGATTCAGAGTCTTGTTGAGAAAGACCCAGGGCTACTCGACACAGTGCTTGAACTTGCTCCTTACCGACACCTGTTCAAGGTCGGAGGGGACATATGAGAGCCGATGAGTCCCAGGTCTCCGAGAATCAGCTCGTGCCATTGCTGTCCTTGCGTTCGATGGTCTACAGATGTGTTCCCGCATCCACAGTGCTCAGCAAGGTCAATTCGACAATCAGCTACGCCATGACGAAGAACAAGGCCGTCTGCACGAGGAACAAGGCGCTCTACGCGATGATGCCCACGGCGTACACAGGCACGGCCGTTATTGTCAGGGGCTCCTCCGACATGGTGAAGGACTACATGGGCATGGCCAACCAGACGAGGATGCTGTACCGAGTCGGCAAGCTGAGCGTGCCGGTCACGACGGCCAACCTGCTCAACTATGCGAACCTGGAGGTCCAAGAGAAGCTCAAGGACAGGGAGATAATGCAGATAATGTCCGCGATGTTCCTCCAGAACGAGCGCGACCTCGTCGTCGCGTTGTGGAAGGGTGAGACGAGATGAAGGTCGCTTTCTATGCACGAGTATCAAGGCACGACAAAGACCAGAATCCCCAGAATCAGGTGGTCAAGCTCAAGGAGTTTGCTCAAAGACATAGCTGGGAAGTGGTCAAAGAATACACCGATGTCGCAAGCGGTGCCAAGGCGTCGAGGCCCGGTTTGGATGATATGCTACGGGATGCCCGCGCAGGGCATTTCAAAGCGATACTCGCAGTCAGAATCGACAGGATTGGGCGCTCAGTAGTGAACCTAAAGAACATCCTAGAAGACCTTCGTCACGACAAGGTGGACCTGATTTGCACAGACCAGGATATTGACACTTCCAGCTCATCGGGCAAGTTCTTCTTTACAATCCTTGCAGCCGTCGCTGAGTTCGAGCTCGACCTGATACGAGACCGAACCCTTGACGGGCTTTCGAGGGCAAGGGCGCAGGGGAAAAGGCTCGGAAGGCCGAGGTATCCGGTGTTGACCGTTGACATCCTCAGGCTTCGAGAAGAGGGCCTTACGCTTAGACAAATAGCCGAGAAAGTGGGGATGAGCCGCGCGGGGGTCAAGAAACGGTTGCGATTGGCCAGGATACAAAACGGGGTAGAGATTGGGATATGAAGCCAGACGGGGGAGTCCAGCCCCCTGAATGCAGGGGTTACGAATCGACCGATAAGTTCACATCGTGTCTGGACGATTACGCGGACGGAGGGCGACAGAATATGCCAAGGAAGTCGCCCTTCCAGAGATGCCTAGCAGGGTATGTGCAATATTTGAGTGAAGAGGTGAGACTAGCGAAGGAATCCGTCAGAGACTACGAGACTGCGATAGAGCGCTGCCACGACATCGTGCAAGGAGCCGGAGCGCCAGAGAATCCATTGAAGGTATCGAAGGAGCACCTCAGGCACCTGGTCGACGACCAGCCATGGATGACTGCCACTAGGAAGTACTACTGGACCATCTACTCTGGGTTCCTGAGATGGTGCGGCAATCAGGCGGTGTATTCCCTCAGGCCAAGGTGGCCCATCGCTAACAGAATCAATGTGGACTGGCTTGAGGCGGAGCAGGCCTACAAGGTGAGAGAGACAGCGATGCAGATGAACCCGATGATTGGGCTCATGGTGCATCTGGAGCTAGACCTTCTGCTGAGACGCGTAGAGGTTCTACGGCTGAGAACCCGTGACATCCACAAGAGCCATCTGGATGTGCTTGGCAAGGGCAGGAACGGTGGCAAGTGGAGGACAGTCTCCCTCGACACCGTGGAATCCGCAGGAATCATCGATAGATGGATGCAAGTGCGTTCACAGATGTTGGCTCAGACTGCGGGGCCTCAGACTGACGCTTGCATGGTGTATCTCGAAGGCGGGTCTCTCGTGCCCTACAAGCGGTCAGCTCTCGACGATATGCTGAAAAGTCTCATGCATGAGAGTGGTGTGACCTTTAAGGGACATCACACACTAAGACGCACGGGAGGCCGTCTGATATGGCAGCAGGGGGTCCCCTTGGAGACCATAGCTACGATATTGGGCCATGAGGACACCGCGACGACGATAGAATATCTTGGCATCAATCTCGACGACCAGGCGCAGGCTGTGCAATCCGCACGAAATGCACGCCTCCAGATGACGAAAGTTGCACAAAATGTACCTTTTGTGACCGTGCCAGGGATTTGAGTGGGCCCAACCGGATTTGAACCGGTGATCTACGCCGTGTAAGGGCGTTGTCATAACCGCTAGACCATGGGCCCTTTTGCGGAGCAGTCCTATGCGCGAGATTGTCTTAAAAGATTCTCATACC
>Ga0315281_10004512_pt1 | contig 20161 bp, 21 predicted proteins | sample YL17G07_0_MG_FD_204540 | JGI IMG/M metagenome (GOLD analysis project Ga0315281, IMG submission 204540) | Sediment microbial communities from Yellowstone Lake, YNP, Wyoming, USA - YL17G07_0 | ecosystem: Environmental > Aquatic > Freshwater > Lake > Sediment | place: USA: Wyoming | collected...
GCGAGCGGCCCCACAGCTCGCTCGGCAACCAGACCCCGGAGGCATTCCGGCGCAGCCTCACAGAGCGGAAAGACCCGGTCGGACTCTCATAATGAGTGGACCAAAGATCGGGGGCAGGTCAGAAGGATACGGACGTTCGCTTACCCCCACAGAAGAGCAACAAGCTCCTTGTGGCTCATGCTGAATACGCCCTTGGTGCAGTTCTCTGGGGACATGACCATGCTTTCTACGGCTTCGAGCAAGAGGGGCGCGAATCTCTCGCTCACCTTGCCTCTTTATTGAAATAGAAGTTGCGTGACACTGACCTTGGACAAGAGTCTCGCGAAGTGCCGGCGGTGATGTTCACGGCCGCAGGTCAGTGCGCTGCGTGTCAATAGAGGAGTTCATGCGCGCACCCATGTCGCGCACGTGGGCTGCGCCGGAGGCGCAACAGTGACGTCCAGCCCGCCCGGCTCGGCGCCGCGGCTCGTAGGATGGCGGAGGCGACAAGAAGGCCCGCTCGATTCGAGCGGGCCTTCTGTGTGTGCGGTGCGGGTCTACGTCGGGCGCTACGTCAGCGCGACTTCGGCCTTCTTCTCGATGATCACGTCGTCGCCCTGGACGTCGATCTGCACGGTGTCGCCGATCCCGAAGCGCTCCTGGAGCAGTGCCTCCGACAGGCGGTCCTCCAGCTCGTTCTGGATCACGCGGCGCAGCGGGCGTGCGCCGAACACCTGGTCGTAGCCCTTCTCGCCGATCCAGTCCTTGGCCGCGTCCGTCATCTCCAGCGAGATGCCCTTGAGCATCAGCGCCTTGTCCAGCTCGCGCAGCTGCAGGTCCACGATCTTGCGGATGTGCTCCTTGCGCAGCGTGTGGAACACCACTTGGCTGTCGATGCGGTTCAGGAACTCTGGCCGGAAGACGCGCTTCAGGTCCTCGGTCACCTTCTCCTTCATCTTGCTGTACTGCTGCTCCGCGGTCTTCGCCTCGTCTTTCGCCACGCTGAAGCCCAGCGCCGACTCTTTGCGGATGAGGTCCGAGCCCACGTTGCTGGTCATGATGATGATCGTGTTGCGGAAGTCCACCTTGCGGCCCTTCGCGTCGCTCAGGTGGCCGTCATCGAAGATCTGCAGCAGCATGTTGAAGACGTCCGGGTGCGCCTTCTCGATCTCATCGAGCAGGATCAGGCAGTACGACTTGCGCCGCACCGTGTCCGTCAGCTGGCCGCCGTCGTCGTAGCCGATGTAGCCGGGAGGCGCCCCGACGAGGCGCGACACGTTGTGCTTCTCCATGAACTCGCTCATGTCGAGCTTGATCATGTTGTCGTCGCTGCCGAACATGAACTCCGCCAGCACGCGCGGCAGGTACGTCTTGCCCACGCCGGTCGGCCCCAGGAACATGAACACGCCGATCGGGCGCTTCGGGTCCTTCAGCCCGGCGCGCGAGCGCCGCACCGACTTCGCGATCGCCGTGATCGCCTCGTCCTGGCCGATCACCCGGCTGTGCAGCACTTCCTCCATCTGGAGCAGGCGCTTCGACTCCTCGCTGGCGATGCGCGAGACCGGGATGCCGGTCCACATACTCACCACGTCGGCGATGTCCTCCTCCGTGACAACCGGCTTCGCGTCTTCGCGCTGCAGCTCCAGCCCCTGCTCCAGCGATTCGATCTTCTCCTGCAACTTCACCTCGCGGTCGCGAAGCTCGGCCGCGTATTCGTACTGCTGCGACGAGATCGCGGCGTCCTTCTCCTTGCGGAGCGACTCCAGCCCGCGCGACGCCTCCTTGAGCGACGGCGGCGTCGCCGAGCGGCGAATCCGCACGCGGCTCGATGCCTCGTCTACCAGGTCGATCGCCTTGTCGGGCAGGAAGCGGTCGGAGACGTAGCGCGCGGCCAGTTCGGCGGCGGCCACCAGCGCCTCGTCGGAGATCGTCAGCTTGTGGTGCTCCTCGTACCGCTCCTTCACGCCCTTGAGGATCTCGATCGTCTCCTCGACGGTCGGCTCCTCGACGACGATCGGCTGGAAGCGGCGCTCCAGCGCGGCGTCGCGCTCGATGTGCTTGCGGTACTCGTCGAGCGTGGTCGCGCCGACGCACTGCAGCTCGCCGCGCGCCAGCGACGGCTTGAGGATGTTCGCCGCGTCCACGGCGCCCTCGGCCGCGCCCGCACCCACGAGCATGTGCAGCTCGTCGACGAACAGCACGCAGTTGCCGCTGCTCTTGATCTCTTCGATCACCTTTTTCAGGCGCTCTTCGAACTCGCCGCGGTACTTCGTGCCGGCCACCAGCGAGCCGATGTCCAGCGTCAGCAGCCGCTTGCCCTGCAGCGTCTCCGGCACGTCGCCCGCGACGATGCGGTGCGCCAGGCCCTCGGCGATCGCCGTCTTGCCCACGCCGGGCTCGCCGATCAGCACGGGGTTGTTCTTCGTGCGGCGCGACAGGATCTGGATGACCCGCTCGATCTCCTTGGAGCGGCCGATCACCGGGTCCAGCTTGCCCGCGCGGGCCGCCGCCGTGAGGTCCATGCCGAGCTGGTCGACGGTGGGCGTGCGGGTCGATGACCGCGCGCCGGCAGCGGCGCTCTGCGGCATGCTCTGCGAGAGGATGCGCGTCGTCTCGGCGCGGACGCGCTCGAGGTTGACGCCCAGGCTCTCCAGCACGCCGGCAGCGATGCCTTCGCCCTCGCGGACGAGGCCCAGCAGCAGGTGCTCGGTGCCGATGTAGTGGTGGTTCAGCCGGCGCGCCTCGTCGACGGCCAGTTCGATGACCTTCTTGGCGCGCGGCGTCAGGCCGATCTCGCCGAGGACGGCGCGGTCGCCGCGGCCGATGATGAACTCCACCGCCGACCGAACCTTGTTGAGCTCGACGCCCAGGTTCGCCAGCACCTTGGCCGCGACGCCGTCGCCCTCGCGGACGAGGCCCAGCAGCAGGTGCTCCGTGCCGATGTAGTTGTGGTTGAAGCGCTGCGCCTCTTCCTGGGCCAGCGTGAGGACCCGGCGTGCGCGCTCTGTGAACTTGTCAAATCTGTCAGCCATTGCAGCGCTCCAAAAGAATTGCTAACTCTCTATAACGAATCTACCACACCCGATGCGGTCAAGTCTAGTAGGAGCATGCTACAGGCGTGTCTCAGAACCGTCGCTGATAGCAATGTCGGGCGCTATCAATCGCGTCTCGACCGGTGTTCCCCCTGATTTCACGCGGCCGCCCCGGGCGGCCGGACCTGGTTGCGGGTCGCTTGCGCGACGCTCTTACTCTTCGGCAGGCGCATCCGCCGGCACTTCAGTGGCCGGCTCCGCGGCGGGCGGGTCCGCGGTAACGGCAGCGACGGCGTCCTCGATAGGCGCATCTGCGGGTGCCGAAGCGGGTGCGTCCTCAGCGGGCGCGGCCACTGGCTCGGCGTCCACAACACCCGCGGCCGCGGCCTCGGCTGCGGCAAATGCCTCCGCCATCGCGGAGCGCACCGGCTCCTGCGGGACGGGCGGCGGTGGGGGCGGTGGCGGCGGTGCGGCGGCGGCCACGGGGGCCGCTTGGCCTTCGGCAGCGGGGGCTGCGGCCGCGACGGCCGGCGCCTCGCTCTCCTCACGCGGCAGGCGCGGCGGCACCGTGACCCCCTCGCGCTCTTCGAACTCGGTTCGCACGTCGTCCGGCACGCCGATCACTTCGCCGGCGTCGCTGAACGTGAAGCCCATGCGCGTGCCCTCGTCGCGGGCGTCGCGCAGGCTCAGGCCCAGGCGGTGCCGGTCGCGCTCGATGCGGACGATCTTCAGCGGCAGCAGGTCGCCCTCGCGGACGACTTCCTTGGGGTGCGCGATGCGGCGGTCCACCAGCTCCGACACGTGGATCAGCCCCTCGACCGGACCCTCGATGCGGGCGAACGCGCCGAACGTCACGAGCTTGGTCACCATGCCGGCGACCACGCGGCCCACCTGGTACTTGTCGACGATCAGGTCCCACTGTTCCGGCTGCGCGCGGCGCAGCGACAGCGCGATCTTCTTCGTCTCCGGGTCGACCTTCATCACGTACACGTCGACCTCATCGCCGACGCGGTACATCTCCTCGGGCGACTTGTTGCGGTCCCACGAGACTTCGCTCAGGTGCGCCAGGCCGTCGGCGCCGCCGAGGTCGATGAACACGCCGAAGCTGCGGACACTGGAGACGCGGCCCTTGCGGACCTCGCCTTCCTTCAGCTCCGCGAGCAGGCGGTCCTTCTGCTGCGATCGCCACTCCTGGAGCGCCGCGCGCTCTGACAGGATGACGCGGTTGCGGCGGCGGTTGATCTCGATGACCTTCAGCCGCAGCTGCTTGCCGACCGCCGACGCCAGCCCGCCCTCGCCGTCCTGGTCCGGGCGCACGCCCACAACCTGCGACAGCGGCACGAACGCCGACACGCCCTCCACGTTCACCAGCAGGCCGCCCTTGTTGTAGCCGGTGACCTCGCCGTCGAACGCTTCGCCCTCTTCAAATCGCGTCTGCAGCACGCGCCAGCCGCGTTCGCCGCGGGCGCGGTCCACGGACAGGATCACCTGGCCCTGGTCCGCCTCCGGCTGCATGACGTACACGAGAATGGTCTCGCCGACCGCGACCTTGCTCATCGGGTCCGCGCCCATCGAGTGCATCTCGTGCGGCGGGATCACACCCTCGGACTTCGCGCCGAGATCGACGATCACGCCATCGCGCTGGATCCCCATGATCGTGCCTTCGACCACTTCGCCTCTGCGAAGCGTCTTGAAGTCCGTCCCTGAGTCCAGCCAGTGCTGCATGGTGAAGACTTCATCGCTCGCCCCCTCGACCTCGGGGTTTGCAACTCCGCCGCTACTGAATTCGGTCAACTGGATTGATCCTCCCTACGACAAAATGAGCCGCTCCGGTCGCGTGCAGCGGACCCCACGGTCCCCATGCGATGCGGCCGGTCCGGCTTCTGCGACGATTCTATCACAGGAGCTGCGGCCAGCAACAGCGTACAGCTTCGCGGCGTCTCGTGTTTGCGCAATCGCTGGGGTATACTGCGCGCTGCCCCCACTACCGGGGCGCAGGGACGGCGCAGCCGCACCCTGACGGCGGGCGGAGCACAGGCGACCGCCGCCATGATCGTGCCAGACGGCCCGCACGGGCCATGCAGCCCGGAACGGGTACAGAGGAGGAACGCGTATGAGTTCGGTGGTGAAGAAGCGGCGCAAGAAGATGCGCAAGCACAAGCACCGCAAGATGCTCAAGAAGACGCGTTGGCAACGCAAGCACAAGGGTTAGCCGCCCCCGGCTTTCCCGTGCTCGCAGGCGCCTGCTGACGTCTGCCACGCCGGCCTACGGATACGATGCGGACGCCCCCGCGGTAGCGGGGGCGTCCGCGCGCCCTGCGCTGCCGCCGCCCGCACCCGCGCTACACTGGCGGCGATGACCTTCGCCCTGAAGCTGACGCACGACGAGCCGCGCTTGGTGGAGCTGGCGCTCGTCTACCATTTCGCCCGGCCCGGCTCCGAACTCGACCCGGATACCCGGCGCCCCGCCGAGCGCGGACTCCGCTACGTCTACGACGCGCTCGTTCCGCAGCGCGGCGGCGACGCCGTCATCGAGCTGGACGCCGCCCAGTATCGGAAGCTGCTTTCGGCGATCTACGGCTGCTCGACGGAGCTGCGCGGCCACCACATGCGCGACGGGCGGCCGGGCGGGGCGCCCGGGTTCGCAGACGCGGCATTCACGCTGTTCCCGTCGCTGACGGAGGACGCCCAGGTCGCGCTCGAGATCGCCGAGGCGATGGTGATGCTGCATCGCCGCATGGAGCGCGCGGTGCGGGCGGCGGCAGCGGATGACCACGCGGCGACAGGGCAGGAGGCAGGGCGGCGGCGGTGGCCGTTCGGGCGGCGCAAGGGCGGCGGAAACAACTCTACATAACGCACTACCAGTGCCGGGACGGGCGTGCTACAATCACTCATCTGATATAGCGTCTTATATGTTGAGGGCGCACGGGATGGTCACGAGTCCGTTCGAGAACTACCTGGACCTCGTCGAAGCGGCGCGGCTTCTCAACATCCATCCCCAGAGCCTGCGCCGGCTGATCAAGCAGAAGAAAGTCCCCGCCGTCCTCTTCGCGGGGAAGTACCTCATCGAACGCGACAAGCTGGAGATGTTCAAGTCGAACTACGACCCGCGCCCGGGCCGCAAACCGATCCGCCGACTGCTGTAGCAGGGGTGCCGTCGCTCAGTCGCGCGGCCGGTGCAGCTCGAAGAACGACATGCTCTTCCGATACCAGTCATCGCCGATCTTGCCGCTCGACCGCAGGTAGGTGAGCAGCACCTCCAGCGTCAGCACCGATACCAGCCGAATGCCGTGCTCCTCGAGCTTCGCGTGCCCGCCCGATTGCCGGTCGAACAGCACGACGGCGTCGCGCACGAAGAGCCCTTCGTCGCGAAGCCGGTTCGCCGCGAGGATGATGCTGCCGCCGCCGGTGATCAGGTCGTCCATGATCAGCGCCGTCTGGCTGGGGTGGTACAGCCCCTCCACGTCGGACTCCAGGTCGTCGGTGTGCGGGTGCGGGTAGATTAGCGGGATCTTCGACGTCAGCGAGAACGCTTCGGCTACCACGAGCCCGCCGAAGGGGACGCCGCACACCAGGTCGAACGGGTCGACCTGCGGGTGTCGCATCGATTGCAGCGTCTGCAGCTCCTGCAGCACGATCTGCGCCGCGCGCGCCAGCGCCGTCGGGTGCGCGATGAGCAGGCGCAGATTGACGTGGATCGGGGAGTTGACCGTCGTCCGGCCGAGCGTGAAGTCGCCGAACTGGACGGCGCCCAGGCGCCACAGCGTGTCGGCGAGCCACAGGTTGGACTGGCTGGTCAGGTCTTCAGGCATCAGTCACTTGCATGGAAAAAGGCTCTCCGCTTCGGAAAGCCTTTTCACTTACGGATATAAAGCCGGGATCTCCAGCAGGCTCCAGAACGGGTAACCTCCGTCATGGTTGGGAAAAGCGCTCAAAATGGCGTCCCGATGCCCACAGACTGTGTGGAGCCTGCCTTGTCGGCCCGCCCTGTCCCACGGAACAGGGCTAATCAGTCAACCTGCCAGATACCCCACCGGATGCGGTTGTTCATGAGAAGACCTCCTTATCACTACGGAGTCGCTCATGGGTCCGGCGCTTCCGGACTGATTCACCATATTGCGGAATCCGCAGCCTGTCAAGATGCCGCCTGTCTACAAGCGGCGATTGTGAGCGATCTGCGACAGCATCCGCGGGCGTGCTGGCGGAGTATGATCAGCGAGACTTCCGCAGGAGGTGGCGCATGCGCACCCCCGTACTGACGCTCCTGGCCGCACCGGGGCGCGCGCCCGCGCCGCACGGCGCCGCGCGCTGGCTGCGCGCCGCCCGCATCGTGCACCCGTTTCCGACGCTGCTGAACGTGGCGGCCACGGCGGCGCTTTCGTGCGTCGCCGTGCGCGGCGTGCCCGATGCGTGGCTGCTGGTCCGCATGCTGCTGGTGATGCTGCTCGCGCAGTCCACCATCGGCGTCGCCAACGACTACTGCGACCGCGCGCTCGACGCCGCAGCGAAGCCTTGGAAGCCGATCGCGGCGGGGCTCGTCGCGCCGCGCGCCGCGCTTGCTGCGTCCTGCGTGCTGGCCGCGGCAGCGGCGTTCGCGGCGGCGACGCTTGGCGCGGGCGGCTTCGCGCTGGCGATGCTCGGCATGGCCTGCGGCCTCACCTACGACGTGCGGCTCAAACGCTCCGTCTTCAGCGCCGTGCCGTACATGATCGCCATCCCGGTGCTGCCGCTGTGGGCATGGACCGTCCTGGGCGCGTGGCAGGACGCGCTGTGGTGGCTGCTGCCCATGGGCGCGCTCATCGGCCTTGCGCTGCACCTCGCCAACACGCTGCCGGACATCGATGCTGACGCGGCGCACGGCGTGCGCGGCCTCGCGCACCGCCTCGGCGCGCAAAGCTCGATGATCGCCGCGTGGGCGTCGTTCGCCGCCGCGCTCGCGCTCAGCGCGGCGATCGCGCCGCTCGTGCGGTACGACGCCACCGTGTACGTGCCAGCCGCGTCGTGCGGGGCGGCGTGCCTGGCGCTCGCCATCGCGGCGTACGCGCTCCGCCGCGACGACGCGGCGCTGCAGTTCGGCTTCGGCATCCTCGGCATCGGCGCGGCGGCGCTCGCGACCGGCTGGCTCGCGGCTGTGTCCTGAGCCGTGAACACGCTCCGGCTTCCGGACGCCGCCGGCCAACTGCTACCCTCAATCGTGACCTCTCCCGGCATCGGCCTCTACCTGCACATCCCGTTCTGCACCGCGAAGTGCGGCTACTGCGACTTCAACTCGTACGCCGGGCACGAGCACATGATCCCGTCCTACGCCGGCACGATCGTCAAGGATGCGAAGCTCTGGACTGAAGCCGTGCGCGGACGCGCGATCGAGACGGTGTTCTTCGGCGGCGGCACGCCCAGCCTCAACCCCGTCGAGGAGATGGCGGCGATTCTCTCGGGCCTGCGCGACACCTTCGACTTCGCGCCGAACGCCGAGATCTCGATGGAGGCGAACCCCGGCAGCCTCAGCGCCGACTACCTGCGCGGCATGCGGGCGATCGGCCTCAACCGCCTGTCGATCGGCGTGCAGTCGTTCGACGACGAAGAGCTGGTGATGCTCGACCGCGTCCACACCGCCGACGAAGCGCGGCAGGCGTTCGCCGCGGCGCGGGCGGCCGGCTTCGACAACGTGAACCTCGACTTCATCTACGGACTGCCGGAACAGCCGCTCGCGGCGTGGCAGCGCACGCTCGAGCAGGCGCTCGCGCTGGCGCCGGAGCACCTGTCGCTGTACGCCCTGACAGTCGAGGACGGCACGCCGCTCGCCCGCGACGTCAAGCGCGGCCGCGTGCCCGCTCCCGACGCGGACATGCAGGCCGAGCACTACGAGTGGACGGAGCAGCGCCTGGCGCGCGCCGGCTACGAGCACTACGAGATCTCGAACTGGGCGCGCCCCGGCCGCCAGTGCCGCCACAACCTGGTCTACTGGCAGAACCACGAGTATCTCGGCCTGGGCGCGGGCGCGCACTCGTTCCTCAACGGCGTGCGCTTCTCGACGGTGCTGCTGCCGAACCGCTACGTCGAGCTGGTGGACGAGTCGGTCGCCGCGGGCGACGGCTCGCTGCGCCACGTGCACGGCGCGGAGGAGATCACGCCAGAATTGTCGATCGCCGACACGCTGATCCTGGGGCTCCGGCTGAACGACGGCATCGACCTCGCGGCGTTCGCGTCTCGCTACGGCCGCGGACTGGACGACGTGCACGGCGCGCTCATCGCCGAGTTCACGGGCTACGGTCTGCTGGAGCGCACCGCCACGCACCTGCGTCTGACGCCGCGCGGCCGCCTGCTGAGCAACGAGCTGTTCCAGCGCCTGCTGCCGGAGCCGGTGGCGTAGCGTAGAGCCGAGCGAGTGCCTACGAGGTGCGATGCGTTGCGGCGATCGCGTCTTCGAGAGCGGCGGCGCGCGCTTCGAGCTGTGGCAGGCGCACACTGATGCGGCGATCCAGCCGCGGCAGGATCGTGGTGTCGCCCGACTCCAGGTATCGCCGCACGCTCCAGGCGCAAATCGCAATGTTGTGTGCGCGGATGAGTGGCACGATGAGGCGCAATTCGGCGTCGGAAAGAGGCGTGGCCTGAGCGTAGCCGGCAACGAACGCGGCCGCGAGGCGCAGGTCGATCGCCGTCTCGACGGGCGGTTCGCCGCAGTCGCTGATGATGCTCCAGGCGATGTCGACGACGCGTGCATCGCGGTGCGAGTTGTCAAAGTCGAGGACTCCCACGATCTCGCCGCGATCGAACAGCAGGTTGTCGCGCTGAAAGTCACCGTGGATTTCGACGTCCACGAAATCGCCATAGCGGCATCGCGCGAGTTCGCGCAGGCTGCGGTAGCGCTGTGCGCGGACGGCGGAGGCGAGGCCGGCATGTTCACGTGCGAACTCGCGCAGCATGTCGTTGAACGTGCCGAATCGCGAGGACTGCAGCGGCAGATCCAGCTCCCAGACGCGGCCGAAACCCGCACGCTGCTCGCTCTGGCCGAACGACGCCATGTCGTGGTGGAGCCGGGCGAGCAGCCGGCCTTTGATGCGCAGGTGCGCGACGTCGTACGCCGGTCCGAGCTCGCCGGAAAGCCAGGGGAACAACGCAAAGCAACGCTCCTCGTGTTCGACGACAGTTGCTCCGTCGCGGGACCGGAGCGGGGTGGCAACCGGCCAGCCGCGCGGGGCGACGTGCTGCAGCATCGCGTGTTCGTAGGGAATCGAACTTGCGAGGCGCGCCTGATTGTAGAGCCGGAGCGCGTATTCGCCGGCGGATGCCGTGACGCGCCAGTGCGTGTTGTATCGACCGGCCGCGATCGCGCTGATGGCGACCGGCTCGACTCCAAAGCGTTCGAGAACGGCGAGGAGATCGGGGTTCGACCAGTCGTCGGAGCCCATTACGCGAGTCCGAACCCGAACGCCCGCAGCGCCGCCGCATACGACTCGCGCGACGTGATGCTGATCGCCGCGCCGCCGCCGGGGACCGCGCGCAGGCCGTGGCGTTCGACGATCGGACCCAGGCCCGGCGCGTCATCGCGCAGGTTCCGGATCTCCGCGAGCACCGCGCGGCTGACGGCGACCGGCGCGTCATCGCCCGCCAGCGTGGCGACAGGAGCGTCGCCGTCGCGGTGCGCTTCGAGCAGCCGGCGGTAGTCCGCCGCCGTGCGCGGCGCCGCGACGCTGACGATCAGCGCGCGCACGGTCTCGCGCGGCACGGCCGTCGCGCCGACGCGCAGCGCCGATGCCGCGCTCTCGTCCCATCGCGCGTCCACGATCGGCTCGACGTTGTCCAGTCCGACCAGCGGGATGATCCGCTCCGCCTCGTGCCCCAGCACCACCTCGATCACGTCGACGCCGGCGGCGCGCAGTTGCTCCACCTGGTACTCGACGAGCGTGCCGTCGCCAAACGGCAGCAACGCGACGGCGTCGTCGAACGCGGGCACGCGCGCGCCTGCCAGCAGGATCGCGGCGGTGAGGGTCACGCGGGCAGCAGTAGCTCGCCGCGCAGCACCGTGACGGCGTGGCCGCCGACGTGCGCGCGCGGCGAGTCCGGCAGGCCGGTGACGCCCACGTAGACGCGGCCGGGCTGGCCCATCTCGATGCCCTGCTCCGCGACGTAGCGGATCTCGCCGCCCGCCGCCGGCATCAGCCCGTGCTTCGCGATGAAGGCGCCGATGCAACCGTTGCTGCTGCCCGTCACGGGATCCTCGAATATCCCGGCGGCCGGCGCGAAGGAACGCACGTGGATATGGGCGTCCGCCTGCTGCGCGCCGATGCAGAAGATCGAGATGCCATGCGGGATGCGCGCCAGCGCCATCATGTCGGGCGTCACCCGCAGCATCGCCTCCAGCGAAGCGATCTGCGCGATCAGCCACTCGACGCCGGTGCTCACCCGCTCCGCGCGGGCGATGTCGCCTGCAGCCAGGCCCAGCCCCGCGGCGATCGTCGCGGCGTCGATCTCGCTGTCGCGGTACGTCGGCGGCACCTGCGTCATCGTGTAGAGTGGCGTCTCGCCGCCGGTGACCTCGACCGGGATGATGCCGGCGCCCGTCTCGAGCAGCAGCGGCACGCCCGCGGCGGGCGTCACGCGCCCTTCGCTCACCAGGATGTGCGACGCAGCGACGGTGGGGTGCCCGGCGAACGGCAGCTCCGTGCCGGGCGTGAAGATGCGCAGGCGCGCGTGGTGCGCCGGCGATTCCGGCGGCAGCAGGAAGACGGTCTCGGAGAGCCGCTGGTTGAGCGCGATGAGCTGCATCGTCGCCGTGTCGAGGCCCTCGCCATCGACGACGGCGGCGGGATTGCCTTCGAGCGGGCGCGTCGTGAACGCATCGACGTGGCGGATCGCGCGCGCCGTCATGCGCGTCGGAAGATGCGCAGCGCTCGGCCGCCCGCTGAGATCAGCAGCGTCCACGCGAGGGCGTTCATCAGCACGTTGACGGGGTAGAGCATCCACATGCGCTCGGCACGGCCTTCTTCCATCGCCCGGCCGGCCATGTTCCGCGTCACGAAGAACTGCATGATCGCGATCGCCGCCAGCGTCCGCAGGAACGTCGAGCGCACGGCTACAGCTCCTTGCGGTAGATGCGCGTGCGCGACGCCGGCTTCCACGGCGGGTTGACGCTGCGCTCGTGGGTCCAGCCCTCGCGATCGAACAGCGCGTGGGCCTTCTTGTTGTTCTCGGACGTGTGCAGCCAGAGGTGATGCTTGCCGCGCCGGCGCGCCTCGTCCTGCACGGCCTCCAGCAGCTTGCGGCCGATGCCGCCGCTGCGTGCGCGCGCCGTCACCTCGATGTTCTCCATGTAGGCGTTGTCGCCGTTCTGGAACGCCCGCGTGTCGTCATCCGGCGGGTCCCAGTCCTGGTCTTCGCGGAAGGACAGGTGCACGACCGCCCAGCCGACCGCGGTGCCTCCTTCGTCGGCCACCAGCGCGAAGCAGTCGCCGGCCTTGCAGGCGGCCTCGCAGTGGTCCAGCCGCTTCCGGTCGCGCTCCCCCAGGAACGACTTGAGGGCGACCTCGTCTCGCACGAAATCGATGGGGCGGACCGTCACGGCTTCCTGCGTCATCACGCCACCGCCCGGCGTGCGCGTGTGCGGCACGGTGAGGCTGCGGCGAAGGCGTTGGGGTGAGGCACGGCCGTATCCTTCCGCTCCGGGCGATCGGGTCAACGAGGTTGGGTCGATTGTACCGCCGTTGGAGCCGGCGTGAAAAGCGCCTAGCTCAGCCGCTGCATCGAGCCGCTGAGCGCGCCGCTGAAGGAACCGTCCTTCGCGGCCTGGACCCGCGACGCGACGCTGATCCGCACGCCCGCGTACGGGCCGGCGCCGTCGCAAGTCGCCTTCAGGTAGCCGCCGTCCAGCGCCGTGAGCTTGCCCTCGCACACCACTCCTCCCGTTGCCGGGTCGATGAGCTGGGCCTTGTTCACCGCGATGGTGACCGCGGGGCGAGACTCGGCGTTCTCGTCGTCGGCGATCTGCTCGGCGGTCTCGTTATCCGGCGTCGGCACGACGCGCGTCTGCTGCAGCTCGACGTGGAGCTTCGTCACCAGGTCGCCGGACGTCACGCCGTCGAGCGTCAGGTGCGTACCGGTCGCGTCCGACGTCTGCGAGTAGGTGCCGCTGAAGTCGTTGTCGAAGCTCGCGAGGAAGGGGTGCGGATCGGGCGTCGCCGTCGGCCCCGCGGGCGCCGTCGCTGCGCCGCCCGAACTGGCGTCCTGCGGTTGCTGCTGCACGGGCTGACCCTGCTGCGCGGGCGCCGCGTCGGCCACCACCGGCGACGGCGCCGTGCCCGGAGCGAACAGCCCCGTGCCGAACGCCATCGCGATCGCCGCCACGATGGTGCTGATCGCCGACGCCAGCCGCATCGTGCGCGACGGGCTGTCCTCGGGCACGCGGTACTGGATGCGGTACATGATCAGGGCGATCGTCGCGGTCCCTGACACGATGTAGATGATCTTCGCCCACGCCTGCGACGTGTCCGTGCCGGCCGCGAGGCCGTGCAGCGTCGCACCGGCGAACAGTGCAAACGTCAGGTAATGCAGCGTGCGCCATGCGCGGTAGCCGATGAACTGCCGCACGTAGAAGCTGGCGACGAGCAGCACCAGTATGTAGATGCTCGCGACGCCGACGGCGGTCTGCCACGTCCGGTAGGGCGTCAGGAACGGCACCGAGAGCTGCCACACGTTGAAGCTGAAGTAGCTGTCACCGAGCAGGATGTAGACGTGGAAGATCGTGAAGACCAGCGCCAGGATCGTCGTGAAGCGGTGTAGATCAAAGATCGCGTTGCGCCGCGCGAAGCGGTCCGTCAGCCGCGTGCCCATTCCGATGCCGAGCGCGACCGACACGAACAGCAGCAGGTAGGCGGTGAAGCCGGCGGCGCGCGAGAGATACCAGTACTCGTGGTTCACGCGAAGTACTCCGCCATGCCGCTGCTCAGCAGCACGTCGCACTGCTGCGTCACGGCCAAGCACTCGGCGCCAGCGAAGCGCTCGATCATACGTAGGCCCTCTTCGGCGCCCAGCAGGAACGCCGTCTTCGCCAGCACGTCCGCCTGCGTCGCCGTCACCGCGACGACGGTCACCGTGGCCAGTCCGCTGCGCGACGACGTGCCTTCGCGCGTGTCGATCAGGTGGTGGTAGCGCGCGTCGCCGGCGAGCCAGTTGCGGCGCACGGAGCCGGAGGTCGCGACGCCGCGATCGTTGATGTTCAGCATCGCGATGTCGTCGTCCGCCGAGAACGGATCGGCCACGCCGACGTACCAGCCGTCGCCGCCGGGGCCGTCGCCCGCGGCGTACAGGTCGCCAGACGCGTTCACCATGACGCTCGAGCCCGGGTCCAGTGCGGCGATGGCGTGGTCCACGGTCAGGCCCTTGCCGATGCCGCCGAGGTCGATGCGCACGTCCGCCGGCAGCGTGATCGTCTCGTGTTCGTAGTCGAAGCGTATGCCGCGCCAGCGCTGCGTGCGCGTGGCCGGCGCCGGCCGTGCCGCGACGGCGATGCCGCCGCGTCCCTCGATCTCGTCGAATGGGCGGTCGTAGCCGCTGGCTTCCAGCGCATCGATCACCGTCGGGTCGAAGATGCCGTCCGTGACCGCGGCCCAGCCCGCGGCCTCGCTCACGGCGTCGAACAGCAGCGGCGACGCCCGGAACGGCGCGCCCGCCGACGCGTTGAGCGCGCAGAGTTCGCTGTCCGGCAGGAAGCGGCTCATCGCGCGCTCGTGCGCCGCGAAGAGCGCGGCGACGCGATCGATATCGGCGTCGCCGCCGTGCACCAGCTGCAGTTCGATCGTGCCGCCCATCGCCGGGAACATGTGCCTGATCATCACGAAACGTGCGTCCTGACGTGGCGCTTCTTCGCGACCACCTGGCTGCCCTTCGGGGGCGCCGGCCGCCCTGGCGCGGTGCGCTGTCCGGCGGCGGCGGTCGGCTGCGCCTCCGGCGCGGACGAATCTCCGTTGGCGGACGCCGGCGGGTTCTGGTGCACGAGGCCCCAAGTGCCGATCAGCGCCGCGAGGCTCGCGACGACCGCCGCCACCTTGGCGCCGAGATTCTTCCTCAGTCTCATCTGCATCCTCCGGCCTCCATGATGACATCCTCGCACAGCGGACTTGTTTCCGAATAGCTACGGGCGGCGCCAAATCGGGAGATCCCCATCCTCAGATATGTCTCGAATCTGGACATTTCGACGGCCGATGGTCAATCTTGACGGAACGGGGGCGCCCGCGCGGGAGGCGGCCCCGGCGCCGAGCTGGATCCGCCGGAGGTGCGATGACGACGCTTGTAGAACACGTCCGGGCGCTGATCGCATTCACGATCTGGTCCGATGACCGGATCCTCGCGGCCGCCGACGGCATCAGCGACGAGCAGTACACGCAGCTGCGCGAGCAGTTCGAGCACATGCTCGGCACACGCCGCTACTGGTACGCGAACTGGACCGGCGGCACGCAGGAGACGCCAGATCTCGGGACACTCGTCGAGGCGCGTGCCGCATACACCGCATCGAATGATGCGTTGCGGACCTACATGGACGCGCTGACGGCGGAGGAGTGGCATCGCGCTGAGCAGTGGTGGCTGCGGTTCGGATTCCAGGGGCGTATGGCGCTCGGCGAGAGCATCACGCAACTCGTCTATCACGGCGTACAGCACCGCTCCGAAATCGCGGCGCTGCTCTCGCAGTGGGGGCACTCACCCGGTGACATGGACTACCTGACGTACGTGCGGGAGGCGAGCCGCCCCGGTTAGCGCGCCGCGTGAATCAGGCGTCGCGGAAGCCGCGCGGCGGTGCGTCCGGCGCGTCCTTCGCCTGCAGCAGCACTTTCACGCGGCCCAGCCGCGCCGGGTCGATCAGATCCATCAGCACGCGGCGTCGCGCGAAATACTCCTCCATCTGCGCGCCCCCGGCCACCGCAGCCAGGCCCTCGCCCATGCCGAGCCGCACCAGGAACGCCGCCTGGTCAGTGAGCGCGACGGTGCGCAGCCCCGCCGCCTCGCCCGCTCGCTTGAGCGTCGTGAAGTCGACGCTGCTCGTCATGTCCTGCTTGCCGATGCGCTGGTACGGGTCGCTGCTTGCCGACTGCCGGTAGAAGCAGAGCAGCGTGCCGTCGCGCCGCCAGGGCGCGTACAGGTCCGCGGCCTCGTAGCCGTAATCGAACGTCAGCACGTAGCCGCGCCGCAGCGCCGCCGCCGCTTGCGTCATCCAGCGCGCCGCGTCGAGGTTCACCTCCGCGAAGCAGCCTTCGCCCGGCAGCAGGCCGAGATCGTCGAAGTACGCGCGGAGCGCCGGATCGGAGAGTGGCCGCAGCTCATCGATGAAGCGCGCGCCGTCGTGCGCGACGAAGACCTCCAGCAGCTCGCCACCGCGCCGCACGACGCGGTGCACCGGGAACGCATCGATCAGCTCGTTCGACAGCAGGCAGCCTTCGATCGTTGGCGGCAGTGCGTCGTGCCACGTGACGGCGGCTGATCCGGCGTCCGTCAGCGTCGCCTCCTGCGCCCGCCGCAGCGCCGCGCTGATCTCGACGATGCCGTAGCGCAGCGCCGTCGCAAAGGCTGGCTCGTGCGTGCCCGCCCACGCCAGCACGTCGCGCGCCAGCAGCCCGCTGCCCGCGCCCTGCTCGACGATGTCGAAGCGGGGTGGCGCGCCCATGCCGCGCCACAGCTCGCAGATCTGCTTGGCGACGAGCGCGCCGAAGATCGGATGGACCCCCGGCGACGTGACATAATCACCGCCGCGGCTCATCGTGCCGCTGTTCGTGCTGTAGTAGCCATAGCGGGGGTGGTACAGCGCCGCCGCCATGAACTCGCGGAACGTGATCGCGCCGTCGCGCTCTATGCGCGCGCGCAGCTCCGCCACCAGCGGCCCGCTCTCCGTGATCGATGCGAAGTCGTCAGCCACGGCGCCATTGTAGGGGACTGGTCGCTGGTCGCTGGAGGCTAAGGCGCGCAGGCGGGATACTGGTGCCCGCCACGGGTGCACTGGCGCCCCCGGTCCCCGGATTTCAGTTTCCAGTCTCCAGTTTGGGGGAACACATGCCGGTCGTCGAGCTGAACGGGATACATGTCAACTACGAGGAGCATGGCGACCGCGGCGGCACGCCGATCCTGCTCACGCACGCGTTCGCCGCGACGCTCCAGATGTGGCATCCGCAGTTCGAGGGGCTGAGCGCGTACCGCGTCATCGCCTGGGATATGCGCGGCCACGGCGGCACCGACAGTCCGCCGTCGCAGGAGGACTACAGCGAGAAGAGCACCGTCGCCGATATGGCGGCACTGCTGCGGCACCTCGGCATCGGCACGGCAGTGGTGGGCGGCCTCTCGCTCGGCGGCTACATGACACTGGAGTTCCAGCTCGCCCACCCGGAGATGGTGACGGCGCTGATCCTCTGCAACACCGGCCCCGGCTACCGCAAGGACGACGCGCGCGCCGGCTGGAACGACTTCTCGATCAACTACGCGAAGCGCTTCGAGGAGCGTGGCCTCGACGGCCTCGGCCGTGGCATCGAGATCGACGCGACGCGCCAGTACCAGCGATCGGCGCGGGGGCTGGCATTCGCGGCGCGCGGCATCCTGACGCAACGCGACGCGAACGTGATGGAGCACCTGGAGCGCATCGACGTGCCAACGTTGATCGTGCTGGGCGCCGACGACGAGCGCTACAAGGCCGGCGGCGAGTACATGGCGTCGAAGATCCCCGGCGCGCGCAAGGTCGTCATCGAGCAGGCCGGCCACGCGGTCAACCTTTTCCAGCCCGCGCAGTTCAACGCCGCCGTCCTGGACTTCCTGCGCGACAACAGCCTCTAGCAGCGGCGGCGCGCCCGGTACACTCCGCTATGCGCGCGCGACTCGGCGGCCTCTGGCAGCATCCCGACTTCGTCAAGCTCTGGGCGGGCCAGACGGTCTCCGTCTTCGGCTCGCTGATCACGCGCACGGCGCTGCCGTTCACCGCGATCATCTTCCTCGATGCCAGCGCCTGGCAGGTCGCGATCCTCGTCTCCTCCGACACGGTCGCCGGCATCATGTTCGCGCTGATCGCCGGCGTCTGGGTGGACCGCCTGCACCGCCGTCCGATCATGATCGCCGCCGACCTCGGCCGCGCCGCCATCGTCGGTTCGATCCCGCTGGCAGCGCTGTTCGGCGTCCTCCGCATCGAGCAGCTCTACATCGTGGCGTTCAGCGCGGGTGTCCTCACGTCGTTCTTCGACGTGGCGTACCAGTCGTATCTTCCGTCGATCGTTGAGCCGGAGGAGTTGATCGAGGGCAACAGCAAGCTGACCGCGAGCGCCTCGGTCGCCGAGTTCGGCGCGTTCAGCGCCAGCGGTTGGCTGGTGCAGTTGATCACCGGCCCCGGCGCCATCGTCATCGACGCGCTCTCGTTTCTCTGCTCCGCCGCGTTCGTGCGCGCCATCCGTACGCCGGAGCCGCCCGCCGCGCCGATCGAGCAGCGCCAGTCCGTGGCGGTCGAGATCGCCGACGGGCTGCGCGCGCTCGCGCGGAGCCCGGTGCTGCTCGCCGGCGCTGCGAGCTGGGTGATGCTGTCGTTGGCATCCGGGCTCATGGGCACGGTGTTCTTGCTGTTCACGAACCGCCAGCTCGGCTTCTCGCCCGGCGTGCTGGGGCTGATCTTCGGCGTCGGCGGCGTCACGTCGCTCGGCGGCGCGCTCGCCGCGGGCTGGTGCGCCCGTCGCCTCGGCGTCGGCGGCGCGATGATCCTGGGCCTCGCACTGGGCGGCGTCGGTTTCGCGCTGATGTCGTTTGCGCGAGACGCCTCACTCATCGCGGCGGCGCTGCTGATCGCGCAGCAGTGCGTCAGCGATCCGGGCTGGACGATCTACGAGATCAACCAGGTGAGCCTGCGGCAGGCAGTGGCGCCGCCCGCCGTGCTAGGCCGCGTCAACGCCGCGGTGCGCTTCGCCGGCCTGCTGGCGATGCTCGGCGGGTCGATCGCCGCTGGCCTGATCGCCAGCGCGGCCGATGCGCGCGCCGTCGTGGTCTGCGCCGCGATCGTCGCGTTCGCAGCGGCGGCGGTCGTCGCCGCGTCGCCGATCCGCACGCTCCGCAACGTCACGTCGTCCGAGGCGTAAGCCGGCGCGCACCCGTCCCGCCGGTCTACTCCGCCGTGGGCCTGCCGTACACGGAGTCCATGAGCTTGCCGAGCGCGCCGCCCGGGCGGTGCTCGAAATCCTTGACGGTCAGGCCGCGGTGCTGCGCGATCGCCAGCGCCAGCGAGTCGCCGATCGCCATCGCGGCCGCGCTGCTCGCGGTCGGCGCGAGCCCGATCGGGTCTGCGTGAGACCGCGTCCCCGGAATCAGCACGATGTTCGACACCAGGGAGAGCGTCGATTGCAGGTTGTCGGTGATCGCGATCACCGGCAACTCCAGCCGCTTGAAGAGCGGTAACACCGCCAGGATCTCCGGATTCTCGCCGCTGTGGGACACCACAAGCACGATGTCGCCTTTGCGGAGGCCGCCCAGGTCACCGTGGACGGCCTCGTTCGCGTTCAGGAACGACGCCGGTGTCCCCGTGGACGACAGCGTGCTGGCGACCTTCGCGGCGATGTGCGCCGACTTGCCGACGCCGCATGTCACGATCTGCCCCTTGCACTGCACCATCAGTTCGACCGCGTCCGCGAAGTCAGCCCCGATGCCCTCCGCCGTCTCGCTGAGCGCGCGCGCTTCGTTCAGGATTACCTCACGCGCCAGCAGGATGTGCTGCCCACGGTGACGCTCAAACTCTACGCGGTTCATGCCGGAACTCCCTTCCTTAGCAGTGCCTCTACCTCTTCGCGCCGCGGCATCGACGGCAGCGCGCCCGCGCGCGTGCAGGCGATCGCTCCCGCCGCGTTCGCGAAGCGCAGCGCCTCCGCGAACGGCGCGCCTTCGCCCAGCCGCACTGCCAGCGCCGCGCAGAACGCGTCGCCGGCGCCTACCGTGTCAATTGCCGCGATGTCGTGCGCGGCCACGTGCTCCTGCTCGCCTCCGCGCACGCCGACCGCGCCGCCGCTGCCCAGCGTCACCACGCCGCAGCCGCCCATCCGCGCGGCGGCCTCGGTCGCCGCCGCTGCGCTGTCGCAGCGCAGCCCGGTGATCGCCTCGGCTTCCAGTTCGTTCGCCACCACCACCGATGCGGCATCGAGCAGCGCCTGCGG
>Ga0315281_10004513_pt1 | contig 20158 bp, 22 predicted proteins | sample YL17G07_0_MG_FD_204540 | JGI IMG/M metagenome (GOLD analysis project Ga0315281, IMG submission 204540) | Sediment microbial communities from Yellowstone Lake, YNP, Wyoming, USA - YL17G07_0 | ecosystem: Environmental > Aquatic > Freshwater > Lake > Sediment | place: USA: Wyoming | collected...
CATCGCCGACGGCCATCACCGCTACGAGACGGCGGTCACCTACAAGCAGCGGGAGATCGAGCGCGAGGGCACGCTTGAGCGCGACCACCCTGCGCGCTTCGCGATGACGGCGATCGTGCCCGCTGCCGACCCCGGGCTGGTGATCCGGCCCATCCAGCGGCTCGTACCCAGGCCAGCGCCGGCGGGCTGGCGCGAGACGCTGGGGGCGCACTTCGTCGTCGACCAGCTGAGCGCGCTCACACCGGGGGCCGTGCGGGACGCCCTCGCCGCAGACCGCTCGACGATCGTCGCCGTCAACCTCGACCCGGGCACTGCGCACCGGCTGCGCCCCCGGGACACCGGCGTGTTCGCCCGGCTCGCGCCCGCGGGCCACAGCGAGGCCTGGGCCGCCATTCCGCCCAACCTGCTGCGCTACGGCGTGCTCGAGCCGCTCTGGAGCATCGGCGACGAGGAGCTGCGCGCCGGGGTGGTGGAGTACACGCACGAGACGGACGAAGTGCTGCGCCAGGCCACCGGCGAGACGTGCGGCTTCCTCCTGAACGCGGTCGACGTCGAGGCGGTGATCTCGCTGGCGGACCAGGGCGAGCGCATGCCGCAGAAGTCGACGTTCTTCCACCCGAAGCTCGGGACCGGGCTGGTGTACCACCCCCTCTACCGGTAGTCCTCACGGGCCGACCATAACCGGCGTGCGTGGTACCCTGCCGGGCACAGCACAGCCAGACCAAGGAGTTTCGATTGGCCCGCAAGAAGGTAACTATCGTCGGCGCCGGCGCCACCGGCGGAGCCATGGCGCAGCGGCTCATCGAGCGCGACATCTGCGACGTCGTGCTCCAGGACGACCCGCAGTTCGCCGGGACCATGCACTTCGGCAAGGCGCTGGACGAAAGCCAGGCCGCCGCCTGGGAGGGCTTCAGCACCCGCATCACGGCCACAGACGGCTGGGACGAGACCGCCGATTCGGACGTGGTGATCTGCACCGCGGGGGCGCCCCGCAAGCCCGGCATGACCCGCGAGGAACTGCTCAACGGCAACGCGGCCATCGTCCGTTCCAAGATCTCGCAGGCGGCCAAGGCCTCGCCGAAGGCCGTCATCGTCATCTTCGCGAACCCCATGGACGCCATGTGCGAAGTCGCCATGAAGGCAGCCGGGTTTCCGCGCGAGCGCATCATCGGACAGGGCGGAGCACTGGACAGCGCCCGCTACCGTTACTTCGTGGCCAACGCCGTCGGCGTCTCGCCGGTGGACGTGCATGGCTACGTCATCGGCGGGCACACGGACACCACGATGGTGCCCGTGGTCTCGCAGACGCGCGTCGGGGGTGTGCCCCTTACCGACCTGCTGCCCGCCGACCAGGTGCAGGCCGTCGTCGCACGCACCATGCGTGGCGGCGCCGAGATCGGCGAGCTGATGAAGGTGAGCAGCGCCTTCTACGCACCCTCCGCCGCGACCATCGCGATGGTGGAGTCGGTCCTGCTCGACCAGCGGCGGCTCATCCCCTGCTCCGTCTGGCACCAGGGCGAGTACGGCATCCGCGACGTTTTCTCCGGCACGGTGTGTCAGCTGGGCGAGGGCGGCATCCAGCGCACGTTCGAGCTGCCACTGACCGACGACGAGCGTCAGCGGGTCGTGGCCGCCGCCGAGGCAACGAAGGAGCTCGTCAAGCTCATCACCGGGTAAAGCCCGCCGCGCGACACGACTGCCGGGCGGTTTCTGACCTGCCTCGCGGCGGCTGGACTGCGCCCTGACCGCGCCGCACCATTGAGGGCGGGAGCCGCATGAACACGCCCGTTACGCCCTACGTCCTCGCCGGCCGCATCTTCTCCATCATAGGCATGGGGTTTACGGCTGCGGCCGCCATCCTGCTCGCGATCGTGCCCTCCATCTGGGCGCTGGTGGCCGCGGCGGCGTTCGTGCCGTTCCTGCTGCTCATCATCGTGGTAGAGCGGTACTCGTCGAAGCACGGCCTCATCGGGCCCGAGACGGAGCCCGGCCCCGAGTAAGCGAGGCTCACGGCTCCCCTTACTTGTCCTTCGCCTCTACGACCACACTGATGACGGTGATCGGCTCGACCGGCCGCTCGTTCGCGTCGGTCTTCACGGCGCCGATGGCGTCAACGACTTCCATGCCGCTGATCACGTCCGCGAACGGGTAGAACTTGGGTCGGCCAGCTTTGTCGTCGAAGTCCAGGGCCGGGTTGTCCTGGAGGTTCACGAAGAACTGGCTGCCGAAGGTGGCCGCGCCAGCAGACTTCGCCATCGAGATGGTCCCGCGCTTGTTGTGAACCTGGTTGGGCTCTTCCTTGGTCTGGTAACCCGGCGAGCCGTTCCCCGTGCCGGTGGGGTCGCCCATCTGGATCACGAACTTGGGGCTGACGCGGTGCAGGGGCGTGTTGTCGAAGTACCCGTTCTGGGCGAGGAAGACGAAGCTGTTGGCGGTATTGGGGGCGACGTCGGCGTTGAGCTTGATGACGAAGTCGCCCAGGCTCGTCTTGATCGTCGCGCGATATTCCTTGGTGGCGGCGTCGATCACCTGCTCGGCCTTCGGGAACGTCTTCGCGACGGCCGTTGTGGAAGGGGATGGCGTGGCGTTGGGGTCGACCGTGGCGGTGGCTGTCGGTGTGATCGTTGGGGTAGAGCTACTGCCGCGCGTGGTCAGGATCGCGCTCCCGACCATAACGACCGCAACAGCGACGCCGACGCCCGCGAAGAACTTGATGTTGCCGAGCAGGCTCATGGGGAAGCCCGGCTTGTAGGCCTCACCCTGGTTGGAGCCGCCCACCGTATAGGTGCGCCGGCGCGTGCTGCGCTGGTTGAGATGCTGCTGATCGCGGCGGCGTTTTGGCTTGGGCACGGATGAACCTCGATGGAGACGCCGCGCGGGGACGCCGTGTGGGTGAACCGAGTATACGGACGGGCGATCGTGCGGCCAAACGCCCGGTCAGCCGGGCTTATCCCACGGCATACCCGAGGCGCGCGAGCTCTTCGCGGGCGACCTCGCGGTCGTCCCACGGCCGTGCGTCCGCGCCATACACGATGGACTGCTCGTGGCCCTTCCCGAGGACGACCACGAGGTCGCCCGGCCGGGCCCGGCGGAAGGCCTCGGCGATAGCCTCGCGCCGGTCTTCGACTTCGACGAACCCCGTGCCGCGTTGCAGGCCCGCGCCTTCGGCGTGATTGCCGATCTCGCGGACGATGGCGGCCGGGTCTTCCCTGCGCGGGTCCTCGCTCGTGAACACGGCGAAGTCCGCGCCGGCAGAGGTAGCACGCGCGACACCGAAGCGGCGCCCCGGGTCGCGTTCGCCGGCGGCGCCCACGACGACCAGCAGCCGGCCGCCGGTCACGCTGCGCAACACCTCGAGGACCTTGCGCACGGCGTCGCCCGTGTGGGCGTAGTCCACGATGACGTCGAATGGTTGACCCGCCTGGATGTGCTCCATGCGGCCCGGGACGCCCGGCAACGCTTCGAGACCCCGGCCAATTGCTGCCAGATCGACGCCGGCCGCCAGCCCGGCCGCAGCTGCCGCCAGCGCGTTCGCGACGTTGAAGAGCGCCGGGAGCCGGATGGCGGTGTCGACCGATCCAAAGGGCGTGCTCAGCCGGAAGCTGCTGCCGTCGGCCCGGAGATGGACGTTCGAGGCGACCACGTCGGCGTCCCGCGCCTCGAGGCCAAAGCGCAGCGGCCGGGCTGCGGTGCGTTCGAGCATGAAGTTCGCCGAAGGGTCGTCGGCGTTGACCACGGCGACCTTCCCGCCTCCCTTGTCAGCGGAGTCGTCGAGCGCCTCGAAGAGCAGGGCCTTCGCCTCGCGGTAGGCCTCGAAGGTCTTGTGGAAGTCCAGGTGGTCACCGGTGATGTTGGTGAGCACCGCGATGTCGTACTCGACGTGGTCGAGGCGATGGAGGGCGAGCCCGTGGCTGGTGGATTCGACGATGGCTACGTCGCACGAAGCGTCCACCATGCGGCGGAGCAAGCGCTGCACCTCGGGCGACTCGGGAGTGGTCATGCGGCCACCCACGCTGCCCGTCTCGCCGGGCAGGTAGGTGTCGACCGTACCCAGGCGGCCGGCGCGGAGCCCCGCCGCCTCGAAAACACTCGTGAGCAGGTGCGACGTGGTTGTCTTGCCGTCCGTGCCCGTGATGCCCACGACCGTGAGCTCTCGCCCCGGGTGACCGTAGAACCAGGCGGCGGCGGCTGCGAGTGCGGCGCGGGAGTCGTCGACGGCGATTACCGCAGCGTCGCCGCCGAGCGTCCGCCAGGCCTCGGCACGGTCCTCCTGGACAACGACGGCCACAGCACCGCGCCCGGTGGCGGGAGTGAGGAAGTTGTGGCCGTCCGTGCTGAAGCCGGGAATCGCGACGAAGAGCCCGCCGGGTTGCACGCGGCGGGAGTCGTGCTCGACACCTGCAAGCTGCTGCGAGGCGTCGCCGCGCACGAGGCGCGCGCCCGGGAGCTCAGCGAGGAGCGAGGCAACGGTCCTCGGCGAGTCGTCCACAGACACCTCCAACTCGAAACGATGCTACCGCAGGGCCACCGGGGGCGCGACGAACCGGGTGGGAGCTGCGGCTAGAAACGGACGAGGCGGACGTTGTAGATGCCGTCGATCGCCTCTATCTCGGCGAGCTGCTCTTCGGAGGGCCCTTCGTCGACGGTGATGAGCATAAGCGCGCGTCCGCGCCGGCCGCGGCGGCCGACCTGCATCGCGCGGATGTTCACGTCGTGGCTGCCGAGGAGCGTACCGACTCTGCCAATCATGCCCGGGCGATCCTCGTTGTCGCACGCCAGGAGGAACACGCCGGGCTCCGGCATGACGTCGACGTCGAGGCCATTGATCTGGACCACATGTGGCTGGCCGTGCTGCACGGTCCCGGCCACCGAGACCTCGGCGTCGCTCGTGAAGACGGTGACGTGCACGAGGTTGTGGAAGACTTCGTGCGAGGAACGCAGCCGCTCCTCGATTCGCCAGCCGCGCGACTGCGCGACGTGGGCCGCGTTGACGATGTTCACGGTCTCTTCGCTGATCGGCTTGAGCAGCCCGCGGATGACTGCGGCCCGCAGCGGCGACACGTCGTGCTCGGCAATCTCGCCGTAGTAGTCGATTTCGATCGAGGTGAGCTGACCGGTGACCAGCTGCGTGGCAACGGAGCCGACATGCTCGGCAGCGGCCATGTAGGGCTGCACCATCTGGAGCGCCTCGGGCGCGAGCATGGGCGCGTTGACCGCGTAGCGGGCCGGCCGCCCCGAGAGGATGTCGACGATTTGCTCCGCGACGTCCAGCGCGACGCGCTCCTGTGCCTCTGCGGTCGATGCGCCGAGGTGCGGAGTCGTGATGATGCGCGGGTCGCCGAGGAGCGGGTTGTCGGCCGAGATGGGCTCCGCGGTGAAGACGTCGATCGCGGCGCCCGCCACCTTGCCGGCCTTCACGGCCTGGGCGAGAGCGAGCTCGTCGACAATCCCGCCGCGCGCGACATTGAGGATGCGGACGCCGTCCTTCATCCGCGCGAACTGCTCGGCGCCGATCATTCCCTTTGTGGACGGTGTCATGGGCACGTGGACGGTGACGAAGTCCGAGGTGGCGAGCAGTTCTTCGAAGGTCACCGGTTCGGCGCCGAGGGCGCGGACGCGCTCTTCGGGCACGAAGGGGTCGTTGGCGACGACGTGCATTTCGAGGCCGAGCCCGCGCCGCGCGACTTCAGAGCCGATCGGGCCGAGGCCGACGACGCCGAGGGTCTTGCCGCGCAGCTCCGTCCCCACGAAGTCCTTTCGCGCCCACTTCCCGGCACGCATGGACGCGTCCGCCTGGGGGATGTGGCGGGCCAGGGCCATCAGCAGCGCGATCGTGTGCTCGGCCGCCGCCACCGTGTTGCCCTGGGGTGCGTTGACGACGACAACGCCACGCTCGGTGGCCGCGGCGAGGTCGATGTTGTCGACGCCGACGCCGGCGCGGCCAATCGCGACGAGCTTCGTCGCCGCCTCGATGACCTGGCGGGTGACCTTCGTTTCGCTGCGCACGACGAGCGCGTCGTAACCGCCGACCAGGGCGATGAGCGCATCGGGGGCGAGGCCCGTGTTCACGTCAACGTCGCCAACAGCGCGGAGCATTTCGACACCCTCCGGGGCGACCGGGTCAGCGATAAGGATGCGGGGCCTGGGTTCGGGCATGGGTTGGGTGTTCTCCTGCAGCGTCCTGGCGGCCAGCGCGACCGTGCCGGGGATGCGAGCCTTGCCGGATTCCCAGCGGCTGATCGTCGCCTGGTCCACGCCGAGCGATTCGGCCATTGCGGCCTGCGAGAGCCCGAGGCGCGTGCGCATGGCGATCAGCTCGGCGGCGTCCATGTTATGCAGTCTGCATGGAGGAACTCCGTCATGCAAATTGCATGGCGCGCGTACCCCGGCCATGGAGTCCGAATCGCGCTACGCGCGGACCTTTGCGTCGCTGAGACAGCGCTCGACCACATCGAGTGCTGACGAGACGTCTTCCTGACTGACCCAGCCGAGATGGCCGACGCGGAAGATCTTGCCTTCGAGCTTGCCCTGGCCGCCCCCGAGGACGACGCCGAACTCTTCGCGGGCGCGCTTGCTCAGCGCTTTGCCGTCCACGCCGTCGGGCCACCAGACGGCCGTGACCGTGTCCGACGCGAATCGCTCGTCGACCGGGACCAGCCTGAGGCCGAGCTTCTTTACGCGCTCACGCGCGGCGGCGGCGATCGCCTGGTGGCGCGTGAACACGCCTTCGAGCCCTTCGAGGCGCATGATTTCGAACGCCTTGTCCATCGCGTAGAAGATGGAGACGGCGGGCGTCCACGGGGTTTGCTGCTTGACCAGCGAGTCTCGCGTCCTCGCGGCGTCGAAGTAGAAGCGCGGCATCTTCGCCTCGGCGTTCGCCGCCCACGCGCGCTGGCCCATATAGACGAAAGCGAGCCCCGGGGGCACCATCCAGCCCTTCTGCGACCCGCTGACGACCACGTCGAGGTCCCAACGCTCCACCGGGCAGGGGATGGAGCTCATGCTGCTGACCGCGTCGACGATCACGAGCCGGCGGCGCGCGCGCACCTGGCGGGCGATGGCTTCGAGCGGGTTCGTCACGCCGGTCGATGTCTCGTTATGGGTGACGAGAACCGCTTTGATCGTGGGGTCCGCGTCGAGGCGGCGGCCAACCTCGGCCGGGTCTGCCGCTTCGCCCCACTCGGTGGCATAGCTTTCGACCTCGGCCCCGTAGGCCTTCGCAATGTTCTTGAACCGGTCGCCGAAGGAGCCGACGGACACGGAGAGCACCCGGTCGCCCGGGCTGAGGGTGTTGACGACCGCCACTTCGAGGCCGCCCGTGCCGGACGTGGTGAACGAGAGCACGTCGGAGGAGGTGCCGAAGACCCAGTTCAGGCCGTCGGTGACGCGGCGCAGGATTGCGGCGAACTCGGGGCCGCGGTGGTTCACCATCTGTTGCGCCTGCGCCTGGAGGACTTCCTCCGGGCAGGGCGTCGGGCCAGGGATGCGAAGGTTCAAGGATGGGACTCCAGGGAAAGTAAACCCATCGTCGAACGGATACCGAGCGCGGTCAACTCGCGCATGCCACCGTCCGGGCGAGGAGCGAGCAGATTCGATGAGCGCGTTATGTCCCGTCGATGGCGCGCCGCCGCGAGCGGGCGGGCGCCGCGTACAATCGAACCGTGACCCGGGCTGAACTTCGCGGCCTTCCGAGCGTCGAAGCGGTGCTCAGCGCCCTTCGCACCGACGGCGAGGCGCCTCACGCGCTCGCGCTCGCGGCGGCGCGCTCGGCGATTGCACGCGCCCGGCAGGCGGCGCTCGACGGCACTCCGCCCACCCTCGAAGCGATCGTCGCTGAGACGCGCGCCGTCGCAGCCGGGGCAGAGCGCCCATCGTTGCGACGCGTGATCAACGCTACGGGCGTGGTGCTACAGACGAACCTCGGGCGCGCGCCGCTGAGCGAGCGCGCCGTCGCCGCCATGGCCGCGGTGGCCCGCGGCTACAGCAACCTCGAGTACGACCTGGAAGCGGGCAGTCGCGGCAGCCGCCATGAGCACGTGCGCGACCTCATCCGGAAGGCAACGGGCGCGGCCGACGGGCTGGTCGTGAACAACAACGCTGCTGCGCTCTTCATGGTCCTCAGCGTTCTGACCGGGGGCCGTGAGGTCGTCATTTCACGCGGGCAGGCCGTCGAGATCGGGGGCGGGTTCCGCATCCCGGACGTCATGCGCCAGTCGGGGGCGCGGCTGGTCGAGGTCGGGACCACGAACCGCACCTACGTGCGCGACTACGCGGACGCCATCGGGCCCGAGACAGCAGCGCTGCTGCGCGTGCACTCGTCGAACTTCCGGGTAGTGGGGTTCACGGCGGAGGCGCCACTCGCAGAACTTGCCGCCCTGGCCCGGGAGCGCGGCGTGCTGCTGCTCGACGACCTGGGCAGCGGCTGCCTCCTGGACACGGCGAAGTACGGCATGGCCCACGAACCGACCGTGCAGGAGAGCCTGGCGGCAGGCGTCAACCTCGCCTTCTTCAGCGGCGACAAGCTGCTCGGCGGGCCGCAATGCGGGGTCATCGCGGGCGACGCTGCCCTTGTGGCGGAGCTTCGCGCGCACCCGCTCGCACGCGCGCTGCGGGTCGACCGCCTGACCATCGCGGCGCTCAACGCAACACTGCAGGCGTACGTGGCAGGCACCGCCGAGGCCGAGGTGCCCGTCTGGCGCATGATCGCCCTACGGGAGGCAGGGCTGAAACGGCGCGCTGGCCACTGGGCGCGCCAGGCCGGGGTCTCAGGACGCGTCGTTCGCTCCGAGTCGATGGTCGGTGGCGGTTCGCTCCCGGGGCAGGGCCTGCCCACGTGGTGCGCGGCGGTAACGGGCCCCGCGGGCGCCGACGCCCTCTCACGGGCGCTGCGTGCCTGCGACCCTCCGGTTGTCGCGCGTATCGAAGACGGGGCCGTGCTGCTCGACCCGCGCACGGTCGACCCGGCAGACGACGCGTTCGTCCGGGGCGCGATCGCGCGGCTCGTCTTAACACAATAGTTACGCGCACTCCTACGGTTTCGCGTTGACCCCCCGGATCGGCCAGACGTATATTCACTGCGTTACGGATTTCACAACCGCGGTTGTCCCGGCCCCCTTATGACGCTCGAAATCCCTGAAGTTGTCATCAACCGGCTCCCGGTTTATGCGCGGGCACTGGCAGCGCTGGCCCTCGACGGCGAGACCGTCGTGAGCTCGCAGGCGCTCGGGGAACGGCTGGACGTCACCCCCGCGCAGATTCGCAAGGACCTGAGCTACTTCGGCCGGTTCGGCAAGCAGGGACGCGGGTACAACGTCCAGGGGCTGCTCACACGCTTGCGCGAGATCCTCGGCCTCGACCGCAAGTGGCGCGTCGCGCTCATCGGCGTCGGGCGCCTGGGCCAGGCAATCGCAGAGTACGGTGGCTTCGAGCCCCAGGGCTTCCAGATCGTGGCCGTCTTCGACAGCGACCCCAGGGCGGTCGGCAAGCTCGTGGGCAATGTCGAGGTCCGGAACTCCGGCGACCTGGAGAAGTTCCTCCGCGCCAACCACGTCGACATCGGGATCGTCGCCGTGCCCGCGCACGCCGCGCAGTCGGTGGTAGACCGCCTGGTCAACGCCGGCATCCGCGCCATCCTGAACTACGCACCCATGGCGCCGCACGTGCCGCGAAGCGTGGCCATCCGCCACATCGACCCCGTCCTGGCCATGCAAAGCATGACCTTCTACATCAAGGACCGGGAGCCGGGGGCGAAGTAGGGGGACCCAAACCCCACACGGCCGAGCGTTCCCGCATGGCTCGCCGAAGTGCGGCGCCAGTTCGCGAGCGTCGCAGAGGGTGCGAGACCGATACGAGCGCGATCGGGATCGATCCGGCCAGGCTCTGACCGCGGATGTATGATTGCGAACGAGACGGCGGGCGCCAAATTCGATTCGCTGCTAGTCATTCCGGTTCCTCAGGTTCGTTTGATGAAGCTGTTTCGCAGGCAGAGTTCAACCAACAGTGCCAGCGCGGATGCTCGCGAAGACGAACCTGGGCCGGCGAGTTCGCCTTTCCACATTGGCTCAGCCTCAGAGCGCATCTCACACCGCGTCGAGGAGCTTCTTAGGAATGTGGCGAGCCTACCCCTCGACGAGCTGGCCGCGGGAGAGCAAAACGCGCCCGTCGCCGTCAGGTTTCCGTTCAAGTACGTTCGCGAAATCGTGGAGGCTGCGGCATCCCCTCGTGAAGCGAAGATCAGACTTCAAGGGCGGGAGGTCAGCGCATTCATCGAGGGCGAACCGGTCTACCTCGGAGTCCTCGGTGGTGAAGGTGCGGAGGCAGACTTCGAGGCCGCCGTGAGCTTTGCGGCGTGGGTCGAAGCCATCTTGCACGTCAGTGGCACCGTGCTCAGGGAACTCGTAACTCTCCGACCACGACTGGCTGAGCAAGTCGCCAACGCAACACGGAGCCAATTGGACAGTGCGCTGCGTCAGTCCGCCTCCCTCATCCTGAGACGGCTGTCTGAACTCGATGACCAACCGCCAATACACTGGTGCAGGGTCGTGAACCGCGCGCTCACCATCGATTCCACCGAAGCTGACGAAGGGGAGTTTCGCGCGTTGTGGCGCCAGTGGCGGCGTGACAGCGGTATCGACGGTGAACGCCATGTATTTGCCGAGGAGCCGCTTTTCGCCGCGGCGCTGATCGAGAACGCCCTCACGGGGTCTGAGGCGTTCCAACTCAAATCCGAGCTTCTCCCGGTTGACACCTTGCGGGAGTGGTTTGCGGGGGGTGGTTCCGGGATGGCAAGTGACGAATTGGAGCCGAGGTTTGTGCTGGAGTGGTTCGACCAGCTCTTAGTGGCTCGGGCTACGGTTCCAGTAGTTGCCTTCTCGTATGCCATTTCGTCCGGATGGCGGGGCTCAACCTAGAGAGTAACTATACCACGACTGGACAAGTCGGGGCGGACGGTGCATCGTGGGTGAGCGATGCGAACGCTGCCTAGACTTCCTTGAGGGCTTCGGCAACCCCGCGGACGCGAGCGGAAATCTTCTCAAGCAACTCAATTACGTCTTGCCCTTCCCCGGCCTGTCCGGGGCCGAAGACTACGTGAGTGGTCGTGTTGAACTCCACTTTGACGCGGGCTGGATCGTATTCGGGCAACATTCTGCCTTTGAACCGCAATATCTCTGTGCGGTCGCCAAGCGCGGACTGGGGGATAGTGATCTTCCCGTCAGCGATAGCGCCCGAAGGAACGACGCGCCACGCCGAATCTGTGATTGCGCCTGCGATGACGTGCAGGTGACCGTGCGTGTCAATGTTGCGAAGCGCCTCCAACAACCAAAGGGGATCAGCCCTGGGCGTGATAGGCGTGACATTGTACGGCTGCAATGCCTCGATGGCTGCTTGTATCGGGCCGCCCATGCCCAGTGTTTGCGCGAAACCGCCTACAAAACTCCCTCTAGCGTTCATTGCAAAGTACTCTTGGCAGGACGCGTCGATCGGGAAATTTCGTCCGTTCAGGCCACCTGCAATGTAGTCGAGACAGGCTCTGAGGTTGTAAAGGAATTCTCCAATCAGCAACGGCCACGCGCCTCCAACTGGCTTGGCTCGAACACCGAAAACCGAACATCGGTAAGTCTGACCCTTAAGGCTCGGCTCAATGGAGATCTTGTAGCCGTCGGCCGCGAGGAAGGCGGCCGTCTCGGCGTGGAGCGTTGCCAGATGCTCCTGCGCGCGGTTGAACCGAGCGAACGCGTCATCCAATGTGCTCATGAGGTAAACTCTTCGTATGGACGACAACCAGACAACGCCAAAAGGCGCGGAGATCCCAGTCCCGTCACGCGAGGACTGGGAACGGACGCTCCGCAAGGTCGCCAATCCGAAGCCGAAGGACTCACCGCCGAGCCGCCCGGAGAAGTAGCGTCTCGAACTGGGAGCGCCCGTCCTTCCGGTGGTTGTAGCGCCACGCATACTCGTTCAGGTAGCCCTGAAGATGCTTAGGCTCATTGGACTCATTGGACTGTTCCATGAGTTCGTTTCGGATCAGGTGGGCCATGCGCCACGCCGTCTTGTAGGTGACGCCGAGTTCCCGTTCCAGTTGCTTCGCGGAGATGCCGCATCGAGTGCTGGTCATCAAGTACATCGCGTAGAACCACAGATGAAGCGACGTAGACGACTTGTGGAAGATCGTCCCCGCCGTCGGGTGGAGCTTCGTGGCGCACGCCACGCATGTCCAGGACTGTCGCTGCTGAGCCGTCGCGTATCGCTTGAACTCACGTGATACGCCGCACTTGGGGCAGTCGGCATGGGTGCCATCAGGCGAGTAGCGCGTGCGCCACAGGGTTTCGAGGCACGTGGCGTCATCCGGGTACTCCCGCATGAACTCCATGAGCGAGTAGCGGGACTCAGAGGACTCGGTGCGGACGGGGCGGTTTCGGTCTACGGGCAGCATCGCTATCTCTCAATTCTCTCGGAGGTGGGCAAATGAAGAGGGTTCGATCCCGGCGGAACTGGCAACCCGTCGGGCCAACACTGACAACACGAGACCATCATCCAGACGAAGCAGATCATGAGACACCAATTCCCAGCCTCCACCTGCGGCCTCGTCGAGTTGAGGCTGGATGGTTGGCAGCCATGCGCCGAAGGCTCGGTTCAATTCTTGGGCGTGGACAAGGGCCGTCAGATCGGCCCACGAGACCTGAAAGGGCTGGGTGATGAACATGTACTCGAACCGCATGGCTTACCCCCTCGCAGGGGCATTGTCTCATGTCTGACTTGTCCATTCAAGGGATAGTTACCATCTAGGGTGATGGGGCACTCGAAGAACGCCGACGGTTTGGTGTCAACGGCCGAAACGACCATCGGGCTCGAACCGACGGACGACAACCGGCTGGAGGAGCTAACCTTCAAGCTCGACGGCCCCCTGCAGGTGCTGGGAGGGCGGCCGCTCGTTACGCTGTCGCCCTGAGGGGGCGCCATGGCCACGTTCGCAGTCGACGGGCTCGCAGGGCTCCAGGAAGCGCTGGAGGCCCATCGCGACCCGGCCAAAGCCATCGCGATGGCCGCGTACATGCGCGGAAAGTTCCCGTTCCTGGGTATAGCCACGCCGAAGCGGCGGCGCCTCACGGCCGCGGCGTTCGCGGGCCTGCCCCCGCCGGGCGAGGGCGAGCTCGGCGAGCTGCTGGGCCACCTCTGGGAACGCCCGGAACGCGAGTACCAGTACGCCGGGTGCGACCTCGCCGCCAGACACGTCGCGCGCTGCGGCGCTGGCTTCCTCGACACGACACGCACGCTCATCACGACGAAGTCGTGGTGGGACACCGTGGACGCGCTCGCCAGCAGCGTCGCCGGTCCGCTCGTCGCGCGTTACCCGGCGGGCCACGCGGTCATGGACGAGTGGATCGCGAGCGACAACCTGTGGCTCGCGCGCTCGGCGATCCTGCACCAGTTGCGCTGCAAGCAGCGGACAGACGCCGGGCGCCTCTTCCGCTATTGCGAGCTGCGGCTGCCGGACGAGGACTTCTTCATTCGCAAGGCGATCGGCTGGGCCCTGCGCGACTACTCGAAGACGGACGGCGAGGCCGTGCGCGCGTTCGTCGCGGCGCATCCCGGGTTGTCGCCACTGTCACGACGTGAGGCGCTCCTCTGGCTCGAAGGCGGCCGGAAGGGGAGGGTGGCGGGCCGCCAGTCATAATCACGTCCTGCCCGTGCGCCCAAGCCCTGGCCTGTCCGGCAAGCTATGCTTGATGTTCACCGGCGCGACCGCGGGCTGGTTGGCAGCGATTTTGCGGACCGCCAGCGCCGGGCCTAGAATGCGCGGACTCGAAAGGGGCGCGACGTGACCCAATCGGCGAACCAGCCCGCGCCCCAGAACTCCGCGTCCACCACGTCCCGCACCTCCCGAAGGCCAACGCCAACCCCGGGTGCTGGCCGCCTCCCGGCCGGCCAGCTCGACATGCTGTCGTTGCAACGAACCGTCGGCAACCAGGCTGCCCAGCGACTCCTGGCGGACCAGGCCTCCCGGCCGGCCGTGAGGGCTGGTGCGCCGGCTGCCATCCGGCGTGCGCCAGGGCAGCTTGCTCCGGGCGCCGCTCGTGGGCCGCTGCTCCAGCGCGACTGGCTCTCGGAATGGGCCGCGAAGAGCCGCAAGCTACCCTTCAAACTCATCGGCAAACCCGCACCCAAGCCAGTCACCCCGGGCGTGATCGTCGTCGACAACAGGGTCGCCGGCTTCAACGGGACGTATAGCGGCGCGATCAAGGGCATGAACGCGTACCACGCGACGCAGGCGCTGAACAACCTGTTGAACGACATCGAGTGGCTGACCGGTCAGCCCGAGGGCCAGGTCTGGGGAAGCGCGCTCACTGACCTCCGGAAGGACGTTGTCAAGAAGCTGCAGACCATCACCCCGGAGCTGGAGCGCCTCAAGACCAGCACCGGCGAAGAGACCTGGGGCCGCTTCGAGCAATTCCGCGAGCTCCCCGACGAGATGGCCGAATTCGCTTCTCGTCCGCGGGATACCCAACCTTCTCAATTCGCAAACCCTTCCGCAACATTTGGGGCTATGTCCAACCCTCGAGAGGAAAGTGGCCTATTGACTGAAGAGTCAATGACAACGCTCGAGGAGCAGGACAAAGAAAAATCTGAGACCATGCTGTACGGACACAAGGAAGAACTGGGCTTACGGGGCAAGGGAGTGGACCTGTCGAAGATCACCCCGGAGCAAATAGACGCGCTATTGGAGCAAACCAAACGCGCCGACACGGGACACACGGAGTTCCCGGAACTGGCAAACCTGGCGGAAGGCACCGCTGAAGCCGAGCCAGACGAGGTGGAGGAGGTCAAAGACGCCGGCGGCGTGGCCGTCACCCTCAAGTACGACCGCACCGATGCCATGTGGGAACAACGGTTTGGGCTGGTGCAGGCCGCGGTGGCCCAGGCCGCAGGGGCGGGCTTCACGATCGCTCCGTTTTCGCTCCACCTGCCGAAGTATGGCCGCGCGATCTCGATTTCCTCGACCGATGGCCACACGCACACCGTGACCATCGGTGAGGATACCGCCCAGGCTCAGTTCGTGGCGCCGAATTTTATGTACATCAATTCCCGGGTATTCCACAACCCGAAGGTCGATACGGGTTTATCGTTTAAACTCGATCCTTCAGGCATCGCAACGATCGTGCATGAACTGGGGCATATGACGCATTTTACGCAATCCCGCGCCAAGTATAATACGCTGTCGTTCTCTCAATTATCAGGTTACAGCAAGCAAACCGGCGAGTCTTTCAAGCAGCGCGTTGAGGGCGCCGTTAGCAAGTATGGAAGCGGCAACCCCAGGGAACTGGTGGCAGAGGTGTTCCTGGGACTCGCATATGGCAAAACCTTCCCGGACGACGTTACGGCCGCGTATAACGCGTTCGGTGGTCCGGCACAGGGCTAAGTTCCTTGTCAGGGACGCCGAACCGCATGCCATCCCTACCGGACAAGCACGTGACTCAGCCCGGCAAGCCCGTCCACCCGCAAAGCTCGTGGCGGGAGCATGTGTCCGTCGCCAAAGCGATCGACCCAGATGGCCCGCAGCCCGGCGTTGACCGCACCCTCGACGTCGTTCGCGAAGCTGTCGCCCACGTAGGCCGCCTGCGCGGGTGCAACGCCGGCCGCCGCGCACGCGTCCTCGAAAGCGCGCGGGTGGGGCTTGCGGTAGGGGTCGTCCGCCAGGGTGACACTGACGAAGCGATCCAGGAGGCCCAGCCGGCCGAGCGTGTGCTTCGCGTTCGGTGCGTTCGAAAGCATGGCCAGCGGCCAGTGCGCGGCAAGGTCGTCGAGCGTCGCGACGGCGTCTTCGAAGAGTTGCGGATCGAGCGCTTCGCGAAACCGCTTCGCACCCGCGGCAACGGCGGGCTTCGCTTCCAGCGGGAACGCGCGCTCCCAGGGCGCCTGCGGCTCGAACAGCAGCTTCCAGTGGGCGCGGTCCACGACGAGGCCGCCGCGGCGCAGCCAGGTGTAGCCGCGGATCTCCTCCCAGAGGCTGTCGCGGGTAAGCGGCTCGGACGGCAGGCCAGCGGCCGAGAGCCCGGCCTCGATGGCGCGGTCGATCGCCGACGGCCAGTCGATCAGCGTGTCGTCGAGGTCAAAGATGACGGCTTCGATGGCCACGCTTCGCGCCGCCTTACCGGTCGGGGCTGGGGAAGAGGCCGACGAGGTTCTCTTCTTCCGTCGGCAGGCTGCGCTTAATCACGTCGAGGTGGTCGAGGGCGATGCCCGCGCCGATGGCGACGCATTCGAGCGGGCTGTCCGCGACGTAACAGGGCACGCCCGTCTCCTGCGTGAGCAGCTCATCCATGTGGCGCAGGAGCGCGCCGCCGCCCGTGAGCACGATGCCCCGGTCGATGACGTCTGCCGCGAGCTCGGGCGGCGTCTTCTCGAGCACCGCACGCACGGTCTGGACGATGGTCCCGAGGCAGTCCTGGATGGCCTGCGCGACCTCGTTACTGTTCAGGGTGATCGTCTTGGGGAGGCCGCTGAGCTGGTCGCGGCCTCGCACCTGCGTGGCGAGGCCTTCGTCCAACGGAATGGCGCTGCCGATGGCGATCTTGATCTCCTCGGCGGTCTTTTCTCCGATGATGAGGTTATGGCGGCGGCGGACGTAGCCCATGATCGCCTCGTCAATGCGGTCGCCGGCCATGCGCACTGATTCGCTCACGACAATGCCGTAGAGGGAGATAACGGCGGCTTCGCTGCGGCCTCCGCCGATGTTCACGATCATGTTCCCACGGGCTGCGCCGATGGGGATGCGGGCGCCGATGGCGGCGGCCAGCGGCTCGGGCACAAGGTGGGCCGGCTTGCGCGCCCCCGCCTGCTCGGCTGCGTCGCGGACGGCGCGTTGCTCCACGCTCGTCACTCCGGCCGGCACCGTGACCATCACCTCGGGGCGTATGAGGTTGAAGCGGCCGGAAATGATGCCGATGAAGTAGCGGAGCATCGCCTCGGTCGTCAGGTAGTCCGCGATGACACCGTCGCGCATCGGGCGGATGACACTGATGGACCCGGGCGTGCGGCCCTGCATGGCCCGTGCTTCGGTCCCAACAGCGACGATGGCATTGTCGCGATTATGTCGCGCCACTACGGACGGCTCGTTGACGACGATCCCCTGGCCCTTGACGTACACGAGGATATTGGCCGTGCCGAGGTCGATGCCGGCCTTCTTCGGCGTAAGGAAGTCGAAGACCATCAGTCGCGCTCCACGCGCGCGCCGAGCGCTTGCAGCTTCTCGTCGAGCCGTTCGTAGCCCCGGTCGAGGTGGTGGATTTCGTCAATGACGGTCGTGCCCTGGGCGACGAGCGCGGCGAGCATCACCGCGGCGCCTGCGCGCACGTCAAGCGCCCGCACACGCGTGCCGTGCAAAGGCGAGGGCCCGCTGACGATGGCAGAGGAGCCGGTGCTGACGATTTCGGCGCCCATCTTGCGGAGCTCGCTGACGTACAGCATGCGGTTGTCGAACACTCGCTCATGGACGATGGAGACACCTCGGGCCTGCGTGAGCATGGCGGCCATAGGCGCATGCAGGTCGGTGGCGAGCCCGGGGTAGGGAAGCGCCTGGAAGCTGACGGGCGAGAGATCCCCGGCCCGGGCGACGCGGATGCAGCCGCCCTCGGCGCCCTGCTCGATGGTCGCGCCGGCCGCGCGCAACTTTGCGAAGACGGCGTCCATCACTTCGACGGGCGCGTCCTCAATGGTCACGTCGCCGCCGGTCATTACTGCGGCGATGGCGAAGGTGCCGGCCTCGATGCGGTCGGGCATGATGCGCACAGTGGCGCCGCGCAGTCGCTCGACGCCGGAGACCTCCAGCATCTGCGTGCCCACGCCGCTGATGCAGGCTCCCATGGCGTTGAGGAGATGGGCGAGCCCCTGCACCTCGGGCTCCGTGGCGGCGTTGACGATGAGCGTGCGCCCGCGGGCGAGCGTCGCGGCCATCATCACGTTCTGCGTGCCGGAAACGGACGGGTAGTCCATGAAGACGCGCGTGCCCTGGAGCCCGGATGGCGCCTCGGCGACGAACCGCTCGCCGTCGCGCGTGACGCGGGCGCCCATCGCCTCGAAGCCGCCCAGGTGGACGTCGATGGGGCGCTGGCCGATGACGTCGCCGCCGGGCGGAGGCGACGCCGCAAAGCCGTGGCGTGCCAGCAGCGGGCCCATCACCTGGAACGAGGCGCGGTTCTCCGTGATGAGCTCCGAGGGCGCCTCGAACGTGGTAACGCCCTTCGCGTTCAAGACCATGCGGCCGCCCTCGAACGAGACGGTCGCGCCCAGGCTGGTGAGCAGTTCGCCGAGAGACTCGACGTCCGTGATCTCGGGGACGTTCGTGAGGACTACGTCTTCGTCAGTGAGGAGGGCGGCGCACATCGCGGCGAGGGCGGCGTTCTTCGCCCCGGAAACGCGGACCGTGCCCCGGAGCACAGCGCCGCCCTGGACGGCGTAGCGGGGTCCGCGGGTGCGATGTGGGCTCATTCGTTAAGGCCCAGTATCGCGGTTGGCATCCCATTGGGCTATCGAACGTCTACCGCGCGGACTCGGTAAGCGACAGAAGGTTCCTGTCCGGGTCCTTGAACCACGCGACGCGGCCGCCGCCGGGAACGTTCCACACGCCAAGGTCGTCCTGCGGCATCGCCGGGAAGCGCTCGAAGGCGACACCCTTCTGCGAGAGGGCGCGGACCGTGGCAGCGACGTCGTGGACCTGCCAGCCGAGCACGGTGAACGGCTGCGGCTCGAGCTGCTCGACTTTCGCCACGCGCAGCATGACGCCGGCGAGGTCGAAGACGAGCGCGAACGGCTCGTCGGCGACCAGCCGCAGACCGAGGACGCCTTCGTAGAACCCGCGGGCGCGAGGCGCGTCGGTGGTCGCCACGAAGGCAATCGAGGGGGAGTCTCTGAGCACGCGCGTATGGTAGGAGCGCGCGTGCGATGGCCGCAACCGGCCGGGACGCGTTCTACATGCGTGGGCGGCCGTCGCCGCCGTGGCGCCGCCGTCGCTCGACCGCGCGCAGCCGGAGCAGCGAACGCTGGAGCGCCGCACGCGCGCGGGCCTGGTCCACGTCGGAGCCCTGCTGCTCGCGCATCCGGCGAAGGCGCTCCTCAGCGCGGGCGCGGGCCGCCTCGGCGCGGGCGACGTCGATCTCCTCGACCGCCTCAGCAGCGTCGGCGAGCACGGTCACACGGTCGTTGCGCACTTCCAGGAACCCGCCGGTGACGGCGAACGCGGACTCCTCACTGCCACGACGGAAGACGAGCTCGCCCGCGTCGAGCGTGGTCATGAGCGCGGCGTGGCGAGGCAAGATGGCGAGCTGGCCTTCGCTGCCGGGCGCGATCAGAACCTCGACGCCCTGCTCGACGCGGACGACGCGCTCGGCCGTGACGATTTCGACCGTGAGCGGCATGGCCTCAGGCCTCGCTCAACTGGCGGCCCTTTTCGACGGCCATGTCGATGTTGCCGACCATGTAGAAGGCCTGCTCGGGGAGGCCGTCGTGCGTGCCGTCGAGGATCTCCTTGAAGCCGCGGATGGTCTCGCGCACCGGCACGTACTGGCCGGGGTTGCCGGTGAACTGCTCCGCCACGGTGAATGGCTGCGTGAGGAAGCGCTGGATCTTGCGTGCGCGGGCAACGGTGAGCTTGTCGTCGTCGGATAGCTCGTCGATGCCGAGGATGGCGATGATGTCCTGCAGGTCCCTGTAGCGCTGGAGCACGCCCTGCACCCCGCGGGCGACGTCGTAATGCTCCTGGCCCACGATGCGGGGTTCGAGCGCGCGGGAAGACGACGAGAGCGGGTCCATCGCCGGGAAGAGCGCCTGCTCGGCCAGGGAGCGCTCGAGCGCCACAACCGCGTCGAGGTGGCCGAAGGTGGTCGCCACGCCGGGGTCCGTGTAGTCGTCGGCGGGCACGTAGATAGCCTGGAAGGACGTGATGGAGCCCTTCTTCGTGGAGGTGATGCGCTCTTCGAGGTCGCCCATTTCCGTGGCGAGGGTGGGCTGATAGCCCACGGCCGAGGGCATCCGGCCGAGCAGCGCCGACACTTCCATGCCGGCCAGCGTGTAGCGGTAGATGTTGTCGACGAAGAAGAGCACGTCGCGGCCCTCTTCGTCGCGGAAGTATTCCGCCATGGTCAGGCCGCTGAGCGCCACGCGG
>Ga0315281_10004514_pt1 | contig 20155 bp, 15 predicted proteins | sample YL17G07_0_MG_FD_204540 | JGI IMG/M metagenome (GOLD analysis project Ga0315281, IMG submission 204540) | Sediment microbial communities from Yellowstone Lake, YNP, Wyoming, USA - YL17G07_0 | ecosystem: Environmental > Aquatic > Freshwater > Lake > Sediment | place: USA: Wyoming | collected...
GCGAACCCTACCTCCGTTTCGGCGGCAACGTCCGGCAACGGCCAGCCCGCGAACCTTACCGCCGTTTCGGCGGCAAGGTACGGCGAAGGCCAGCCCGCGAACCTTACCGCCTTTCGCCTCCCGCGTCTGGAAACAGCACCCCCGGGTAGCGGATAATCCCTGACGGCATGGGAACACCCCGGTATTATCTCGCCGGCAACCAGGACTTCGTGATCGAACGGTACAACGACGCGCCGGCGTTCGCGAGTTTCCTCCCCGGCATCGCGGGCCCCTGGGGCGTCCCGATGTGGGTCTTCTACACGAACCGGGGACAGGGCATCGCCTCCTTCGGCCTCCTCGACAAGGACGGCTCGATCATGGAGTTCCAGCCCGCGAACAAGGCGTACCGATGCACGTCCCTGCTGGGCTTCCGGACCTTCCTCAAGGCCGACGGCAACCCGTGGGAGCCGTTCGCGTCCGGCACGAATCTCCCCTCCGAGATGCGGATCACGCCGCACGACCTCAGGATCTCGGAGCGCCACCGCGGGCTCGGGCTCGCGGTCGAGGTCGAGTACTTCACGGTCCCGAACGAGCGGTTCGCCGCCCTCGCCCGCCGGGTGCGGGTGACGAACAAGGGCTCGAAAGCCCGCGCCGTCGAGATCGTGGACGGAATGCCCGCCCTCCTCCCCTGCGGCCTCGACAACGGGGTCATGAAGACGATGAGCAATCTCATCGAGGCCTGGTGCTCGGTCGAGCGGCTCGACCCCGGGGTCGAGTTCTACAAGACCAAGACGGCGCTGGGTGACGCGACCGAGGTCCTGTCTTTCCGCCGGGGCAACTTCTACGCCGCCAGCGTCCGCCACCGCGGCCGCGAAATCCACCCGGCGACGATCGTCTGCCCGAAGAACGTCTTCGGACCCGTTACGGGCTTCGAGACTCCGAAGGCGTTCTTCGAGGCCCGAAGGTTCATCCCGCCGAAAACCGAGCCGCGCGAGGGGTTCATCCCCTGCGCGTTCTCGCACGCGGCCCTCCGCCTCGCCGCCGGAGAGTCCTTCGAGGTCGTCTCTTTCATCGGCCAGGCCGAGAGCGTCGAGGCCATCCGTGCCATCGCCCGGCGGGCCCGCGGCCGCGGCTACCTCGACGCCAAGCGCTCCGAGAACCGGCAGGTCATCGAGGAGCTCACCTCCCGCACCCGGACTCGGTCGGCCTCCCCCGAGTTCGACCAGTACGTGCGGCAGAACTTCGTGGACAACGTCATGCGCGGCGGACTCCCCATCGACCTCGCGGGACGGCCCTTCTATGTCTATTACCGGGCCCACGGCGACACCGAGCGGGAGTACAACGACTTCAAGACCGTGCCGTCGTATCTCTCCGAGGGAAACGGGAACTACCGGGACATCAACCAGAACCGCCGGAGCGACAACTTCTTCCACCCCGGCATCGAGGACATGAACGTCCTGAGATTCACGAACCTCCTCCAGCTCGACGGGTTCAACCCGCTGGTTGTACGTGCCCGGTTCCTCGTCTTCGGGGGCAAGGAAGCCGCCGCGGTGGTGAAGAAGCACCTGAAGACTTCATCGGACTCCGTCGCCGGGCTCCTGGCCCGGCCGTTCGTGATCGGTGCCGTCCTCAAGCGGATCGAGGACGAGGGGCTCCGATACCGGACGTCGCGGGAAGCGCTCGCCGGAGACCTTCTCGACCGGGGGAAGCCGGTCGAGGAGTCGTTCCACGCCCAGGGCTACTGGACCGACCACTGGTTCTACAACGTGGACCTGCTCGAGAGTTACGAGGGCATCCACCCCGAGCGGATCCACGCGCTCCTGCACCGGAAGGGCTGCACCTGGTACGACAGCGCCTTCGTGGTCGCCCCGCGGAAGGACAAGTACGTCCTCAAGAACGGAAGGATGTGGCAGCAGGAAGCCGTGCGCGAGGACCACGGGAAGCGCGCGAAGCTCGACGCCCGGACCGAGGACCGCAACCTCGTCCGCACCAGATATGGAGAGGGACCGGTCTACCGGACCACGCTCGCAGCGAAGATGCTCTGCATAGTCGCCAACAAGGCGGCGTCGCTCGACGCCGAGGGCATCGGGATGGAGATGGAATCCGGGAAGCCGGACTGGTGCGACGCCATGAACGGGCTCCCGGGCCGGTTCGGCTCTTCACTTTCCGAGACCATTGAGCTCAAACGGCTCTGCCGGTACCTGCTCAAACATCTCCGGCCCGGGGACTCGATCCCTCTCGCGGTTGAGATCAAGGCGTTGCTCGACGGCGTCGTGGCCGAGATCCGGAAGTGCCGGGCCACGAAGAACACGTTCGCGTACTGGGACCGGACCTACACGCTCAAGGAAGCCTACCGGGCAAAGACGAGGCTCGGCGTCTCGGGCCGGGAGACAACCGTCAGCGGCAAGGCCGCGATCGCCGCGCTCGAGGCCGTGGTCGCGCTATGCGACGTGGGGATCGCCAAGTGCCTGAAGAAGTACGGCACCTACGTGACCTACTTCATGAACGAGCCGACGAAGTGGGAGCCGGTCAAGGGAACGCGGACGGCGCGGATCAAGGCGTTCAGGCAGGTCCCGCTCCCCCTCTACCTCGAGGGATTCGTCCACGCGCTCCGGACCGAGCACGACGGGCGGATCCCGGCCATGGTCCGGAACAGCGGACTCTTCGACCCCAAGCTCGGCATGTACCGGGTCAACGCGCCGCTCGGCGATTTCACCAACGAGATAGGGAGGGCCAAGACCTTCCCCCGGGGCTGGCTGGAAAACGAGTCCATCTGGCTGCACATGGAGTACAAGTACCTGCTCGAGGTCCTGCGGGCCGGGTGCTACGACGACTTCTTCCGCGACTTCCGCAAGTGCGTGGTCGCCTTCCTCGACCCGGCCGTATACCGCCGGAGCATCCTCGAGAACTGCTCGTTCCTCGTCGGGTCCGGCTACCCCGATCCCGACCGGCACGGGCGCGGATTCGTGGCCCGGCTGACCGGAGCGACCGCCGAGTTCATCGACATCTGGGTCCGGATGACGAGCGGCAAGACCCCGTTCACGCTGGGCTCTGACGGCCGGCTCCGGTTCGCGCTCTCGCCCGTCCTGCCCGCGTGGCTGTTCAAGGACGGCGTCTTCGAGTTCCGGTTCCTGGGCGCGATCGACGTGACCTACCTCAACCTCGCCCGGAAGAACACCTGGGAAGGCGTCCGGCCCCTGTCCTACCGGATCGTCGCCGGCGGCCGTGAAGAGTCCGTCTCCGGGGAGTCGGTCGGCGAGCCCTGGGCCTCCCTCATCCGGGACCGCAAGGTGCAGAAGCTCGTCGTCACGCTCGGGTAGCCGGGAACCGGTATAACAGTGGCGTCATGTGCACCGCGGTTGCTCTCGTCGTCCTCCTCCAGGTGTCACCGGCCCTAGCCGCGCCCGGAAGGCTTCCGATCATGGCCCCGGGCGGACACCTGCACCAGGGCCGGGGCGGAACGCTGGAGCTCACCCGGACGGTGACACTGCCGACCCCGGGAGTCTGGTACCTGTGGCTCCGGGTGACCGCGAGGGGTTCTGAACCCCTGACGATCGAATACGACCTCGACGGCGCGAAGCCCCGGCACCGCCCCCGGGCGACGATCCCGGTCGAGACCTACGCGAAGTCGCAGTGGATCTCGAACACCCTGATGCCCGGTTTCCGTGCCGAGGTCCATGTGGCGAAGCCAGGGGCCCATCTCCTGCGGCTCAGGGCCGAAGGCGAGGGAGCGGATCTCTCGGTCGAGAAGATCGCGCTCACGCTCGCCTGGTCGGCCCGGCCGGCCGGTGACACGCTCGACCACCGCGACGATCCCGGCGGCGGACGAGCGTACTTCCCCGCCGACGACCTCGAGGCCAACGGGTTCCGCGAGGGGGCCCCGGTCCCGCCGATGAACGCGGCCCGGCGATTCCACCTCGACCCGGAGGGAGACGATAGCCGGGACGGGCTGACCCCGGCGACCGCGTGGAGAGGGCTCGCGAAGGCGAACGGCCGCGTGTTCGAGCCCGGGGACGCGATCCTGCTCAAGCGCGGAGGGAAGTGGCTGGGGACCCTTTCCCCGGCGGGCAGCGGAACGGCCGGCGGCTGGATCACGATCGGGGCGTACGGAGAAGGTCCGCGGCCGCTCGTGGACGGCGGGCCGGGAGACGCCGTGGCGCTCAACGACGTCTCCTACCGCGAGATCCGGGATATCGAAGTCACGACCGATCCGCTCGGGAAAGGCAACGGGATCACGGTCACTGCCCGGCGCCCGGGCCTCCGGCAGAAGGGGCTTCGCATCCTGAACGTGGTGGCGTCGGATTGCGGGGACGCCGGGATCCACGCGGGAGGCGTCTGGGACGCGAACGACGGGATCGACGAGGTCGTCATCGAGAACTGCCTCGCGTACCGGAACCAGGGCCCCGGAATCATGGTCGAAGGCTGGCATCAGGGGGGCTGGAAGGACGGGATCGTCCGCGGATGCACGGCGTGGTCGAACTCCGGGCTCGGGGGGATCTACGTGAGTTCGGGCCGGCACATCCTCATCGAGAACTGCCGGACCTACCACAACTACTTCCTCGGCACGTGGTTCTGGAATGCGCTGAATGTAACCATGCGCCGGTGTGAGTCGTGGAGGTGCCATACGAGCGGGGAGCGCGGGGGGTTCGACCTGGACTACCTCGTGAACGCCTCCATTATCGAGGACTGCTACTCGCACCACAACGAGCACTACGGGTTCATGCTCATGGGAAACGGCAACGTCCCGATGATCGACGTGCCCAAGGTCAGCCGCCACAACCTCGTGCGCAGGTGCCTGGCCGAGGACGACCGGCCGCCGTTCTGGATCATCGAGACCTTCGAGGACTCGATCGTGACGGAGAACACCGCGCTCGCGACCGGGAAAGGAGTCGCGGCCTTCGAGGTCTCGGGCTGGCCGGACGGGATCCAGGACGGCGGATGGCCGGCCCGGTGCGCGTTCACGAACAACGTCGTGTGCGCGCGCGGCGGGGCCGTGCCGATGTCCGTGGACGACGAGCCGACGAAGCTGGGCAACGCCTTCGACGGATCATGGTTCTGGCAGGCTGACCGCGAGAAGCCGTTGGTCCAGTGGGGCGGAACGAACTACAGCCCTGCGGGCTGGGGAATCAAGGCGCCGAAGCGGCCGTGGCGCCGTTTCGCGACGGTCGCCGCCTACCGGAAGGGGACCGGGCAGGATGCGCTCGGAGGCTCGGGCGACCCGGGGTTCGCCGGCAAGGCCTGGCAGGGCGCGATCGGGTTGGGCGCGCTCGAGACCTACAAGCCGAAGCCGGGCGGTCCGCTCGCGGGCGCGAAGCGCGCGCCGTCACCGGTCACTGCCGAGTGGCTCGCCGCCCGCGCCAAGTACCTGACGGACGCCCCCGCTCTCCCCGGCATTCCCCTCGCCCCCTCGCCGTAGGGCATGCATATCGTCATCACGCCGTTCGGGTCGCGCGGGGACGTACAGCCGCTCCTCGCGCTCGGAGCCGGCCTGCGCGCCAGGGGCCACGCGGTCACGTTCGGCGCCGCCCCGAACTACCGCGGCTGGATCGAGGAATCCGGGTTCCGGTTCCGCGAGATAGGCGGAGACTTCGAGCCGTGGCTGAAACGGCAGGACACGGGAACCCCGTTCTCCCTCCTCGCAGGACTCGCGAGATACGTGCGGAAGGAAGTACCCCTGTGTTTCAGGCAAACGTGCGATGCGGTCCGGGACGCCGACCTGGTCGTGACCACGACCCACATCGCGGCGCACTCGGCGGCGGAGGCGGCCGGCGTTCCCTGCCGGACCGTCCTTTACACGGCCCAGCTCCTTCCCTCGCGGTTCCATCCCCCGCTGGCCGTTCCGGGACAGGATCTGCCGGCATGGCTGAACCGGGCGCTCTGGTGGTCCCTGGCCCGGCTGTTCGACCTCCTGTTCAAGGGACCGGTGAACCGCGAGCGCGCGAACCTGGGGCTGGCGCCCGTCCCCGAGTTCCTTTCCCATGCGCGAGGCGCTTCCCCGATCGTCGCCTCCGACCGGGAGTTCGCCCCGATTGCCCCCGACGTCCCGCCCGGGCCGGCGCAGACGGGGGCGATGACCCTGCCGGTGTCCGGGACGCTCGAACCCCCGATCGAGGCGTTTCTCCGGGCAGGCGATCCGCCCGTCTACATCGGGTTCGGAAGCATGCCGGACAGGACGCCGGAGAAGACAATGCGGATGGTCTTGGACGCCGTGCGCGCGTCGGGACGGAGGGCCATCGTATGCGCCGGGTGGGCCGGACCGGACGGAACGGACATTCCGCCGGAGATCCTGGCGATCCGCGAAGCGCCCCATGCCCTGCTGTTCCCGCGGGTCGCGGCCGCGGTGCACCACGGAGGCGCCGGCACGACGGCCGCCGCAGCCCGCGCGGGAGTTCCCCAGGTCGTCGTCCCGCACCTCGGCGACCAGTTCTTCCACGGCAGGCGGGTCCGCGATCTCGGAATCGGCCCCGCGCCGATTCCGAGAAGCAGGCTGAACGCGTCGCGGCTCGCCTCCGCGATTCGTGAAGCACTCACCACGCCGCGAATCCAGGAGAGGGCCCGGTCGCTTGCCGAAAACCTGCGAAAGGTGGACGGCGTCGGCGCGGCTGTCGAAGTGCTCCTGGCAGGAACGCGGGGGGAGGAACGTACCTGAGTTGTTCACCGGACGGGCCCCGGGCCTCCCCGTCCGCGACCGCGAAGTCTCGAAGATCACGGTGACTCCGGGCTGAGCAGGGCTTGCCCCGCTATCGGAGCCGGATAGACCCGCCGGGCGGGTCTTCGTTGAAGACCGTCCGGCGGGGGCGGGGCCAGTCGGGGCCCGGCGTCTCGCCCGGCCCGAACGGTCCGGCGTCCACGAGCGGACTGCCCGGCTTGAGCCCGAAGTCCAGCCGTGCGGGATCCACGAACCCGAGCGCCGCAGGATCGGGGTACTCCCTCCCGCCGTTGCGCAGGAGGGCATCCCGGATCTCGGGGTTGGCGTCGGCCGCCACGAGGACGTTGCCGGACGCGACGAACAGGCTCGCGGATCCGTGGGGGCCCGTCGGACGCTTCATCCGCTTGGTGAAGACGAAGACGTTGTTCCGGAACTCGAAGGTCGTGAGCCACTCCTGCGGCCAGTCCTGCTCGTTCCAGTAGGGCTCGGCGGAATCGACCCAGAACAGGTTGTGGTGGTAGCGGAACCCCCGGCCCTTGCCGTAGCACTGGGACTTGATCAGGACCCACGGGTTCGCGCCGGTATCGTCGAACCCGGCGATTACGTTGTGGTCGACCTCGTGCGGCCCCATGAGTTCGTCCGAGTTCTGGTGCGAGAGCGGGGCCTGGGGACAGCTCAGGAGAAGGTTGTGGTGAAACCGCAAGTGCCGTGACCCGAACCCCTTCTGCCATCCCTCCATCTCGACGCAGTTGTCGTAGCAGTGGAGGTAGACGTTGTGGTGGCTCTCGCTGTCGTCGAAGTTCCCGAGATTCTCGCCGTCGAAGAGATCGTGCATGTAGTTGAACCGGAACTCGCACTTCACCGGCGGAGTCTCGCCTCCCGCGTGTTCCGCGATCCCGCCCTCGTACCAGTTGCTTGGGTGATACTCTTTCGTCAGGGGATAGGTACGCAGCTCGCCCCCATTGCGACGCTTGACTTCCTGCGAGAAGTCGTGGAATCCCGGGTACGAGTGTTCGCACCGCTCGACCAGGGCTCGGTCCGGCAGGGCCACGGCGTTGCGGCAGTATTCGAAGACGCAGTTGCGCACGACGGGGCCGGGACTGTCCCGGTCGATGGCAATGCCGTACGTGCCGGAGCCGCGAATGCGCAGTCCGTCCACGATCAGTCCCGGCGAGTTCCGCACCCGGATCACGGGTGTGGTGCCTTTCTCCCCCCATGACGGCGCCGAGAACGTGATGTGTTTACCGTTGGGATCCGCATCGCCGGGGAGCCGCAGGTACACGGTCCCGCGCTCGCACGCGAACCCGCTTTCGGGTCCGACCACCTTGCCGCCGAATCCGCCCTCGTCCCCGCGCGTCCGGCACGCGGACGCCCTGAGATCTTTCCGGGTCATGTACCGGAACAGGAACATACCCTCGACTCCCCCGAACAGGACTGGACCGTGCCGGGCGGCCCAGAGACCGTCACTCCCGCGCTTCCACGCGGTCTTCCCCTGTCCGGCTTCGGGCCACTCCGCCGTGACCGTGGCCTCGCCCCGGGGCTCGGCCCGGATCCAGGTCGGGCGCTCGGCGGTGGAGGCGCCGTCGATCTCGACCGGCGCGTGGAAGTACCCGCCGGGCATGACGACGAGGGTGTCGCCCGGGCTCAGTCGCCGGACCGCGATATCGAGGCCGCGCAGTGCGCGCCCGGCCGCCAGCCCGTCGTTGGCGTCGTTCCCCGCGAGGGCGCTCACGTACCAGGTGCGGCCGGCCGCCACGCCGTTGACCGGAGCCGACGCCACGACCGCGGCCAGGATCCCGATCGCGGCGAGCATGGCTCTACCGCCGGCAGGCATCGACGCCGAACTGCATCGGGGGCGTGCCGGCCTCGCAGGCGCCCATGTCCGGCGCCGTACCCGCGAATCCGTCGTTGAAGTTCGGGAGCCTGATCCCCGCGTCGAGCCCGGGGCTCCCGGGCGCGAGCTGGTAGCGGCCGGATCCGCCCGCCTCGTCGCCGTGCCCGGACAGATACACGGGTTCCCCGACGATGCCGTGCGGCTCGGCCCCCGCGTAGAGCTTGAACCGGCCGTTGTAGAGGTCGTAATCGAAGACGTTCGTCGTGTTCCGGTGGCCGTCCTCGCAGAAATACCTGCCCGCCCGGCACGTGTGCCAGATGTTGTCGAGCGACATCGTCTCGCTCATGGGCTCGTTGTCGCCGCACGGCGACGGCCCGCCCCACGCGCCCAGGGGATCCTTCTTCCCCGGCGCGCGCGGCTGGAGAAGCGTGTTGTGGAAGAAGCACCGGCGCCCGTGCGCGAAGACCCCCTCGTCGCCGAGCTTGCCGAACCATCCCCGGCCGTCCTTGTCCGTGTCCTGGAACGAGAACTCGCGGCTCCGGTTCATGACGTTGCGGAAGACGTACAGCGGCCCCAGACTGCATGCCGCCGTCGCGACTCCCGTGTAGGTCATGTCCATGTAGTTCCCCCAGACCCGGATGTTGCGCCCGCTTCCCTCGATCTCGAGCGCGTCGTCGCAGACGTTCGTGACGATGTTCCCGTAGACGTCGGAGTCGGCGCCCGGAAAGCCCCGGGCGCTGAAGTTCTCGGCCCCGCCCATGCCGTCGTTCCACCGGTGCTTCTCGCCGGAGGTGACCTCGTTGTACCGGATCACGTGGTTGCCCTGGTTGTCGTAGAAGACGACCGCCTGCGGCCCGACGGGGTGGTACGACTCGTGCGTGATAACGCGCTTCTGGCTCCAGTCGTTCGCGTTCGCGTTGGGGTCGTGGATCCGGTTCCGCTGGATCACGATCCGGATGACATCGGGGTGGGAGCCGTAGATCCCGGCGTCGTGCTCGGTCCCGAACCCGTCCGCCGCGATCCGGCCCCACTCCGAGAGGTCGCACTCCTCGATCACGACATCATGGACGCCCTCGTCGAGCCGGATCACGTGCCGCCGCGCCCCCTTGAGCACGAGCCCGCGGACGACGACGAACGGCGCCTCCACGCTCACGCAGTAGTCGTCCTGACCCTCGACGTCGATGGTCGCGCCCCCGGGGGGCGGGCAGACGAGGACGTACCCGGTTGCCGTGCCCGCCTGCGTCAGGTGCAGGCGATTGTGCGAGACTCCCGCCGGGGCATAGACCGTCGCCGCGACCGGGAACACCTCGCTCCAGGTCGTCGCCGCGAGCGTGGCCGACACCTTCGTTCCCGAGATCCTGAGCCGGACAGCGTAGGCGGTGGCCGGGGTCAGCCCCACAATGCTCCCCCGGTACTCGCCGACCCTTCGGTCGAACCAGAGCGGAAGTCCCTCGCGCCACTCATCAGCGCCCGCGGCGCGGAACCTGACCTCACAGGTGGCGCCGGCGCTTCCCCCGGGCGGGCTCCAGTAAAGCCCCAGGCACTCGAACGTCGGAACCGCCCGGGGACCGTCGCGTCCCGCCAGCCGCAGGAACTCGTATGCGGAATCGAGGTCGCGGTACGCATGCCACAAGGACATCGTTCGGTACCCGCGGAGCCTCGCCTCGAGTGCCGCGTCCCAACCCCGGCCGGGACTCACGCCGTTCCGGTTCGCGACGCGCTCCGGCTCGATCGTCACTTGAAGAACGATCCGGTCCCGAAGCGCCGTGTCCATCCCAATTTGGTCATCGAGCACCTTCATCGCGTCCGGGAAGTCGTTCTGATAGACGAAGGTCTGGGTCTGGATGAGCATGAAGTCCGCGCCCGCTACGTTGAGGAAGTCCGGGTAGCGCCAGCCGTACTTCGTCACTTCCCTTTCGAGCAAGGGGCGTCCCGTGGGGATGACCATGAGCTTCTTCCCGGCCGCGTGAGCGAGCCCGGCGGCCTCGCGCACATGCCCGACCGCGGTCTCGAATACCCATCCCCCGTTCTCGCCCTTCGGGAACTCCTTGGCGTAGTTGGGCTCGTACCCGTACCCGATGAACTCGATCCCGGGCTCGGACTTGAGCCCCGATGCGAGCGCGCGGACGTTGTCCAGATCCGAGGTGTAGATGCCGTAGTGGAGCCCGTGCCTTTCCAGCTCTTTCGATGCCCTGTGGTACTTGTCGATCGCGCGGGCCGGGTCGACCGGCTTCCCCCCGTTCCCTTCGATGATGAGCACCCAGTCCCCGGCTTCCACGAACCGGCCGAAGGCGGGAGTCAATCGGTCGACATTGTCGTATGCGTTCCACGCGATCGCGGTCCGCCCCCCGGCAGGATCGGCGCCAGCCGACAGCGCCGCGGCAAGGAATCCCACCAGTATCACCACGGCTAGATTGTACCCGCCAGACTGATACACTGGTCGGGCAATGAACCGGCCGTCATTCCCAGCTCCCCGGAGACTTCCTGCTCGGACCAGATGGCCCGACCCGCTGGAGATGTTCCGTGGCGGGAAGGTCGCGACGCCCCGGTCATGGGAGCGGGAACGCAAGCCCGAACTGCTCGCGCTCTTCCGCCACTACATGTACGGGTTCGAGCCGCCCGCGCCGCGGAACCTGCGGGTGCGACTGCTCGACGAGGTGCCGCACGCCGGCGGACGCGCGGTTCTTCGCGAGTACCGGGTGAACTACGGTCCGCGCGGAGTTCCACCTCTGAACATTCTGGTCGTCCGCCCGGCCCGCGCGCGCGGCCCCGTTCCCATGTTCCTCGGGGTCAACTTCACCGGAAACGTCAACGTGCGGAGCGGGTTCGACGGCCGGCCCGACGCCTGGCCGGCGGATCTCGTGGTCAGCCGCGGGTTCGGGTTCGCGACCTTTCACGCCTCGGACGTGGATCCCGACAAGCCGGACTTCACCGACGGCGTCCATCCCTGGTACTTCCGCCGCGGCCAGGCGCGTCCGCGCCCGACGGACTGGGGCACGATCGCGGCCTGGGCGTGGGGCCTCTCGCGTGCGGCCGACGCCCTGCTCCGGGTCCGCGAGACCGCGCCGGGCCGGCTGATGGCGATCGGCCACTCGCGGATGGGCAAGACCGCGCTCCTGGCCGCCGCGCTCGATCCCCGATTCGCGATCGCGGTCGTCAACCAGGCCGGATGCGGCGGCTCCGCCCCCAGCCGCGGCACCGTCGGCGAAACCGTTGCCAGCATCAACAAGAACTTCCCGCACTGGTTCAACGACGTATTCCCCCGATTCAACGGGGCGGTTCATCGACTCCCGTTCGACCAGCACTGCCTCGTCGCCCTCGCCGCCCCGCGCCCCGTGCTCTTCCTCGCCGCCGAGGGGGATCAGTGGGCGAATCCCGACGGCCAGTTCGAGGTGCTCAAGGCCGCGGAGCCCGCGTACCGGCTCCTGGGCGCGTCCGGGCTGGGAGTGGATCGCCGCCCACGGATCGGGACGCTCGCCGGCGCCGACCTCGGCTACCGGCTCCGTCCCGGCACGCACTCGCTCGGGCCCGCCGACTGGTCCGTAGCCCTGTCCTTCGCCTCGTCCCGGCTGAAGCCGTAGTTTCCGTGGAAAGCCCCCGTGCTATCATCGAAGTGGAGCGCATGACATGAGCTATCGCTACAAAGTTATCCTTCAGCACGAATCCGACGGCGGATACTCGGTCTTCGTCCCCGCGCTCCCGGGATGCGCGAGCCAGGGCGAGACAACCGAGGAAGCGATGACTAACATCCGCGAGGCGATCGACCTCTACATCGAGGACCTGCTCGCGGAGCACCTTCCCGTGCCTGCCGATGAAACCCAGTTGAGGGAAGTGGAAGTTACGGCTTGAGCGAGCTGCCGCAGGTACCCGGGGACCGCCTAGTGCGCGCCCTCGAACAAGCCGGATTCGTCAGGAAGCGCCAGAAAGGGTCGCATGTGTTGATGGTGCATCCCGGTTCTCCCCTGCGGCGTGCGACCGTTCCTATGCACGGCAACAAACCCACGAAACCCGGAACGCTCCACGCCATCCTCAAGGGAGCCGGGCTGTCGATTGACGACCTGAAACGGCTCCTGTAGCCCCGTCAGCGAACGGGTGTGGCCGGCTCGGCGCGACGGGCCTTCATCGTCGCCATCCGAAGGAATGAGTGCAGGTTCTCAACGCCCTCCCGCGTCAGAGAGCCGCCAACTGCAAATCGGTCGCCCTCCTTCTTCCCATCCTTCCCGAAGGAGCGCTCTCTAACGAACGGCAATGAAACCCTGACACTTCCGGCGGATAGCAGTGCGCGCATGGCATCGGCATCAAGGGCGTACTCTTGCACATCGTAGCACCGGGACACATCGGCGCACTGGGCTACACCCATGTGCGGCTCCTCCTCCACAACGCCTCCACGGCCGCCCACCCACTTCATCTTGCCAGTCCTCGAGTTCGTCCAAACTCCCAGTTCGCCCCTGCACTCCCCGAACGTGCAAAGCGGTCCCCCTCCAACCCGCGTGCATTCCTGAATCACGACGGACCAGATCTCATATCGAGGGGGGTCCCAGTCCGGGGCATTCTCGGTATCGACTCGCATTCTCTTCTTCACCGCGAGAAGACCCATGGGAAACACCAGTCCCACAAGCTGCCCAGGGTCCACCGAGCTGTCGACGACGAAGGGGAGATCGACATACTCCAGGATGACCAAGACCTCACCGCCGCTAGCATTGTAGGTGAAGAGCCCATCTTCGGCAGTGCAACCGCTTCGCTCGCCGAGCGGACCCATCAACCCGTTGCGCGTCTGCAACGCAACATGACTAACGAGTGCTTCCAGATTCCACGGGGCACAGGCGTTGTACTCCTCCGCCATGGCCGGCATCACGGCCTGCATCAAGAGAAGAGAACAGAGGGCTGTCACGATCGCACTTCGTGCCGCGCAGGCAGTTGGCGTGATGTGCTTCCTCTTCCACATGATCCAGCTACATGATGCCAGAACAGCATGTGATCTGCACGCGTCGGCCGAAGAACCCTCTCCGAACGCTCTGGTAGACTACTGCGCAATGGGAAACATGAAGACGCATCACGAATCCGCGCGCGCGATACCCGTGGCCCGGGACACGGACGTCGTCGTCGTGGGCGGGGGGCCGTCGGGCCTCGCCGCCGCGATCGCGGCCGCCCGGAACGGGGCGAAGACAACCCTGATCGAGCGGTTCGGGTTTCTCGGCGGCATCGCGACCGCGGGCCTCATGGCGAACCTGAACGGGTTCCGGAACCAGGTCGAGCCCGACGCCACCCAGACGGTCCGCGGCATCGCCGAGGAAATCGTCCTCGAGCTCAAGAAGATGAAGGGGCTGGGCGGAAGCCCGTACCAGCAGAAGAAGTACCCGGACGAGCCCGCGAAGATGGCGTACAGCTACGCCATCGACACCGAGAAGTTCAAGTACGTGACGTTGAAGTTATGCGTCGACGCGGGTGTGGACGTCATGTTCCACACCTGGTTCTCGATGCCCGTTCTGGACGGCCGCCGGGTGCGCGGCGTCGTCGTCGAGAACAAGTCCGGGCGGATCGCCCTAATGGCCAAGGTCGTCGTCGACGCCAGCGGGGACGGGGATGTCGCGGCGCGGGCGGGCGCCCCCTTCTGGAGCTCGACGAAGGGCGGCGAGCCACGGCTCGGCGACTCCCTCATGTACCGGGTCAGGTTCGGCAGGCGGCGCCCCAAGGGTCTCGGCGGCGTCGACCTGGGATCGGACATGATCGTCTGGGGACCGTTCTCGAAGACGATCGACGGAACCGACGCCGACGCGGTCAGCCGCGCCGAGATCGCGGCCCGGCTGGGCGTCTTCCGGAACTTCGCGGAGATGCAGGCCAAGCACCCGGAGCTCATCGACGCGACGGTCGCGGAGACGCCGGTCATGCTCGGAATCCGCCAGACCCGGTTCATCGAGGGCGAATACCGCATCACCGGCGACGACGCCATCAAGGGGAGGCGGTTCCGGGACTCCGTGGCCATGAGCTCCTGCCCCATCATCAGCTACTACGGTTACCGGAGATACCTCAAGCACCAGGGGTACTCCATCCCGTACCGGTGCCTCGTCCCCAAGCGGATCGAGAACCTGCTCATCGCCGGCCGGTGCATATCGAGCGACCAACGCGCGTACGAATCCCACCGTGCCATGATCCCGATGATGGCCATCGGCGAGGCGGCCGGCACCGCTGCGGCGCTATCATCCCGCGAAGGCACCACTCCCCGGCGGCTGGACGTCGGCCTGCTCCAGCGGGCCCTGACCGCCCGGGGAGCGTTGATTCGAATCCCAGCGGCATAACGGGAAAACGCTGACCGGCCGCATCCTGCCCGTCCCCTTGGACGCGGAGTTATCATGTGGCAGGAGGGTACAAGCATGTGGAACCCGGTCATCGGTGAGAACTCAGGCAAGGTCTGGAAGGCCCTCAAGGAGAAGGGACCCCTGGTGGCTTCGGGCATCAAGAAAGCCACGGGACTGGACGACAAGAACCTCTACATGGCTCTGGGATGGCTGGCCAAGGAAGGCAAGCTCAAGTTCGAGAACAAGCAGGGCCTCATCGTCGTATCCCTGAACAGCTAGCTCGCCGCGACTGCTAGACTCCCCGGCCGCAGAGCTCGAGCACGCGGGCGACCTCGACGCCCAGGGCGGCATCCGACGGGGCGGGTGCGCCGCCGACTGCGGCGATGAACTCAACGATGGCGGTCGCCAGCGGCGAAGAGGGCTGAAACGGCGCGCTGGCGCCCGCGATCCTGAGTTTCGGCTCCGTCACGTCGTCCCAGACCGCCTCGGCTTTCGCGCCGCGGACGGCCGCCCGGCGCACCTTGGCCTTGAACCGGCTCCCGAAGTGGGCGCGCCAAACGACGGCCCCGAAGGTCATGGTCACCCGGTGGTTTCCCTCGGGCATCGCCGCGCACTCGACCTTCGAGGGCGGCCCCCCCATGAGGTCGATCGCGAGCGCGATGTCATGCGGCCCCCAATCCCAGAGCGGGGTGACGTCGGCGCGGAACGGCCCGTCCTGCCCGGCTTCGGACTCCGCCTCGCGGATGGTGCCCAGCTCGGGAAGCCTGCGCTTCAGCTCGCGCCACGCGGGATTGAAGAGGTGAATGTGGTCCACGACGACGGGCAGGCGGGCCGCCTTCGCCGCGTCCCGGACCCGTTCGGCGTCGGCAACCGAGAGCGCCATGGGCTTCTCGACGAAGGCGGGGAGGCCGTGCTCGAGCACGCGCACGGCATGCTCGGCGTGGAGCGACGCCGGGGTGGCGATGGCGACGGCGTCGGGGCGCCGCGAGGCCAGCCAGCCGGGCCAGTCGTCCTTGGAGCCCGCGACCCATGCGACGGACGCCCCGTCGAGCCCCTCGAGGGTCCGGACGATGTTCCGTCCCCACTTCCCCGCCCCGCCCAGGACCCCGACCTTCACCGCGGAATCAGCTCGCGCCGGTGTAGTTCTTGTCGGTCCAGGCGAGGAACCGGCGGAGCCCCTCCGCGAGCGGAATCCGGGGCGTGTAGCCCAGCTCGGCCTTCGCCTTCGCCAGGTCCGGGCACCGGCGGTTCGGCTCGTCCGGCGGGTAGTGGTCCGGGTACTTCGCGAACTCCTTCTTGACCGGCCGGCCGAGAACCTTCTCGATCGTGGTGACCAGGTCGTTGATCGAGATCTCGGGGTCCGTATTCCCGATGTTGTAGGCCTCGCCGCCGCGTCCCTTGAGAAGCGCCCGGAAGAACCCCGTGAGCCCGTCCGTGGCGTAGCAGTAGGTCCGGGTCTGGCGGCCGTCCCCGTACAAAAGCAGTTGCCGGTCCCCCTTGATCGCGGAGGCGAAGTTCGGCAGGACCCGGTAGTCCTTCTCCTTCATCCCGGGACCGTAGACGTTGAACGGCCGGACGACCACCGCCGCAACCTTGAAGTAGTTCGCGTAGATGTAGCACAGGGTCTCGCCGATCCGCTTCCCCTCGTCGTAGCACGACCGCGGCCCCATGCTCGAGACGTACCCCCGGTACGTCTCGGGCGTCGGCACGAACTTCGGGTCCGGGTCCCCGTAGATCTCGCTGGACGAGAAGCACAGCATCCGCGCGCCGTCCCGCTTCGCGAGATCCAGGACCTGGCGCGTTCCGAAGAACGAGACGTCCAGGGTCTCCAGCGGCTTCGCCCGGTAGTACGCGGGGCTCGCGATGCCGGCCATGTGGACCGCGAAGTCCACGTGATCCTTGAGGTCCAGCGCCTTCGACAGGTCGTGGTGGATGAAGGTGATGTCGCCGGGCCGCGTCACGGACGCGCGGACCTCGGAGGGCGCCTCGACGGTGTCGAGGGCGAGGAGGCGGCAGGGCTTCGCCAGCACCTGGGCGTTCAGGAAATCGACGGCGCCGACGAACCAGCGGCCGAGGAAACCGACCGAGCCCGTGAGCAGCAGGGTCTTGCCCTCCAGCGCGCGGGCCTCGCCGCCGAGCCCCGCGGCTATGTCCTTGAGATCAGTTGAGTCCATCAGCTTCCTCCTGTCGGTCTAGATCACGGTCGGTTCGGGCAGGGGCACGATCAGGTCCGGCGGGCGCATCCCGCGGCCGGCGAAGAGATCGCGGACCTTCTGCGCGATCGACTCGGCGAAGTTCCAGGCGAATATGACGATGGCCTGCGGCGGGCGCTCGAGTAGCGCGGAGGGCGCGAGCACCGGGATATGCAGTCCGGGCGAAAGCAGGCCGATCTTCCACGGCGAGTCGTCAACCAGGTAGTCCACGTCGGACCCCGAAAGGCCCATCGTGTACATGAGGGTCGTGGTCTTGGCCGGGACACCGTATCCCGCGACGACTCCCTTCGCCTTCCGGTAGTCCCCGATCAGGGCGCGCAGACGCGAGGACGCCGTGTCGATCCTCTCGCGCAGGCGCTTGAACGCGACTGGCGAGGTCCAGGCCCCCTCCTGCGCGTCCCATTCCCGCCGCTCGAGGAACGGGGGCTCCGCCCTGACGAACACCCGGATCGACCCCCCGTGCGTGGGCACCGGCACGACGTCGAAGACGCCGAGGCCGTGCCGCCGGAAGAACGGAATGAGCGGGCCGACCGCGTGGTAGCTCACGTGCTCGGCGTAGATCATGTCCCACAGCCCCTGGCGGACGAGGTCCACGACGTACTGCACTTCCATCACGAATACGCCGCCGGGAGCGAGCATCGTCTTCACGCCCCGGACCACGCCCGCCAGATCGTCGATGTGGGCCATGCAGTTGTTGGCCGCCACGAGCGCGGCGGGGCCGTATTTGCCCAGCACCTGCCGGGCCGTGGTCTCGGTGAAGAACTCGCCCCAAGTCTCGACGCCGGACGCCGTGGCGGCCGCCGCGATCTTCCTCGCCGGGTCGATGCCCAGGACGTCGAGCCCCTTCTCCTTGAACGCGCGCAGGAGGACGCCGTCGTTGCTCCCGATCTCGACGACGCGGTCGCCCGGGGCGAGCCCGAACCGGCGCGTCACCTCGTCGGCATAGGACTGGAAGTGGCGGACGAAGACCTGGCTCGTCCCGCTGGCGTACACGTAATCCCCGAACAGGACCTCCGCGTCCACGACGGCGCCGAGCTGAACGTGGCCGCACGCGCGGCACCGGAAGAGATCCTGCGGAAAGACCGGCTGCGCCGTCTTCTCCTTCACGAACGCGTTCGCCGGCGGCGTCGGCGGCAGGGCCAGGACCTGTTCCAGGTCCCGCGAGTCGCAGAGCCGGCAGGTGTCGCGCCGGCGGACCATGGCCGTCAACTCACCCGGCGATCAGCGGCGGGCTGAGGCGGACGAGGTCCTCCTCGTAGTCGGCCTGGCTGCGGTGCCGGTCGGCGACGGTGACGAAAACCGTGTCCTTCAGGAACTTCATCGCGTGATCCACCTTCGGCGGCGTGAAGACCGCCTGACCCGCCCGCACGACGACGCGCTTGTTCGGACGCCGGGCCCCCGGCTTGCGCTCGAGGTACAGCATCTTCCCCGAGACGAGGTAGCAGAGGTGGCTGTCCCGGTGGTGCCGGTGGTTGGCGCGCACCGTGCCCTTCCGGCTCGCGATGACGACGACGGACCCGAACCGGGTGCCGAGCGACCGCGAGGAGGCGATCACGTGCAGGCTTCCGCGACGGTCCACGTGGGGCCGCTCGAGCCGGGGAACCGTGCGAACCTTCTGCCACCAGGGCGCGCGCTTGCGATGTTTCATTGTCCCGCCATTATCCCTTCAATACAGCTTCCGCGTCCACGTCGGGGGCGCCCCGGTGACAAGCTCCAGCCCGTGCTTGAGATAGGCGAACGGCTGGGGGCCCATGGTGAGGGCCCAGGCCACCATCCGCCGCACGCCTTCCCGGATCGGGGTCGCGGTGCGTACCCCTAGCCAGCGGCGGGCCTTCTCCTGCGAGGACCACGCGTTCGCGACCTCGAGCGGCCGGCCCGGCCGCCAGTGCCGGGGTTTGAGATACTTGGGCACGGCGCGGTCGGCGCCGAAGAACTCGCGGAGGACGAGCCCCGCGAGGCCGTTGAGCGAGATCTCCTCCTGCGGCCCGATGTTGAAGATCTCGCCGGCGCACCGCTTCGAGAGTCCGGCCCGGATCACGTAGGGCGTGTAGTCCGTGATGTAGGTGTAGGCCCGCTTCTGCCGGCCGTCCCCGTAGATCCAGAACGGCTTGTCGTTCATGAGGGCGTTGATCCAGATCGCGATCACGTTCCGGTAGGGGTCGGAGAGATTCTGGCGCGGCCCGTAGACGTTGTGGGGACGGATGATCGTGTACCGGAACCCGTGCACCCGGGCGAGGATCTCGGTCACCTGCTCCATGGCCGCCTTCGCGATCGCGTAGACGTCCTCGGGCTTCCGCTCCAGTCCCTCGGTGAACGGCGGCTTCTGGCGGCCGTACACGCTCATCGAGGAGGCCAGCACCATCTTCTTCATGCCGTGCCGGACTCCGGCCACGAGCGTGTTCAGGTACATCATGTAGTTGCGCTCGGTCGAGCGGACGGGCGTGAACTGGGAGCCTCCCTCGGTCGCGTAGGCCGCGTCGTGAAAGATGACCTCGGGGCGCACCCGGCGCATGTACCTCTCCACCGATGCCTGGTGCCGGAGGTCCAGCTTCGTGAACCTGACGCCGTCGGGCACGTTCGATACGTACCCCCCCGAAAGGTCGTCGGCGCCGTACACCTCATACCCCATGCGGAGCAGGGCCTCGGCTTCGTGGCTGCCGTGCAATCCGGCGACCCCCGTTACCAGTACACGGCGCACCTGCAGGCGGTCCGGTCCCTCTCCGACCATTATTGGCTCTGGCTCATCGTTGGCTCCGGCTCATGCCCGGCATTATCGCACGGAGGTGCGCGAATGCGCGTAGGATGGGTGTGGTGTATTCCCGGAACGGAGCTCACTCGAAAGCCGCCCGGGTGGAACGGCTCCGATCCCGGATCGCCGAGGCCCTCCGTGAGCTCGGCATCTCCCGAAAGGAACACCGCCGCCTCGCTGCCGTCCTGAGGGAGGAAGCTGCCCGCACGTACGATCCCCGGTCCGCCTGGCTCGTCCGGGAGATGGACGAGGGCGAGCGCGACGCGCTGGCGTCCCGCACGAAGCTTGTCGAAGCAAACCTCCGGCTCGTCGTCTCCATCGCGAAGAAGTACTCGAACCGCGGACTCCCGTTCCTCGACCTCATCCAGGAGGGCAACATCGGGCTGATCCGGGGCGCCGAGAAGTTCGAGTTCCGGCGCGGGTTCAAGTTCTCGA
>Ga0315281_10004515_pt1 | contig 20154 bp, 18 predicted proteins | sample YL17G07_0_MG_FD_204540 | JGI IMG/M metagenome (GOLD analysis project Ga0315281, IMG submission 204540) | Sediment microbial communities from Yellowstone Lake, YNP, Wyoming, USA - YL17G07_0 | ecosystem: Environmental > Aquatic > Freshwater > Lake > Sediment | place: USA: Wyoming | collected...
ATTTCTACGGTATCAGGAACAGATTGGTCAAACAGTTTCAAAGGAGCTAGCACCCATGTATAAACTGGGCTGGTTCTCCACAGGCCGAGGCGGGGGCTCTCGCGCCCTGCTGACAAGGATGCGCGATGAGATAGAGAAAGGCAATGTAAAGGCAGAGATAGAGTTCGTATTCTGCAGCCGCGAGCCGGGAGATGCCGAGGGAAGCGATACGTTCATTAAACTCGTTGAATCCTATCACATCCCCCTCGTTTGCCTCTCCTCGAAAAGGTTCAAGACGAGCGCTGGAGGATACCTCTCTCCACAATGGAGGCTGGAGTACGACAGAGAGGCGATGAGACGTCTCCAGGGCTATAACCCCGACCTCTGCGTGCTCGCCGGCTACATGCTCATCGTCGGCCCCGAGATGTGCCAGCACTATAAGATGGTCAATTTACATCCCGCTGCCCCCGGCGGCCCCAAAGGCACCTGGCAGGAGGTGATCTGGCAGCTCATCGAGAGCAAAGCCACCGAGACCGGCGTGATGATGCACCTGGTCACCCCCGAGCTGGATGAGGGGCCTCCGGTAACTTATTGCAGGTTCTCTATCAGGGGCGAGCTTTTCGATAAGCACTGGGAGGAGATAAAAGGGTTATCCGCAGGCCAAGTGAAAGCCAGGCAAGGGGAGAACAACACGCTGTTCAGGCTAATCCGTCAGGAAGGCTTTAAGAGGGAGCAGCCGCTCATCGTAGCCACAGTGAAGGCTTTCGCCGAGGGCAATGTGCGTATAGAGAAAAGCAAGATAGTTGACAGCAAAGGAAAGGTCATCAAAGCCTATTCGTTAACCAAAGAGATAGATGAGATAGTGAAAGGCAAATAACCTAAATGAGATATGGACAAATGAAAGGGCGCGGTAACCGCGCTCTTTCATTTGTGGTCCGCTTTCCCCGACCTACTTCGGCTTCACTTTGCCCTTGGCCCCGGTGAGTATCTCGTCAATTATCCCATACTCCATCGCAGAAGGAGCACTCATAAAGTAGTCGCGGTCAGTATCACGAGAGATCTTTTCCAGAGACTGCCCAGTATGTTTGACCAGAATAGAGCGGATGACATCCTGCTCCCTCAATATCTCCTTGGCAGCGATAGCTATATCTGACGCCGGGCCTCTGGCACCGCCCATCGCCTGATGCATGTGAATGGTGGAATTGGGCAGGGCGTAGCGCTTGCCCTTGGTGCCTGCAGAAAGCAAGACTGTGGCCATGCTGGCTGCCAGCCCCACACAGATGGTGGATACATCACAGCGGCTTAGCTGGATGGTATCATAGATGGCCAGTCCGGCATTTATCTCACCGCCGGGACTATGTATATAGAGGCTGATGTCTTTGTCGGGGTCTTCACGCTCCAGAAAGAGAAATTGAGCGATTATCAGGTTGGCGACCTGGTCGTTGATAGGCATGCCCATAAAGACGATGCGCTCCTTAAGCAGCAGTGAGTAAATATCGAAGGCACGCTCCCCCCGCGCACTGCTTTCGATTACGAACGGGATGACGTTACTTGGTTGGTTCTCCATTCTCTTTTCCCCCTTCCTTTCCCTCTAAAGTTGTAGTCTCCTCCACCTTAGTAGCTATGTCAACCAGACGGTCGATAGTCTTCTGTATATTTATGTTTCTTCTTAGGGATTCGCGTCCAGATGCCGAAGAGAAAAGCTGTCGCACCCTTTCATCATTATTAGCGCCCTGGATTACACGCTCCACTGCAGCTTCAACCTCAGAGTCGCCGACCTCGATCTTCTCCAACTCGCCAAGTTTCTCCACAACGAGCGAACTCCTGATGAAAGCCTCAGCCATCGGCTTGAGCTCGTTTCTAAACTCCTCCTCGGTCTTCTTAGCATTCTTTAGATAATTCTCCAGGCTATCCTTCTCGCCAAGATATTGTTTGCGCTCCTCAATGAGACGGTCGATCTCGTTCTCCACCAGAATATCCGGGTATTCCAGACGAGAAATAGCGACCAGAGCATCGATCGCCTTAGCCTCAAGCCTTGTCCTAGCTAGCCGTTCCTTCTCAGACTTAATGTCACTTGAAACCTTCGCCCTTAGGGCATCCAGAGTCTCTACACCACGACCAAGGCTTCTAGCGAATTCATCGTCCAGGTCGGGGAGATTCTTCTGCTTGATATCGTTGACCAAAACCTTGAAATTGCATTCCTGCCCAGAAAGCTCTTTAAAATCCTGAGACAATTTCAAGACGAACGTCTTCTCCTCACCTTTTTTAGCCCCCTCAAGCTGCTCGGAGAAGCCGGGAAGTGACGAAGATGGTCCAGGCGACAAGGGATACCACCCCCCTTTTTCGCTGATAACAACTTTGCCCTGTGCAGTGCCCTCTACATCGATATTCAGCAAATCCTCAAGTTTCGCCTCTCGTTCCACAGGCTCCCAGGTTGCCCGCATATTGCGGAGCCTTTCCAGGGCCTCATTAACCTCATCATCGGTAACCACTACTGGCTCGGGGATAAGCTTAATCTCGTGATAGTCGCCCAATTCTACAGTGGGTCTCACCGGCACGGTAGCTTTAAATGACAGGGGCTCGACCTGGATAACCTCCACCTGAGGCCGGGCTATAGCCTCCACCTTATGCTCTTCTAGAGCCTTATCATAGGACTCCATCAGCAAAAGATTAGCGGCTTCCTCAACCAGGGCTTCCCTTCCCAAATATCTCTCCAGCATGGGTCTGGGGGCCTTACCCTTGCGGAAGCCAGGCACTGCTGTTTTGGCTGCAAGGCGGCGGTAGGCCCTCTCCATGGACTTATCCATCTCATCCTTATCGGTTTCGACGTTGAGAACTACCCTACTTCCTTCAATTCTTTCCGTTGTTACCTTCATCTCATCTCCATTATACTCCTAGCCTGCCTCACAGTGAATAGCTCAGCTTTAGCTCGGGTCTCTAGCGAACAAGTCAACCACCATCTATAAGCTTCAGATGCAATTCCTTAAGCTGCGCCGGCGGGACAGAAGACGGCGAATCGAACATGAGGTCGACGGCGTTCTGGTTCTTAGGGAAAGCAATGACCTCCCTGATGTTGGTCTCTCCGGTGAGCAGCATCATCAGACGGTCGATCCCCGGGGCTATACCGCCATGAGGCGGAGCGCCGCATTCCAGGGCTTCTAGAAAGCCTCCGAATTTAGCTTGGACCTCCTCCTCGCTATGGCCTAGAATATGAAAAATCTTTTCCTGCAGCTCACGATTGTGAATCCTTATTGAGCCGCTGGAGACCTCAGAGCCATTGCACACGAAGTCGTAGTGTCTGGCTCGCACTTTCCCCGGGTCGGTATCGAGCAGCGGTATATCCTCAGGATGCGGGGACGTGAAGGGATGATGCATAGAGTCCCAGCGCTTTCCCTCTTCATTCCACTCGAACAAGGGGAAGTCCAAGACGAATGCAAAAGCCAGAAGCTTAGGGTCTGCCAGCTTTAGACGCTGCGCCATCTCTGTACGCAACGCGCTCAGGACAATGTCCACTACCTTGGGCTTATCTGCGACGATGAGCAGAAGGTCTCCTAGATTAGCTTTCAGCCGCCTGGCGATCTCCACTGCCTGCTCTTTAGTCAGGAACTTGGCAACGACAGAGCGAACCCTGTCCGGGGTCAAGTTGGAGATTGGCTCACCTTCCTTGCCATCGAGAGCCATAGTGATGAGTCCTTTGGCACCTCGACTGCGTGCGAATTCAGTTAGCTCCCCCAACTGGCTGCGTGTGTAGGTGGCGCAGCCCGGGGCAGCAAAGCCCTTAATCTTCCCCCCTTCGCTTAGCACTGTGCGGAAGACTGAGAACTCGCTTCCCGCGAAGATGTCGGAGAGGTCAGCCATCTCCAGACCGAACCTCAAATCGGGCTTGTCGCTGCCGTATTTATCCATGACCTCATTCCAAGAGAGGCGAGGGAAGGGCTTAATCAACCTGAACTGAGGGGTTACGGTCTCCACCAGGGAGATGAAAAGCTCCTCCATCAGGTTCAGCACATCTTCTTCATCTATAAAGCTCATCTCGAGGTCAAGCTGGGTGAACTCAGGCTGGCGGTCAGCCCTCAAGTCCTCATCGCGGAAGCAGCGAGCTATCTGGAAGTACTTGTCGTACCCCGCCACCATGAGCAACTGTTTCAGTTGCTGGGGCGATTGAGGCAGGGCATAGAACTTGCCGGGGTATATTCGGCTGGGCACCAGGTAATCCCGCGCCCCCTCGGGGGTGCTCTTGATCATGATGGGCGTCTCTATCTCAAGGAAGCCCTTGGCATCGAGGAAGTCGCGCATAAACTTGACCACCTTATGCCGCAGGATCAGATTGCGCTGCATCCTCTCGCGCCTGAGGTCGAGGTAGCGGTACTTGAGACGAAGCGTCTCATCCACCTCCACCTCTTCATTTATGTAAAATGGAGGCGTCTTCGCCTTGTTGAGTAACTCGGCCTGCTCCACGATAAGCTCGACCTCGCCTGTTGCCAGCTTGGGGTTCTCCGTGCCTTTGGGACGCAAGGAGACCTTGCCTTTCGCTCTAACCACATACTCACTTCGCAAGTCAGAGGCGATCGAGTGCGCCCTGGCCGATACCTCGGGGTTGAACACTACCTGGGCGATACCTTCCCGGTCGCGCAGGTCAATGAAAATGAGTTTGCCGTGGTCGCGCCGACGGTGAACCCAGCCAGCAATGGTCACTGTCTGGCCAACCTGTTCCTTGCGCAGTTCCCCGCAATAATGGGTCCTCAAGGCAGTCCTGGATTTAGTCATAGGCAAGATTATATAGGAAAGGGATAGCAGTTTCAATCTTGTCAGCTTGAAAGCGTTTACAGACAGTATTCGACCCCCTTGATCCCCCTTATTAGCAAACAATCTTTTACGCAAGGGGGCACGGCATGCCGTGCCCCTACACAATGGTTGACTTCCTCTCCCAGCAAATGATACTCTTAATCTAATTACAAATGTTTAGGAAAAGAGGAATCCGTTATGTTCAAGACCAGGCTAACTGAGCTATTAGGAGTTAAGTATCCCATAATCGGCGGCGCTATGGCTTATCTGAGCGGAGGTAAGCTGGCGGCAGCGGTTTCCAATGCCGGAGGATTCGGGCTTATCTCAGCGGTTACCTTCTCGCGGGAGGAGTTACAGAACGAAATCCGGCTCTGCCGCAAACTTACCAAGAAGCCTTTCGGGGTAAATATCGCACTTATACACCGTGACCCGAGAAAGATAGAGCAGGACATGGATGTGGTCATCGAAGAGGGTGTGAATGTCATTGAGACGGCTGCGCTCAACCCTGAGCAATTTGTGGAGCGACTCAAGAAGAAAGGCGTGACAGTGCTGCACAAGTGCGCCGCCGTAAGACATGCTCAGACGGCGGAGCGAATTGGAGTCGATGCCGTTACTCTGGTAGGCTACGATGCCGCAGGTCACACTGGACTTGACGACCTGCCCCTTTCCATCATGATTCCTCTGGCGGTGGACTCATTGAAGATACCAATTGTAGCTGCCGGCGGCGTTGGGGACGGGCGAGGCTTCGTGGCCGCTCTGGCTCTGGGAGCAAGCGGCGTGCAGATAGGCACACGACTCATGGCATCCAAAGAGTGTCCCGCCTGCGACAAATTCAAAAACTGGCTGGTCCAGACCGAGGCGACCGACACCGTTCATGTAGAGCGCTCTATGAACAGGGCTTACAGGGTACGCAGAAACGCGGCTGCGGAAAAGGTGCTGGAGATGGAAAAGAAGGGCTGCGACATCTTCGAACTCCTGCCCTACATAGGCGGTGAAGCTCTGCAAAAGGTGCTTTTCGAAGGCGATACAGACGCAGGTGTTGTCGCTTGCGGGCCGGTGGTAGGCTTGATCAACGACGCGCCGTCCGTCAAGCAGATTATCGACCGTATGGTAAAACAGAGCCAGGACATCGTAAAACGGCTGAACGCTAGCTAATTAATTGTAGGGGCACGGCATGCCGTGCCCCTACATAGTATACACCCCTGTAAAAGTTGCCAACTTCCGAAAATTCGCTAAAATGTAGTCTATTATCTAAAACTATCTCTAAGAGGAGAGCTACCTTGGAATATTTCTTAACCGAACAGCAGAAGCTCATCAGGAACATAGCTCGCAGAATAGCTGAGGAGAGGATAATCCCCGTGCGCGCCGAACTGGACGAAAAGGAGCAGTTTCCCTGGGAGATAATCAAGGACATCGCCAATGCCGACCTGTTTAGAATCTTCATTCCAGAACAATATGAGGGTATGGGCGAGGGTTCCTTTGCCCTCTGCATCGCAGTTGAGGAGCTCAGCCGAGCCTGCGCTGGCGTAGCGCTCACTTATGCCGCCGACGCTTTGGGGGCTTTCCCCATACTGCTTTATGCCAGCGAAAAACAGAAACAGCAGTATCTCCCTGCTATAGCCAGCGGAATGAGGCTCACCGCCTTCGGGCTCACAGAGCCCGGCGCCGGCAGCGACGCCGGAGCCATTAAGACGACCGCCAAGCGCGACGGCGACAGCTATATACTCAACGGCACCAAGCAATTCATCACCAATGGCGGCGAGGCTGAGATATACACCATCATAGCGCTCACCGACCCCACAAAGGGAGCGCGCGGGGCCAGCGCCTTTATCGTGGAGAAAGAGACGCCCGGATTCACCTTCGGCAAAAAGGAGAAGAAAATGGGCATACGCTGCTCCGCTACAAGAGAGCTGGTCTTCCATAATTGCCGGATTCCCAAGGAGAACCTGCTGGGCAAAGAAGGCTTGGGGTTCATCGTAACCATGAAGACGCTGGACTCCTCTCGCCCAGGCGTCGGCGCTCTGGCAATAGGCTTAGCCCAAGGGGCGCTGGAGGCTGCGGTGGCTTATGCCAGGCAGCGCGTTCAGTTCGGACACCCGGTATCAGCTATTCAGGCTGTACAGCACATGCTAGCAAATATGGCGATGGAGTTGGAGGCGGCTAGAGCTTTAGTCTATGCCACAGCCAAGACCATAGACAGCGGGGCCAAGGATTTCACCGAGGAAGGCGCGATGGCCAAGGTTTTCGCCACCGATATGGCAATGAAGGTGACCACCGACGCCGTGCAGGTATTCGGCGGCGCGGGCTATATGCGCGACTACCCGGTGGAGAAAATGATGCGTGATGCCAAGATAAACCAGATATATGAGGGCACCAACCAGGTGCTGAGAAACGTCATCGCCCTCGAGCTGTTGCGTCGGAAGGGTCTGAGAGAGTGAACATCATCGTCTGTATCAAGCAAGTGCCGGGCACTACCGAGATTAAGATAGACCCCAAGACCAATACTTTGGTGCGTGAGGGGGTGAAGAGTATCATCAACCCCTTCGATACCTATGCCTTGGAGGAAGGCGTTCGCCTCAAGGAAAGATACAACGGCAAGGTCACCGTTATCACCATGGGGCCTCCCCAGGCGGAGGAGGCGTTAAGGGAGACCATATCTTTGGGCGCTGACGAAGCTATATTGCTCAGCGACCGCGCCTTCGCCGGCTCGGACACCTGGGCGACATCGTACGTACTCTCCAAGGCAGTCGCCAAGATAACAAACTACGACATCGTAATCTGCGGACGCCAGACCCTTGATGGCGACACTGGACAGGTAGGCCCCGAGCTTTCTGAGATGCTGAAGTTACCGTTTGTGTCATACGTGAGCAAAGTCGAGGAGATAAAGGATAAACATATAAGGGTGCAGCGGATGATCGAGGAGGGACACGAGGTCATCGAGACCACTTTGCCTGCTGTAATCACCGTGGTCAAGGAGATTAATGTGCCCCGCCTGCCTTCGCTGCGCGGCTCGATGAAGGCGAAGACCGCCAAGATACCTGTGTGGACAGCCGCAGACATCGGCGCCGAGGTAGACAAGTCTGGCATCCCGGGCTCCCCTACCCGCGTGGTCAAGATATTCTTCCCCAAGAGGGAGCACAAGAGCGAGATATTCCAGGGTACGGTGGAGGAGCAGGTAGCTAAGCTGGTGGAAAGGCTGGAGAAGATAATCTAAGTCTGGAGCCAAACAAAAAATGACAATTCAGATAGACCTTGAGAAATGTACTGGCTGCAGCTTGTGCGTGCCCGTGTGCCCCTTCGGGGTGATGGAGCTGGTCAACGACAAGGCGCGCGTCAAGGAGGGCTGTAACCTCTGCGGTGCCTGCGTGGACGCCTGTACTTTCGACGCTATAAAAATCGAGAAGGCCGAACAGAAGGTGAGCGAGGGCTACAAGGGCGTGTGGGTCTTCGCCGAGCAGCGGGACGGCAAGCTCAAGAGCGTGGCCTACGAACTGGTCTCAGAGGGCAGGAAGCTAGCAGACAAGCTGGGCACCGAGCTGGGCGCAGTATGCCTCGGCCACAATATCAAGGATGTGGAACACCTTTTCCAGTACGGGGCGGACAAGGTCTATCTGGCGGACGACCCCACGTTGGCAGACCATCAGGAAGACTTATACACTGAATTGCTCCTGAATCTCATCAAGAAATACAGGCCCGAGATACTTATCGCAGGCGCTACCTCGATGGGGCGCTCCTTCGTCCCCAGAGTGGCCGCTCTGCTTTATACGGGGCTCACTGCCGACTGCACCAGGCTCGACATTGATCCCGAGACCAAGCTGCTGCTGCAGACTCGTCCCACCTTCGGCGGCAATGTCATGGCCACCATCATGTGTCAGGCGAAAAGGCCCCAGATGGCAACCGTGCGTCCGCATGTGTTCAAAAAGGGAACTCACCACAAGGAACGTAAGGGACAGATAATAAAGGTGGACTTCAAGAAAGAGGCCGTCACTGCCAGAACCAAGCTGGTTAAATTCATTGAAGACCTGAGCGAAAAGGTCAAGCTCGACGAAGCAGAGATAATCGTCTCAGGCGGTCGCGGACTGGGCAAGCCGGAAAACTTCCAGATTATAAAGGAACTGGCTGAGGTACTGGGGGCTGCGGTGGGCTCCTCACGTCCCCCTGTGGACGAAGGCTGGATACCTTACTCGCACCAGGTAGGTCAAACTGGAAAGACCGTCTGTCCCAAGCTCTACATAGCCTGCGGCATCTCGGGGTCAGTACAGCACATAGCCGGCATGGGTACATCCGAGTGCATCATCGCCATCAACGAGGACCCCAATGCGCCTATCTTTCAGGTGGCGACTTACGGGATAGTGGGAGACCTATTTAAGGTAATACCCATGCTGACCGAGAAGTTGAAGAGGTCTAGAGGACCCGTATAGCGGTTTCCCTCTAGCTGCTGAAAAGAGAAGCAGAAACCCTATGTTCCTAGGTTAAGGCAGTCTATTCTTCGTCTTAGAAAGATAGATCGACTACTCTGAATACGCTCTTTACTTTGGCAGGCATCCACATTTTGAGATAATCGATCTTCTTCTCAAGTGGTAAATCCCATTTAGGGTTTACATCGAACTCTACTACTACCCTGGACTTTTCCACCTTAGCATTAGATACAGTGCCTCTGAAGCCCAGAACTCTGATGACTTCCTCTCTGGCTCGATCAACATTGGGGCTATTTCCACCAATGTGCTCGAGAACAATCTTCATATCCTGCCTCCTCTTCCTATCGGATAGTTAAACCGACCTTAATGGGCTGCTTTTATATTTTTTGCACTCTGATTTTCTACGCCAGCAGGTTTCCGACCCTGATAGTACAAATTACTCCTATAGGTTTATACTACACTTATACGATTACAATTCAGTTAAGAATACGCGCGTAAGATTACAAATACATTACAAAAATATTACAATCCTAAATTATTCGTCCACTTTCGTATAAGTATATTATTGCAAAGCCATATTAAACAAACCGCTTTCGGGTAATTTTGCAGGTGAATCTTGCAGGTAATCAGGAAGGCATGGCCCGATGGAATTAATCCAAAGAGGTTACCCTCGTGAGGGTATCATTGATTGTGCTGTTCGGGCAGGACAGAGGCAGAAATCGCGCTGTCGCACCAGAGCTGTCCAAATCGGATTAGTCTGGTTTGGCCAAAAAATATCCTATGCCTGCTTTGGTGAGGATAAGTTGCGGTTGGCTAGAATCTGCTTCGACTTTTGCCCTCAAGCGCCTGATATGAACCCTGAGGCTATCGATAGAGCCAGGATAATCTTCACCCCACACTTCCTCGGCAAGGCTAGCGTAGGTCGCAACATGACTCGCGTTTTTCATCAGACTATGAATGATGTGGGCTTCGATAGTGGTGAGTTTTATCTCTTTTCCCCCGATCAGGAGTTGGTGTGTCGAGGGATTAAATCGCAGCGACCCATAAGATATCGGAGCCTCTTTAACTAAACCGCCTTTATCACGTATCCTGGCTTTCACCCGAGCCAGAAGCTCTAACTGGCCACATGGTTTCACAATGTAATCATCTGCTCCCCACTCAAGACCTTTGACTATATCAGCTTCATCAGCCTTTACAGTGAGGATGATAATGGGTGCGAGAGAAAAAGAACGAACCTGTTTTAGGACATCGAAACCGCTTATATCAGGAAGCCCCAAATCGAGAATGATGATATCCGGGGCTTCGCTTTCCACTAAATCTATACCTTTCTTCCCCAGATGAGTGGATATTATCTTGGTTTCCGGCCAGCGTATCTGGAGAGCCAAGGAAATAGACTCTACAATCTCCGGGTCATCTTCGATGATCAGCGCTTTCAATAGCCCTCCTCCGATTTCAAGGCCAGCCTTATTGATTAGCAGCTTCTAATGGCAAGGAGAAACTAAAACTTGAGCCTTCTCCCACATGGCTTTTCACCCATATCTGTCCGCCATGAAGGTCTACAAGCGTCTTGCAGAGAGTGAGACCCAACCCCAGTCCGCTCAATCGCTCTCCAGCAACCTCCATACGATGATAAGGTTCAAACATGTGCTGTTGCTTTTCCTCAGCTATACCCGGGCCGTTATCCTCAACCTCCACTACCAGACTAGTATTCTTCTGGCTTGCTCTTAAAGTAATCCTTCCCCTCTCAGGGATGTAGTTCAAAGCATTGCTGAGTAAATTCAACACAATCTGCCGCAACCTGACTTTATCAGCCCTAACCAAGGGCAGCGAATCGGGCAGCTCCATAATCAGGGATTGCCCACGACTCGAAGCTACTGGGGTCACATATTCAACCACTTCTCGAAGCAGTTGTAATACATCTAACGGCTCGATTTTTAACTCGAGCATGCCTATCTCCCCTTTTGCCAAGTCGAGAAGTTCATCTATCGTACCGTTCAGATTGGAGGCACCACGGCTGATGTTTCTAGCCAAGCTTAACAGAGGCTCTTCCTTGAGTTCAGAAGCCAGCACTTGACTCGAAATCAACATCGGGGTGAGTGGAGTCTTCAGCTCGTGCGCCAATGCCCTGGTGAACTCTACCCTCCTCTTCATCTCCATTTCGAGCTGCTGGCGCAAATCTCTTTCCTGCCGATAAAGCTCCTGTAACTTCTCTGCTGCCTGTCTGCGCTCAGTAATATCGCGGTAGTTGACAATGATCCCGGCTACTATAGGGTCATCAAGGAGGTTCCTGGCTATGACCTCAACAGTGCGCCATGAGCCATCCCTATGCCGAACACGCATTTCTGCTCTTTTTGAAATACCTGGATTCTTCATTAATTCATTGTAGACACTAATAGCCCCTGATATATCCTCCGGGTGAACTTCTGAAAAGCTGTTTGTGCCGATTACCTCCTCCGGTTGATATCCGCGTGGAGGATTAACCAGAGGGATCGCAGATTTTATAATTCCGTCCTTAGTAATAACCACAACAGCATCCAAAGCGTTTTCAGTGAGAGCCCTGAAATATTTCTCTGAGCTTTTCAAATTCTCCAGGGCAACTTGGCGCTCAGTAATATCGCGGAAATTAGCAACTATACCTGCAACTATGGGGTCGTGCAACAGATTTCGAGCGAACCCTTCCACATAATGCCATGAGCCGTCGTTCCAGAGGGCACGCCACTCCGCATGTACCGTAGCGCCGTGACTGGCTTTTATCTCTTCGAGTTGGCGCACTAGACGCGGCAAATCATCAGGATGGATAAACTCGAAAATGCTCCTGCCTTGCCTATCTTTTGGAGAATATTTTGTCACTTTTTGTGCTGAGGGACTTTCATATCGTATGCTGCCATCACTATTCAGGACCACAATGACTTCCTGCAAGTTTTCGATGAGTGACCGAAAGTATTTTTCGCTATCTCGCAGAACCAGCTCAATCTGCTTGCGTTCGGTTATCTCGTGTTGAAGTTGTTCGTTTGTTTCCTTAAGCTCAGCGGTGCGTTCTGCTACCATTTTCTCAAGATGCCGGCGGTGTTTGTCCAATTCCTGCTGCATCTCCCTGCGCTCAGCGATATCCTTGAAGAAAAGCACCGTTGCTACATTACCACGGTAGGTCATAGTGCTTGCACTAGCTTCGATAGGCAGCGATGCGCCATCTTTGCGCCGCAGAGCAGTCTCATAATAATCGAGGGCTTGCCCACCGCTTTGTCTCCGTCTATATCGTTCCTGCAGCTTAGTAAGTTCAGACGACTCAAAGAAATCCCAGGCAGACATCGTGAGTGCCTCGGCAGGTGAATAGCCCACCATCTCACAAGCCTCGTCATTAACGAAGATAATTGCTGCTTCCCGCTCCGGCCTATTCTGGAGGACAACGATTCCATATCCAGCTTTGCCCACGGTTTCAACTAAAGCCCGATGCCATTCCTCTGAGTCTTTCAATACTTCGGGGCTGGCCAAAACAGGCGTATTCTTCGAGACTCTGCCTTTACCCGCCATCCCTCCACTCCTCCATTATGAACTAGAAGCCAGGACAACCGGCTCCCCATGACCGTCAAATCCAGTTAGGCTGGCGCTCACAACCCTGAACCCTACCTGCGCCTTCTTGTTTTCACCGGCGCTGAAGCAACAGCCTTTCCTCTGATTAATTCCACACCCTTCCTGAAAGCCTGGAGATTCAAATCCACGTCCTTAGGAGCAAAAATCTCCTTTATTGAATCCTCAAAATTCTTCAATGCAATGGGGAGCATGCCTGAGCCAGCCAGGGCACCTACCATAACGACATTGGCAGCAAGACCTGTCTCACCCTCCTGGATGGCTTTGACCACCCTGACTTCGGCTACCAATTCCCCCAGCTTTTGCAGGACTTCCTCCACGGGAGGATACTTGGCCTGCCCAGAGAGAACCCAGATGGGATAGATAGGCCTGGGGCTGACGATAACCCTGGTCCTGGGGTTGCCAAAGTCACCGATGATGCGCAACGCTTCTATAGGCTCCAGTCCCACGATGACATTCGCCTCGCCCTCGGGTATCAGAGGACCGCACTGTGCCTGCGCGGAGAAGCGGATGTGGCTCATCACCGGGCCTCCCCTCTGGGAAGCGCCGTAGGTCTCTCCCACCGTGACATAGAGGCCTTCCTTTATGCCAGCGGTAGCCACTATCTGGGAAGCGAGGATATTACCCTGACCACCGACGCCTGCTATGATTAGGTTTAACGGGTCTTTCTCTAAAGTCATGATGCAGCCCCCCGAACCATAATAGCCCCCCTGGGGCAAAGTGTGGCGCAAACTCCGCAGCCGGTACAGACCATTTCATCTATCTTAGCCTTCTGGGCTTCCTGGTCCCAGATTATGCCGGGGCAGTTGAACACCCTGCTGCAAAATCGGGCACAGCCACAGTCATCGCCGATACATTTTGACTGGTCGACATAGTATTTCTCCTGCAGCTTCTCCTTGGCCTCGATGCGGAAGCACCTTCTGCGGAAGACCATTACCCTGGGACCATTCTCCTGCAGCATATCGTAAAGTTCCTGAACAGCCTGGCTTATTTCGAAGGGGTCCCTTACCCTAACCTCCACTCCAATAGCCTTGCATATATTCTCGATCTCCACCGTGGGCGCAGGTCGGCCCAATGCATCGCATCCAGAGCCCGGGTGCGGCTGAAAGCCGGTCATGGCTGTCCCGCCGTTGTCCAGTATTACCATGAGGACATTGCTGTTGTTAACCCGGGCATTGATGAGCGCCGGGATAGCGGCATGATAGAAGGTGGAGTCGCCACAAACTGCAATCACAGGCTGGTTGAAAGCAAACCTGTCGAGCTTGCCGAATCCGTTTGCCAGTCCGATGCCAGCGCCCATACAGTGAATGGTCTTTAGTTGGAAGAACCCGGCAGGCCCCGCCCCGATGCTGTAGCAACCTATATCGCCGGTGACGAAGCCATCTCGCCCGTCCAGCTTGAGGGCTGACTTTATGGCCCACAATGACGCCCGGTGCGGGCAGCCGGTGCAGAAGGTGGGCATCCTGGGTGGTATGTAGGCTAGCGCTTCTTTTGCCTTTTCAACATACTTAACATCCCTGGTTTTGGGCTGCAACCCCTTGATGCTCGCCAGGGCAGTGGTGACTCTGTCTTGATTCAGTTCCCCAAACGGAGGACGATGTCCCGATTTAGCACCATAGACCTCGATGGGTCCTAGAGTCTTGGCCTGCTCCGCCAGAAGGATTTTCAGGTTTTGCTCGAGGAAGGGGTCGACTTCCTCAATGATGAGTATCTCAGTTACGTTTTTCAAGTGGTCGATAATGAATTTCTCAGGCAGCGGCCAGGTGGTGCCGATTTTCAAAATCCCCACCTTGTTTTCTAGCCCCAGCGCTGCCACTGCCTCACGTGAATAGAGCCAGCCGCTGCCGCTGGTAACTATGACGAATTTCGCCTTCCTGGAGCCGACATAGAAATTGAACGGTGATGACTCGAATTCCTCCCGCGCCTGCTCCAGCTTCTGGTGAAGCGCAGCGTGCTGCGCAACCGCGAACGCCCCGGAGATATAGACGCCTTCGAATTTAGCCGTCCTCTTCTTTTCAGGAAGCTCGCCGAGCTTAACATTTCCTCTGCTGTGGGATAACCTGGTGACACTCCTGAGTATGCAGGGCAATCCGAGCTTCTCCGAAAGCTCGAATGCCCATTTAGTCATATCCTTGGCTTCCTGGAAGTCCGCAGGTTCCAGGAGAGGCAGGTCGGCGTACCTGGCGTAGCTACGGCTGTCCTGCTCGTTGCTGCTGGATATCGCCGAGGGGTCATCGCAGGCTGCCAGGACAAGTCCGCCATTGGTGCCGGCGAGATTGACCGTCATCAGGAAATCCGCACACACGTTAACGCCCATCTGCTTCATGGCTACTAACGCCCTCAGGCCAGCGAGGGAGGCTGCAGTCGCTGCTTCAAAGGCCACAATCTCATTGGTGGACCATTCGACATATATGTTGAAACGGTCAGCCACGCGCGCCAGAGACTCAGTGATCTCCGTGGCGGGTGTGCCCGGATAGGAGGCGCAGAAGTCAACGCCGGCCTCGATAGCGCCTCGGGCGATGGCTTCATCCCCCATCATGAGCACGGTTTTGCCGGGCTGGTTTAGCTCAAGTGTAACCATGGCGAACTCCTAAACATACTTTTTCTTCTCCTGAGCGCTGAGGCGCAGGTATAACAGATTCTTTTTATCGTTCGTCCTCTTTTGGATTGCGTCTACAGCCCTCTTTTTCTTGATGGACGACGCCTCTTTCAAGTGGTTCAACCTTGCCTGTTCCAGAGGCCTGGTATTGAGCACGCCGGCCTTCTTCGCCTTATCAATGAATTTCTTGCCCGCCGGGGTTCTGACTATCAGCGTATTCCAGTCTTCGATTCCTTCCACCATGCCCACCGAGACGTCGGCGAACTCGGAGGTCATATCGTAGCAGACGCCGCATGTGGGCTTGATGAATTTTCTGACCTCATCCAGCGAGAACCTTAAGTCGCCCGCCGCTGTCTCCACGACCATGATGTTGGCCGGAGGCGGCGGGATGTCAATTCGCCTGACTTTGGAGAGGTCTACCTTCCCTTTGAGGAACTCCGAGAAGCCTTTATAGGATAACGCCCAGGTGCAGAAAAGCCCGATGACGAGCTTCACTCCCTTGGCCCCGGTATCATGTTTTGAAGACTGCATCTTTCTCAGGGCTATGACCTGACAGGGAATGCCGACCAGGCCGAGGGAGTCCTTGCCCTGCTTTGCCGCCTCGTTCATCTTTGCCAGTGTAGCGGAGGACACGTAGTTCGATCCCGCGAATTCCGCCATCTGGTTGCCCTCCTCAACCAGCGTCGACGCGGGCATCATAGCTACATCGAAGGGTCGGGTGAGCACAGCGTTGCTTATCTCACCGGTGTCCAATGCGTATTTAATCAGGGCGGAGACCACGCCGCCGTACTGAGCGCGGCAACGCACCTCGCTATCCTTTGCCTGCGCCATCTCGACGGAGATATAGGGCCCAAGTGAGTAATCGGTGCGGGTTTTGCCGAATACGCTTTTATCCAGAGCAGCGATATCGGTGAGCGTGCGGGGGCAGAAATCGTAGCACTTCCCTTCGGTGAGGCCGCAGGGTTCGATTACAGCCACCTTGTCCTTGACCACTTTGATATAGGGGCAGATATTTACGCAGGCGCCGCAGCTTGTACACAGATCCTGACTAAAGACTTCTTGCTCCAGGTCCGAGGAACTTTTACCCGCTTCCATGACAACCCCCTTGGGCAATTTCTTATATGACTATTTTAGCGCAAAAACTAGAAAATGTCGCCTCTTAGAGTTGAAAGTCCAAAAAGGGGACTTTTTCAGCGAATTGGCGTCCGTGCCATAAAATTCAGAATGTGTTTTGCAATTTTCTCGCCTTTATCTTCCTGAAGAAAATGGCCTGCATCTTTTATGACAATGTAGGGCTGCTTCCTTGCCGTGGGGATCAGAGCGCGAAAAAACTTATCTCCGCCGCGGGTAATGGGGTCTCCATCCGAGAACATTACCAACGCAGGTTTTTGCCATTTAGAGAGGGCTTCCCTGGCAAACCGCATTTCGGCCGCACCGGGAGCGCCAGGATGGATCGGAACGAGCAGCGGCCAGATTGATGCACCCGCCTTGTAGGTTATATCCGGAAAGGGCGCTTCATATCCTGCAATTACTTCGGGTGAGATTGAATCGCCTTGCGCAGTACCCATCCGTATAACTTGTTCTATGGACAAGTCTGGCGTGGTTTCAGCCAACTGTCGCCACGCGAGAAACGCATTGGTCCTCTCCTCGCTGACATTGTCCTCGGCAGTGGGCAGACCGGTATTCATGATGACCAGTCTCTCGAATACCTCAGGCTTTCGACATGCCAGCGGCAAGCCGATAAGCCCACCCCAATCGTGCACCACGAGGGTGACATCCTTCAGGTTGAGGGCATTTATGAAATCTGTCAGTGTCTCAGTGTGCATCCGGAAGGAGTAATCCTTCTTATCAGTAAACTTGTCCGAGCGGCCAAACCCAACGAAATCCATAGCTATGACTCGGTACTTAGCCGACAGGATCGGAATCATCTTGCGATACAAGAATGACCAGGTAGGTTCTCCGTGCAGACAAAGGATGATTTCGCCACTCCCTTCTTCAATGTAATGAATACGCAAACCGCTGACCTGTAGGTAGTGAGGTATGAACGGGAAATCCGGCAAATTGTTGAAACGTTCGTCAGGAGTGCGCAGTACCGACATTGCTTCCTCCATTCGCCGTAACTACTAAACCCGGTATAGCTTTAAACAGGAAGTTCATACCAGGTTGACTTATATCAACAACCTGTTCAAGTGTCAACGTAATGACCTCTGGCGACTTTTCGGTGACATCTATCCAAAAAATCGGGAGCGCGGGACAGAAACAAACAGACAAAAAATGACTCGAAGAATATGTTTGGTCTTCCCCCGATTTTGGGGGCTTGATTATAGGCCAAGTGCGCAGGAAATGCAAGGATTATTACAGGCTGAGGTAGGCACCCGGCATTTCTACGAAGGGAAAGGAGGAGACTTTGATGTAAACCAGCTTACGCGCATGTGGACATGCCGATATTCAAATGACAGAAAAGCGATATTGACTAAACTGACAGTCGGTGCTATAAGTAATCCGCCACGACCTCCTCTCACTAACTGGTGGCGGTTTGCTTTGCGCCCTCTGGGGGGCAGACCTCCTGGCGGCAAACGGTTCAATATCTGTTGTGGTAGAATACCGCCAGCTTTGACTCATCTAAATACTGGGAGAACAAAATGAGAATAGTCCTGTGGAGCGCACTTGTTGTTGCACTATCGCTGACTTTACTGATATCAGGAAGCTCGTGCACAAAAACAGTTAACGAAACATTGACACCGAATCCTACACTAACGCCAACGCCAATACTTACGCCAACGCCAATACTAACGCCAACGCCAATACTAACGCCAACGCCAATACTTACGCCGACGCCTACACCAACGCCTACACCAACACCTACGCCAACGCCTATGCCTACACCTACGCCGACTCCCAAGCCTACGGCCCCACCAGTCTCCGCCTGGAGCGCTATGACCAGCGGCGCGACCGTTAGCCTTCATGGTGTCTGGGGCAGCTCACCCTCCGATGTCTTTGCCGTGGGGGATTATGGCTTCATCCTGCACTACAATGGCAGTGCCTGGAGCGCCATGGCCAGCGGCACCACCAATTGGCTTTATGGTATCTGGGGCAGTTCCTCCTCAGATGTCTTTGCCGTGGGGGACTGGGGCTTCATCCTGCACTACGACGGCAGTGTCTGGAGCGCCATGGCCACCGGCGCGACCGTTAGCCTTCATGGTGTCTGGGGCAGCTCACCCTCCGATGTCTTTGCCGTGGGGGATTATGGCTTCATCCTGCACTACAAAGGCAGTGCCTGGAGCGCCATGACCACCGGCGCGACCGTTACCCTTCATGGTGTCTGGGGCAGCTCCCCCTCAGATGTCTTTGCCGTGGGGGACTGGGGCACCATCCTGCACTACGACGGCAGCACCTGGAGCACCATGAGCAGCAGCACCACGAACGGGCTCAGTGGTGTCTGGGGCAGTTCTCCCTCCAACGTCTTCGCCGTGGGATATAATGGCCAGATACTGCACTACGACGGCAGCACCTGGAGCACCATGAGCAGCAGCACCACGAACGGGCTCAGTGGTGTCTGGGGCAGTCCCCCCTCCAACGTCTTCGCCGTGGGGGACTGGGGCACTATCCTGCACTACGGCAGTGCCTGGAGCGCCATGAGCAGCAGCACCACGAACGGGCTCAGTGGTGTCTGGGGCAGTTCCCCCTCCAACGTCTTCGCCGTGGGAGCAGGTGGCACTATCCTGCACTACGACGGCAGCACCTGGAGCGCCATGAGCAGCGGCACCACAAACTTACTTAGTGGTGTCTGGGGCAGCTCCCTCTCCAACGTCTTCGCCGTGGGATATAATGGCCAGATACTGCACTATGACGGCAGCGCCTGGAGCGCCATGAGTAGCGGCACCACAAACTTGCTTAGTGGTGTCTGGGGCAGCTCTCCCTCCAACGTCTTCGCCGTGGGAGCAGGTGGCACTATCCTGCACTACGACGGCAGTGCCTGGAGCGCCATGAGCAGCGGCACCACGAACGGGCTTAGTGGTGTCTGGGGCAGTCCCCCCTCCAACGTCTTCGCCGTGGGTGGCACCATCCTGCACTACAACGGCAGCACCTGGAGCACCATGAGCAGCAGCACCACAAACTTGCTTAGTGGTGTCTGGGGCAGTCCCCCCTCCAACGTCTTCGCCGTGGGATATAATGGCCAGATACTGCACTACGACGGCAGCACCTGGAGCACCATGAGCAGCAGCAACACCGCTTGGCTTTTGGGTGTCTGGGTCAGCTCCCCCTCCGATGTCTTCGCCGTGGGAGCAGGTGGCACCATCCTGCACTACGATGGCAGTGCCTGGAGTGCCATGAGCAGCAGCAACACCAATGACCTCAGGGGTGTCTACGGCAGCTCCCCCTCAGATGTCTTCGCCGTGGGAGCAGGTGGCACTATCCTGCACTATTGAGGGAAAGCACGGCCTAAGATAATCTCTGTTGGCACCAAACCTGGAGCATCGACTTTTAGACGCCATTACGTTTGGGTGAATTTATGGACTGTAAGGCCGCGGCTTAGAGATGATCATATCCACGTTTGTTAGATACCAGAACAAGGGAATTATACCCTGAGTACCCTATGCTAGTGTTTTCGGAGCACCTTGCGTAAGGTTATCGGGTTTGTAACACAGTCAAGCCCTATCAAAGGCGAGGCAAGCACTCAATAGAATGCTCCGCGCGTCTGGAAACTAAGTCATAGCTCTAAGTGCTCATAAGTCGCGGATGCTCTTGCGGTAGAATTCTCAAAAACTCCTTATTGGTAGCATG
>Ga0315281_10004516_pt1 | contig 20151 bp, 16 predicted proteins | sample YL17G07_0_MG_FD_204540 | JGI IMG/M metagenome (GOLD analysis project Ga0315281, IMG submission 204540) | Sediment microbial communities from Yellowstone Lake, YNP, Wyoming, USA - YL17G07_0 | ecosystem: Environmental > Aquatic > Freshwater > Lake > Sediment | place: USA: Wyoming | collected...
TGGACGCCATGCGGGGAAAGCTTTAAGTGGTTGACTGGAATGCCTGCTTGTCAGCTGCTAAACCGGTCAAGCTCTCAGGCAGCTTGCTTCGTCTGGTAGAAAGCCAGGAACAGGTGGCAACCCACCACCTTGTCAGCTCGCTTGACCGGCAGGCCGCGCTCGAAGACATGCTGGAAGCGACCAAGCCGCCATTGCGTAAGCACTCCGAGGAGCTTCATTATCTGCTGGCCACACCGTTCCGCTACCCTCCCCTGAAGCATGGCTCCCGCTTTGGATCGCGCAACGAACCAAGCCTGTTTTACGGTTCCCAAGAGGCTAGAACCGTCCTTGTGGAGGCAGCCTACTACCGCTTCGTATTCTGGTTTGGTATGACTATTCCCCCCTTCGGCAAGTTGGGTACCCAACACACCCTATTCGAGGCAAGTTATCAGACTGGCAGGGGCTTCAAGCTGCAAGCGCCCCCTTTCGTCGCGTATCGTGCCGAACTAACCCATCCTTCCGATTACCATGCCAGCCAGGAGCTCGGTTCAATGATGCGCGGAGATGACATCCAGGCCTTTGAGTTTGTGTCTGCCCGTGATCCTGAAGGTGGCATCAATGTCGCCCTGTTCACGCCTGAAGCATTCCCTGGAAAAACCCCCATTTCTCAAGAAATCTGGCTCTGCGAACTGACTGGAGAGCGTGTCAGATTCTATGCCGTCCACGGCACAGGCATTCACGAATTTCCAATTGAGGTTTTCCTGGTGGGTGGCAAACTACCGCAGCCTGCTTAGATGAAGGCAGACACAGCCCTTAATCATTCACTGAGCGCCATTCGGCCAATTTACTAATGCTGGATATCAGTCTGCTGACGGCGATATTCCTTGCGCTTCATGTCGAGATATTCGCTTTGCTCCACTTCATGTAACTGAAGCGGATAGCGCTCGGTAGACGCAAACCAGCTATGCAGGCGCTTTTCCAACTGTTGTGGCGACGGCGCTGAGTATGCAGACAAATAAGCGTCGATCGCCAGGTAATAGCGCATGGTATTGCGCTCCAGAGCACCGCGCATGTCGCCTACATAGATGGGTTGGCCATCTGGCTTTTTGCCGATGACAGTGAAACCCACCTTATTCCTTCCCAGCGTGCCGAAATAGGCTTGCGTGGCAAGTTTCGCGGTCAGGCCATAAGCGTAGGAATAAGAGAGGTGAATGATGGTTCGGCCACCATCCAGGGGCGTAGCTTCAAGCATGATGCGATAGCGCTCGGTGCTGAGTGGCCCCTTCTCTGCGGTCAGAATGATCTGGAAATAGTCCGGCGCTTCAGCGGCGACTCTATACACGAATTCTGCGCGGAAAGCCTCGGACAGCGGTTGATCATATTTTCTGCCCACATAAACGGTGAGCAGGTTCCCCTGCCCATCTTCCGATGCGCGGCAATATTTCACGTTGAGATGCAGGAACAGGATGTCACACCAATGAGATGCCCCCTTTAGCGCTGCGCTCACCGTTGTAAACGGATAATTAACGAGGGCATGGACGTCGCCCCTTAGCTCACCGGAAGTCTGATGTGAATCCAGGTAAAGCGGCAGCTGGAATGGGTTGCGGGCGAGCGCCTCTCGCAACGTCGCATGTTGCGCCCGCAGGGTTGCTGCTGAATTTGCGTCTAACATATCGGCCTGAGCAAAATCCACGCTTGTCGAAGCGAGGCAGGCAAGAAAAAAGCCGCCCATAAACTTAACTAACTTATTTAGTGCCATTTAGATAGCGAAAACTACTCAAGTAGTTTGGCAATATTTGTATTACCCGCCTGCAACGCCAAAGAGGCTGCGGTCTCCCCTCTTTCCGTGGTTAAGCGGGTATCGGCATGCCTTTCCAGAAGCAGTCGCACCGTGTCGAGATGCCCATTTTTGGCAGCCAGCATCAATGCAGTCAAGCCGTTTTCAGTTTGGGCGTTAATCGCACCGCCTGCTTCCAGCAGGATTTTGACAACCTGAGTATGTCCGTTAAATGCAGCATAGCTCAAAGGGCACCATCCAGCCATGTTGACTTTGGCCCCTTTACGAATCAACTGCTTTACCAAAGGAACCAAGCCACGGTAAGCGGCCAGGGATAAGGCGGATTCCCCATAGCGGTTGATTTGGCTGGTTTTTGCGCCTGCTGTCAGCATCAGTTCCGCCATTTCGTCATTGTTCTCACGGATGGCGAGCATCAGCATGCTGTTTCCATCCGGATCAGTGGAATCAGGATCAATCCCCTTGGCTAACAAAGCGCGCGCTGAGCCGATGTCGTTCTGTTTAACGGCAGTCAGCAGGTCGTCGTAGGAATCTCCCCATGCCACTTGGGAGTACAACGCAAACAGGGCGAAAAACCTGATCAATACACGTTTGGCAGCCATCAGGCGCTGTGCAGACGTAGCCCGTCGTAAGCCAGAAAAACATTAGGAGGGAGTTTGGGGGTTACCTCCGAAAACTCCATCTGGTGGGTCATGTGGATCAAATAGGTGCGCTTTGCGTTGATCCTTAGCGCGTATTCAAGGGATTTTTCGAAGTTGATATGCGTCGGGTGCGGCCGATAGTGCAGGCAGTCGAGCAGGAGCAGGTCGAGGCCTAGCATTAGCTCGAAGCTTGCTTCTGGTATTTCCGATACATCAGTAATATAAACAAAATTATTAATGCGATACCCGAATATCGGAAGCTTCCCGTGCAGCACAGGAATGGGTGTGATATGGACGCCGGCAAAGTCGAACCCGCTATCCACAATATGCGAGGTCAGCACCGGTTTGTCCCAGTGATGGGATGGGGGTGCGAACGCATAGCTGAAGCGGTCCCGAATGCTGTTGATAGTGATGTCGTTGCCAAACACCGGGATAGGCTGATTTTGCAAAAAACAGAAGTTGCGCAGATCGTCGATGCCATTCAGGTGATCTGCATGAGTGTGGGTATAGAGCACCGCATCGGTGCGGATAATTCCTTCACGTAGCGCCTGCAAACGGAGATCCGGACCCGTATCGATGAGCAACACCTCGCCGCTGTCGGTTTTGATAGCGGCCGAGCACCGGGTGCGCACGTTGCGCGGGTCACTGGAAGTGCAAGTGGCGCAGGCACAGCCAATGACGGGGGTGCCTGTACTGGAGCCGGTTCCCAGGCAGATTATCTCCATCCGAGTCTCGCCTTCATGCTGTTTGTTCAGCACCACCTTGGTGGTTTTTCGGGATGTTGAACAGCCTGAAAAAATTGCGCGTGGTTGTCTCTGCGACTTGCTCCAGGCTCACCCCGCGCAAGCGGGCGATCTCTTCTGCAACATGTTTGACGAAGCCCGGCTGATTGATCTTGCCACGATGCGGAACGGGCGCAAGATAAGGTGAGTCAGTCTCAATCAGTATTCTGTCCCAAGGCATTTTTTGCGCGACTTCTTTCAAGCCAACTGCATTCTTGAAGGTAACGATACCGGAAAAGGAGATGTAAAAGCCCATCTCCATTGCCTGCTGCGCAACCTCCCAGTTCTCGGTAAAGCAGTGCATCACCCCGCCCGCTTCTGCTGCACCCTCTTCCGCCATGATGCGCAAGGTGTGGGATGCCGCCTCTCTGGTGTGGATAATCAACGGCTTGGAACATACTCTTGCGGCACGAATATGGTTGCGAAAGCGCTCGCGCTGCCACTCCAGGTCGCCTTTGAGCCGAAAATAATCCAGTCCGGTTTCTCCTATGGCAATAATCTTCGGGTGATTGGCCAGCCCAACCAGGCGCTCAACTGTTGGTTCCTCGGTTTCCTCATAGTCGGGATGCACCCCCACCGAGGCAAAAATATTCGGGAAGCGTTCAGCCAAATCCAGCACCTGCGGAAAATCCGGCAAATTGACGCTGACGCACAGTGCAAAACCCACGCCGTTACTACTCATGGTAGCCAACACAGGCTCAATTTGATTGGCCAGATCTGGGAAATTCAGGTGGCAATGGGAGTCAACAAGCATGGTGGTAGTCGGAAAAGGCAATGAAGTCGGGAACGGTGAGGCGAAATCTGCTGCGTCACATGGTGTGGGTAGTGCGGGTGGATTGCAGTGATCCGCCCAGGAGTCCTTCAATTTTATTGCGCGCGGCTTTGCCGCTTTCATTGTCACTAAATTGCACGCCGATACCCTGGGTTTTGTTGCCTTGAGAGCCCGACGGTGTAATCCAGGCAACATGACCCGCAACCGGGATCTTGTTCGGGTCGTCCATCAAGGTGAGAAGCATGAATACCTCATCCCCCAATTGGTAGGCTTTAGTGGTTGGAATGAATATCCCGCCACCCCTCAGAAATGGCATATACGCGGCAAATAACGCGGACTTTTCTTTTATGCTGAGGGACAGAACGCCGGGACGGGGAGCGCTGGGTGCATGACTCTTGGTTTCAGACATTGCTCATACCTGTATTTTACTCATTCATTTATTTTAGAATAAGATATAAAAAGTTCCTCTAGTAATAACTGAGGATTAAGCGGGTGCAATATGTGCCGTTTTGTGGCTAATAATTGCTGTTGAAAGGACATCAGTCGGTTTAAATTAATTGTTTTTTCCAACTCACGCAAGTGCGATTCAAAATCCAGTTGGTAAAAGATTCTTCCACTCAACCTCAAGTTTAACAGGTCACATGACCACTTCTGCAACCATGTGACTACCTCTGCCAGATCAAGCTTGACCGATTTTGCAGCCAGGTCCAATGGCTCCATTTTAGCGGGATCGGCGATCTGCTGCAGAAAGCCCTTACGCTGTGCCTGATATTCCGGAGAACTGAAACTCAACGCTAGCAAGGGAGCGTTACCTGCCTGAGCCAGGCAAAGATCGGCATCATTCACGTTCTGTTGTTGCAGCCAAGCTCTTGCGAGTTCTTTGCCGGGCATGAGCATGTCGATTTGTTGGCAACGGCTGCGAATAGTCGCCAAAAGCTGGTGCGGCTGATGGCTAACCAGCATAAACAAGGTCCGTGGTGGCGGCTCTTCCAGCATTTTTAACAGCGCGTTGGCCGCTTGCAAATTCATCGATTCTGCGGGGTGGATCACAACTATACGCAAACCGTTACGGTGGGTTGTGAGGTTGATGAAATCCCTCAGTTCCCGCACCTGCGCCACCGCAATCTTGCTGGCGGGTTTTTTCCCCCCCGAGCGCTGTTCTCCTTCCGCCCCCTCCCCTGCTTCTTCCTTTTCCTGGCTCAGCGCTTCCGACTCAAGCAAGCGGAAATCAGGATGGTTACCTTGTTCAAACCAGTTGCAGGCGGTGCAGTGACCACAGGCGCTCGACAATTCCGAGGCACCTTCACACAGGAAGGTTTTTGCTAGCGCGAGGGCAAAATCGGCTTTGCCGATCCCCTGCCGCCCCTGCAACAAGAGTGCATGCGGCAGACTTGCGCGTGAGGCGAGCAGCCTTTCCAATATGTCACGTTGCCAGGGGTAAGTAACCATATTAATTATAATGATAGGATAAGTTCTTTAAGTTCTGCCTGAATCACTTGCAGTGGTTGGCCGGAGTTAATGACCCTGATTCTACGCGGATGTTCAGCAGCGCGTTTAAGATACATGTCCCGCACTTTCTGAAAAAACGACCCATGCTCCAGTTCGAATCGATCCAAAGCCGGGGAATCAACCCCGGTTCTGGAAGCATGCAGCCGTTGCTGCCCAATCTCCACCGGCACGTCGAACAACAGGGTTATATCAGGCTGAAAACCCTGATGCACCCAGTCTTCCAGAATACGCAACCGCTCTTCGGCGATACCCCTACCACCACATTGGTAAGCAAAGCTGGCGTCGGTAAAGCGATCAGAAATCACCCATTTCCCTTGCGCCAGGGCCGGCAGGATGACCTTATCCAGATGTTCGCGGCGCGAGGCGAACATCAGCAAAGCCTCGGTGTCTCCGTGCATGGGTTCGTTCAGCAACAGCCCCCGCAGCTTTTCGCCCAGCGGCGTCCCGCCCGGCTCACGGGTGACGACCACCTCATGCCCGCGCTCCTGCAGCAACGCTGCCAGCCAGTTGAGATGGGTGCTTTTGCCGGCGCCGTCTATCCCTTCCAGCGTGATGAATTTCCCGTTAATTTTGCATCCCCTTAATTGACCTTATTTTGGGCAGTGACGGATTTTTGGTAGCGCGAAACCGCCCGGTTATGTTCATTCAGATTGCTGGAAAAAATGTGGGTGCCATCGCCCTTTGCAACAAAATAATAAGCTTGGGTTTGCTTCGGATGCAAGGCAGCATGAATAGCGTCGAGGCCGGGTATGGCTATCGGCGTAGGGGGTAACCCGGCGCGGGTATAGGTGTTGTATGGCGTGTCTGCAAGCAGGTCGCGCTTGTGTATATTGCCATCGTAACTTTCACCCAGCCCGTAGATGACGGTCGGATCGGTTTGCAACCGCATCCCAACGCGTAACCGATTCAGGAATACCGCTGCAATCAAAGGACGCTCAATGGCTCTCCCGGTTTCTTTTTCCACAATCGAGGCCATGATCAGAGCCTGGTATGGGTCGGTATAGGGCAGGCGCGCATCCCGTTCGCTCCATGCCTTGGCCAAGTGGGTTTGCATGGCTTGGTAAGCCCGTTTGAGGATGGAAAGATCGCTCATGCCACTGGTGAAATAATACGAGTCCGGGAAAAACAGCCCTTCCGGGTGCGATTCGGTTGCGCCAATTTTGGCCAGAATTTCCTGCGCGGTCAGTCCGGCTGTATCGTGGCGAACACCTTGCATCTGATCCAGGGCGCTTCTTACCTGGCGGAAATTCCAGCCTTCGATAAAAGTAATATCGCTTTGCGTTACATCACCCCGAGTGATTTTATAAAATAGCTGCAAGGGGGTGACGTTTTGATCAACCAGATAATTGCCGGCCTTGATTTCCCCTGCCTTGCCCATCACTCTGACCAACAGGGAAAAGTTCCAGGGATAGCGCACGACGCCGGCGGCGCTCAGCTGGTTCGACACGCTCTTAAGACTGCTGCCGTGATTGATGGAAAACTCAAAAGGCAGGCGTGGCAAGGCGGAGGGCGTATTCATCTCCTTAGCCATCCAGCCCGCCGCTGCAACCAATGCGAAAATCGCGGCCAGGGCGAAGCGCTTAATCATATTCTTGTTCCAACAATTGCCTGATTTTTTCCGTCATCATTCCACGTTGCCAGGTTTGTCCTGCCAATTCCCTGATCTGCCATACGCCAAAGATGCTATTGCATAGCAATACCTCGTTTGCCTCGATCAATTGAGGCAGGTCAAAGCGGCTTACTTTGAGTTGCAGTCCGAGGTCTGGAGCAAGCGTCATTATACGTTGCCGCTGCACTCCGGCAACGCCGCACAGGCTCAGGTCCGGGGTATGCAGTTCCTGCCCTTTCAGCATGAACAAGTTGCTCATGGTGCCTTCGACCACGCTGCCATTCACATCCAGCAACAATCCTTCTGCGATATCCGGAGCGTCCCATTCGCTACGCGCCAAAACATTTTCCAAACGGTTTAAATGTTTGATTCCTGCCAAACGCGGCTGGTGGCACAGCCTTAAATCGCACAGGTGAACTTTTACCCCGATATCGGCGTAATGCGCTGGATAATCGGGTAGTGGGGAAGTCACGACAATGCGTGTCGGCTTCGCTGTGGGGGATAGCGCATATCCTCGTGCGCCCTCTCCTCGCGTCACAATGATCTTGGCCACGCAATCAGGATTATTTTTACCAGCCTGAACCAGGTCTTCCTCCAACTCTTGCTCGGTGGGACACGCGATGCCCAAAGCTGCACAATCTTCCGCAAGCTTAATATGGTGGCGCTGCCAGCCGATTGCCATCCCCTTTCGCAACAGCAGCGTGCGGAACACCCCGTCGCCGTACATCAAGCCTCGGTCGAGAACGCTTACGCAGCTGGATTCAAGGCCATTGACCAGAATCATGCGTTACTTCTGCAACATGAAGGTTTCATACTCGAGTACGTCCAGCTTTTTATCCAGGATGTAAATGGCGATCAACACAGACAGCAGCAGCGACAGGGCAAAACCATAACCGTAATAAGCCGCACCCAAATGCAGGCTGAGCAGCGTGAACCCCAGGTTGCTGGCGACAAAGAAGGACGCCAAAAACAGCACGATGCGGCGTTTATCCAGATAGAAGAACACGTTGAGCAGACCAAGAAACACCACTTGCAGCCCCGCGGCCACCACATCGATGTACAGCAGCGACAAGTACAGCTGAGAAATGCCGAGCAAGCGCAGCAGCGCCGGACCGGCAACAAACGTGATCAATACGGCAATGGCCTGGATTTTAACAATCTCGAAAATCCCCTGGCGCACGGTGTACACCATTTCATCGCGCATTTCCTCAATGTGCTGAAGGGATCCCCCTTCCCGTACGGCATTGTAATACTCCGTATAGTATTCGACGAAGTCTGTTTCCATGCGGACCAGGAACACAGCCATGCCGGGAATAATCGATAAATACGCCAGAAAAATCGGCAAGTCATAGATCAGCGAGGCGCGCAAAGGGCCGATGATCCCTTGGCTGGTATCGGGAAAATACCAGAACACGATCTTGTCGATCCAGATGCCCAGGTTGTAGAAAAATCCGACCCATAACAGGGAGGTGTACATGCGGTTTTTCTTCAGGAAGTCGAAAGAAATAAAGGTATTTGAGGGGTAGCTGCGCATGGTCAGGGTCATCATGCCCAGCAACAGGACAAAGTGCCCCAGCAGGAATCCCGCCAGCAGGCCTTCCAGGTTCAGTTTGCGCAGTGCCAGGGCACAGACAACCGTAATGAAATAGCCGAGCCCGAACAGGCGCACGATCGCCTTGTATTCTTTCATGCCTGACAAGAAAATCGTAGCGATCCAGATGTTGCTCAAGACGACGAAACTAGACAGCATCAGGCCGCGATAAATCACGCTTTGCTGCGGAAACAACGACAGCGCTACTGCCATGCCAAGCAAGCCGGAACATACGGTGGTAACCAGAATTGCCCCATGGAAATTGGGCAGCACTGCGGTGTCCTGTTTTTCAAACAAGCGGTCGGCAATAAAGCGGGTGAAGGCCGGCTGCAAAAAGCCGGTCAGGATCAAACTGAAAACGATCAGGTATGTGACTGAAACCTGAAACTGGGTGATCAGAAAGTCGGGGATGACCACCGTCAAGCTCATCAGCCCAATCACCAACACCCCGATAATGGACAATATCCATGGGCCGGAGCTGATAATGCCGGCATAGGCGTAAGCCTGAAACAAGCCGGTATAGCTCTCACTCTTGAGTATCTTGCGTAGCTCGAAGCCTATGCCGGCCATTATTCCAGCGCCTTCCGGTAAACCGCCCGATAACGGGCAAACATTTGTTCCTGGGTGTAGTACTGCTCGACACGGCGAATTCCGGCGGTCTGGGCAGCCTGCCATTTTTCAGGGTCGGTCAGCAGTTCAAGCGCGGCTTCTGCCAATTCCAGAGGATCGGCGATGCGCACCACGCGGCCCGCGATCCCCAGCGCTTCATCTTCATCACCCAAGCCATAGATTAATTGGCGACAGGAGCCAACGTCTGTGGAAACAGCGGGAACTCCTGCGGCAAAACCTTCCAGCAGGACCAGAGGCAGCGCTTCGCTGATCGAGCTCAGAACCAGCACACCCACTTTAGGCAGAATGTCTTCCACTTGCTGAAAACCAAGAAATTTGACGTGCTGAGCAAGCCCCAGGCTTTGCACCAGATTGCGGCATTCTTCCGCATATTCTGGGTCTTCATCCTCCGGCCCTGCGATCCAGCCCTCTGCCTCCGGGATGCGGTTCACTACGGTACGCATGGCCCGGATAAACGTCTTCACGTCCTTGATCGGCACCACCCGCCCGATCAGGCACAACACCGGTGGCGCTATGTCCGCACGCATGCTGCGCAGGGGCGTGAAACGCTCAAGATTGATGCCGTTTGGGATGTTCTGGGTACGCGCGGCATCGGCACCATCTTCGATCTGACGCTGGCGGTTGGCTTCATACAGCGCGACGATCATGTCCGAGGCGTCGTAACCGAGCCGCCCCAATGCCTCAAAGAAACGTATCCACACTTTGCGGAAGTAGCTGATTTCGGTCGGGTCGCGTTGAAACACGTTGCGGTTGTCGCGTATCCACTGGTTCTGGAACAAATCGATCTTGCGCTCTTTGGTGTAGATGCCGTGCTCGGTGAGGATCAACGGGCGCTGCCGGCGCTGTTTAAGCAGAGCACCCAGAAAACCGGCATAACCGGTGGAAATGGTATGGTAGGCCCGCACCGGTATAAGGTTCTCCGCGATCTTTTCCAGAATCCAGATCGGTTCATGCATGGCACGGATTGTCCAAAAATAATCGACGAAAGAAGGATCAGTGCAATGACCTCGATATTGGTCGGCTATGAATTTCCAGGCTTCCTGGCTGTACAGAAATTGACTTTGGTCGATCCCGCCCGGAATACCCAGAATTTGGGTCAATTGGTTGTATGCAGAGGCAACACTTCCGCACGCAGGGGGTGAACGGAAACACTCATGTAATTTCGCCACTGCGGCAAATGCTTCGGGGTTCCCGGCCGATGGCACGATCGGTGGTGCTCCATAGTGTGCATGCACATAATGATTTTCCAGATGCACGACGTTATCAGGCAACGCATAGCGCATCTCGCCGTAATCCTGCGGGCGTCCGCCGATGAAAACCAGGGCAAAGCGATATTCCGGGAATCCCCGGATCATTTGATCTACCCAACTGGAAACGCCGCCGCTCACATAAGGGAACGTGCCTTCCAATAACAGGGCAATATCTGCACTTTCGGCTTTAGGTAGTGTGCTCACTCAGCCACGGCCCCGCACCAGAAATGCGCAACAGGTTGGATCACCTGAGCGGCATCGGTCGTGTTTGCTTGCCGCAATAAGCGCCGCACCTCGGCGAAATCCCGGCGGGAATAGGCAAGCTCGGCCAGGTAGGACAGCACCCGCCCATCCTGAATACCCAATTCCCCCGCGCGGCATAGCGCCGCTGCCGCTGCCTCCCCTTGTCCACTGCGCTGCTGAACCTTGCCTAGCAGAACCCATAAGTCGCCATCGGCGGGATTAATTTGCAGCGCTTCGTTTGTATAGTGCAGCGATTCGCCTAATGCAAAACGCATCACGTCGCTTTGCGCCAATCCCTGATAAACCAGTTCCCAGTAAAGTTCTCCCAGACGCTTCAAATAGGGCAGGCGCAACAAGGGTTCCTGAACTTGATCCAATTTCTCAATGGCATGGTTGATCTGCGCGTTGAGCTTTTTTTCCTGGCCATCAAGCATGCCATAGGCCACGAGGCGGATATCGTCCACCGGATCACCCAGCATTTCGCGCAGCAACGGACTTGAGAGCCGCCCCGGAATAGCATTTACCGCCAGCAATGCTTTCATGCGCATGTCGGTGGAACTGTTCGCACTGAGCAGTCGCGAGCGGATGCCGCCGATGCCGTAGCTGGATGAAATGGTGACGATACTATCGGCGACCCGAGGCAATTTCACCAACGAGAACGGTTTTGGCGTATACAACCTGGACAAAAAGCGCGATGCCACCGCGGCGAACAACAGTCCGAAAAAAGCCAGGACCGGCACAAAAAAACTGAAGGCCCCCAGGAATATCAGAACGTAGCGGCGTGGTTGGCGATATTGGGCCGGGAAAAAAGGCCATACGAAAAACGCCAGCAGCGCGCTCGCCAGCAAGTGGATCAGGAAAAACAGCGCCATAGTGCTATCCGGCTGCATTCCAGCCAGAAGCGTGGCGATGGCGGCGCCCTCCAGTAGCAATGCACCAATCAGGAGTTGGAAATTAGTTGCCACAGCGCTTGAACAAATCATTTAGCAATTTCACGCTATCATGTTCCTCCAGGGTCACAATGTGCGACATGATGCCCGCCTGGACGAAGTCCTGCTGGTAGCTTTCCTTGAGCCACAATTCAATACGACCCACGTAGCCATCCGCCGCCTCGTTCCCGGAAAGCGGCATCAATGTCAGCAGCAGAATCTTGCCCGGTTGGCGCACCTCCCACAGCATGTCCAATTCACGACGCATACGCTTGACCTGCTGGTACAAGCCTTCACTTTGAGGGTCATCGCGGAACAGCAGGGCAACAACAGCGGTGTCGATCAACGATTCATTCTGAATCCGGGTGAGTTTTACCAGGTTTTGAGCAAAATCCAAGGGACAATCCGGATAAGCTGTTTGAAGCGGCCGCACCTGATGGGCTGCAAATACGCTGTCGGCGTAATAACCCAGCAGTGCGGTCAGCATCTGCATGGTTTCCTGCTGGAAAGCAAAAAATGGCATTTCCTGCACCACCAGTAATCCGATCCACTCTCGGGTGTTTCTCTGGATAGGGGCCACTACCAGATATTGGCTGGCCGATGTCTGCTCTGCTTCCAGCGTATTGATATGTGCCAATTCTTTTTGCTGTATACAGAATGTCAGGAGCGGGTCATCCAGACGTAAAGGAACGTTCCCTCCAATCTCGGCGGCAGCCTTCGGGTGCACCTGGTCTTGCTCGACCGGGTACATGGCGACCACAGTCAATTGGCAGTATTGGGCCAGCAATTCCAAAAATTCCCTTGCGGCAGGCAATGCCTCATCAGGCGCGCGCCCTGCCATCAGTTTGATGAGCTTTTTCAAGGCATCACGCAAGGTAACGGGGCGACTGATCAGATTTTGTTCCAGTCGATCATGGGACAGACGCAGCAGGAAATGTTTCTTGGTGAGCAGATCCAGTTGCTCGTCGAGATAGTTGCTGACTTCCTCTGCACGCCGTAGTCGGGTGCGCCACAACCCGCTGTATTCGCCACAGATCATGACAAAAATCAGGCCGCCGAGAAAATGCAGTTTCGGAAAATCGATTCCAGGTAACATCCCCGTGCCCTGCCCTACAAACCAGGCAGCTAGAATCATGGTCGTGGACATCACACCGGACAGTACACCGTAGCGCAGAGCCAACAACACCGGTACCAGCCATATCCAGGGAAAACCGGAAATCACGAAGAATGGATCGTCTGGCTGTATCCAGTATCCGAGCAGCATGCCAACGATGGTAAATCCCACCGTTTCTGCCCATTGCCAGGCCGGCATATGGACCGATGGGGTAAACCACAGGGTTCTCATTGTGGCAGTTTGGCCTTCACCAGCATTTCCTTGATCAGCTTCTGCGCCACCGCGCTCAAGCCGTCCCGGCTCCAGCCAGTTCCTGCAGCCACACCACTCCACACGACTGCGCCGCTTTGCACATCAAGCAATTGCAAGGTGATGCCTACCGCCGGTTCGCCGTCGATGCCGACTTTGTAGCGCCATTCGTCCACATTGCCGGTCAGGGCGTAACGCACGCCCTGTTGTTTGGCCCAGTTCATGGCCTCAGCCACCACTTTGGATTCTGTGGCATCCAGCAGCGTTTCCTTGTTGAGTGTTGCGGGGTAGCGCTGCAGGTTGCGCGCTCCCAGGCTACGCAGCAGATTCTCCGTAATCGTCTCGGCGCGCAGGCCGGCTTGCGGTGTTTCCGTATGATTCAGGAACGGCAGCAGCGCCCATTTGGCGTTGCTTTCGAGGGTGGGGGCCGGGGCCTGGTCCATCACCGCGCACGCGGCAAGAGACAGTAGCAGCACCAGTGGCAACAACTTCTTAAGTGAGACCTTCATGACAACTCCTTTGCTTGTGAATAGGTGCCCATTATTTTCCTAAAAAGTGCTGGTAACGCATTCCGATGCGCCGGTCACTTTGGCCGAATTCGCTGCCTCCCCTCGAGTCAGCCCAGTATATCGAAAAGTGATCTTCGCCATCGATACTCCCAGCTACACCCAGACTGAAGCTATGTCCGTTGCCGGTGATCGAGTTATGGCTCACCCCGATATCAGCGAATGGCCGTAACCCGCGCGTGTAGTGCTCCCGGTGATAGTCGCCGAAGCCGAAACTCACCCCGTACTGGTTGAAACTTTGCGGCATGAACTGGCCAATATCCGGCGTCACACCCGTCGGAACCAGATTCAGGAGGTTACCGCTGACGCTGCCATTGGCATCGTAGCGGTGCAGCGCCCCATCCAGGCGTAAGTTGAAATCCGGATATTCAGTGCGGAACTGGTAGCCGGCGTGGCCTTCCAGCACCTTGCCCTGGCCCAGATACACCCGCTCCTGGCTGTAGAAGCGGTTGTATGCAAGGCGTCCGCCGATGGATTCACGCTTACCCAGGCGATATCCAAAATCAAGTTGCAGCCGGTCCTTCACCCCGCCCACTCGAAGTGCCGTACCCTCATCAGCCAACAGGTTACGGCCAAGACTCATCTCGCTGGTGAGATCGCGTAGCCATTGCTGCGCGACCACCACCTCCCAGGCATTGAATTCAGACAACGCGAGGCGCCGGGACAGCCGGAGCGCAACGCTGTTGTTGCCATCATGGTAGGCCAGGGTTGCACCAAACTGTCTGTCATTGCCAGGCACACCGACCAAGGTCGCAGTATCGGCACTCTCCTGGCTGAACGAGGAAACTTCTGCGGTCAGCCGCAGATGTGACGTTATATTCAGGGCCAGATTCAGTTGTCGCTCCAGGCCGTGCAACACGCCATGCTCCACCACATCCATCCTGAAGCCTGCACTTGATGGGTTGTCCAGGATGACCTCGGTTAACTGTAAATGCACCACATCAAGGCCGGGGTTGCGCTCCAGCCCCTGGAACGCGAATTCCCCGGCCAGGTCCATTTGTCCGGTCTGGCGGGCGGCATCAATCTTGTCGTAAAGCGGCAAATCGTCAGCTTTCCAAGTCAGCAACTGCTGTAATTGCTCGGTATCGTTGCTGGCCAAGGCGAGCGTAACTTCTGCCCAGGCCGGCCGGGCCAGCTGCCCGGCGTAGTTTTTCCACAGCCACATCCTGGCCGCATCGAACTGCTCGTTGGGCAGCATCCACGACAGTACGAGTTCGTTGGTTGAGGCATTAATCGGGGAAGGCTTGTCCTTGTCCCCGTCCCCATGCTGCCCTTGACGCAACAGTTCCCGCAAAAGTGCGGCCGCCGGATCGCCGGGCGCTTGTTGTAAAGCCAGCTTGGTATAGGCTTCCAGCAAGCTCTGGTCGGCAGTCACATTGGCTCCCTGGCGGCGCAGATCCAGCCAGGCATAACGCCGCACGCGCCAGGCGAAATCCGGGCGTTCCGCTGCTTCCAGCGCGTCGGCATAACTGAGCAGCCACAGGTAGTCCACCTTGTGCTGCGCCACTTCCTTGGCGTAGAACGGCAGTGCCAGCCTGACTTCACCCAACGTGGTGTAACCCGCCGCAAATACAGCCCACAGGGCAGGATTGGTTTCGGCATCGGCACGCCACAGGCGCAAGTATTTCCGCAACTCACTCTGGTTCTTCTGATCTACCAGCAGCCATAGCACGCTCGCGCGCAATTCGCCGGAACTGGAGTTGATGCGCAACGCCTGCAAGTAATCAGCCAAAGCCGCCGCCGGCCGCCCGACAGCCTGCCAGGTCTGGCCGCGTAGAATCCAGAAATGAGGGATATCCGAAAACAGTTTAAGCTCGGCTGTCGACATGGATTCAAACAAAGCGGCCGCCCTGCGCCACTCCAGATGCTGAGTGTAGCTTTCGAGTACAGGCAGCAGGAACTGTGGCTTGTGGAAGCGCTGCCACCCAAGCAAACCCAACTTCAGGGCTTCCTCATGATGGTCGGGCCTCTTCAGCACAATCAGCCGCTCCACGTTACTTTCATTGAACACTTCTGCATCGAGCAATTTCTGATAAGCGGCAAGCGCTTCCGGACGGTGCTGCAATTGCCAGGCGAGATCGCCGAACAACTGCCAGAAGGCGCTGTCGCGCTGGCTTGCCAAGTTCCGGACTGCCGCCAGTGTGGTGAAGGCAGCCTCTGGTTTGCCTTGCACATACAGCAGTGAGGCCTGTTTCATGGCGAGTTCCGGTGATGCGCCATAGCGCTTTTCCAGATGCGCATAGGTTTGCAGGGTGTTATCGTTGTTGCCCAGATGCTCATACATGACAGCAATCTGTTCCAGCAACATTTTAGACGGCCGCTGCCGATCCAGCCGCTCCAGGAATTTTACCCCTTCGTCGGTCCGTCCCGCAGCTTCATAAGCTGCGATCAACCGCTGCAGTTTTTCCGTGCTCAACAGCGAACGTTCCACATCGCGTTGCAGGGCGAGAATCAAGCTGTCATCGTCCTGCAATCCGGGAGCCAGTCGCAACACGTTCTGCCATGCGGCCTCGCTATTTTGGGCTTTGGCAAGAAACACCCATTGCTGCAATGCCACCTGAGGATGCTGTGACCATTCGGCGACTTGCGCCAGGTTCTTACGCCAGCGCAAGTGATCCGGCACCTGTGTTACAGCGGATTCGGCAACCAGGTAAGCGTCATTCAGGTTGCGAATGGCCAGAAATATTTCGTAGCTCAGGGTATAAATCTCGTCGTTGAAGGGCAACATTCTTCTGGTTGGAGCGCTCGTTGTAGCATTCCTGCCCTGCCCTGCATTGGGATTGAGGGCAAAGGCATCCGGCATGAATTTTCCTGCTGCACCATGGCGTCTTTCCTGAGCCAAAGTCAAATACGAATTCAAGCGCTCAACCACTGCCATGTGCAGCAGTTCTTTGACATATATCTCTGCCAAATCGAGACGGTTGGCAGAACGCGCCAGTCGGGCAAGGAACAACAGCGTTGCCTGATCATTTTTCAGTTCACCCAGATGTGTTTCTGCAGCCTGCATGGCCTCATTCAACAAGTTTCCAGATTGCAGCACTTTCACCGCCTCAATGAAGTATTGACGCTTCAGCTCGAGGCTGTCGGCCTTGTCGCGAGCTGAAAAATAGAGCGTGGCTGCGGACCGGTAATTCCCTTGCGCGAGTGCTGCCTTCGCCGCACGCACCAACCAGATGTGAGATTGGGTGCCGCTGTCCGCCAGCTGCTGGTACAGTTGCACTGCAATATCCGGGCGCTGCAAGGCCATGGCTTTGCCTACCAATATTTCGAGTTGTGCCGCATCCCATTCGAACTTCAACAATTCGACGAGCGTCTGACGTAAGTGCACCAATGTTTCTTCTCGTACCCTACCGCCCGCGGCAGCCTGCTTTGCCTCCTCCTCCAATGCCTCAAAAATTGCCAGCATGGCCGGCCGTCGGATGGCTGGATCTTTACTGCGCTGCAACGGTTCCAGGGTGTAGCGCGCACTGTGGGGCTGCCCCTGACGCAACTGCAGTTGCCCAAGTAATAAACGCATATCCTGATTATCCGGGTTCGTGCGCAACAGGTTTTGCAGATAACTCAAGGTTAAGCCGTCCATCCGTTCGCTGTGCATGATTTGCTCGATCAGCGTCTTCTGCGGGAAGATCAACACCAGCACCATCCCGATAGCCGCTGCAAACACCAGCAATGCCCATGGGGAAAGGAAGCGCTGGCGCGCGTAACTACTCCCGGCAGATAAGCGTGAGCGCGTCGATAGCATCCGTTTTGAATTCCATAGTGCCACCCGTGATACGGGTTGCGGCCTGCTTTGAATTGCCGTTCCTGAAAACGCATTTCTCCGAATTTTTTACAACGAGCTTGAGCGGGAGATGGCCCTGCAAGCCAAACCTGATTCCGTCCTGGGTTCGCTCCCAACGCACCAGGCGCCCATTCGCCTGTGCCAGATAAGGCATGAGCGGCGGGGTCGCCTGCAGCACGATCCGCGCGCGCGCAGCGCCACTCACATGGACATAACGATCCGACTCGTGATCGTTGAACCCAGCGACTTCCTGGCTGCGCTGCAAGTCTGGGTAACCCAGGGTTTGCGGAATACGCAATTCGCGCAGAGACTGTGCACCGGAAATCAGCCAGGCGTCGCCGTCACGGGCAACCACAATGTGGTTGAAATCCGCGACTTTCTGCACGTACTCCGAAGCATAAATGTGCATGCCCTGTTGTTGTAACGCCCAGTCGTAGACCTTTTGCAGCGCCCGCAACGAGGCTTTCTTGGTAGCTGAAAAGGCGTGGTAGTAGATGTTGATGGGCTTCAAGCGGCGCGGCCGGTCAGTCAGTTCGAAGGTTTCGATGACCCGCTGGAAACCGTAAAATGGCCCACTCCAAAGATTGGTATAGCGATTTTCGTTTTGGTTAGGCGCAAACACCTGGAAATACGCGCCCTTTTGCAAACCCAGGGGCCCCACGGCAGTGAGGCTGTTGTTGCTGCGGGTAATGATGGTTTCGCCGCCGTTCATGCCAAAAACTCCCGCCTGCTCCACCAATGCCATGGTTTGAGGGGCGGGGTTGCAATCGCCGGTCCACAGAAAAACCTTGCAGGTCTTGCCGGGCGGCGCCAGACGCGAATTGATGTAGTTGATGGAGCCGGTAATTTCGCTTGCTTCACTGAATTTGTAGCCGGGGATTTTCAGGTTATATCCTTCCACCTCGCCATTGGACTCCAGCGCCCGCCATTGGAAAGGATGGGACAGGGAATGGCTGGCGATTTCTACATGAGGCAGTGCAAACAAGGCACGCGCGATACTTTCAAGTTTCGGGGAGGATTCCGGGTGCAAGCCGTTAGGGGCAATCTCTCCCTGAATTATCGAGATCGTAGTAGGAATCCGGTATTTTTCCAGAACCTCCTGCTGCAGCACTTCGCCCGCGAAGAGCCTGTTTCCGAATTCTGCCTGCGAGGCGAAGCCGTCCCCATCCACATGGGCCAATATCAAGCGGCGTCCATTCTCGGTGGTGGTGTCAGGAACCGGCATTTGCGGCAGCCGAAGTGCCGCAGAAAAAAACTTGAAGGGGTCGATGACCCAACGTTGATAGTCCTGGTTCGCCAGTGGGATCAGCACATAGGGAACCAGGGCATAGCCGCCCCAGGGCATCACAGCCACCGCATCCTCGCGCAGGCCAGCGGCGTTTTCTACCTGTAGCAACACTTGATCATCGGCCCCGGCCCGCAGCGGAATAAAGCTGTCTGGATACGGCAGCGGCTCAATCTCGTAACCGACGCCGGGAGATTTCTTCGCAATCCGCAACGTTCCCGGCTCGCGCTCGTTCGCACCCAATTTCAAACCGAAGTTTTGCAGTGACTCACTGTTCAGAGGAAAACCAAAGCGGTCCATCACCCCCACATGCATGCCCTGTGCAATTTGCTGCGCCAGCCACTTCTGCAACAACTGCGGATCCCCCGCGTTATCGGAATGGAACCAACTCACAATACCCGCGTAACGTCCTGTCAAAACAAAATCCGGCAATGGCTGACGCACGTCCCAATATTCCGGCACATAGCCGAGATGGTTGAGCGGCATGGCGGCGTAGCGGTGGATATTGGTGTAAGTGAGATCGGGCGCTTCCTGGCTGTCATACAACATCAACACCTTGCGCGGCATCACCTCGATCTGCCCTACCCCGAGCATGTCCAGTTGCCCATTGGTTACCCAGGGAATGAAACCGAGCGCCTTGATGCGGTCCGCTGTCGTGCGTACCTGAGTACGCTGCGATGGCGGAAGGTAGTCGATCACGATAACCGGCAGGCGATAGTCGTCCTTGATTTTGGCGAGTTTCTGCGTGAGCCAGAGCCGATCAGTGTCGGCAACATTCACATAGGATTGTTTCGCAGCGTCCCAGCCCTGGAACAGAGATTCAGCAGCAACGGCAAACACCTGCTGGTGAACTGCCGGCAAAATTTCAAAGCCGCGATTGAGTATCAATTTGGCTTCAGGATAACGCGCCTTGATGGCCTTGATAACCGCGACCAGCCCCTGCTGCTGGCGCACTGCCGCTGCTTCTGTCGGAGCCGCCAGGCGATAAGAATCAAGCGTGTCGAGAAAGAAACCCCGGTAGCCCTTCTCCCACAGCGGCACGATTACCCGTTGCAGAAAAAAATCCGGCCAGCCGGCCTGGGTTTGATCAATAACCTTACTGCCCCAGGCGGGGTTGTCGGCGATCAGCCAGCTTGCGGGAACGTCCTTGGCATAACTTCGACCAGGCGCCAACTCCCCCACGCTGACATAGGCGAACAAGCTGGTTTGCGCGGTTTGCAAAGGGGCGGGAGTACCCGCATGATCCGGCTCGACCACCACCGCATCGAACGCACGCAACTCATCGGGCAAGGGTTGCGAACCATAGTAGAAAGCAACCGTCGGATCTGCGCCCGCAGCCATGGCCGTAACCAATAGCCACATACCAAGCAGCATCTGCCTTGTGCCGCGCTCAATAATTTCCATAATTCCTGAGAACCACCGGTGT
>Ga0315281_10004518_pt1 | contig 20148 bp, 20 predicted proteins | sample YL17G07_0_MG_FD_204540 | JGI IMG/M metagenome (GOLD analysis project Ga0315281, IMG submission 204540) | Sediment microbial communities from Yellowstone Lake, YNP, Wyoming, USA - YL17G07_0 | ecosystem: Environmental > Aquatic > Freshwater > Lake > Sediment | place: USA: Wyoming | collected...
GAGACTGCCCCGCAGCTGGCGCATGGCAGCCAGAGTCTGCTGAATTTCTAGAAGGCCTTGCGGTTCAAGAACCTTACCCCGCGCGGCCATCTTTACCGCTTCTCGAATGTCAAAGGCCCCTCCAATAGAGAAGGCGGGCTCCAGCGAGAGGAGGTGGCGTGCCTCGGCCGACTGCCTCAGCAGCAGAAAAATCTGTTCGTAATCGGAAAGCGGTTGCAGATTAAGGGCTAATTCGCGGCTGGCGGAAAATGAGGTAGACCTGGCCACTATTTCACATATCTGCCTAAAATCAAGCATTTCTAGGCTTTTACTATCCAAGGCACCTCTCTCTCTTGCGGCAAATACATTATACCATGGCACACAGGAAGTCAGGACACCTGGCTAGATTGGTCATTTTTTAACACCAATCCGCCAGCAGAGAACTAGGTAACAGAGAGATTCTGTTCAAAATACCGCACTATGCGAGTCCATGCTTTGAACACTGTGTGATATGATAGAACACGATGTTCATGTTCAACTACGAAACCTTGGTAGACCCTTTGTTGAGAGACATCAGGAAGTGTACTCCTGAATTCTCTGGCATGAAGGTTGGAGATAAGGTACTGGATGTCTGCTGTGGAACCGGGGCGCAAGTTCTTGAGTATGGGCGCCGGGGCATTATTGCTACAGGCATAGATATAAGCCCAAACATGCTTAACATAGCTATGAGGAATAGAATGAAACAGAAAGCGGTAAATGTCTCCTTTCAACTCGCAGACGCAACCAATTTGCCTTTTCTAGACGGTTATTTTGACTATGCGTCCATATCTTTGGGATTACACGATAAGGGAAAGCCTATTCGATATCAAATCATTTCTGAGATGAAGAGGGTTGTTAAGCAAGATGGAGCCCTTATCCTCATAGATTTCCAAGTTCCATTGCCCAGGAGTGTTTGGGCCGTATTTGCGAGGGCCATAGAATTCTTCGCTGGCGGATCTCACTATCAGAGTTTTAAAGATTATCTTAGAAATGGCGGATTAGAGGATATACTTAAGAGTCACGGTTTACGAGAATATTGTAGAACCTACTTTAGGAGTGGACTGATAGTGGTCACGAAGGTAGCGAATAGTTAAGCTATGATCAGTCATTCTGGTCACCTTTGTTCCCCAAATCCCGACTGCTGAAGCTCCTAGCAATCCACATGAAGAGTGAACAAAAGCTTGTTTCGTGCAATAGGCAAAAAGTAGAGGCTCTCCCCAAGTGTGAGTCCATTGGGAGAGCCTCTACTTTACAACGGAGACGCACTAGAATCAAAATTAAGGCGTTTTCTCCGGGCAGTGAATGTTCCCTCTCCTTGCCAAGGGAGGGGGACAAAGGGGGAGGGTTGTAAAATATTAAGGTCGAAGACTCTTCGAGGGGTGAGGTGCAAAAGTTGAGGTGTCACTAAGGTATTGAACGAGTACACAATCTAGACAATCTTATCAGCTTGGTGATAGGATAGTGCTGGCATCATTGACGGCTTATGGAAAGCATAATTATTCTACTCTTGGCGCTGGCTATTGACCTAAGTGTGGGGGAGTTCCCTCGTCCCGTGCACCCTGTTGTTTGGATGGGGAAGGTCATTTCACTACTGGGGCTGAGGATTGCCCCTCGCCACGGGCGGTGGGCTCAGCTTATCTACGGCGTGGTGTTAGTGGTACTCGCCTTAGCCATTTTTGCTCTGCCGGCTTATTTTCTCCTCTCCTATCTCCGTGGGCTAAGCCCAGTAGCCTATGTTCTGGTTGCCGCCTTCCTGCTTAAGTCAACCTTTTCCGTGAAAGAGCTACGTCGGGCAGCTTTAAGGGTTAAACAACTTATTGAGGGTGGCAATCTAGACAGGGCAAGGGTTGAAGTGAAGGCTCTGGTCAGCCGGGACACCAGCCAGCTTGGTGAGCCATATTTGGTATCGGCGACGATAGAATCAGTGGCGGAGAATACCAGTGATAGTGTTATTGCCCCCCTTTTCTTTTTTCTCCTTTTTGGTTTGCCTGGGGCTATAGGCTACCGGGTGGTGAATACCATTGACGCTATGATTGGCTATCATGGTGAATATGAATATCTGGGGAAGTTTGCCGCACGGCTGGATGACGGGTTGAATTTCATTCCGGTGCGATTGTCAGGGCTGCTGCTGGTGGCGGCTGCCGCTCTATGGGGGATGGGTGGTAAGAAGGCGTGGCAGGTTATGCTTCGTGACCATGCCAACACCGAGAGCATAAATGCTGGCTGGCCAATGAGCGCGGCTGCTGGTGCGCTCAGGACTCGGCTGGAGAAGGTGGGATACTATCGTCTTGGTGATGCCAATAACCCCCTTTCCCCTCAGCTCATCCCCTCTGTGGTAAGGCTGATGGCAATATCTGTCCTATTATGGGCTGGGTTTTGTTTAATTGTGGAGGTGATGAAGTTTGTCTTTACTGCCTAGGTCTGGGGTGGAGGGGATAACACCCTCTCAGCATGGCGGCATGGATTATGCCGAGCTTGAGGCGCTGGGCATTGCTCCTGAGGAAGTCGTTGACTTCAGTGCTAATCTAAACCCCTTCGGTCCGCCGCCAGGGATAAAGGAGGCTATGAGCAAGACGGACATCGCCGGCTACCCTGACTCTAGGGCTACCAGTCTGAGGCGTTTACTGGCTGATAAACTACGGGTGAATGAAGAAAGCATACTGATTGGGAGCGGCTCCGTTGAGCTAATACGCCTGGCGGCTCTTGCCTACTTCGGTCGGGGAGACTCTGTCCTCATCATTGAGCCTACCTTTGGTGAATACCAGGTTGCCTGCCAGATTTCAGGGGCATCCATTATCAAGCAGCGCCGTGCCGAAAACAGCTTCCAGCTAAACATAGAGGAGACGATTGAACTAATCCACCACCACCGCCCCAAGGGCATCTTCATTGACAATCCCAATAACCCCACCGGGCAGTATCTTTCGCTGGCGGAGTTTGAGAAGCTTCTTGATGCCAGCAAGAATTCTTTGGTGGTGCTGGATGAGGCTTACATCACCTTTGTTGATAATGTGTGGTCTTCTCTGGATATGACTCAGGGGAATGCTCTGCTCATCTTGCGCTCTATGACTAAGGACTATGCCTTGGCTGGGCTTCGCCTCGGCTATGGGGTGGCGGGAAGGGAAATCATCGCCACTATGTGCCGCATCTGCCCACCGTGGAATGTTAACGCTGTCGCCCAACAGGCTGGGATTATGGCGGTGGTGGCGGAGGGCTATTTAAGGCAGTGCCAAATTAAGCTTAAGCCGGCGAGGAGCTATCTTGTCGCTGAGCTCGGCCGCCTGGGACTCCCCCCTATACCCTCAGCGGCGAATTTCTTGTTGGTTGAGGTGGGCAATGCCCCCAAGTTTCGGCAGGGGCTACTTAAGAGGCGAGTCTTGGTGCGTGATTGCACTTCCTTCGGTCTGCCTAGCTATGTCCGTATCTCGCCCCGAACCTTGCCTGAGTGCCGCAGGTTGGTCACTGCTATTGAAGAAATGATGGGTGCGGGGCGGTAAGCTTGACTTTTAGCTCTTTCATTTTTATAATATTGCGTTGACTGGCATTGCCCGAGTAGCGCAACGGTAGCGCAACCGACTTGTAATCGGTAGGTTGGTGGGTTCGAGTCCCCTCTCGGGCTGGGGTTTGGTGGTGGGGGAGGGGTGCCGGAGTGGTTAATCGGAGCAGACTGTAAATCTGCCGCCTGAAATGGCTACGCAGGTTCGAATCCTGCCCCCTCCACTATAGTCTGAAGATTATAGATTAGATGTTATATATAAAAAATGTATTGTGGTTCCAGCGCCCACATAGCTCAGCAGGTAGAGCACCATCTTGGTAAGATGGGGGTCACCAGTTCGAATCTGGTTGTGGGCTCTGAATAAAGGGAGGTTAAAAAATGGCAAAGAAAAAGTTTGAGCGGACTAAACCCCATTGCAATGTGGGCACTATCGGTCACGTTGACCACGGGAAAACAACCTTAACTTCGGCAATGACCTTGGTACTGTCCAAGACGGGTCCCACCCAATTCCGTGAGTTTTACTCTATTGATAATGCCCCAGAAGAGAAGGCAAGAGGTATGACCATTGCCATAGCTCACGTTGAGTATGAAACCGAAAAGCGCCATTATGCCCACATTGATTGTCCTGGGCATGCTGACTACATCAAGAACATGATAACCGGGGCTGCCCAGATGGATGGGGCTATCTTGGTAGTTAGCGCCCCTGATGGTCCTATGCCCCAGACCAGAGAACACCTTTTGCTTGCCCGCCAGGTGGAGGTTCCTGCTGTTGTGGTTTGCATTAACAAGGTTGACCTTCTGGAGGATAAGGAGCTTCTGGAACTTGTGGAGCTGGAGATGCGGGAGCTGCTTAATAAATACGGCTTCCCCGGTGATAAGACTCCCATTATCAGGGTAAGCGCAACCAAGGTTCTTGAGTGTGGCTGCGGTAAGCGGGAATGCCAGTGGTGTGGTGGTGTCTGGAAATTGCTTGATGCTGTAGATAGCTATATTCCCATCCCAGCCCGACCCAAAGACCAGCCCTTCTTGATGACGGTGGAGGATGTCTTTAGCATCAAGGGGCGGGGCACCGTGCCCACGGGAAGGGTGGAGAGGGGGGTGATTAAACCCGGCGATGAGGTTGAGATAGTTGGCTTAAAGGAGACACGCAAGACGGTGGCTACCAGCCTGGAAATGTTTCATAAGATGCTGGATTCGGCTGAGCCCGGTGATGCGGTGGGTGTCTTGCTCAGGGGTATAGAGCGGGAGGAGATAGAGCGAGGGATGGTACTAGCTGCCCCAGGCTCAATTAAGCCCCATACATACGCTGATGCTGAGGTATATGTCTTGAGTAAGGAGGAAGGGGGCAGGCATACCCCATTCTTTAGTGGATATAAGCCCCAATTTTACATCAGGACTACCGATGTTACCGGGACAATTGAGCTACCAGAAGGGGTGGAGATGGTTATGCCCGGCGACAACATAAGAATGAAAATAAGGCTTCTCTACCCTGTAGCCCTGGAGAAGGGTCTGCGTTTCGCTATCAGGGAGGGAGGTAAAACGGTAGGTGCTGGTACCGTTACCAGTATCATTGAGTAGAGATGGCAAAAAAAGGTGAAGCCCGAGTTATCACCCATCTTGCCTGCACTGAGTGCAGGGAGAGGACATATACTACGAGTAAGAACAAAAGGAATGACCCCCAACGTTTAGAACTTAGAAAGTATTGCCCCCGTTGTCGCACTTATACCCTTCATCGGGAGATAAAATAGTGGCAGGCAATTGAGGGATAGGTGAGGCTCCTTTGATGACTCATCGTGGTGTTTCTACCAAACATTCAAGGTTTAGCTTTATTGGTGAGACTATAGCTGAGCTAAAGAAGGTAGTCTGGCTCACCAGACGAGAGACAACTTATTTGACCTTCTTAGTGCTGGTGGTTACTATTGCCGTGGGCATAATTCTGGGAGCCACTGATTTGGGTTTTTCTGGTCTAGTCGATAAATTCTTTTTACCTAGTCCATAAATTCTTTTTGGGTGGGTAAAGGCTTGGTTCCCAGGTTAGGCTAAATGTTAAGGAAAGAGATAGTCTGTGTTTTCAGTAGTCTTGCCTGAGTGAGGTTATCGGTGGAAGGGAATCAGAAAAATTGGTATGTGATTCACACCTACTCCGGGTATGAAGAGCGGGTTAAGAAAAACCTAGAGCAGCGCATCAAGCTTATGGACGGTGGGGATGAGATCTCCCAGGTGGTTATACCCACCGAGGTGGAGATTGAAGTTAAAGGTGGGCAGAGGCGTAATGTGGATAAAAAGATATTGCCTGGTTACATCCTGGTTCAGATGAAGATGACCGACCAGAGCTGGAACATAGTGCGTAATACCCCTGGCGCCACCGGTTTTGTCGGTAGCGGAAATAAGCCGGTGCCCCTGCAGGAGGAGGAGGTCAATCAGATTTTGAAACAGATGGCAGCCGAAGTACCTAAGGTTAAGGTTGGTTTTCGTAAGGGGCAGAGTGTGAGGGTGACCGATGGCCCATTTATTGATTTTGTCGGGGTGGTGGATGATATAAGCCCAGCCAAGGGCAGGGTCAGGGTGCTTTTGTCCCTTTTTGGACGGGAGACGCCGGTTGAGCTTGACTTCTTACAGGTGGAGAAGCTTTAGGGGGCAAAGTGGCGAAAAAGGTTAAGGCGGTGATTAAATTACAGATTCTAGCCGGGAAGGCAAATCCAGCGCCACCGGTAGGTCCTGCCTTAGGGCAGCACGGGATTAACATTATGGCGTTTTGTAAGGAGTATAATGAGCGTACTGCCAACCAGGCTGGCTCTATTATTCCAGTTGAGATAACCGTCTATGAGGACAGGTCATTTAACTTTGTTACCAAAACCCCACCAGTTAGTGATTTATTGAAGAGGGCGTTAGGCATAGAAAAGGGGTCTGGCACTGCTGGTCATGAGAATGTAGGTAAGCTATCTCGAGCTCAACTTCGTGAAATCGCTCAGCTTAAGGCTAGGGATTTGAATGCTACTAGTATTGAAGGGGCGGAGCGAATTATTGAAGGCACAGCCCGAAGTATGGGGATTGAGGTGGAATAGAGTGGCAAAACATGGCAAGAAATATCTTGAGGCGGTAAAACTTTTAGATCGGACAAAGGCGTATCATCCTCGGGAGGCTATTGAGTTAGCTAAGAAGATGGCTCATGTCCGATTTGATGAGGCGGTTGAGCTTCACCTTCGGATGGGTGTTGACCCCCGAGATGCCACTCAGCAGGTGCGTGGTGTTGCCCTCCTGCCCCACGGGCTGGGAAAGAAGGTGCGCATCTTGGTTTTTGCTCAGGGCGAGGCGGCGAGAATTGCTGAGACAGCCGGAGCTGATTTCGCTGGTGGTGATGAGCTGATTAAGAAGATTGAGGAGGGGTGGTTGGATTTTGATACTGCTATTGCTACCCCGGATATGATGGGTAAGGTAAGCCGGCTGGGGAAAATCCTGGGGCGGAAGGGGTTGATGCCTAACCCCAAGTCGGGCACAGTGGTAGCTGCCGATGACCTGCCCAGAGCAATTGGTGAAGCCCGCCAGGGGCGGGTTGAATTTAAGCTGGACAGGACAGCCATCATCCATGTCCCTTTGGGGAAGGTTAGTTTTGACGAGGATAAGTTGATGAGCAACCTGGCGGCAGTAGTAGAGGCGGTGGTGAGGGCTAAGCCTGGTGGTGCCAAGGGTCAGTATGTTAGAAGTGCCACTTTAACCACTACTATGGGACCGGGTATGGAGCTTGACCTTAAAGAAACCTTATCTTTAACTACTGGCTAATTTAACTATTATCTAAATTGAAAGGGGATATTTATGGGAGAGGTTGCTATTGTCGGTGCCGGTCAGAGTGTATTTTCTCGTAGCTGCGGCGTATCTATCAGGGAGTTATGTTTTGAAGCGTTTAAGGAGGCGATGGAGGGTCTAGATATTACTACTGAGGATATAGATGCCTCCATTGTTTGTTCAGCACCAGAATATGATAAGCAGCGCTCACCCGCAGGCTTAATATCGGAGTATCTCGGGCTAACCCCTAAGCCAACCTTCTATGTTGAGACAGTATGTTCCTCCAGCACCACCGGGTTGAGAGTAGCCTGGTCACTGATAAAGGCCGGGCTTCACAAAGTAGTAGCGGTGATAGGTTTCCAAAAGATGTCGGAGCTCTCGTCTCGTGATGCTGCCGAGAGGATGGGGAGGGGAGGAGACATAATATGGGAGTCGCCCTTTGGCTTAACCATGCCCGCCGGTTATGCTCTTTATGCCCGGGCTCATATGGCTAAGTATGGGACTACCGAGGAGCAGATGGCTAAGGTGCGGGTTAAGAATTCGCACTACGGGGTGGCTAATCCCAAAGCCAATTATCGCAAGGAGTTGACCCTGGAGGAGATTTTGAACTCAGAGGTCATAACCAGTCCGCTGAAGAAGTTTGATTGCTGCGCCAACGCTGATGGTGCTTCCTGTATCATAGTTGCCAGGGGGGATGTCGCCAAAGGGGCATGTGCCATCCCAATCTGGATTATCGGTCTGGGGGCGGCAACTGATACTATGAGCATGGCGGGGAGGAAGTCGCTTACCGGCTTGAGGTGTGCTCAGGAGGCAGCTAAGCAGGCGTATAAAATGGCTGGCATTGGACCCCAGGATATTGATGTCGCTGAGGTTCACGATTGTTTTACCGTATCTGAGATTCTGGCTTATGAAGACCTTGGCTTTGCTAAAGCCGGGGAGGGGGCTGGGTTGATTGAGGAGAAGCAGACCTATGCTGATGGAAAGATTCCGGTAAATGTTGATGGCGGTTTATTGTCTAAAGGTCATCCTATAGGTGCTACCGGTGGGTCACAGATTAGAACCATTGTCCGCCAGCTCAGGGGGCAGGCTACTGAGGCTCAGGTGAAGGGGGCGAAAGTAGGCTTGGTTCATAATATCGGTGGCATCGGGCAATATGGAAATGTAACTATTCTCAGGAGGTAGCCAGTGGGCTTTGAAAATTTTGGCACGGTTAGCTTTACCGCTGAGGCAAAGACGACGGACTTTATAAACTACCTTGAGGCGGGTAAGGTAATGGCAACTAGGTGTAAAAAATGTGGGACTAGTTACTTCCCACCAAAGGCAGATTGCCCAAGTTGCTTATCAAGTGATGTGGAGTGGTTTGAAGTTAGGGGGAAGGGTAAGCTCGCTACTTATACTAAGGTGAATTACGGTCCATCCGGTTTTGAGGCCGATGCCCCATATACCCTGGCTCTGGGCGAGTTTGACGGTGTTCAAATCCTCGCCCGTTTGAGCCGGGATATTGGGGAGAAGGATATCAAGGTTGGTATGGGTCTAACAGTAAGCCCGGTAAAATTGCCCAACAATAGGATTGCCTACGAATTCAGGCGAGCCGAGGAGGAGAGATAGGCATGGTTGGTATTACATCATATGGTGCTTATGTACCCCTGTTCAGGTTGAATCGGGAAGCGCTAGCTAAAGGTGCGAGGGGGGAGAAGGCTATCTGTGGCTTTGACGAGGATAGTGTAACTATGGCGGCGGCGGCGGCTAGTGATTGCTTAAACGGGCTAGACCGTGGGACGGTAGACGGTCTATACTTTGCCACTACTACTTCGCCGTACAAGGAGAAGCTGGCAGCACCAATAATAGCTATGGCGGCTGACCTTAGGGAGGATATTTTTACCGCTGATTTCGCCCATTCGCTGCGGGCAGGGACTTCCGCTCTCAGGGCAGCTATAGATGCAATTAAGGCTGGTTCAGCTAAGAAGGTAATGGTAGCCGCTGCTGATTGTCGCCTGGGAACACCGGGCTCAGCCTTTGAGCAGAATTTTGGTGATGGTGCCGGCGCCCTGCTTATCGGCGATAGTGATGTTGCCGCTAGCATTGAAGCCAGCTACTCAGTTTATAACGAGATAATGGATGTGTGGCGGGCTGAAGGTGACACCTTTGTTCGCTCCTGGGAGGATAGGTTTGCTGTCACCCATGGCTATATGGAGGTGGTTGGTGAAGCCGTCTCGGGACTAATGAAGAAGGCGGGCTTTAAGCCGGGCGATTTCGCCAAGGTTGTCTTCTATACCCCTGATGCCAGAAGGGGAGTAGATTTAGCCAGTAGCTTGGGCTTTGACGTTAAGGCTCAACTTCAAGACCCCCTTTTCGCCACTATGGGTAACACCGGGACTGCTTATCCCTTGATGTTACTGGTAGCTGCCCTTGAGGGGGCTAAGGCTGGTGACCGTATCCTTTTTGCCAGCTATGGCAATGGCAGTGACGCCTTTGTCCTGCAGGTAACTGAGCAAATAGAGAAGGTCAGGGACAGGCGAGGCATGAAGGGGCACCTAGCGTTAAAGAAGGTAATCACTGACTATAAGCAGTATCTGGTCTGGCATGGGCTTTTACCCCGAGAGGAGATTCCGGGACCGATTAGATTCTTCTCGGCACCAGCAGCGTGGCGGGAAAGTGAAGCTAACCTTCGGTTACGCGGGGTTAAGTGCCAGGTTTGCGGGGCAATCCAGTTCCCCCCGCAGAGGGTATGCACCAAGTGCCATACTAAAGACCAGTTTGAGCCGTATCGGCTATCCGATAAGAAGGCTAAGATATTCACCTTTGCTATGGATTATGTGACCCCCGCCCCCGATTTGCCTACAGTTACTACTACCATTGATTTTGACGGTGGGGGGAGGATGGAGTGCTATATGACTGACCGAGAGCCTGAGCAGGTCAAATGTGGTTTGCCGGTGGAGATGAGCTTTAGAAAAATAATTGATAAGGATGGGGCTCGCATTTATTTCTGGAAGTCTATACCAGTAAGGGTTTAGGTGGTAAAATAAGCTAGGGGGTGTCTTATGGAGAGCATAAAGGATAGAGTGGCTATAGTGGGCATGGGCTGCACCCAGTTTGGGGAGCTGTGGGATAAGAGTTATAAGGATTTGATGGTGGATGCCTGCTATGAGGCATTTGAGGATGCCGGAATTGAGCCCAAGGATATTCAGGCGGCATGGTATGGCAGTCGTGAGAGCGGCTTTACCGGTGCCCACCTGGCTAACGCCCTCAAGCTGGAGTATATCCCGGTTACTCGGGTGGAGAACTTTTGTGCTGGGGGGACTGATACCTTTAGAAATGCTTGCTATGGAGTGGCATCCGGGGCGTACGATATTGTTCTTGCCTGTGGTGTGGAGAAGACCAAAGACCACATGGGCGGCTTCACCATGTATGTTACTACCCCCTTTGACCGGAGTATGGTGGAGTGGGATTTGCCACCGGTTAGTCAGTTTGCCCAACTGGCAACCAGGTATTTTCACCATTATGGGTTAAGCTATGAGGAGGGGAGGCGGATTTTAAGCAAGATTTCGGTTAAGAATCACCATAATGGGACGTTGAGCCCTAAGGCTCATTTCCGTAGAGAGATAACCCTGGAACAGGCAATGAACGCACCGATGATTTCTTATCCGCTTAACCTGTTTGATGCCTGTGGCATGAGTGATGGTGGTGCTGCCGCTATCATAACTACCCCGGAGATAGCCAAGAGTATGAGGAAGGACTATATCCTGGTGAAGGCGCTGGCGCTGACTAACGGTGCTGGTCAGGCGACCCTCCAGCCAGAATATGATTATATTCATATCCCTGAGAGTGTAGCTGCGGGGAAGTCGGCTTATGAGCAGGCAGGAATTAAGAACCCGCGCCAAGAGGTAGATTTAGCTATAGTCCACGATTGTTTTACCATAACTGAGCTTCTAATTTATGAAGACCTGGGCTTTAGCCCCAGGGGCAAGGGTCCGGAGGATGTTGAGGCTGGCACCTTTACTTTAGAAGGAGAGTTACCGGTCAATACCGATGGCGGATTGAAGTGCTTTGGACATCCCCTTTCTGCCAGCGGGCTGAGGATGATTTATGAAGTCTATAAGCAATTGCAGGGTAAAGCCGGACCAAGACAGGTGAAGAAGGCTGACATTGGTTTGGTTCATAATGTAGGGGGTGTCAACGGCTTGTTTAATTGTGCCGTTGCTATATTCGGGAAGTCTTAATTTATAGTTTTTCCTGAGACAGCAGGTGCCGAGCGGGCTTAAATGTACCTGCCGAGGAAAAGGGCTTAGATGGTAAGTCCTTGTGCGGCAGGCACAAGGACTTATTGTTTAAGATGAATACAGAGTAATAGTTGGAGTGATGAAAGATGCCCAAGGAAAAGAAAGCGCAGATTATTGATAACCTGGAGCAGGTTTTCTCCCGATGCAGTATTGGTATTCTAACCGACTACCGGGGGCTAGCAGCTACTGAGATGACTGACCTGCGTCGTCGGCTGAGGGAATCGGGTATTGAGTATAAGGTGGTGAAGAATACCCTGGCTCGGATTGCCGCCCAAAGGGCGGGCAGGGAGGAGCTGGCTGGTTTATTTGACGGTCCACTGGCTATTGCTTTTGGCTATGGTGGTATAATTGAGCCAGCTAGAGCCTTAGCCGACTATATTCAAACCTCAAGGTCAATTATGAGTATAAAGGGAGGCTTTTTACCTAACAGGCTGCTCACTTCAGATGATATAATTACCCTGTCTACCTTACCATCAATGGAGGTATTGATAACCAGGGTTTTGGCTGAGGTGCAGAAACCTATCTTGGCACTGGTCAGCTATCTTAACGCCCCTATGCAGGGGATTATAGGGGTGCTTCAAGCAAGGATTCAACAATTGGAGGGAGGCTAAGATGCCACAAGATGAAGTAGAGGTTAAACAAGAGACTGGTAAGGCAGCCAAGGGCAGGTCTTCGGCGAAAGCGGCGAAGAAGCCCACAGCCATTGATGAGTTAATGGCGGCAATAAAGAATATGACGGTGCTTGAGCTGTCGGAGTTGGTTAAGGCGCTACAGACTGAGTTTGGCGTTAGTGCTCCGGCTCTGGTGGCAGCGCCGGCAGCCCCAGCCGAGGCAGCAGCCCCGGCTCCACCTGAGGAGAAAACGGAGTTCACCGTTATTCTCAAGGAAATAGGGGCGAATAAGATTAGCGTCATCAGGGCGGTGAGGGAGCTGACTACCTTGGGGCTGAAGGAGGCAAAGGATTTCGTGGAGAGCGCCCCTCAGACGATAAAGGAAGGGGTTAGCAAAGAGGAGGCAACGGCGGTAAAGCAGAAGCTGGAAGCCGCCGGGGCTACTGTCGAGATTAAATAAGGCTGGGGGTTGACTACGCCTTTATCTTCCGTACTTTAGCTTGGCGCACAAAAGGGCAAGGGCAAAAATAACGGAAATCGCGTTCCACAGGATTACCGGCGTTAGTCGGAGAGAAATACCGTAGGCGAGCCAGCAGCCAAGTCCGATTAAGAACAGAATGGTAAAGGACAGGCTTATCTCGCGTGCGCTTTTAAGCTTAAAGACACGAATGACCTGGGGTAAAAAGCCAATTGTGATAATGGCTCCAGCGATAAGTCCCAGCCATTCCGCTGATAGCAAGCCAATGCCCCCTTTTTAGCTTATAATCATCCGCCTTGGCCTATATTGGATAGCCTCAGCTATGTGGTTGGCTTTAATTATATCAGTTTTTTCTAGGTCGGCGATGGTTCGACCTATCTTGAGGATGCGGTGGAAGGCGCGGGCGGAAAGGTAGAGCTGTTTCATTGCTGCCTTAAGCAGGCTCTGGGCTGATTCCTCTACTTGGCAGAACTCCCTGACCTCGGTCGGTGTCATCTCGGCATTGCAGGTTAGTCTTGTCCCCTCAAAGCGCTCTCGCTGTATAGTGCGGGCAGCTTCAACCCTGGCTTGAACATTCTCTGATTTTTCTCCCAGTCTATCGTCAGTCAGCTTCTCATAGTCAATGTGTGGCACCTCAGCAAAGATATCAACCCGGTCAAGGAATGGTCCGCTGACCCGCTTCTGATACCGGGCGACCAGACCGGGGGAGCAGGTGCACTGCTTGAAAGGGTCGCCATAGTAGCCGCAGGGGCATGGGTTCATTGCTCCCACTAGCATGAAGTTTGCCGGGAAGGTTACACTCCCCTGCGCCCGGCTGATGGTGATTAGCCTGTCTTCCAGGGGCTGACGCAATACCTCAAGGACGGCATGTCCAAATTCAGGGAGTTCATCAAGGAATAAAACCCCGCGGTGGCTGAGGCTTATTTCACCCGGTTTGGGCCAGTGTCCGCCACCCACCAGCCCGGCATTTGAGATGGTGTAATGGGGGGAGCGGAAGGGTCGGTGTCTGATGAGAGGAGTATCTGCCGGCAGCAAACCGCTTACACTATATATCTTGGTAACCTCCAGGGCTTCTTCGGTAGTCATTGGCGGCAGCAGTGAGGGGAGAGAGCGAGCCAGCAATGTCTTACCACTGCCTGGTGGTCCCATCATTATTAGGTTATGCCCGCCAGCAGCAGCCACCTCCAGGGCTCGCTTGACATGCTCCTGTCCCTTGATGTAGGCAAGGTTGGTGGTGGGCAGGATGGGTGGGGTGTATTCCTTATCTTCTTCACCTTCTTCACGCTTATATTCCGGGGCTGGTATTTCCCCCCGAAAGTAGCTGACCAACTGAGATAGGGAGGCAATAGGAATGATTTTAGTGCCTTCTATCAAGGATGCCTCTCTGGCATCAACCTCAGGGACGATAGCAGTGGGCACCTTTTCCTGGTGAGCCAGGGCAACCATGGGCAGGATGCCGTTGGTATGGCGCAGGCTGCCATCAAGGGATAGTTCACCAAGGAGGATGGTTGGAGAAACATCGGCGGACACCTGCTCTGAGCTGAGGAGGATGCCAACAGCAATGGGCAAATCATAAGCCGGTCCTGCCTTCTTGAGGTGAGCTGGAGCCAGATTAACTACGATGCGCTTCATCGGGAAAGCACAGCCCGAGTTCCGAATAGCGGCACGCACCCGCTCCCTGGCTTCCTGGACTGCGGCATCAGGTAATCCTACTATGGTAAACGAGGGTAGACCGGGAGAAATATCTGCCTCAACCTCAACAATAGCCCCTTCTAGTCCGACTATAGCACAGGTTCTTACTTTGGCTAGCATCCTTTTCCTGGCTATATTACTCCGGAGCCTTCTATGTGTCAATGAACTTTTGGGGTTTACCTTGACACTCAGTTTTTTTAAAGCTTATACTGAGCTTACTGGAATTTGACTAAGGAGGGAAGAGATGGCTGGACCTTTAGACGGGGTTAAGGTGGTGGAAATATCCATGTTTCAGCAAGGGCCGGTTACTGGAGCCAAGCTGGGGGACATGGGCGCCGATGTAATTAAGGTAGAACCACCAACTGGAGACCCGGCACGAGGCTTCATGAGGATTATCGGAACCCAGGTTGGCTTGAAAGGGCGAAATTACTACTTTGAGCAGCACAACCGGAATAAGAGAAGCATTGTTCTGGATTTGAGACAAGAGAAGGGACTGGAGGTGTTTTTCAAGCTGATTGACTGGGCTGATGTGTTTGTCACCAATCTGAGCATAGATGCCCCGCAGAAGATGGGTATTGGTGCTGATGTGCTGCTTAAGAGGAATCCACAGCTTATCTATGCCCATGCCTCTGGTTGGGGGAGAAAGGGTCCTGACGCTTATGAGCTTTCCTTTGACTATACCGGGATCGGTCGGTCAGGGCTGATGATGTCTTGTGGTGAGCGGGGTTCCCCACCAGCCCAGATCCTGCCCGGGCTTGGCGATGAGCTTGGGGGAATGGTCTGTGCCTGGGCGGTATGTGCTGCCCTCTACGCCAGAGAGAGGACGGGGAAGGGGCAGCTGGTGGATACCTCGTTAATGGGCAGCCTAATGTGCATGGAGAGCCTTGTCTTATCTGCCCCGGCTATTTTGGGTCAAGAATTCCCCAGGGAGATTAGGGCTCAAGCCGGTAATCCAATCTATAGCCACTATCGAGCTAAGGATGGCAAGTGGTTTATCCTGGCTCACCTTCAGCCAGATAGGTACTGGCCCAATGTCTGCCGAGCTTTGGGTATGCCCGAGCTTGAGCATGACCCCAAGTTCAATAGTATAGAAGCCAGGGGAGAGAATCGGGAAGAGCTTGTCGCTATTATGGATAAGACTTTTGCTACCAAGACCAGGGAGGAGTGGTTTAAGATTTTTAAGAAGGAGGGCCTGATTTTTGCCCCTATCCAGACGCCTAGCGAGGTGGTTAATGACCCCCAGGCTATTGCTAATAACTATGTTGTCTGGTTTGACCATCCAGTTTTGGGCAAGACCAAGATGGTTGGTTTCCCCTGGGACTTCAGTAAAACCCCAGCTTCAGTAAGAAGGGAAGCCCCGGAGTTTGGGCAACACACTGAAGAGATTTTATTGGAGTTCGGCTATACCTGGGATGATATTGCCAAGCTAAAGGATGAGAAGGTAATACCCTAAATCAGGCTTTTTAAGAAAGGAGACATTATGACGGGAAAGGCTGCTGGCAGGGGGCTGGCGGCGGCGGATAGATATTATCAGGATTACGGCTCTAGAGCCAGGGAGCTAAAGGGGCAGGGGAAGCGAATAATGGGCTATCTCTGCGCCTTCGTTCCCTTAGAAATGCTCACCGCCGCTGGCTTTATCCCGTTCCGGATAAGAGGGGATGTCAACGAGCCAATTACTAAGGCTGACGCCGAGATGGAGACCATTATTTGTCCCCTGGTTCGTAGCTGCTTTGATATGTGGCTGAAGGGCAGGTATGAGTTTCTTGATGGTATAGTTATACCCCATGCCTGTGATAGTATCTGCCGGACTTATGAGATCTGGCAGTATACCCTCAACCTCCCCTACTCCCATTTTATCAATATGCCCCACGGAACCGATGACTCATCGCTCAACTTCTACAAAGCGGAGCTAAATGCATTTAGACGAAGTCTGGGTGGATTTGCCGGGAGGGAGATTTCTGACCAGAGCCTGAAAGAGGCAATCCAGCTTTATAACCAAAATAGGGCTAGGGTGAGAGAGCTCTACCAGTTGAGGAAGTCAGACCCGCCCCAGGTCTCGGGGGTTGAGGTAGCCAAGGTTCTGGTAGCGGCGGTGAGCCTGCCGGTAGACGAAGCCACCAGGCTTATCGGTGATGTTATTGACGAGGTTAAGCCGAGGCAGGCAGTTCCAGCGCAGAAATCAGCCAGGCTAATGGTGGTTGGCGCTCAGATGGACAATGTGGCTTTCATTGACCTGGTGGAGAAGAGCGGGGCTTGGGTGGTGGCTGATGACCTGTGCCCCGGGGCTAGGGAGTCCCTTTCTTATGTCGATACCACTGCTGACCCCATTGATGGCATCGCCGAGCGGTATCTGAGAAAGATATATTGTGGCCGGACCTTCAGGGAGAGGAAGGGGAGCTATCAGGATTATATGGAGGAGAGGTTTGGTCATATCGCCGATATGATTAAGGATTTTAAGGTTGACGGCGTAGTCCTCTATATCTATAAGTATTGCGACCCATTCGGCTTTGAGGTGCCCGAGATGAAGAGCTATATTGAATCTAAGGGCACCCCCGTCCTCTATGTTGAGGATGAGTACTCAATGTCAACCATCGGTCGGCTTAGGACCAGGATTCAGGCTTTTCTGGAACTACTTGGCTCAAAATAGTGGTAATGGAGAATGCTATGACCGAAGAGAAGAAACCGGAAGAGAGAAAGAAGAGAAGGACAGCCACCGAGGCGGCAGCCAAGATAGGTGCCATGAGTAAGGCGATGACTCTCGGTGTGCTGCAGGCGAAAGAGGAGGGAAAGCCTATCGCCTACAGCTTTATCTGCTGCTGTTACGATGAAATTATCCGGGCTATGGATATTGTCCCCCACTGGGTTGAGAACTATGCCGGTATCTGTGGTGCCAAGCGTGATGCCCAGCGATTCCTGGAGAGGGCAGGGGCGGAGAGCTTTTCCCGCTCCCTGTGTACCTACGCCCTATGCGGTCTGGGGTTTGACGCCTGGCGTGAGGAGCTGGGGGCAATGCCCCCCGAATCCCCGTGGGGAGGGCAGGTGAAACCAAATATGATGCTCGGTAGCGGTCAGTTGCTCTGTGACCCGAGGAACAAGTGGTTTCAAGCCGCCCAGCACTATATGCCTGATGTTCCTGTCTATGAGATTGGTCTTCCTTGGCCACCGTATGAGTATGATTATGACTACCGCCAGGTCCAGGATTACTATGTAAAGTATATCGTTGAGCAGTTAAAAGGTCTGGTTAAGTTTCTGGAGAAGCAGACCGGTAAGAAGATGGACTGGGAGCGGCTGAGTGAGCTTGTTGACCTCACCGATAGGACCTGGAACCTAATCTGGGAGACCTATGAGCTGCGCCGGGCGGTGCCTTCTCCCATGGGTACCGGGGATGCCATGAATACCATGGTGCCCATAGTTTTTATGATGGCAACTCAGCAAGCCTATGACTTTTTTAGGGAATTAAACGAAGAGCTAAAGCGTAAGATAGCCAACAAGGAGGGTGAGATTCCCGATGAGAAATACCGGCTGATTTGGGGTGGGGGGTTGCCATCGTGGTTTGCCCTGACCGACTTCAACTACTTTAATAGCAAGGGAGCCGTCTTTCCGGTGGAGACCACCTATCGGATGGTGGAAGCAATTTACAATTTTGATATTGATTTGACCAAGGTTAGTGACCCGCTGGAGCATATTGCCTGGAGATGGCTCAAGTACTGGACTTACTGGTATGATAAGGCGAGGAAGCGTCCCGGCTCTCACCCCGATGTCGAGCGGCTGATTCAGTATATTGAAGACTACAAGATAGACGGCATTGTAATGCATGAAGCCTTTTCCTGCCGCACCTGGCATGTCGGTTTAATCTGGCAGCTAAATCTGCTGAAGAAGGTATATAAGGATATGCCGTCACTAATTCTGGAGAGTGATATTGTAGATATTAGTTCCTATAATGAAGCTGATACTAGAGCCAGAATAGATGCCTTTATTGATACTCTAGAGGCGGTTAAGAGCAAGAAAAGGTGAAGAGCCAGTATTTTGCCGGGGTTGACATTGGTTCGACAATGACCAAGGTAGTGATTATGAACCGGGCAATTCTTGCCTCGGTCATTGGTCCTACCGGTCCAGAACACAGGAAGTTAGCCAACCGGGTAATGGAGGAAGCCCTAACCAGGGCAAGCCTTTCCTTTGATGACATAACCTATGTGGTGGCTACCGGCTATGGGCGAATTAATGTTCCCTTTGCCGATAAGCAGATAACCGAGATATCCTGCCATGCCCGGGGGGTTAGCTATCTACTGCCTGAGGTCAGGACAGTAATTGACATTGGAGGTCAGGACTGTAAGGGGATTAAGCTGAGCAATGGGCGGGTGGTGGACTTTGTCATGAATGATAGGTGTGCTGCCGGGACAGGCAGGTTTCTTGAGGTGACGGCTGAGGGGCTTGGGGTGAAGCTGGATGACATGGGCAGGCTTTCGCTTGAGGCTAAAAATAAGGTTGAGATAGGCAGTACCTGCACTGTTTTTGCCGCCCAGGAGGTGGTATCTAAACTTTCAGAAGGGGTGCCATTACCAGATATTATCGCCGGTCTGCATGAGGCGATTGCTACTAGGATATACGGGATGGTGAGGCGGTTGAAGATTGAGCGGGAGGTAGCCCTAACCGGTGGTGGGGCTAAGAATATAGGCTTGGTCAGGGCTTTGGAAGCGAAATTGGGTTACCCGGTGCTGGTGCCGCCTGAGCCTCTGCTTACCGGAGCCATAGGTGCTGCTTTGCTGGGTAAGGATATGGTCAAGAAGGCGGCAGAAAGTGGGGAGCCTCTGCCCAGAAGCGAACGCCGCTTGACCGAGGCTAGCATCTTTACATAAGGAAGGCATTTGGAATGATTTATGTTGCTGGCATTGACATAGGCTCGGCTTTCTCTAAAGCAGTGGTAATGGCAGAGAGCAAAATTATATCGTACCATGTGATACCCTCGGGGGGGGATTATAAGCTCACTGCTGGCGAGGTAGCCGGGAAAGCCTTGACCAAGGCAAAATTGTCTTTTACCGATTTAGATTATACTGTGGCTACCGGCTATGGTGCCGCCAATGTCTCCTTTTCCAGTCAGGTGGTTACCGATATATCCTGTGATGGTAGGGGGGTATCTTATCTATTCCCGTCGGCTCGAACTGTGATTGATATTGGTGGGCAATTCACCAAGGTGTTTAAGGTGGATGACAGGGGAAAGCCCACTGCCTTTTTACTGAGTGAGAAGTGTGCTGCTGGGAGCGGACGTTTTCTCCAGATTATTGCCAAGGTGTTGCAGGTTGACCTTAAGGACATCGGTGAGCTATCCCTTAGGTCGGAAACAAAGGTTGACTTCAATACCGGCTGCGCCGTATTCGCTGAGTCAGAGGCAATATCCCGGATTGCTGAGGGTGCTTTAAAAGAGGATATTTTAGCCGGTCTTCACCGGACTTTAGCTGCCAAAATCCAGACAATGGTGGAGAGGGTGGGGATTGAGCCTGATTGCGCCATGGTTGGTGGCGGGGCTAAGGATATCGGGCTGGTCAGGAGCATAGAGAAAAGCTTAGCCTGCCGCCTTTTGGTTCCTGAGGAGCCGCAGATTGTAGCTGCCTTGGGTGCTGCTTTAATCGCTGAAGAAAAGGCGGCTCAAATCAAGGTTTGCCATTAATTTGAAGGGGGCTGATATGCTAGAAGCAAGGATTATATCGCAACTACAGAAGACTGCTGGTAAGGAGGCAGTTTTAACCTCAAAGGAGGACCTTAATGCCTATTCCTACGATGGCACCACTACCTGGG
>Ga0315281_10004520_pt1 | contig 20147 bp, 21 predicted proteins | sample YL17G07_0_MG_FD_204540 | JGI IMG/M metagenome (GOLD analysis project Ga0315281, IMG submission 204540) | Sediment microbial communities from Yellowstone Lake, YNP, Wyoming, USA - YL17G07_0 | ecosystem: Environmental > Aquatic > Freshwater > Lake > Sediment | place: USA: Wyoming | collected...
CTCAACGGTGCTCCAGGCGTTTTTTGCGGTTATTTTGGTCGCCCTTATCATCATATTCCAGGAAGAGCTCAAATCTTTCTTCGAGCAGATCGCCGTGTGGAGCCTGAATCGTAAATTCGGCCGCCGGGAGAGCCTCCTCGTACCACACAAGGTGGTCGACATACTTGTCCATACACTCACGGATCTCTCGGAGCAGCAAATCGGGGCCTTGGTCGTCTTGCAGGGCAAGGCCATGTTGGATCGTCACGTCACGGGAGGGTTCGGCTTGAACGGGGAATTGAGCGAGCCTCTTCTAAAGAGCATTTTCGATCCCCATTCGGTCGGTCATGATGGGGCCGTCATCATCGAGGGAGATCGCCTGACCCGATTCGGCGGTCAGCTTCCTCTGGCCAAAACCGCGACAAACACCCGCAAGGGCGGCATGAGGCATGCGGCAGCCCTTGGTCTCTCGGAGTTGACCGACGCTCTCTGTCTTGTCGTTTCCGAAGAAACGGGGGCTATTTCGGCGGCCTGGCACGGCGAATTTCAAAAATTGGGCGACGTCGGAGAGGCGGGACAGCTCCGCCACCTGGTCGAGGAGTTCTGCGAACAGACCGCACCGCTCAAGAAACGAAGCCTTTTCGCCGACATTTTTTTAAAAAATTACCGTGAGAAGGGCGCCGCCATTTTCATGACGCTCTTTCTTTGGTATGTCGTCGTTCATGAGTCTCGAGTCATCCACAAAACATTCGCAATTCCGGTCGAATACTCGCAAACCTCCGCCGATCTTTCCGTCGATTCGATCGAACCCAAAGAGGTTCATATTACTTTTTCGGGACCTCGGCACACGTTTCAGTTCCTCGATCCCAGTGACGTCCGGGCGGTCTTGAGACTCCATGACTACGGTGAAGGCACATGGGCCCTGCCTCTCAATGAGTCCAACGTTACCGGCCCGAAGGAGACTGTCCTCGAAGAAATCGACCCTAATCTCATCATGGTCGAGATTGAGAAGAAGTGACGCACCGCGTGCCTGCCCCCTATCCGAGTCATTCCAAAAGAGATAAAATGGCTACGTGAAGAAGGTTCTTTTACTGTCGGCGATTTTTATCTTATGCGCGCCTTTCTCATGGGTTGGCGCAGACGAGATCGCCCCGGGTGACGCAAAGGTCGCCTGTTCCCTGAACAACTTCTTTTGCGCAACTTCAGACCCTCAGAGTAAAGTCACGACCGTTTATCGGCGTCGCGCCGGAGGCGTAAAGGAGGCGCTGTGGTCCATGAGCGGCTATTTTCCGGTCATCTTTCTTTCAAATGACGGCGAGTATATCGTTACGGGATTTTCGGCGGGTGGAGTGCTCCCTTTAAACTACAAGCCGACTCAGGTGCTCCTCTCATTCTTTGATCGGGGACGATTGATCAATGAGGTAAGGCTCAACGAGCTTGTGAGAGATCTGTCAAAAATGCCCAAGGTCAGTGATCAATACCACTGGGGAGGCTACCTCGGCCTCAACGCCGACGATCACTTCACCGTCCAGATCTTCGACCAAAGCTGGGCTCTCTTTGATGCCAAGACCGGCCAGCCAATAAAATAAATCCATCACCCTATTGACACAGTGCATCATAGCGCCTAGATTAACTCTATAAGGAGCAAGTTATGGAACAAAAACATGCAGTTCCACTTAGTAAGGCCTGGAAGATCTACCGTGAAAAGTCCTCACATGCGCGAGTGCCGCGGCTCTGCAAGAAGACCCGCCGCGCCGTCTCATCCAAAAAGCCCGAGAAAACCACTCTCAAAAAGGCGGCTTAGACCAAATCATCCAAGATCCTTTGGGCCGTCTGATGGCCCTCACGGAAACGGTCTTTAAAATAAGTCCTCCCGCCGCTCCGCAGCTCAGCAAGGACTTGTACGAGGCTGAAGCTCGCGAGGGCGGCGATGAGCCCCATCGGAAGGAGGAAAAAAGAAACCATCAAACCAAGCCCCACCGCGGTCAGGTCCCTCAATTCGACTCTCTGCAATACCCTCAATATAACGAAAAGAACGATGAAGCCCGCCAGAACAATGGCCTCCGGCTGGCGAGAACCCAGCCAGAGGCAGAGCCCACCGGACACAACGAGGGCAACCCAAAGATTAGCTCGATATTTCATGATTTTCCTCCTTCTCCTTTTGCAGGCGTCTCAAGAATTCGATTTCCACCTGCTGATCTATGGACGTATCACCCCTGCCGTCCTCCGAGACCAATCGCGCAGCCGCTTGAAAGGCGTCATCGTCGATTCGCTTTAGGTTCAGCACCTCGCAACGACCACGGACATCTTCATACGCCCCCTTCTTGAGCCGGTAATCCTCCTCAACGTTGACGAGATCCTCGGCAAAGACTTTGTCTTTCTGAACCAAGTCCTCAAGGTTCCTCCGCGTCAAGATCAGCTTCCGAATGAGATTCTTCGCAATGTCCTCGCGTTTTTCCTGCATCGCGAACTCGATGTCGTTCTCCAGCGCTGTGGTGATGGCCTGATTCGCGATCAGCCGGTCCTTGATCTTACCCCAATGATTCCTTCGAACCCCAAGATCGGCCTCGATCTTCTCCAGCTCTTCTTCCATATCCCTCAAGGCCTGGGCGAGGACCCATTTTGGATCCTCGAGCCCTTCAACCAGGGCATGCATGTCGGATTTGATGAGGCGTTTAAGACGATAACCTAATGACATAGAATCTCCTTCGCAGGTGCGGCCCCAAGGGCCGTCCCGCACCGGTCAGTTTGATTTTCTCTGCTGCTGGATTCCCTGATACTGGTATCCCTTTGACAGCCGCTTCGCCTTCATGTCTTGGTCCGGACCCGTAAAGGCATCGTTGACCTCACCCTCTAAGCGCCCCAATTCGTCCAACTGCTTCTTCATCTCGGGAGCTGGAGATGCGGCATAGGCCTCTTCCAGTTTGGACTTGAAGGCGCTGATACCGCCCAAGGCGCCGGCGCGATCGCCCGATTTCACCCTCTCCGCATTGTCTTTCAGAAGTTTTCCGTAATTATTTTGCGTCCAGGCCTCCTTAAAAGTCCCCGGCACGATCGATGCGATCGCGTCCTCTCTTCTCTCAGGCGGCAGACAGGCCACCTTCATCTCCTCGCCGAAGAGCGGAACCGTATGGAATCGGTCTTGAATGCGGTAGGAAACCGAGGCCTGACCGAGGCTTTTGGTATAGGTCGAGCCGGTCGGCAACTTAAGCGAGACGAAGAGAGTCTTCCTCTGACCCTGATAGAGGTGGCCTGGGCGAACGATAAATTTCGAACCCTCCCGATCGACGGGGTATCCCGACGCGTCGGTGACAGCGATCCCTGAGGACAAATCGAGTTCGACTCTGAGGTCGCTCGCCAAGACCTGGCTGGCCCCATAGAATTCCTGCGCCAGAACCTTATCGAGGGATGCGAGATTCTCGAGGAACGTATAATTGCCGGTGCCGTAGTCGGCTAAAGAAGACATGAGGGATTCGTTGAAATCCAAACCCACACCGATTGTTGAGATGGCGAACTCGCCTGAGACGGCGCGGGCCGCGATCTGATTCAACTCGGTCTGGCCGGTAATCCCTTCATTCGCCAATCCATCCGATAGAAGGACAAGTCTCTGGGCATGACCGACCGCCCTTCCACCGGCCCTCATCTCGTCGATGCCCTTCACAAGACCGCCGCCAAGGTTCGTCCCGCCCCGCGGGTCGATCGACCTCAATGCGGATCGGAATCGATCCTTCGCGCCAGAGGTCGCTTCCGTGAGAGGAACGGGTGTCTCGACGATGCTGTCGAAATCGACGAGGGCGAACCGGTCCCCCTCGCGGAGTTGGTTGATGAGCGAATCAATCGCCTTCTTCGCGTAGTCCATCTTCCGGTCGTCGGCCATGCTGCCGCTTCGGTCCAAGACAATCACGAAATCGGTCGGCTTCCGACTCGACCCCGTCTTCACGCCGTCCGGCGCCTCCAAATCCACCTGAAGATAAATCAGGCCGTCCGATCCTTGAACGACCTTCGTCTGCGAGAGTCCGGCGCGCACTTTGAGATCTTCCGCCGTTTTCCATCCCGTATCGGCAGGTTGAAGGCCCGGAGGCGATTTTTTAAACGCCCGGCCGGCGGCTCCGTAAGCAACGAGAACCGCCAGCAGGACCGCGGCGCATGTCTGGGCCACGCGCCGCGAATTGGTGAGGAATTGAAATTTCATAATGGTCTCCTTTACAGGCATTGCGCCCACCCGGTTCCAATCGGAATTAATCGGCCGGGCATGGAGACGATATTAGAGAAGTGACGAATAACCGGTAGGCCGGAGCCTGTAAAAATGACGGCGGGCGGGTTTACAATCAATTTACATCCAGCCGTTCTCGTTTTAGATTAACGTAACCCTATGGCGAAACCGTCCCTACTGATTATTGAGGATGAAGAATCGATCCGGAAAGGGCTCTGCGACGTCTTTGTCTACAACGGCTACGAAGTCGATTGGGCGGCCGACGGCAAAGAGGGTCTGAAGAAGGCCCAAAGCGGCCGCTATCACGTTGTCATTTTGGATGTCATGCTGCCTCAGATCGACGGGCTCACGATTTGCAACGAGATCCGCAAGCTCGACCGCTCCCAGCCCATCATCATGCTCACCGCCAGGGGGGACGAGGAGGACATCATCAAGGGACTGAAGCTCGGCGCGGATGACTACATCCCCAAACCCTTTTCCGTCCGTGAACTCGTAGCACGGGTTGAGGCGGTCTTAAGGAGGAGTCATAAGCTCATGGATGAGCGTGAAAACGTCTCCTGGGATGGAATGACGATCGACCCGAGAAACCTCTGGGTGACCATTGGCAAACAAACCCACGAGCTGACGCGGCGCGAAGTGGACATTTTACGCTATCTCATACAATTCTCCGGCAGGCCGGTCAGTCGTAAAGAACTTCTTAAGGAAGTCTGGGGCTACGGAAACAGCAACATGGACACGCGAACGGTCGACATCCACATCACCAAACTCCGCAAAAAGATTGAGAAGGATTCTGAGAAACCCCAAAGGATACTGACCGTTCGCGGAGAAGGATACAAAATAGGACCGCCCCGCAAGGCGGTAATGACATCGTGAAACGGCTTCGCATTCAATTCACGGTTTTCTTCGGCCTCTTGACGCTCGTCTTGGTCGCGCTCCTGTGGCACACCTATCAACAAATCGGTCTCGAGGAACGCGAGCTCTGGCGGACCCAAGCCGAGAAGGTCTACAACCAGATGCAGGCAGCGGTCAGCGACTATCTGACCGTTGAGGATCGGAGGGCCTTCAGCGAATATCGATTTGCCAACGATGTCGACGAGCGCACCCTACCGAAACAACCGACTCCCCTGTCGCCGATCGCTCAACTTCCGACGGGCGATCTGCGCGGCCTTGTCGGCTATTTCCAAATCGATCCCGACGGCTCGTTTTCGACGCCGTATCTCCCAAAGCATTGGCCATCCGAGGCGGATGGAATGATACCGGACGGCGAGCCTCGACGGAAGCTTCAGAAGGATTTGGAGGGAATCGCAAGCTCGCTCAAAAATGCCGTTCCCAACGGAGGCGCCAAGCCGAAGGGTTATGTGGAGCTTGGACACCTGGATGCCCTACAGGCATTCAAGAGCCCGGGAGAACAAAAGAACGTCTACCCGAATCCGATTCAGGAGCAGGCAGTGCGCTATGAGGAAAAAAGGGCCAAGAAGTCCGAATCGATCACCATGAAGTCTAAGGACGCCGCGGCGGGAGCCCCCGCATCGGAAGCCGTCTCCGTCGCAAGCAGGCTTGCCGAGAAAACTATCGAGTTGCCTCCGGCGGCCCACAAGCACCTCAGGTACGTCGAACCGGATCTCCCGGAAAACCGCCCTCTCCTGACCGTGGATATGACTCCGGCGTCCGATCCCTTTCAGGCCCGCTTGGTCGATGAGCGTTATCTCCTGTTCTATCGAAAAGTGTGGAAGGACAAGGCTCCTTACATCCAGGGCTTCATCGTTGAGTTGAGACGTTTTTATGCCTGGCTCATGGAACAGACTTTTGCGAATTCCGAATTCCCCGACTTCTCTCTCACGCGCCTGGAAGTTTCCGATTCGCCCGTGGCCCAGTATGGATTAGACGACCTTGACGTCTCCGGCAAAAGCCCTTTTTTCATGCGCCCCTTAGGTTATCCCTTGAACCGATTCGAATGGGCCATCTATGTCGATCGTCTTCCTCAGGTTTCGACCCGTCTCTTTCTCAATATTCTCTCGGGACTGCTTCTCACCCTGTTGACGGTCGGGCTCTATGCGATCTACCGGACGTCGGCGACGCAGATCTCGCTTTCGCAGAAGAGACAGGACTTTGTCTCCGCCGTGACGCACGAGCTTAAGACTCCGCTCACCTCCATCCGCATGTACAGCGAAATGCTGGAGGATGACTGGGCCAAAGACGACGAAAAGCGCCGCGAGTACTATGGCCACATCAGCAAGGAGAGCGGGCGTCTGTCCCGGCTGATTGAGAATATCCTTCAACTCGCCCGTTTGGAGAAAAAGACCTACAAATTGAACCTCAAGAAGGAACATCCCTCGGCCGACTTCAAGGATATGGGGGAAGAACTGAAAAAAATGGCGGAGCGCCAAGGCTACCGTCTGACCTATGAGGTCAATCCCAACGTCGTTCCCGTCATCTACGATCCCGAGGCCGTCAAACAAGTCATGCTGACCCTCATGGACAACAGCATGAAGTTCGGCTCCGAATCGCCTGAAAAATCACTGGAAATGGCATTATTTAAAGAAAAGGATGAGGTCATTTTCGCCTTTCGTGATCGAGGCCCCGGCATCCCTCCTTCCGAACTCAAAAAGGTCTTCCAAAATTTTTACCGGGCGGAGAACGAGATGACCCGCAAGACCAAGGGCACGGGCATTGGACTCGCGATGACCCGGATGCTCGCGGAGGCCATGGGGGCCCATATCGAGGCACGCAATCGCAACGGGGGAGGCCTCGAAGTCCGCCTCATCTTTCGGATCTTCCGATAATGGCGATAATAGCCGACGCCGTGGGGCTGTTTGCTTTTATTTTTTCTGGCAACTGTTTCCATTGAGAAACGATGAGCCCATCACGAGAGACATTCAAGGAGACTTCAAGACATGCTGACTGACATCACGCGCATCGCCTTCATCCCCACCATGGCCACCACCGTCGGCACCCAGTGGGCCGAACGCCAGCTCATCGAGCTGAATCGACTTCAAGAACACCTGTGCGCCTCGACGCTCTGCGAGCCGGCGACGGGCGTGGGAGGGCTGACGGGCGTAAATCCCGAAGGGACCGCTCTCCGGACATTTTTCGAAAGCCCTGACACGGCCGTCAGCGGAATCCGCCTACGTCTCGACCCGGATCGGTTGCGGAGCAGCATTATTTCGCAGGCCAAGGCCACGGCGAGCGAGGTCGGACTGAATCACCGCCGCAAATTTGCGCCGATCGAACGCGCATTCATCGACTCGATGACCTCGCTGATGAGCCAGCTCGTCGATGAATTGAAGTCTCTGAAGACGAAACCGGAAAAACTCCCCTGGAAGGATTACGGATGGTCCCTCGTCACAGGGACTCGAATCGCCTTCATGGGTGGGACGATCCTCCCTCAATTCTTCGGGCTTGGAGCCGTTCTCGCGGTTAATGCGAGCGGCTATCGCCTTCCCATAGAAGGGGCGCTTTTTGAAAACGCGGCGATTGACGACCAAGTCGGCATCGGAATTGTGACGGGGCTTCGAGCTTACCTCGGTCGGCAGCACCTCGGGGCTGAGTCCGCCGGTCTGATTCCTCATCGATTGGCGCAGACGGGCCAAGGTTCGGACACGGCGTTTCGAGTGGGCGGCCTTCCCGGGTCTCATCAATAAATCATTTCAATCCCGGCGCTTATTCAGTATAAGTGACCGCCATGAATCTCACAGTCACGTTTTGGGCGGTCTTGGGTCTCGTTCTCATCATTACGGAAGTCCTCTCGCTGACCTTCGTCCTCCTTTTCTTCGGGGTCTCCGCCCTTTTGATCGCCGGCGCGAAGCTTTTCGGGCTCAACAATGCGGCCGTTGAAATGGCCCTCTTTGGTGTCATCGGTATTGGCGGGCTTCTCATCTTTCGGAAAAAACTCAAGGATGCCCTGTCGTCCCGAAAAGGCATGCAGATCGATCGCGAGAATGTCGTCATCTTGAGCGCCCCCGTACCGCCCCGAGGCAGGGCGCAGATCCAGTACCAAGGCACAACGTGGACGGCCATCAATCAGTCCGACGTTGCCCTGAATGCTGGTGATGAGGTTCGCATTTCCAGCACCGAAGGGATCAAGCTCATCATCCAACCGAAATCGAAACCGGCAAACTAGCCCCTAAGAGGAGGAGTGTTATGATCGTCGTATCGCTTTTTTTCATTCTGTTCGTCGCCGTGATGTTCTTTCGAACAGTCCGGATCGTCCCCCAACAGAACTCCTTCGTGGTGGAGCGCTTGGGCAAATATAGCCGCACGATGGACGCCGGTCTGCACATCGTGGTCCCCTTCATCGAGAGCGTCCGGTACAAGCAAAACTTGAAGGAAATCGTCCTTGAGATCCCGGAACAGATCTGTATTACAAAAGACAACGTTCAGGTCGGAATTGACGGCATTCTTTTTTACCGGGTTATGGATGCGTCCAAGGCCTCCTACGGCGTCCACAATTTCTCGACCGCCATTATTCAGCTGGCCCAGACCACGCTCCGCTCCGAGATCGGCAAGATCGAATTGGACCGCACCTTCGAAGAACGCGAACACATTAACAATCAAGTCGTCATGGCCCTGGATAAGGCAACCGATCCCTGGGGCGTCAAGGTCTTGCGCTACGAGATCAAGTCGATCACACCGCCGCAGGACGTCTTGGCAGCCATGGAAAAGCAAATGCGAGCCGAGCGCGAAAAGCGCGCCGTGATTCTCGCCTCCGAAGGAGAGCGTGATTCCAAGATCAACCGTGCCGAGGGCGTGAAGCAAGAGACCATCAAGAACTCCGAGGCCAGCCGCCAGCGACAAATCAACGAGGCCGAAGGACGGTCCCAGGCGATCGCTGCGGTCGCCAGGGCGACTGCGGACGGATTGAAGATGGTCGCCGAAGTGCTCAAGTCGCCGGGAGGCTCGGATGCCGCAAAACTGAGAGTGGCCGAGGCCTACGTTCAGCAATTCGGAGAACTGGCCCGTCAAAGCACGACCATGATCGTTCCGGCGAATACGAGCGAGATGAGCGCCATGTTGGCCACGGCCTTCTCGGTGTTTGAGAATGCTAAAAACGGAAGGACCGTCGCGGCGAAGGAATAGCCGAGGTTTTTTAGCCCCCGAATTCACCCAGCTTTGCTGGGCCCTTTAGGGTTCGGGCGGGCGTCGTGAGGCTTTCTTCTCGGCATGATGCCTCTTGTCGCCCAGCATCTTTTCCTTGGCGCGACGCGAGCGCTTTCTCTTTTGGCGCCGGATCTTTTCGCGGCGTTGCTGTTCTTCGGAGAGACGTCCTAGGATCTTCTCTTCAAGCTTGTCGCAGAGCATCCGGCGGGCGATAAAACGATTGAGGGCCTGACTGCGGGACTCCTGGCAGCGGACCATCGTACCGCTCAAACGGTGCTGGAGGGTCACGACACTCGAGGTCTTGTTGATCTTTTGACCTCCGGCCCCGGACCCCCGGATAAAATCCTCCGTCAAGTCGGACTCACGGATTCCCAGCCTCGCCATTCTCGCTTCGAGTTGTTTTTGTTTTTCTGGAGAAACGGGAAAGAGAGGCACTAGCTACCTCTACGAGCTGTAGCGAGCGCTGTCCAGCAGGAAGCTGGACTACTGTCCCATCTTCGTTTTAAAAATGGTCCTCACGTGATTCATCAGAGACTCGGCCCCGGACTCGTTTCCCTGAAACGAGTGGACGGAGATGGGCGGCAGGACCTCGAGGGTCATCGGCGACTTCAAACGGATCAATGCGGAATCCTTCGGAATAGCGTTCAACGAGCCGCGAATGACGACGGGCAGAATGTCATGGCCGGATTCGATTGCGAGTTTGAAGGCTCCCATTTTGAACGGAAGGAGCTTTCCGTCCCGCGACCTGGTCCCTTCCGGAAAATACAGAACCGATGCCCCTTTCGCGAGCCAATCCCGGCTCATCTGAAGGCATTTCCTTCCGCTTTCTTCGTTGCCGCGCTCGATCGGGATATAGCCGTTGAGGCGCATATTCCACCCCAGGAAAGGCGCATTGAACATTTGCTTTTTCGAGACCCACTTAAAGGGAAGAAAGGAGTTGAACAAGAGAATGATATCCGCCCACGACTGGTGATTGGAGACGATGACATAGGCCTTCTTGGGGTCGGCGTTCTTGAGGCCCTTCTTTTTCAGCCGCCAAAACGGATTGCACCAGAGATAAAGGCTGGCCCAAAAGCACGAATAGCGATGCAGGAACCGTTGATTCGGATCGAATGGCGCCGTCACGATCCGGATGAGAACCGCCCCCACGAACATCACGGCCGACGAGAGGAGGAAATAGCCCCAAAAGAGGACGTTGATCGTGACGATCCCGAGTTTCCGGAGAAAACCTTCCATAACGCGAACCTTACTAGCGGGGGTTGATATTGGAATCAACAAAAAGTATGACTCGTCCCGGATGAACCAAGCGGCACCCGAAATTTTGAGTGAAATCGGCAGGCGGAAGACGTTCGCCATCATCTCCCACCCCGATGCCGGAAAGACGACGGTCACGGAGAAATTGCTCCTTTTCGGCAATGCCATTCACATGGCGGGCGTCGTCAAGGCCAAGCGAGCCGGCCATTTTGCCACCTCCGATTGGATGGAGATCGAAAAGCAACGCGGGATCTCGGTCACCTCTTCGGTCATGCAATTCACCTACGCGGACCATGAGATCAATCTCCTGGATACCCCCGGCCACCAGGACTTCAGCGAGGATACCTATCGCGTATTGACGGCCGTCGACAGCGCCCTCATGATCATCGATTCCTCAAAAGGCATTGAGACGCAGACGAAAAAGCTTTTTCAGGTGTGCCGGGACCGCCGCCTCCCGATCCTGACGTTCATGAACAAGATGGACCTCGAAGGCCGCGATCCTTTCGAATTGATCGACGAAGTGGAGAAGGTCCTCAAACTCCCCTGCCGCCCCATGACGTGGCCGATCGGTCAAGGAAAGAGATTTAAAGGCGTCTACGACCTTGCGGAGAAAAAAATAAGGATCTTCCAACCCGGCATGAAGAGCCTCGGATTCGAGCAGCAGGTTTTCACAAGCCTGGAGGATCCGGCTCTCCGTGAAAAGATCGGATCGGAATCGCATGACAAGCTCAAGGACGATCTGGAGCTATTGCAGGCAGGGCACGACTTTGACAAGGAGCAGTATCTCCAAGGAGGCTTGAGCCCGGTTTTCTTCGGTTCGGCGGTCAATAACTTCGGTCTCCAAGAGCTCTTGGAGGCCTTCATCAAGTACGCCCCGTCCCCTCGTCCGCGCCCCGCGGAGACCCGCGAAGTCGAACCGGGCGAGGCGCATTTCACGGGCTTAATCTTCAAGATCCAAGCCAACATGGACCCAAAGCACCGCGACCGCGTGGCTTTTTTGAGAATTTGCTCCGGCGAGTTTCAACAAGGCATGTCGGTTCATCATGTGCGCCAGGGAAAGAACTTCAAGATCAACAACGCCCTTCAATTCATGTCCCAAAGGCGCACGAACGTCGATCACGCCTACGCGGGCGACATCATCGGCGTCCACGACCGCGGCAATCTGATGATCGGCGATACGCTCACTCAAGGCGAAGACCTGAACTTCACCGGCGTCCCCCTCTTTTCGCCGGAACTCTTCTGCCGCGTGGAACTCAAGAACCCTATCAAGTCCAAACAACTTCAAAAGGGTCTCGAGCAACTCGCGGAGGAGGGCATGTCCCAGATCTTCCGAAAGAAACATAATTCGGAAACGATCATCGGCGTAGTGGGACAGCTCCAATTCGAGGTGGTGAAGTTCCGGCTCTTGAACGAATACGGCGCCGACGCGAACTTTATTCCGTTGGGCTACTCCTTCTCGCGATGGCTCCATTCGACCGACAGAAAGGCTATGGACGACTTCTTGGGCTACTATCAGAATCACATCGTCTACGACGTGCGCGGCTATCCCTTGATCCTCTTCAAAAGCGAGTGGGAGAAGGACTACATCGAGGGCAAATCGCCGAAGCTCAGCTTTTATTCGAGCTTGATCACATACGTCCAAGCAAGAGGTCATGACTGAAAGCCGCGATACCCGGGGACTCTTTCCTAGGAATACTGCCCGGCGCACCAACCCGACGACCAGGCCCATTGGAAGTTGTATCCTCCGAGCCAGCCGGTCACATCGACCACTTCGCCGACAAAATAGAGCCCTGGAACCTTCTTGGATTCCATCGTTTTCGAAGACAGTTCGTCGGTACGGACGCCGCCGCGGGTAACCTCCGCCCGGTCGTAGCCCATGGTTCCAACCGGCTGAAACTCCCAACGGTTGAGTTTTTTCCCGAACTCTTCCAAGACCCGATCCGACATCTGATGAATGGGAACGTCTTGAGGCAACAAAAGCTCGCATAACCGTTCTGCGAGACGCTTCGTGAAAACCATGGCGAGGAGGTTTTTGATCTCCATGCGGCTCCCTTCCTTCTTTTTGCTCAACAGCCATTCGCCGGCATTGCATTCCGGCAACAGATTGATCGTCACAACGTCTCCCGCGCGCCAATACAAAGACGCCTGAAGGGCCGCGGGTCCACTGAGACCGAAATGCGTGAAGAGGACATTTTCTCTAAAGGACATGCCGTGGCAGGTGGCGACAACGTCGGCAGACACTCCGGTCAGGTCGCTAAAGGCCTTTAAAAAATCGCGGGACGCCCGGAATCCGTCCAAGGCCGGGGCCGGCGGCACGATCGCTAGACCGAACTGCCGGGCCATTTCGTAACCGAAGCCCGACGCGCCGATCTTTGGATAGGACAATCCACCTGTCGCCATGACGAGAGAGTCCGATTTAAAACGACCTTGGGATGTTTCAACCTCGAAATGGCCTCCCTCATGCAGAACTTTGCCGACGGACACTCCGGTGACGATTTCCACTCCGGACTTCCGGCACTCCGATAGCAGCATGGAAACGATTTCCTTGGCCGACCGATCGCAAAAAAGCTGCCCCAGTTTTTTTTCATGGAACGGAATATCGTAAGAACGCACCAATTCAATGAAGTCCTCGGCGGTGAATCGGGAGAGGGCCGACTTGCAGAAATGCGGATTTTCCGAAACGTAGGCGTCCGATCGGATCTCTAGATTCGTAAAATTGCAGCGTCCACCGCCGGAAATCAGGATCTTGGCGCCCACCTTGGCATTCTTTTCGAGCACCAAGACCTTTCGCCCCCGCCTTCCCGCCTCGCGGGCGCATAGGAGACCGGCGGCGCCGGCTCCCACGATGATGACGTCCACGACGGCAAGGGCTTGAGTCATGCGATCGAATATGATGAAGTGGGAAAAGAAAGTCTATAAACCATAAACAAAATGACCAAGGCCTTTACCAAAGAATCAGACGACGAGTTCGAGGCAGAGGAGGAATCTCCAAAGGTTCCCGGCGGCAAGAACTACATCACGCCCGGCGGCTTCAAGCGTCTCAAAGACGAATTTGATCGCCTCATGGATGAGGAACGTCCCAAGCTTTGCGAGGTAATCGCTTGGGCTGCCGGCAACGGCGACCGTTCCGAGAACGCCGACTACACCTACGGCAAGAAGCGCCTGCGCCAAATCGACGGCCGCATCCGGTTTCTGACCAAGCGCATGCAATCCGCCGAAGTGGTGGATCCGGCCAAAAGAAACTCGGAGCAGGTCTTTTTCGGGGCCACGGTCACCGTCCGGGATGAAGACGGCAATCAAAAGTCCTATACGATCGTCGGGGTCGACGAGATTGATCTGAACAAAAGCCGCATCAGCTGGGTCTCGCCTCTCGCGTCCGCCCTGCTGAAAAAATCCATCGGCGACACGATCACTTTCCAATCTCCCAAAGGACCGCGCGAATTGGAGATCAGGGACGTCTGCTACAAGGCGGTGGACTAGCCGTGCCTCTAATCAGCGTCCAAGACATCAGCAAGTCGTTTGCCAACCGCACCCTCTTCGAGGAGATCTCCTTTTCGATCGACAGCGGCGAGCACGTCGGCTTGATCGGGCCCAACGGGGCGGGCAAAACCACCCTGCTCCGGATTCTAGCGGGCAGCGAGTCCCTCGATGAGGGACAGGTTGTCTTTCAAAAAGGGCTTCGCATCGGTTATTTGGAGCAAGTCCCGACGGTGTCCGATAAGGCCACGATCGAATCTACGATCCTCGAAGGAACGGCCCATCCCGACAGTTGGGAGAGCCACGCGATCGTCGCCGAATACATCGCCAAGCTCTCGTTGTCTCAATTTCCACCGGACCAGCCCGTCGCGACCCTTTCCGGCGGTTGGCGGAAGCGCGTCGCTTTGGCGAGAGAACTCGCCAAACATCCCGACCTTCTTCTCTTGGATGAACCGACCAACCACCTCGACATCGAGAGCATCTATTGGCTGGAAGACTTGCTCTCGCGATCGGATTTCGCCACGCTGACCATCACCCATGACCGTCTCTTTCTCCAACGGGTCGCCACGAGGATCTTGGAACTCGACCGCCGCAACGCAAAAGGCCTGTTGAGCGTCCGCGGCACGTATGCCGATTACTTGGAGACCAAGGGACAATTGATGGCTGCCCAAGAGCGGCAGGAGACCACTCTCAAGAACACCCTGCGGCGCGAAACGGAATGGCTTCGCCGGGGTCCGAAAGCGAGGACCACGAAGCAGCAGGCGCGCATACACCGCGCCGAGGACTTAAAGAATGACGTCGCGGCCCTCGTCTCGCGGAATCAAACACGAACCGCAGGAATCGAATTCCAAGAAAGCCAGCGCCTCCCCAAGAAACTCATCGAGGCCAAGGGTATCTCCAAGTCTTACGGGGACCGCGCCCTTTTCCAAGACCTCGACTTGGTCGTTTCACCGGGCACGCGGCTCGGTCTCCTGGGTTCCAACGGCTGCGGTAAGACAACCCTCATCCGGACATTGCTGGGTCAGGAGAAGCCCGACCAGGGAGAGGTCATCCTCTCGGACCAGCTCGCCGCCGTCTATTTTGAACAAAATCGGGAAGCGTTGGATCTTAACGTTACCGTGGCCAAGACCCTCGCCCCTCACGGCGATCAGGTGATTTATCGGGGCAACCCCATTCATATTCGGAGCTATCTGGACCGTTTTCTTTTTTCAAAAATCCAGGCGGACATGCCCGTGGCCAAACTCTCCGGCGGCGAACAGAGCCGTCTCCTGATCGCCAAACTCATGCTCACCGAAGCCAATGTCTTGATCCTCGACGAACCCACGAACGACCTCGACCTGGGAACCCTGAATATTCTCCAAGACTGCCTGGAAGATTTTGTCGGGGCCGTCATTTTGGTGACGCATGATCGCTACTTTTTGGATCAGGTCTCCAACCGCATCCTGGCCTTTCCGATGGACGGAAAGAGCGACGGCCGTCTCCTCGTCTTCGCGGACCTCACCCAATGGGAGAACTGGAGGGAGGAACAAATCCAGAGAAACAAGCTCAAGCTGGTCTCTTCAACCGCACCCGCCGAGGTGCCCGCGCCCAAGAGGAAGAAACGAAGCTACAAAGACCAGCTCGAATATGACTCGATGGAGTCCCGCATCCATGAGGCTGAAAGTGAGTTGGACCGGTTGACCGTCGAAGCCCATGAAAACGCCTCTCAGGCGTCCAAACTGGTCGAATTAAGCCACAAGATCGAGTCTCAGAAGGGCCTCATTGAGGGCCTTTACGCCCGTTGGGCGGAACTCGAGAATGCCTAGATTCGCATTGCTTTTCCTGAGATAATAAGCCAATTTGCGCGACCTTTTGGGGAATAACTTATGAAAGAGACCGCCAACAATCCGAGACTTCGTAATATCGCCATCATCGCCCACGTCGACCACGGGAAGACGACCTTGGTCGATTTCATGCTCCGGCAGAGCGGGACATTCCGCGAGAATCAATCCGTGGACGAACGCGTGATGGACAACATGGATCTCGAGCGGGAGCGCGGGATTACGATCGCCGCGAAAAACTGCTCGGTCTTTTGGAAAGGCACCAAAATCAACATTATCGACACGCCGGGCCACGCGGACTTCGGCGGGGAGGTCGAGCGCGGCCTGAAGATGGTGGACGGAGCCCTCCTTCTGGTAGATTCCTCGGAAGGCCCGCTGCCGCAAACCCGATTCGTGTTGAAAAAGGCCCTCGAGGCCAAGCTGAAGATCATTGTCGTCATCAATAAGATCGATCGCAAAGACGCAAGGCCCAAAGAGGTCTTGGATGAGGTCTACAACCTCTTCATCGATCTGGATGCGACCGACGAACAGTTCGAGTTTCCCGTCCTCTTCGCGATCGGCCGGGAAGGCGTCGCCCAGAAGACCCTGGAGGAGAAAGGGAAGGATTTCGCTCCGCTCTTCGAAGCGATCATCGAGGAAGTGCCGCCCCCGCAATACGATCTCTCGGAACCCTTTCAGATGCTCGTGACCAATCTGGCCTACTCGGATTATCTGGGACGGCTGGCGATCGGACGCATTTTCAACGGATCCGCAAAAAAGAACGACCCCCTCGTTTGCATCGGCAAGAACGGAATGCCCCATCCCCTGAAGGCCATCAATCTGCAGGTCTACGAAGGCATCCGCTTCCGCGAGGTCGAGGCCGTCGAGCCGGGCGACATCGTCATTATGGCGGGCATTGAAGACGTCGAGATCGGGGACACGATCTGCAATTCCGAAAAACCCAAGGCCTTGAAGCGGATCACCGTCGATGAACCGACCGTCTCCATGAAGTTCATGGTGAACACGTCGCCGTTCGCAGGTCGCGAGGGAAGCCTCGTTCAATCCCGCAAGATCCTCGAGAGACTGGAAAAGGAAACGCTGCACAACGTGGCCCTCAAGGTCGAGTCCAGCGAGACCGCCGACAGCTTCATCGTCAAGGGACGCGGCGAGTTTCAGATGGCCATCCTCATTGAAACCATGCGCCGCGAAGGTTTTGAGCTGGCCGTGAGCCGTCCCAAGGTCATCATGAAAAAGATCGACGGCGTGGATCAGGAACCCATCGAACATCTTTTTATCGACATCCAGGAAGACTTCACCGGCATCGCGACGGAAAAACTCTCGCGCCGTCTGGGTCGCATGATCAACATGGTCAACCACGGTACGGGGCGCGTTCGGCTCGAATTCTCCATCCCCTCGCGCGGCCTGATCGGCTACCGAAACGAATTTTTAACCGACACCAAGGGCACGGGCCTGATGAACTCCTACGTCCAGGGCTACGAGCCGTACCGGGGAGACATCAAGAGCCGGGTCACGGGTTCCTTGGTCTCCGACCGTCAAGGAGAATCCGTCGCCTACGGACTGTTTCACCTCGAGCCTCGTGGCACCCTCTTTATCGAGGCCGGCGTGCCCGTTTACGAAGGAATGATCATCGGCGTGAACAATCGCGAGCAGGATTTGGACGTGAATGGCTGCAAGGAAAAGAAGCTCTCCAACATGCGCGCCTCCGGCAAGGACGAAGCCCTCACCCTGACTCCGGTGCTTCCGATGACGCTCGAGCGCGCGATCGAATTTATCCGCGACGATGAACAGGTCGAGGTGACCCCCAAATCCATCCGTCTCCGCAAGAACACGCTCAACGCAACTTTCCGATAGGAAATAATCTCTGGATAGTGGCCCGCGTTTTGGTTAGAAGTGTTCGCACATAAAAAGGAGGGCAATTATGAGAACGTTTCGTGGACTGTCCGTCGTCGTGGCCGTGTCTCTAGCGATGATCGGGAGCTTCATGGTTTCGCTGACCGCATCGGCCAAATCGAAAAAAGATAAGCAGACACCCGCGGCAAGCGCCGCCCCGCTCGCCCTGTATGGCGTTGAAATGACCCGCCAAGACGCCGTCATGCTAAAGGACTTCAAAAATTATGCCCGTGCCCACGGACGGGCCGAATTCGTGGTCTCCAAGTCATCGAAGATTGATTACGAAGGAACCGGAGACGTCATCCTGGCGGATTACACGACCGACAAAGACGCCGCTGAAAAGACGGCCGCCGAAATTCCCGGAGGGGCCAAAGTCCTGGAAATCCGCGTCCAGCCTTCCCTCACCTCCAAACGGAATGTGAGCGTCTACAAGCTGCCCCTCCTCAAAACAGAAGATTCGGTCCTTGGGGACATTTGGATCCAGGCCGGGTCCAACCCACCGCAAAAAATTGAAAGCGGCGTCGTCATGTCCTCCTCAAAGCCTAATATCGCGAACCTCTTCAAGTTGGTCGGCTTCTCCGACAAGGGAAGCTGGCTCGTCTATTGTCTCGACGAATGCGTCCGGTACGACCTTGTAACCGCGTCGAAATCCCCGCAAGAAAAGATCAACAACGTCGAGGCCTCGGGGATCCGTCGATCGATCGACAATCTCCTCGACAAGGACAAAAGCTGTTCCAAGAAGCTCACCTTTGACTTTATGCAAAATGCGGACATCAATGGATACTACCGGGGAATTTGTCCCGCCAAGAAAACGGACAATGTCTTGGAAGTGCGCTTGAAACGGGACTCGGGCCGATGGCAGGTCGTCAACTCGTCTTGGATGAATTAATAGGTTCGGGCGTTAACCATTTTCGGAGCATGGTGAGGGGGAGGCCGATGATGGCCTCCTCCTCTCCCTCCACCCTTTCGATCAGGAGTTTCCTCGCCAGTCCTTGGACGGCATAAGCCCCGGCCTTACCCATGGGCTCCCCGGTGGCGACGTAATCTTCGATCTCCTTTCGGGAGAGCCGGCGAAAGACGACTCGCCCGATCTCCAGATGACTCTTTCGAAGGCCCGTCTTCGTATCGAGCAAGACAAGCATGAGATTGTCTCCTTCCACTTCTGTTTGCATTCCACGCGCGCCTGACACGCCCTCTTAGTTTTTATCGCCGAGGCCTCTCAAATCCTTGTAGAGACCGTCGTGGAAGGCGTTCATGTCGTACTTTTTGCGATAGGTCTCGGGAGCCATCACGTAGGTCTGACTTTTCGTTTCGTAACTGCCGTCGCCCCGACGTTCGGATTGTCCGATGGATGTCCTAACGAGCTTTTTTTCGGCGATGGCTTTATCGATCTCAGGCCTGAGATACGGATAGGATTTGTCGATCTGCTCGTCTGAAATGCCGCCCTTGTGGGTCTGGATGAATTCCTCGAGAGAAATCCTCTTCGCCCCTTGCCCCGCATTGCCGGCCGGCGCATTCGTGGAACCGAAGTTCACGTTGATTCCAAAAAAATTGCTCATCCGACTCCCTCCGTTTGTTTTTCATTATTCGATGCAGGGGCCGTGTTATCAGCCGTCGCGGGCACGGCCGCAGCGACCTTCTCCGCGGCGACGACCGGTTTTCCCTGGGGGATGCTCGCAAAACCGCTCACGATGTTTCCGAGGCCCGACAGAACCGCCTTCGCGACCGAGGAACCGCCGCCAGACGCAGGCGCTGCCGACTCGCTCGCCTTGGGCGAAGCGGGAGCCGAGGGTTGCGGCTTGCTCTTCATAAGGTGAATGAGGGCGTCCATGATCTTGCCCCCCGTTCCGTCGCCCGTCCCGCTCGGCGCCGCGCCTTCAATCACATTCGGACTAACGACATCCCGACCTTCTCCTATTACTGGGTAGAGCATAAGCAATCTCCTCTCAAACCTGTCGAATGAGTAAGAAAGCAAACCTAATGCCAATCAGTTAATGGCTGAATTTATTTGATTTTTTTCATTTGAATGAGGATGTTGCCCTGATTAGTTCCTATTATGGGCCCTATTTAGGACATAGAGAGAACTACTGACAAAGGCATCGGAAAGATCTCGAGAAGTTTCTTTCATTTGGAAGTTAGAGAGATTCAAACTCTCGAAGAAATTGCGCGGGCGACCAAATCGGAATGCCTCGAAATTCTTTCAGGTCAAGGAGATCCGGATCTCCGGAAACAATCACGTCGGCCTCGGCAGACAAGGCGCATTCCAAAATTGAGTATAGGAATTTCAAAGCCCCTTTTTTGACAGTTGGATGGACCCAAAACCGAAATTTTCCCCCGCCCATTCCCGATTTTTTTTGATCTTGAGCCGCCAACCCGCTCTTCTCGGCCTTTGTGAAGCTTTCTGTACAACGACACCG